>OCZU010001981.1_pt1 | contig 13205 bp, 8 predicted proteins | sample 1539001 | NCBI WGS metagenome assembly OCZU01 (sample SAMEA3539306, study PRJEB22396) | soil metagenome | biome: tundra; feature: field; material: soil | place: USA | collected 2010-05 | depth 0.15 m
CACAATTGGGGCGCGGTGGCGTGGATTGAGGGCAAGACCTATACATCGCCGACGTATGAGCTGGACGTGATAGATCGCGTCGGCGGTGGCGACGGTTACGCGTCGGGATTTTTCTACGGCCTGCTCAACGGCGAATCGCCGCAGGAAGCGGTGAATCTCGGCTGGGCGCACGGCGCGCTGCTGACCTCGTTTCCCGGCGACACGACGATGGCGACAGCGGAGCAGGTGAAGGCGTTTGCCAAAGGCGGTTCGGCGCGGATTCAAAGGTGAACACGCTGGAGTATTTGCGGGTGCATTTGCGTAGGTGGGGGCGGATGAAAAACAAAGAATGGCATGGCACGATACTATTGACTGACCCCTTCTTCCCCTTATTCAACAAAAAAGGCGCGGATTTTTGTCCGCGCCTTTGCTTCTTTGATGTCCCGAAAAATTTACTCCCGATTGATGCCCAGTTTTTCCATCAGTTCGTAAAGCGTCGGGCGGCTGATGCCCAGCTCCACGGCGGCGGAACTGATTTTGCCGGAATGACGTTGCAGCACCTGTTGAATCATCTCGCGTTCGATGGATTCCCGGGCTTCCTTGAGGGTGGTTGGGCGCTCGGTGCCGGGTCCTTGGATCAACTCCAGATCGGTGGCCGTGATGCGCTTGCCATCGGCCATGATGACAGCGCGCTTCACCCGGTTTTCGAGTTCGCGGATGTTTCCCGGCCAGGTGTGGAGATTTAAGGCGCGGAGCGCGTCCGGAGTGAAAGCTAAATTTTCCTTTTTATTCTCGGTAGCGAATCGCTGCAGAAAAACCTGGGCGAGCAACTTGGCGTCATCCCCGCGCTCGCGGAGCGGCGGCAGGTTGATGGTGACGACCGCCAGGCGGTAAAACAAATCCTCACGGAATTTGCCCGCGCTGATCTGGCTCTTCAAATCGGCGTTGGTCGCGGCGACTATGCGCACATTGATTTGAATTTCCTCCCGGCCGCCGACGCGCGTCAGGCGTTGCTCCTGAAGGAAGCGGAGCAGTTTGACCTGTAATTGCGCGGGCACTTCGCCGATTTCATCGAGGAAGAGGGTGCCGCCGTTCGCGGTTTCAATCCGGCCTTTTCGTTGAACGTGTGCGCCGGTGAACGAGCCCTTTTCGTGGCCGAAGAGCTCGCTTTCCAACAAAGCGTCGGGAATCGCAGCGCAGTTGATGGCGACAAAAGGTTGTGACTGGCGCGGGCTGCGGCAATGAATCTCCAGCGCGGACATTTCCTTGCCGGTGCCGCTTTCGCCGAGTAACAGCACCGGCGCTTCCGTGGCGGCAACTTTGCGGATGGTGGCGAACAATTCCTGCGTTTTTGGACTCGCGCCCAGCATTCCTCCGAACGTCTGGCTGCCAAATACCTGTTGCGCTGCGCGGTTTTCCTTTTCGAGCTGCGCAACGTAAAAGCATCGTTTGAGCAGGACTTTCAACTCGTCCATGTCAACCGGCTTGCAAAGAAAATCATAAGCGCCAATGCCGATGGCATTGAGCGCGTGGTCTTTCTCGTGTTGCCCCGTAATGACGATGGCCTTGGTGGTTTTGTCAGCCTCCAGAATTCCTGAGAGCAGGGCGAAACCTTCCTCGGTGCCACCTGCGCGTGGCGGCAATCCCAAATCAAGCAGCGCCACGGCGGGTTTATGGGCGCGGAACGTTTCAAGTCCGCTCGCCCGGTTTTCCGCCAGCAGGATTTCGTAATCCGAATTCAGCGCCCACTTCATCTGGGTGCGTATTTCGTCGTCGTCGTCAACGATGAGCAATTTCGGTTTCATCAGGGCTGTTTCGGCAGCGGCAACATTACATAAAAGGAGGAGCCTTTGCCCATTTCGCTTTTCACCTCGATTTTTCCCTGGTGCGCTTCAATGATCATTTTGCACTGGAACATGCCGATGCCGGTGCCGTCCTTTTTGGTGGTTTGAAAAGGGCGAAAGAGGGACTGGCGCAAAAACTCCGCCGACATGCCGCAGCCGTTGTCACTGACGGTCAACATGGCCCAGCCGTTTTGCTGGCTGGTCTGCACGCGAATCCGGCCCTGGTGACCGACGGCATCGCGGGCGTTAAGCACGAGATTGGTGATGACGTTTTGGATTTGCTCGGGGTCGAGCGGAATTTTTGGCAGCGGCTGCAAATTCTTTTCCAGGTCAATCCCCGGCATGGATTTCCATTGCCCCAAAGCCCCGGCGACAACTTCGTTAAGGTCAGCCGCGACGGATTTAAGCTCCGGCTTTTGTCCCAGGACGCTCAACCGGCTGATGAGATGATTCATGTGGCTGACCGTTTTGGAAATTCCGCGCAAAACGTCCGCGCGAAATTCGGGATCATCAAAATGCAACGGCAGGTTTTGCAGCATCAGCGAAAGGGTCGAGGCGGAGTTTTTCAGGTCGTGCGCGAAGAAAGCTGACACCGCCCGGAAAGCCTCCTGCTCCTTTGCCTGCAAGAGCTTTTGTGAAAGCTGGATGGTCAGCAGGCTGGCGGCAACGTGGCCGCCGATGCAGCGCAGCAGGTCCAATTCCTCCTGCGAAAAGGGCAGGGCGCGAACGCGGTCGGCGAGAATGATGATACCCAGCGCGCATTCGCCCGCCACGATCGGCACGCAAACGCGATGGCCTCCGTTGCGGAAATCGGCGGGATTGTTTCGCTGCAATTCAACGGCCCACGGCTCCTTGGATTCATCCAGGTCAAAGGGATGAGGTTTCGCCCGCAGGACGGAAAGAAATGATTCCAAATCAGCGCCGGTCTTGATTCGATTTGGGGTCTGATCCGATGGCAGGGAGGTTGAAGCGACAAAGACGAGCCCGTTGTCTGTTTCATCCGCGAGCCAGATGGTCGTGGACAAAACGTTAAAGGTGTCGGAAACCAATTTTGTTGTGGCTGCGCACAAGCTGGCCTGGTCGGTGGCGTTGGCGGTTTTCCCGGTGAACAGACTCCACACCTTTCGCGAATCATACAGAGGCCGCTTGAAATTACGGCTGATGAAGCGCTGGGTTGCCTGGCGCATGCGATCGGAGAGCAGCATGACGGCCAGACCCACAACGCCGATCAGGATGAAAAACGCCTTGATGGGGAAAGCCGTGTCGCCACCGAACATGATCACCAGGTTGGCGAGCAAGCCGACGATCACAAGATAAACCCCCGTCAGGAGAACGGTGATCGAACTGTAAAGAAATGTGTGTGAGGGATAGACATCAATTTCAAGCCGGCCGCTGCGGAAGTAGGAAATCGTGATCAACAGGCAGCCCAGCAGCAGCGCGACCGGCTCGATGGCCATGAGTGAGAGAATCACCTTTGAATACAGCAAAGCCTGGCTGCAGACGTAAATCTTGGCCCCGAAAATGACACCCAGCCCGAGCACCACGAATTTGATCCGCCAGCGCATCGTGCCGACGGTGGTGCGAAAGGTTTTTTCGAGATTGGTCAGCGCGAGCACGACTCCAATCAGGAAGAGAACATTCAGCGCCTTTCCAGCAGATGTGAGAACCAGTACCCAGCCGTCGCCGGATTCCGTTTGCTGGGGTGAAAGAAACAATTCCTGCTGAAACCCCGCCGTCAAAATTACCGGCAGGAGGACGACCGTTGCCAACACGAAGCGCCAGCGTGCCAGGAACTCGCGATAATTTCCGCGCGAATAGGAGAGGCTGAAAAAGAGCCAGATCGCAGGCAAAAACCCCCGAACAAGTCCGGCGGCGGATTGCCAGCGAATGATGGTTTCCGGCGAAATGGCCCGCAGGCTCAAACCCGCAAAGACACTTTCCAAAGCGAGACCGAGCATGCCCAGGAAGAAAAACCAGTTCGTCAGCGAACGTCGCGCGCGCAATATTGCGGCGAACGCCAGCGTCGCGCTGAAAAGAGCGCTGGCAAAGGCGAGGATAAAAAGGCCGCTCACGGGTCGTGCTATTTAATCTGTCCGAGCACCCGCCTGGCTTCTTCCGCAAGCTGGCCGGGCAGGTTGTTGGTCAATGCCTGCCCCAGCGCGCCCTTGCTTTCCTTCAGGTGCTTGAGTTGATATTCCGCCATGCCGAGGTAAAAAAATGTTTTTCCATCCCTGATTCCATTTTGTACGCTTTGCTTCAAGAACCGGACCGCTGCTTGAAAATCGCCGCGCCGATAAGATATTATCCCGAGCGCCCTGGCGACTTCGGCGTCCTTGGGCAAGGCCTCCCTGGCTTTCACCGCCAACTCATAGGCACGTTGTTCTTTTCCAGTTGCCTCAGAATAATAGAGAGCGAGTTTTTTAACCGCCGGCGTGAAATCAGGATAACGTTTCAGGATTTGCTCGCAGGCTTCGCTCGCCGCATTGATGTCACCATGACTTTCGGATGCCGTGGCGGAGGCGAGGAGCGCCGGGACGCTGTTGGGGTCGGCTTGGAGCAGTTGCTGGATTTGCGATGAAGCCTGGGCCGCTTTCACAGGATCATTCGACAACGAAATAAACTCCAGGAACCGTCGGGCTGCGGCGGCGTGCGCAAACGCGGGATTTGATTGGAGCGCGTCGTGCAGGGTTGATTCGGCTTCGGGCACCTGCCCGAGGCTGTAGAGCGCCCAGGCCAGATCGTAGAGGAGTTCAGGATCCGCCGATTGTTTTCTCGCGCTTTGCTGCAAGAGGCTCAAGGCCCATTTGTATTGGCCGCTGGCGAAAACAAATCGTCCCAACGTGTGGACGATGTCCGCGTCTTCGGGCGCAAGCTTGTAAGCCTCCTTGGCCAGATCGAGGGCTTTCTGCGGATTGTTCAGATGCTCGGAATATAAACCCGCCAGGGTAATGAGTAATTTTGGATTGTTGGAATTTTGTTTCAACACTTGCTCGTAAACCTGGACGGCTTTTTCCCGCGATCCCTGCTTTTCGTAAATTGCGGCCAGATGGCTCAGGGCAATCGGATCGTCCGGCTGTTCCGCAATTTGCTTTTCGAGATTTGCAATCACGCGTGCTCCGGCTTGTGTATAATCCAGTGAAAGCAGGGCCAGGCGCTTGCGCGCTTCTTCTTTGCCGGGAAATTCCCGGTTGACGGCCAGGGCGCGATTGAACGTGTTCCGGGCACGAACTTCGTCATTCAGCATGTAATACGTCATGCCCAGGTGGAAGAGGACTTCCGGCTCATCAGCCAGTTTTTCCGCACTGGCCTGGAGAAGACTGAGCGCCCACGAATATTCACCGCGCTTGAAAAGAATCCAGCCGAGTGTGTCAGATGAGGCGGGGTCGTGAGGGGCCAGGTCACGGGCTTTGCGAGCGACTTCAACGGCCTTGTTCGTGAGACCGAATTGCTCGGAATAAAGATAGGCCAGATTGTTCAGGGCGATTACGAAATTAGGATTGATGTCCAGCAGTTTTTCGTAAGTGGAGCGGGCATCGGTATATTTGTGTTGTTCGTTTTGAATCATCCCGATGAGCATCAAAGCGGTAACGTCGTTGGTTTTTGCCACCACCTCATTGAGTTCCTGGAGAGCCTGGTCGTTCTTTTTGGAACTGACGTAAAGATTGGCCAGCATGATGTAGGCGCGGAGGTAAGAGGCGTCTAGTTCAATTGCTTTTTTCAGGGCCGCTTCCGCCGGCACGAGGTTTGTCTGGGCGATGAAGATCTGGGCCCGGAGAGCATGGAGTTCCGGAAAACTGGGGTGTTTATCAATTTCCGCCTGAATTCGCGCCAGAGCCGCATCGGGATTTTTCTCGGAAACGTCGAGCGATACGAGCTGTTCCATGGCGGACAGAAAATCCGGAGACAAATTTTGCGCCTTGATGAACTCCTGGCGGGCTTCGGCTTTTTTTCCCTGCCTAAGAAAAAAGCCGCCGATGACAAATGGAACTTGAGGACTCTCGGGATGAAGTTTCTCAAGACGGCGACAAGTGGCGATGGCATCGTCGTAATCGAGCTTTGTAGCGTACGCACCGGCGAGGATGAGGTACGCCAAGGAGTTTTGGGGACGGCGCTTGATTAATTGCGTCAGCGAGGTGACGGCCAGATCGGGGTTCCCTTTCTGAATGTTCAGTTTGGCCTGCTCCACCAGGGGCGGTTCAAAATTCGGGTCCAAGGCAACGGCCTCATTGAAATTCTTGAGCGCTTTGGAGGTGTCATCTTTGTAAAGGCAGGCGAGGCCCAACTGAAAGAAAACTTGCGGTGAGCTTTTGAACCTGGCCGCGAGCCGCTCGTATTCGGCAATCGCCTCGTCAATCCGTCCTTGTACGAGTTTCAGGCGCGCGCTTAACAACCGTGATTGATAATTTTCCGGGTCGCGGGCCTGAATCTGACCAATGAGCGCGGCGCTTTCGTCGTAATGCCTTTGAGCGAGGGCGACTTCAGCCAGGGAAACCCAGGACGGCAGGTAGTCCGGCGTGTTTTTCGTAATCTCGTTCAACAATTGTTTGCCTTCCTCGACCGCCCCGGTTTTCAATTTGAAATCCGCGTAGCCGAGGCGCTGCGTCGAGCGGGGAGAGGATAGTTCCGCGGCTTTTTTCAATGAGCGATCGGCATTGGTTAGATCGTTCATCGCCCATTGGAGAATGCCGAGCGCATAACAGGCACTGCTTGAATTGGGATCGAGGGTTTGAGCGTGCGTGAACCTGACGTTGGCGTCCTTGAAATCACCCGCTTGAAAAGCAAGCGTGCCAAAGCCGATTTCAGACGAGGCTGTGACACCCGTTTGAGCAACCACTTTGTCCAGTCGCTGGCGGATGGTTTGAGCGTCCGTTTGCGTTTTCACGGTTTCCGCCAGCAGAAATGCGGCTTCAGGATATTTTGGATCCCGGTCGAGAATGGCGAGGGCTTCTTCGCGCGCTCCTTTGGTGTTCCCCAGCGCGAGGTTTAGAAAACCTGCTTTCAGGCGCATTTGAAGGTTGTTGGGGTCCAACTCTTTGGCTCGCATCAGAAATGGATAGGCGCGCGTGATGCGCCCTTCTTCAAAATAAATCAAACCAAGCCGGCTGATGGCACGGACATCGTTATTATCCAGCTTGGCCACATTCAGATATTCGACCTCGGCTTGGGGATATTGGCCGGCGTCAAAGTATTTATCGGCCTTGGCTTCGTGGCGGGCTTTGCGCGCCTGCGGCGTGCAACCCGCCAGCAAAGCGGAGGCGATGACAACAAGGAAAAGATTCACGTATTTCATGGGTGGAAGTTTCATGCTACCGCAGCGGGATTACCCGGCTGTTTTATTCTGACGAGCTTCACATTTTCGCAAAAACCAGATTAAGAGAAAAAACGGCGCGAGCGAAACGGCAAAAAACAGAGGGCCGCCACGATGATGAAGAGCCGAATTGAGGATGTCGGGGTTCACGTTGACGGCGAGCTGTGCCAGGGTGAAAATGCGCACGGCGTTTCTCAAGATGCCGAGCGGTATCAACGCCGCCGCCAGCGTGATCCTGGACCAGCGCTGGCGCAGAAACAAGTAGGCGGCGAGAATTCCTGTGATAAACAATACCAGGCTGGAGCGGATGCCGCTGCACTCCGGCGCGACTTCGATGGAAACCCCCGGCAACGTGAACTGCGTGCCCTCGCGAAAGACCGGCATTCCCGAAAGCTTCAGCAGGAGATAGGAGGCCTCGGCGGAACTGTGCTGCAAAAAATTCATCAGGCCATTTTCCAAAACCACCGGCAGGGGAACCATGAAGATCAGGAACGCCATGGGAAAGGCAACGGCACGCAGGATACCTCCACCGAAGAAAAATGCGAACCCGCCTGAAAAACAAAACAAGAAAGCCAGCGTCATCAGGCTCAGGAAATCAGCTTCGTGGGGCTTCCACCCGGATGAAATCGCCGCGCAGTAAGCGGCCAGCAGACCGATGCCGGGCAAAAGCAAGGATGCGGCGAGACGCGGAGCGGGCTCGAATAGGGGCGTCAGTTTGCGCTTGTCCAGCCACACCAAATACAAGCTGACCGCAGGCATCAAAAAAACATGTGAATTCAATTCGCTGTTCAGGGAAAGCCGGAACAGACCGAGCAGGGGCTTGCCAAAACAAATCACAAGCCCCGCCAGAAAGAGCACGAAGTATTTCGCCCGCTGCCGGAGTTTGGCGCGATCGCTTTCCCGAGCGGAAACAATTTGCTCCGGCGCGGGAGCCTGCGGTAGTGGAGGCTGGTCGTTCAAAACAGACCCAGGCATGAGTTTCTTTTCCTTCGCGACGGTCGTTTACTTGAGCAATTTGGAACTAGAAACCATAGCCAAGTTGGAGGCCGACTTGATTGCTCGAAAAACCAAAACCTGACCCACTCGACGAGTTCTGGCTCCTGGTATAAGATACTGACGCCGTGCCGCGTTTCATAAAAGTGGTGGACAGGTTCACGCTGACATTGCTGGAATTGTCTTCGCGATTGACCGAAAACCCGGGGACGGAGGCCTGGTAACTCGTGTGAATATAACCTCCGGAGAGGCCGAGGTAGAGCTTTCTCAACAAACGCTGACTGATGCCGGCAGTGAAACCCGTCGTTTCTGTCACCTGGTTTATGAAATAGGAGGACGCGCTTATAGTCCGAGTGGCGCTAAGGGAAATCGTGGTCACGTCCAGAGGTTGGTAAATCATGGACACTCCGAAAGTTGGCGTCGCCAAGCCAGGTTGCGCGGAATTAATAAACTGGTTGAATTGATACCCCGCGTTGAGGGCAAGACGTATTTTGTGCGCCACCTGATAGCTGGCCTGCCCCTGTATTTGTTCATCGATCATGTCCGTGCCTTGATCCACTTCCGTGTAACCAAAACCGCCGCTGACCCCGGCGCTCAGATTCGGCCCCCATTGATAATTCAGCCCTTCCAGAGTTGACCAACTGCGGGAACTCGTCTGACCACTTGCGAAAGCGGCGTTGGTGGATCCTGCCACCCCGTTTGTGGATCCATTTAACACCAGAAAATTTTGCGAAACGCCAAGCTGCAGGGAGAAATCGCTGTTGATTTGATAGGTGGCGCCCAGCGAGGTCGAATAGGTTTGTTGGTCCGTTTGCTGCGCCGTTTGAACCATGGGATCCGACGTCAGAGCGATGTTTTGCGCAAGGCTGAAAGTCCAATCTTCATAAGCTGTATGGCCGGTCAACGATATGGTGTGATCCACGGTGTCCTTGAAATTCTGGTCGGAGTAGAACATAATGGCCGCCGAGTATCCGAGCTGCCAGTGCCGTCCCAAGTCGAAAGAAATCCCGGGTGTCAGCGTGTTGATGAAGGAATCGCTTGACCGTCCCGGCTGCGATTGAATTCCCGTGGCATAGGTCGCTCCGTATGAAATGCTTGGATGAACGGTGACGGGTCCCCACTGCAACGGATTCTTATTTCCCATGGCGGTCGTAGGCGTTGTTGAAGTCATGCCGCCGGTGCCATCAACCTGGTTTGTGTCTCCATTTTGTTCCGTGGTTGCCTGCAGCGCCGGCGGGATGCGGGGAGGAGGCGCCAAAACTGATTGGGCATTCGCCCCAAAGGCAAAGGCCAGGGCGCAACAGGCCGCCATTAGCGGTTTGGCCGACAGTTTGCCGAATCGGTTTGTTATTCTCTTCTGCGTGTTCGCCTTCATAGTTTCAGATTTGGTTTCCTGGGGAGATGTTCAGTCTGTTTAGGGCCATCGTTCATCTTGCGGTGATGGCTGCCATTTTTTCAAGGAATCTTCCAATGCTTCGCGTAGCGGGCGAATTTTGATCCCGGCTGTAAAAAGTTTGGACGCGTCAAGAATGCAACTGGTGCGGTGGGCCTGGTTGGTCAACCGATAGAATTCCTCGGCGTTTTCCCAAAATTCATATTTTTGCCCGGTCCGCTGAAAGCGTTGAACGGCCGCAATGATCTGTCGGGTGGTGGCCGCGCCGGGGTTGATGATGTTGTAGGTGCCGAAGGGAGCATGGCGTTCCCAAAGCTCGACGCAAACACGCACGAAATCGCCCCGATGCGAAAAGGAATTCACGCCATCCAATATTTTTGGAGATTTTTGAATTTTGGAAAGATAATTCCGCTCGTGGTCGAATTCGTCGAAAAGGATTTGCGGGCGCCAGACATAGCTTAGGTTAAACCAGCTTAAAGATTCCTCCGCGAGTGCCTTGGTGCCGCTGTAAAAGCTGCACGGCGGCGAGCGAAAGGAACAGTTGGGTTCGTCCGATTCGGTGAAGCCTCGAAATTTCTCCGGGTGCAGGTCGAAGAACTGGCGGACTTCCGGACTGCTGATATCGCGCTCAATTTTCAGGCTGCCATTGTGGGCAATCCGGGCGCCGGAGTAAATACAACCGGATGAGACATGCCCCCACGGAGTTTTGGTGAGATAGCAGACGCGTGCCAAAGTCTGCGGCAAAAGGACATTGGCTTGAACGGTCTCCGCGCGGGATGTTTCACACGCATCAATGTCCGGATAGCCGGGGTACCCCGCCGCATTGATCACAAAGCCCGGCTTTAATTTATGGAGGTAATTGAAAAAAACGTCAAAGCGCGTGTAATCAACCGCTCTGCGTGTGAGGGGCGTGAATGCCAGTCCGCGTTTGCGCAATTCGGCGGCAAATGCCCGCCCCAGATAGCCGGTGGCTCCAAGAAGTAGAATCATAAAATGAGGCAGTTGTGGGATGAACGGGACCGGCACGCCTGAATCCGTTCGCAGGCGCGAAGTCCGTGGAGGCTTTGTTAAAATTGCGGAAACGAATCGGACAGGGAAAAAGGCCGTGTTCGGACAGGCATCAAGCCTTCCAGATCCGGCAGGAGCCCGCTGGAATTCCCATCATGGCATTGCGTGTATCCACAATGCCTCGGGACCATTCAGCGAGCTCGCGGTAATTCACGCTGGAGTGCTTTGTCGCGATCAGCGCAAGGTCAAAGCTTTGAATGGTTTCTTTATTCCACGCAACAGATTTCGTCCCTGTCCATTGCGCGTGCTCGCGAGTCGGCCTGATCACCGGGACGTAAGGGTCATAGTAAGCCACCTCCGCGCCCCGATGCTTGAGCATTTCCATGAGTACGTAACTGGGCGACTCGCGTTCGTCATCCACGTCCGCCTTATACGCCAGTCCGACAATGAGAACGCGGCTTCCCTTCACGGCCTTGCTTTCATCATTCAATGCCTCGATAGCCCGATTTATGACGTATTCCGGCATGGAGGTGTTTACTTCGCCGGCCAGTTCGATGAACTTTGTGTGCTGACCGTACTCGCGAGCTTTCCAGGTGAGATAAAACGGATCAATGGGAATGCAATGGCCACCAAGACCGGGGCCGGGATAAAATGCCATGAAGCCGAACGGCTTTGTTTTTGCAGCGTTGATCACTTCCCAGATGTCAATGCCCATGGCGGAGTAAACGACTTTGAGTTCATTGACCAGCGCGATATTGACGCCCCGGAAGGTGTTTTCGAGCAGCTTGGTTGCCTCTGCCGCGCGGCAGGAGGATACGGGGACAAGTGTCTTGATGGCTTTTGAATATAAAGCCTTGGCCTTTTCAAGGCAGGCGGGTGTGTAGCCACCAACGACTTTTGGAATTATCGCAACTTTACTGTCAGGATTACCGGGGTCTTCCCGTTCCGGCGAGAAGGCAAGGTGGAAATCAACGCCGGCTTTCATTTTCGATCCCGCTTCGAGCACGGCCAGCAAATCTTCGTCCGTTGTGCCGGGATAAGTCGTGGATTCCAGCACCACCAGGCAGCCTTTTTGCAGATGCGGGGCTATGTTGCGGCCGGTTTCGACAATGTATGAAATATCCGGTTCACGATTCTTATTGAGTGGTGTCGGAACGCAAATGATTATGGCCTCAACTTCCTTGACGCGGCTGAAATCGGACGAAGCGGAAAAATTTCCGGAACCCAACAGTTCAGCGATGGCTGACGATTCAATGTGTTTAATGTAACTCCGCCCCTGGTTGAGCGACGTGACTTTCGTCAGGTCAATGTCCAGACCCAAAACGCTTACGCCGGATCGCCCAAATTGAAGAGATAAAGGCAAACCAACGTAACCCAAACCGACAATGGCTATTTTCATAAATTATCGTGGAATTAAACCCTTGAACAGCAGAAAAGCAATGCCTCTCAATATTAAAAATCAAAGGGGGCAGCATTTGATTGCTGCCCCGCATTTTTGATTTGTCGGTTGGAAACTTATTAGGCGCGGAATTTCCGTGCGAATACGGCCAAGCCGCTCAATCCCATGCCCAGGAGAATCAGAACGGAACCGCCATCAGGCAGGAGAGTCAGCATCGGCTGTACTTGCGCGCCGGGGCTGCCGTCAGGATTAATCGTGGTCAAACCCAACACGCCTACGCTGTATGCGCCGTTGTTGTCCGCTTCCGCACCCACCAGAGTTCCACCGAACGCAGCGATGGCTGCATTAAGGAACGGATCGCTGCCGGGAACGATGCTGGCAATAGGGTATTGGCCTTCCAAAATCCAAATCGCGAGTTGCAATTGGAAAGCTGAACCAGAACGACCCGCACCCGGCGTATAGTTGTATCCGGGCAATGTACCGCCAGCGAACTGGAGGAACAACCAAGCTGTGCCCAAGGAGATTTGGTTGCCATTGTTTGGATCAATTCCGCTTGAGATCACGGTGGCATTGTATTGTCCGGGCACGTTAATGTACACCGACCGGTTAATGCAGAAAGTGCCAAATCCAATATTGCCAAAGCTATTTTTATACAGATCAACAGCAGCATAACCACTGCCCAGACCATTTGGGGGAGAAACGTTGAATTCGCCATCCCCACCAGTATAGCCGTTAACTTTATCAACGGTTACGATAATAGCACCCGCTTGGAACGTGGCTACCGCGCTAGCCACCAAAACTGCCAGAAGTATTTTTTTCATAGGTTTAATTTGTTTATTAACTGTTTCCACACCTAAAGCTAAACATGTGCCACTGATTGGTTGATGAGTTAAGACATTCTTCATGTGATTCTTAAAGTATTCATAGACAGCATGATATGAATAATTTTTTTGACAGATATTTGTGTGAGACGGGCAGATCGGAGTGATTGTGCGATGATGATTGTTAAGTTAACCAGACGTTTCTCATTTTGGAGCAATCAAAAATGATGCAAGTGCCTTTGTTTAAATATATTACGATTAAGAATAGGGTTGTAAGCGAATCCGACAAATTGTAGAGGAAGGTTGATCTCGAGCAAATCAGCGATCCGGTGCTGGGTGCTGCATCTTTTTCCGTAACTTCAAATCAAACGCGTTTCCAAGTCGAGGATTTGGAATCGAACTGCCTGATCACACGTCCTGGAACACCCGCAACGACGCAAAAATCGGGAATATCCCTGGT
>OCZU010001982.1_pt1 | contig 13205 bp, 9 predicted proteins | sample 1539001 | NCBI WGS metagenome assembly OCZU01 (sample SAMEA3539306, study PRJEB22396) | soil metagenome | biome: tundra; feature: field; material: soil | place: USA | collected 2010-05 | depth 0.15 m
GCGGCGCAGGCGGCGTTGGCCCAAGCCCAGGAACTGGTCTATGCGCAGCAGGGGTTCTACTTCCCATCAGTGGGAGCCACTTATCAGGCCGAGCGTCACAAGATCGCCGGCAACCTGACCAACGATCAAGCCCCCGGCGTGCAAGGAAACGGCGATAACCTTCTGCCGCCGCTGCAAACCCCGGGTGTGCCGCCCTACACAGCGCCGCTCTATTACAACTTTCAGACCGCCGAACTCACCGTGGGATTCGTGCCCGACGTGTTCGGCGGCAACCGGCGGCAGGTGGAGTCCTTGGCCGCGCAGACCGAGGTACAACGATTTGCGCTCGAGGCTACCTACATCACGCTCGCCTCGAACGTCGCCGCTGCCGCGATCCAAGAGGCTTCGCTGCGGGCGCAGATCCGCGCGACCCAGCAGATCATCGCGGCCGACGAAAAAGCGCTGCAGATTTTGCGCGATCAATTCCGGCTGGGGCAGGCGATGCGCATCGATGTGGCCGCCCAGGAGACGGCCCTAGCCCAGGCCAAGGCCACGCTACCGCCCCTGCAACTGCAGTTCGAGCAGGGGCGCGACTTGCTTCGCGCCCTCGTGGGCAATCTACCGAATCAGGACGTCCCTGAAACCTTCGAGTTGGATGCGCTGCAGTTGCCGCCGGAGCTACCCGTCTCCCTGCCTTCCAAGATCATCGAGCAACGCCCCGATGTTCGCGCGGCCGCGGCGCAACTACATGCCGCGAATGCTCAAGTCGGCGTTGCGGTGGCCGCGATGCTACCCCAATTCCCGATCACCGGCTCCTACGGCGGGAACGCGGATCAATTCAGCTGGATGTTCCGCTCGGGCGGACCGTTCTGGAATTTGGTCGGAGACATGACCCAACCCCTGTTCCAGGGCGGTACGCTTCTGCATCGAAAGCGCGCCGCCAACGAAGCCCTGAAGCAGGCCGCGGCGCAATACCAAAGCGCGGTGATTACCGCATATCAAAACGTCGCCGACACGTTGCATGCGTCGCTGTCGGACGCCGATGCGCTCGCCGCCAACGTCGACGCGGAGAATGCGGCGAAAGTCACCTACGATCTCACGCTGCGGCAGATGCAAGTGGGGTACGTCAACACGCTGATCTTACTCGCGGCCGAAACGGCCTATGATCAGGCGCTGCTCAACCGGGTACAGGCGCAAGCTGCCCGCTACGGTGATACCGTGGCGCTGTTTCAGGCTCTCGGCGGCGGCTGGTGGCATCGGAACGGCAACGCTTCCCTTGTGATCGCCCCTCATGAAGGCGGAAGCGCGAACTCGCTGCAAGCGCGTGCCGCAAGCGAGTGAAACCTGCTCGCACCATGGCTGCACAGACGCACGGCACCATCGGCGCTGTCGGTGCCGTCGATCGAACTTTACCGGCCGACTTGCGAATCCGGATCGATGACGAGTCGATATCCCACGCCGAGTTCGGTGACGATATGTCGCGGGCGAGTGGGGTCGACTTCTAGCTTTTTGCGCAAACTGCCGATATACACCCGTAAGGCGCGGGAGTCGCCGCGATGCGGCCCCCAGACTTCCTTGATGAGCGCCGCATGCGTTACGATCCGGTCGCCGTGTCGGGCGAGAGTCTCCAGTATCCGATGCTCGAGCGGGGTCAAACGCAGCTCGCGCCCGTCGCACCGGCGGGCGACACGCCTGCCGAGATCGATCGAGACGTCCCCGAGTTCGAGCACCCCCGTCGGCAGCTCGCCGCGTACGTGCCGCCGCACGATCGCACGCACGCGCGCAAGGAGCTCAGGCGCACTGAATGGCTTCATGACGTAGTCGTCCGCACCATTCTCAAACGCTGCGACTCGCTGCGCCTCCGCCGTGCGTGCCGACAATACGATGATTGGCACCGGCGACCAAGCGCGAATGCTGGTGATGACAATCAGACCGTCCCGGTCGGGCAAACCGAGGTCGACCACCACGACATCCGGTCGGTGCAGCCGCGCATCATGTTCCCCGCGAGCAGCCGTATTGGCAATTACCACGCGGAAGCCATTTGCCTCGAACAGCATTCGTAAAATGTTTTGAATCGCCTGATCGTCCTCAATGATCAAGATGAGGTGCATTGCTTCTGTCATGTATGAATCTAGAGCACCTCGTATTGGACCGGTATGAACGGTGGACCCGCCGCTGCGCCCGGAGGGCCGGGCACCTGCACAGATGGGATGCCTTCCATGAATAGTATCGGCATAAACAGGCGTCGTTGACGGACCCCGTCAGCAATCGAGTCTGCCTTCGATCGCCGGTGCCGTCAAACCGGTGGGTCAAGTGCTCGCGGCATGTGCGTCGCGCGGGGGTTCCATCGGTCTCACTGGCCGCATCCAGCGGCCATCAATGCCGTGGATCGCTGGGCGCAGGCCGCTTCAGCAGCGCGAACATCCTAGCGAGAAGTTCCGGAGCGCTGAACGGCTTGGTGACGTAGTCATCCGCGCCGGCTTCGAATGCCGCCCTTCTTTGCGACCCGAGGGTGCGAGCGGTCAAGACGATAATCGGCAGGCGCGACCAAGTGCGTATCTGCCGTATGAGCTGTAATCCATCTCGATCCGGCAAGCCGAGATCGACAATGGCGAGATCAGGGCGGTGCGATTCGGCGGCACGGATTGCGGTGTCGCAGGTATCGGCGACGACAGCCTGCATCCCGTTGGCTTCGGCAAGAAAGCGCAAGACATCTTGAATCCCCTGATCGTCCTCGACGATGAGTACGACCCCCACGATGCCGGTCTCAGCAATACTCCATTGCGGGCGGCGCGTCGCCTTGCGTCGCCATGGGCAGCGTGATTTCGAAGCGCGCGCCCCCTCCCACGTTGTTCATCGCGTGAATATCACCGCCATGCAGACGGGCGGCCGCACGGCAAATCGCGAGTCCAAGTCCCGCACCGACGATGTTGCTCTCCGAACGCCCCCGCTGAAACTTCTCGAATAAGCGCTCCGGGTCGCCTATGGGGAGGCCAGGTCCGTCATCCGCGACCGTCAATATAATGCTGGTATCGAGCACGGCGGCGCCGATCGTGATCGTCGTGCCGGGGGGAGTGTACTTTGCGGCGTTTTCCAGCAGGTTGGTCAATATCTGCACGATCAAGGTCGCTTCGACCAAGATCAATGGCAAATCAGCGGGCAGATTCAAGGAAATTCTCCATTGGGCGAGGCGCGCCTCGCTCGCGCGCAGCGCCGATGCGACCAAGTCGTCTATCGCGTGCCAATCGGTGCGCAGCGCGCCGCGGCCGAACTCCATCTGCACCAATTCCAGCACGTTCGTCAGCAGCTGCGACATGTCGCGGGCCTTGCGCTCGATCAAATAGCCGAGGGTGGTTCGCCGATCGGCGTTGAGCGCGTACTCCGGCTGCGCGATCAAACTACCGGCGCCGGCGATCGCCGCAAGCGGTGTTCGCAAATCGTGAGAAATTGATGTGAGCAGTGTGTTGCGCAGCAAGATACGCTCGGCGGAGATTCTCGCGGCCTCGGCGGCCTCAGCCAAGCGGACTCTCTGCAACGACAGCGCCAACTGCGCCACGAAGGCGTCCAATAAATTGAGCTGTTCCGTGGGCAGCGCGCGAGTCGAGGGTTGGGGACAAACCACGACGACGCCCTTGACGCGCTGACTTCCCTGCAACGGCAGGTAGATCGCCTCCGCGATGCAGCGCTCGCCGCGGGCCACGACGTGCTGCGCCAACTCGAGATCGAATTCGGGTCCGGGCGACGATTGATCTCTGCCAGCGGACTCGCCGTCCGGCAAGACCGGCGAGAGGCACCCCTGGGCGTCCGCCACCAGGACGAATGCCGTGCTGTGGAAGACCGCGCAAATATGCCGGACCGCCGCGGCCGCCATGGCTTGCGCATCGGTTGCAACGGCAAGTTCGCGGCTCATCGCATACAGCACGGCGGTCCGCTGTTCGCGAGTGTCTGCAGTGTCGCGGTGGCGCCGAATGCTCACCATGAGATTCGCGATCACCAAGGCGACGATCAGCATCACACCCATCGTGAAGAGGTATTTCGTGTCCTCCACGTCGAAGCGGAGCAGCGGCGGTACGAAAAAATAGTCGAACGCGAGCATATTGGCGATCGCGAGCAGCACCGAAGGGCCGCGCCCCAATCGCAACGCACCGACGGTCGTTCCCAGCAAATAAACCATCACCGTATTGACGAGGCCTAAGTAGGAGGAGAGCGGATACGAAACCGCCGTGCACAACCCGGTGACGGCGAGCGCGCGCAGATAGTCGGGCCAATACCACGGTGGGTGCGGCTCCGGCGCCTCGCTCACAAGCCGAAGCAGAGCCCGCCAGACGCGGCCGAGCACCGCGCCGAGGGCTGGTCGCTGTTGGCTCGAAGATCCTTCCACGGACTGGGGAGACGCCGCGGACGAGGCGACATGCAGGGCGGAGTTGGTCCAGAACGCGAGGTTCACCGTGATCTGCCGCAATACGGTTGCCGGGCTAATGCGGCGTCAGGCCGGAATATTGCCGATTACGGCGACCTTGGATCGACATTTGCTGCCCTCGTATTTCGGACGATATATTGCATCGAGCACATTATTCGAAATTGCGTAAGAATTACATAAAAAAGCACCCGTTTTTATTAACGGCGCCAAGAATCCCAAGCTTACGAACATCGCATGCATCGGGGCTCGACACCTCGGGTCGTGTCGATCGCCGTCGTCGCCAGTATCTGATCGTCAGCTCCGATGAGCTCAACTGAGCTGAGCCGAACATGACGGGCCGGCCGAAGCTGCTGCGCAGAGCCCGTGGGAGCAGAACTCCGCAAGCGGCGGGCCCACTCACGGTCGCGCTCAGATGTCTCCCGAGCCGCGACCGTGAGCGAACCGTATCGATGCGCCTAGAACTTGACCAAAAGACCAGCCGACAGCACGAACTGGCTTGTGCGAAGATCGGGGTACCACACGCCGCCATTGCCGCCGCCGCAGGCGGTCTCCGCCTGCGTCAAGTTGTTCGTTCCAGCCGAGGCGCCCGAATTGCAAGTGTAATCTGCCGGCGCGCCATTGTTGCCACCGGGCGGCGTCACGCCGCCCTGGCCCGCGAAGTACGGAATATCCGAGTGGCGATATCCCGCCTCGGCCCACCAAGTAATCCACTCCTTCGGCATGTATTGAAAATTAATCGTGCTATCCCACATGTAGGCGTGCTGCCCGGGATTTTCGGTGAAGTATGGCGTGCCGGACGCCGCGGTCGCGCCGTTGATCGGCGGCAGCAGCGTCAAATAACGCCCCGGATTGTTCATCGCGCCGCCGCCAAGTGTAATCGCGAATTTGTCGGCGCCGAACCAAACGCGGTTGTACAGCATCCAGCCGAGGAAGGCGCTCTTGTTGGGGCCGCCCGAGCAGGTGATTCCGCCGCCATACTGGCATCCTGCATCGATGGTCAAGGAGAACGCCATCTTCGATATCCCGGGGGCAGTCGGACTGTTGAAGTACCGGTACTCGACGCTATCGTCGGTGTGAATGCGACTCGTGTGGGGAAGTCCGAGATTGTCCTCTCCGATCCCATAATTATTGAACACCAGCTTGAGCGATTCGACCGGCTGGTAGAGGATCTGTCCGCCGTAGCCGAGATGCCCGTTGAATCTGGCGTAAGACTGCCAGCCGTTGATGATCCACGGTTCGATCTTCAGCGTGTTCGTGGGGAACCACTGGATCCGCACCCCGTTGAAAAACCAGGGAGTATTCGACGATACATACGATGGCTGGTAGGTCCAGTTATCGAAATTATAATAGCTGAACAAGCCGATGTACGACACGAAAATTCCGGCGTCGATATTGAGACCGTGGTTCACGTCGAAGTGATAGCCGGCATTCGCCTCCGAGACGTAGCGGTACGCGTCCTGCAGATCCCACTGACCGACGATACCGCTCGCATCGTTGCGCGGGGTCGTCGTCGCGAATAGTCCGTTCATGGTCAGGATTCTGGCGCGCACGTTGTCCCAGTGAAAATCGCCTCCAAAACTGATTTGCTCAATTTGGAATTCGCCGGAGCGAAATGATTCGGTCGAGCCGACGATGGTATGGTCCTGCGGGCTATTGAAGTCCGACATATAGTGAACATCCATGCGGATGTCGGGCGTAAAGAACTTCGTATCGAACACCGGCTGATGATTTCGAGGTGCGCCATTGAGCCAAGTGAAGTCTCCGAAAGCAAATGGCGTAAAATTATCGACGCCCGTGGTGGCGTCCGGCGCCTGAAGCGCGGGAGGTAGCACCTGGCTCACCGCCGCAACGAATTGCGCTGGGATCGGCGCAGCTGCGGTTGCCGCCATGGTTGCTGGCGCGGCTGCTGTAGCGGCCGGCACGTTCATCGCAATGTCATAGCGTGTCGCTTTGCCGGCGACAACTTGCATTGCCGGCAAAGACACTTCCGGATAACCGTCGATATGTGCCGTGAGAGACCATGCGCCGGGCGGAACGTCGGCAAACGAATACATGCCGTCGCTGCCGGACACCGCCGCTCGAATGCCGCCGCTCGCGCTGGACGCAGTCACGGTTGCGCCCGGAGCGGGGATCTTGGCTGAGTTGGTTACGATACCCACGATAGCTCCGGCCGAAATCTTGACCGCCGGCACCGCAGATTCCTGAGCCTGCGCAGGCGCTTGCGCGAGCCCGGCCGCAAGACTCATAAGCAGAATCATTCCCAGATAGAATTCATTTTTCACTGGCGTCGTCCCGTTGTCATTGCGAAATTCACGAAAAACATTTATGGGCGCCAAGAAAATAGCCGACCGCGCGATGCGCCGAGCATTCGGCGGTGACCATGTTTCTTGACCACTGGATTGACGGGTGGTGAGTCTACGTTCTCTCGAACTCGCCGGTAGACCAAAGCTTGTTAAAAAACGCGCGGTATGTGTAAGAATCTTGTTAAGATTATCGAGAGCCGCGCCGGAGCGGGCGTCATGCGATTACCCGCTCGAACCGCCGCGTGTCATTCAGCGGTCAGTCCATCATGCTCCTGCGGAATGCGAATCATTGTCTCTATCTCCGTGCTCATGCGCGCGCTTGCCGCCGCCGCTGGCAATCGCACGGCGAACCGGGAGCCGTCGCCCTCGCGGCTGTCGAGAGAGATGGTGCCTTTGTGAAGATCGACTATCGCGCTGACCAGCGACAGTCCGACCCCGCTGCCGGCGATTCCCGACGTATTGCTGCCGCGATAATAGCGCTCGAATATTCGCTGCCGATCCGACTCCGGAATGCCGATTCCGCGGTCTTCGATCACGACGGCGATCTGCACTCCCTCTTGCGACGCGGTGACGCGGATCAGGCCGCCGTTGGGCGAATACTTGACCGCGTTCGAGAGAAGGTTGCTGAAGAGCTGAGATAGCAGGCTTGCATCGCCATAAACAATCAGCGGCCGCGCCTCCGCAGGGTCTTGTATATGCGCTTTCGGCGTCAATTCCCGCTGCAGCTGGCAAGCCTCGCGCACGAGCGCCGTCAAGTCAATTTGCGTCGGATGGTAATGCAGCTCCATGGGGCCGTCGATCAGCCGCGCGGACTCGATGAGATTGTCGATCAGCTGTGTCAAACGGCGAACCATGCTGCGGATCTTGCGCGCACGCTCCGTCAACTCTCCCAATGTCAATCGATCCCGCATCGAGATCAGTCGTTGTGTATGTCCGTCGATGATCGCCAGCGGAGTGCGGAATTCGTGCGACGCCATCGAAACGAAATTCCTCTGCAAGAGAGTCAGGCGCTGTTCTTCCGCGAGCTTTTCCTGCAGCACGGCCGCCTGCTGCGCCAATGTGTGCCGATTGCGCACCAGGTCGATCGCGTTAGTGCGGAATACGACTACTGCGCGTGCCATCTCGCCGATTTCATCGTGCCGCCGTGTCCCGCTCACCTCTAAGCTGGTTTCGTTGGCGGCCAGTCTACGCATACGTACCGCCAAATCGACGAGCGGCGCGGATATGGACCGCGTGACGTACACCATTGCGCCCGCGACCAACAGTCCGGCGAGCAGTATCGTAAATGCGATTTGACCGCGCGCCTGATTGTAGGCGAGATCCGAACCCTCACTCGCCTCACGGGCGCTTGTCATGGTGCGCTCAGTGAGCATTGTCAGCAGGTCGCTCGCGGCGTCATACGCCGATTTCGACGTCTGCTCGAGAAGCGGCCTGCCCGCAGCGCCTGCGACGCCGGACGGCAGCGATGTGCTGCCCTCGATAGTGTCCCTGTAGTCGCGCCATTTCATCTCGAAACGCGTGTACAGTTCAGTCTCGGTCGCATCGTGACGTATTCCCCGGTAGGCAAGCTGCGCCGCGGCAATGCCTCGGTCCAGATCGGCCATCTGCCGCAATGCAGTTGCCCTTTCGCTTGCGCTGCTCATGCGCTGCATGGTTGCTTGCGCGGCCGGAAAGTCGGTTGTGAGATTGTTGAGGTCGCCGAGGGCGCGCGTGCTCGGCAGCCATCGGTCGCGAATCTGCGCCGCCGCGTCGTTGACGGAACTCAAACTGCGCAGACCCTCGAGCCCGAGAACCATCACGAGCAGAAACAAAAACAGAAAGACCAAGGACAGCCGTACCTTGATCGACCTTGCTCGTTTCATGAGTAGTAGCCCAATTTGCGGCACCGATCGGGAAATCCCCTACGCAACTGCCGTACCCTGCAGCCTAGCAGCATCGGCCGCGAACGATAAGATGAATGCGGCGGGGATGCAAAATTTTACCTTTTTTTAACGCAGGCGATGTTACGGTCAAACTCCGTGGAGCAGTGAGCATGCATGTCGCCCATGAATGAGACGCGCAGGAGGATTCTGTGTATCGAGGATGATCGCGATACCGCTTCGTTAATTTGTGAAGAGCTCGTTGACCGCGGCTTCGACGTCGACGCAGCCTACAACGGACCTGACGGTCTCGCGGCAATTCTCAAGGAGCCGCCGGATTTAGTGCTGTCCGATGTGGGAATGCCCGGTATGTCCGGCTTTCAACTGCTCGAGCGGCTCACGTCGCTCGCACCGCGTTTCGCAAGCGTACCGTTTGTGTTTCTCACCGCGCTGGGCGATCGCGATAATGAAATCAAGGGTTGGCAGCTCGGTGCGGACGACTACCTTACGAAGCCGGTGGACTATGATGTGCTTGCGGCACGGATCAACGCGCGGCTCACACGCGTGGCGCGAAATGTCGTCTGGCCGAGGCAAGTCGGCCTGCGCGAACGTGAAGTTGAGACGCTCACTTGGGCGGCGCGCGGCAAAACATTCGAGGAAATCGGCACGATACTCAGTTTGAGCAAGCGCACCGTCGAGTTTCACCTCGAAAACGCGCGTAGGAAGCTCGGCGTCGCTACGCGCACTCAGGCTTTGATCAAGGCTGCGGCGGGAAATCTAATCCAGCCTTGAGTCATCTGGGGCCGGTGATTACTCGACACGTTCCCCGTGTTGGGAGATGTCCAAGCCCTCGTGGTTCCGGCCCCCCAGAGCTGCACGAACACCGAGCCATCCGATCCGCTGATTGCCTTGCTGGCAAACGCGCCGGTGAGCAGCGCCCCGATGATCCCGCCGATGCCGTACACACTGAACGCGTCGAGCGAATCGTCGTAGCCGAGCGGCCTCGTGAGCGATGTTGCCGCGAAGTAGCCGGCCACGCCCGCAGCGATGCCGAGTACGCTGGGCTTGCCCATGCGGATCCACTCGGCGAACATCTGGGCGAGCGCCGCGGCGGCGGTAGCCAATAGTTGCTTGTCGGACGTCATCCAGTTCGAAGGGTTTGACTATTGCAGTAATGAATTTCAACGAGGCGCATCCCGGCGTTAAGGTTTGATCTTCACTTATCACAGATGGAAATTTCCTCTGAATCTGCCTGCGCGAATTCGAGCGCTACGAGAAGCCGCCGCTCGGCGCGCTGCGGCTGTAATTCGCCGGATTGGGCGGACGCGTTCGCCGCCTAGCGCTTCAGCTTCGGCAAAACCGCGGCTTTCTTTACGGGCCGTGTCCAGCCCTCGACCGTCGTTTGCTTTGCGCGCGCCACGGTGAGCGTGCCCGCCGGCGCGTCGGACGAAATCGTGGATCCCGCGCCGATCGTGGCATGAGCGCCGACGCGCACGGGCGCCACGAGCATGCTGCCCGATCCGATGAACGCGCCGTCCTCGATGACGGTGGGCCATTTATTCGCGCCATCGTAATTACAGGTCACGCTGCCGGCGCCGACGTTGACGCCGGAGCCCACATCCGAGTCCCCCAAGTAGCTCAGATGGTTCGCCTTGCTGTTGGCGCCGATCCGGGTGTTTTTCACTTCGACAAAATTGCCCACGTGTACGTGCTGCTCGAGAACGCTGCTCGGCCTGAGCCGCGCGAAAGGACCGATCATGCAGTGCTCGCCGACGAGGGCATTGTCGATGATCGAGTTGGCGTGAATCTCGGTGTCGGCACCGATGCGGGACTCGCGGATGACGCAATTCGGCCCGACGCGTACGCGCGCGCCCAAGCTGACTTCACCCTCGAACAAGGCATTGATGTCGATTGAGACATCGCGCCCCACTCGCACGTGGCCGCGAATATCGACGCGCGCGGGATCGACGAGCGTTGCGCCCGCGAGCATCAATTCCCGCGCGCGCTCATGGCGATAGGCAGCTTCCGCAAGGGCGAGCTGCACTTTGTCGTTGACGCCCAGGATCTCCCAGTCGCTGCCGGCCAAAACGGCATGGACCGTGGTCCCGGCGCGCACCGCGGCCGCGACGACATCGGTCAGATAGAACTCGTGCTGAGTGTTGTCGCTGCGCAGATCCAAAAGCCATTCCCGCAAGCACTTCGCGGGAATCGCCATGAGTCCCGAGTAAATTTCATGAATCAGCCGCTGCGCGGGCGTCGCATCTTTGTGCTCGATGATCGCGGTAACGGTGCCCGCGGCATCGCGGATCACGCGCCCGTACCCCGCGGGGGATGGCACTTGCGCGCACAGCAGCGATACCGCGAGCGCGCCTGCCGGCGCTTGCGCTCCCGCCGCGGCGTGCATGTTTGCGGCGCCCACCAACGCGCGCAAGGTGTCGATGCGGATCAGCGGCACGTCGCCATAGAGGATCAGGACCAGATGATCGTCCGGGATCATCGGCATCGCTTGCATGACCGCGTGTCCCGTGCCGAGCTGCTCGGCCTGCAGAACCCAATCGATGCGTTCGTGCTCGAATGCGGCTTGGACCTCGCTGCCCCCGTGGCCGTAAACGATGTAGATATTCTCGGGAGCGAGGCGCCGTGCGACCTCGATGACGTGTTGGAGCAGCGGCTTGCCCGCGAGGGGTTGCAGCACTTTCGGTAAGTCGGAATTCATCCGCTTGCCTTGACCGGCTGCGAGTATGACGACGGACAGCTGCATGACGGTAAAATCCGGCGTCTTCGGAGAAGTACCTAGCGTTTCGGGCGCAGGCGGCTGATCGCGCGCAATTGCGCCACGGCGCGCGCAAGTTCCGCCTGGGCCTCGGCGAGTTCCATTTTGTCGGTGCGGCTCTGCACCGCTTCCTCCGCGCGCGCTTTTGCTGCGAGCGCGGCCGCCTCATCGAGATCCTTGGCGCGCGCCGCCGTATCGGCGAGCACCGAGACCATGTGCGGTTGAATCTCGAGTGCGCCGCCGCCGACGTAAAACGACTGCTCTTCCTGGCCCTCGATCTGGACGCGAATTTCGCCCGGCTTGAGCGTCGTCAACAGCGGCGCGTGGCGCGGCGCAATGCCGAGTTCGCCTTGCGAGCCCGGCACGAACACCATGGTCGCGTCGCCCGAAAAAATCTGTCCTTCGGCGCTGACGATGTCGACATGAATAGTCTGGGCCATGAAAGCGCTCTCTTACGTCAGGGTCTTGGCTTTTTCGACGGCTTCTTCAATCGCACCGATCATATAGAACGCCTGTTCGGGCAGATGGTCGTATTCGCCCGCAATGATCGCCTTGAAACCGCGAATCGTGTCCTTGAGGGCCACGATCTTGCCGTCTTGTCCGGTGAACACCTTGGCGACATTGAAAGGCTGCGACAGAAACCGCTGAATCTTGCGCGCGCGGTACACGGTACGCTTGTCTTCTTCGGACAACTCGTCCATGCCGAGAATCGCGATGATGTCCTGCAGCTCCTTATAGCGCTGCAACACGGCCTGGACGCCGCGCGCGGTGTCGTAATGCTCGTCGCCGACGACCAGCGGATCGAGCTGCCGGCTCGTCGAATCGAGCGGATCGACCGCCGGATAGATGCCGAGCGAGGCGATTTGGCGCGAGAGCACCACGGTGGCGTCCAAGTGCGCAAATGTCGTCGCCGGCGACGGGTCGGTCAAGTCGTCCGCAGGCACGTACACCGCTTGAATGGACGTGATCGAACCGGTCTTCGTCGAGGTGATGCGTTCCTGCAGCACGCCCATTTCCTCAGCGAGCGTCGGCTGATAGCCCACCGCCGAGGGCATGCGGCCGAGCAGCGCCGATACTTCGGTGCCGGCCAGCGTGTATCGGTAGATATTGTCGACGAAGAACAGCACGTCGCGGCCCTTGCCCGAGGCCTGCTTCTCGTCGCGGAAATACTCCGCCATCGTGAGCCCGGTGAGTCCGACACGCAGGCGATTGCCCGGCGGCTCGTTCATCTGGCCGTAGACCATCGCAACCTTGGAATTGCTCAGCGTGTCCTTGTCGATGACGCCCGATTCGATCATCTCGTGATAGAAGTCGTTGCCTTCGCGGGTACGCTCGCCGACGCCCGCGAACACCGAAAGACCGCTGTATTGCTTGGCGATGTTGTTGATGAGTTCGAGCATGTTGACCGTCTTGCCGACGCCCGCGCCGCCGAACAAGCCGACCTTGCCGCCCTTGGCGAAGGGCACCAGCAGATCGATGACCTTGATGCCCGTGACCAACAAATCCTGACCGCCTGCTTGCTCCTCGTACGCCGGCGCGGGACGGTGGATCGGCAGGTAGTCCTTGGCTTGCACCGGGCCCCTCTCGTCCTGGGGCTTGCCGAGCACGTCCATGATGCGGCCGAGCGTGGCGGCGCCAACCGGCACCATGATGCCCTTGCCGGTGCCCTTGACGGTGAGGCCGCGGCTCAAGCCCTCGGAAGGGCCCATTGCGATCGTGCGCACGATGCCGTCACCCAGCTGCTGCTGCACTTCGAGCGTCAGATCCACGTCATCGAGCTTGAGCGCGTCGTAGATCTTGGGAATCTGATCGCGCGGAAATTCCACATCGATGACCGCGCCGATGATTTGCACGATTTTGCCGCTGGACAT
>OCZU010001983.1_pt1 | contig 13198 bp, 12 predicted proteins | sample 1539001 | NCBI WGS metagenome assembly OCZU01 (sample SAMEA3539306, study PRJEB22396) | soil metagenome | biome: tundra; feature: field; material: soil | place: USA | collected 2010-05 | depth 0.15 m
GCCGCACTTCCAGGCGAACTGCGCGCGGGAGCGGTCCAGCGCGAAGAGCAGCATCTCGACCTCGCCGGCCGTCATCGACGGTGAGCAGATGGTGGTGTCCAGAGCGGTGTCCTCGGTCATGCCCGCACGCTAGGCTTAAATCCGGACGTTCTGCGTCCGGATTTGCCTGGGAATGGTGGGGATGCCGTGAAACCCGACGCGAGCCCGGCGGCACGGGCGCTGCTGGCCCTCGAGCTGGTTCAGGGCAGCCCGGGGATCACCGCGGACCGGCTCGCCGGCAAGCTGGGCGTCTCGGAGCGGGCCGCCCGGCGGTACGTCGGCATCCTGCGCGAGGCCAGCATCCCCATCGAATCAGTCCGTGGGCCCCACGGCGGCTACCGCGTCGGCCGCGGCCTCCGGCTTCCGCCCCTGATGTTCAGCGCCACGGAAGCTCTCGGCCTGGTGATGGCTGTGCTCGACGGCCACCACGATGCGAGCGATCCCACCGACCCGGTCGGCAGCGCGCTCGGCAAGATCGTGCGGGCGCTCCCGGAGCCGGTGGCCGCCCAGGCCGAGGCCGTCCGCCGCTCCGCCGCGCCAGCTCCCGACCGTGCCGCCGCCCGGCCCGACCCCTGGACCACGACCGCCCTCGTGCAGGCATGCTCCAGCCACCGGCGGATACGGATCGGCTACCGCGCCGAGGCCGGGCCGGAACGGCTGATCGAGGTCGACCCGTGGGCGGTGGTCATACGCCACGGCCGGTGGTACCTGCTATGCCGGTCCTGCGCCTCAGACGCCCGCCGGGCATACCGGATCGACCGGGTCCGCGGAGTGGAAGTGCTCGAAGACACCTTCACCCCGCCCGCCGACCTCGACCCGGTCGCCACGCTCGAGGAGCATCTCGCCGTCGGATGGGAGCACGACGTCGAGGCCGTCATCGACGCGCCCGCCGAGACCGTCGCGCGTTGCCTGCCCCGCGCCCTCGGACGACTCGAGCCGCTCGATGCTCAGACCAGCCGCCTGACCGGCAGCACCAGCAACCCGGCCTGGTACGCCCAGCAGCTCGCGGTGATCCCGGCGCCGTACCGCATTCTCAGATGCCCGGAGCTGCAGGAGGCCGCGCGCATCCTCGGGCAGCGGTTCCTCGCGGCAGGTGAGATCCCGCTTTCCTGAGCTTGCGCAGAATGCGGGGGCTGGCTGGCGGTCATCAGCCGGGTCGGGCCATGCCGGGCCGACCAAAGGGCAGCCCCTGTCCAGCGCGATCTGAGGGCCTGGTCGGGCGCGCCGGGCTAGCATGAGGCGTTATGCGACAGTGGCGCCGTTTCGGCATATTCCTCGCCGCGCTGGCCGGTGCGGGCAGCCTGACAGCCATGACCACACCGGGCGCAGGGGCGCAGGCCGTGGCTGTCCCGCACACGCGGCCTGCCCCGGCAGCGCTCCCGCGCGGCGTGCCTGCTTTCGGCAACCCGGGCGGGCACGCCTGGGTTCCGCCGGCCGGCCGGGCTGTCAGCACCAGCCATCCGAACCACGTCATCGGCCACGGCACACCAGCCAGCTGCACCTCCGCCGCCGTGGTCAGGGCCGTCGCCGAAGGCGGCGTCATCACCTTCAGCTGCGGCCCGAGGCCGGTCACGATCACGATGACCGCGACGGCGAAGGTCGTGAACACCAGCCACCGGATCGTGCTCGACGGCGGCGGCAAGGTCACGCTGAGCGGCGCCGGCCAGCGCCGGATCCTGTATATGAACACCTGCGACCCGAAGCAGAAGCTGATCACCGATGACTGCTGGGAGCAGAAATGGCCACAGCTCATCGTGCAGAACATCACCTTCGAGCACGCCTACTCCCCCGTACGCCAGACTGCCACGTCCAACTACGGCGGCGGCGCGATCTTCGATCAGGGCGGCCAGCTCAAGGTCGTCAGCTCCGGGTTCTTCGGCAACCGGTGCTACCAGAACGGCCCTGACCTAGGCGGCGCCGCGATCCGCGCCTACGGCATGTACATGGCCGTCCCCGTCTACATCACCAGCGACACCTTCCACGGCAACTACTGCTCCAACGGCGGCGCGCTCAGCGGCCTGTACGCGAACTTCGACGTCATCAACACCCTGATGACAGCCAACAAGGCGATTGGCTGGGGCGCCAATCCCGCCAGCCACGGCACCCCGGGAGGCGGCAGCGGCGGCGCCATCTACACCGACGGCAATCACTACAACCTGATCATCGACGGCACCGTCATCCGCGACGGCGGCGCCCGCGAGGGCGGCGGCGCCATCTTCTTCGTCGTCGACGCCGACGGCGGAACCCTGAAGATCGAGTACTCCACGCTGCACCACAACCCGAGCGGACAGTTCCAGAACGCCCCCGGCATCTTCGACAGCGTCAACGGACACGACACCCAGCCAGACGTGATCCACTCCACCATCAACTAGACCCCGCCGCGCTAGAGCGCGCTGATCAGCGCCGTCGTGCCGCTTCCCGGCCGGTCCCGCCGGGCAGGGGCTGTGACCTGGTGGCGTCAGTAAGCTGGAGGCCTGAGTCAGGACGAGGACGACCCTGACGGGTGGCGGGATATGGAGACGATGGACCCTGATCCGCGGCGGCTGTCGTTCTTGCAGACGATCGCTCTGGTGACGCAACTGGCGGACAGCGCGGATCGGGTGGCGGCCGGCCTGCGCGCGCTTCGCGAGCCTGAGGCGGCCGGAATGGTCGCGCGGCTGGCTGAGGACGCGGATCGCGCGGCCGCGGCGCTCCGCGATCTGCTGGAACCGGCGCCTGGGCACGCGAACTGGTACCGGCTGCACAGAGACAGGTGGGTCCGCGACGGAGATCCTGGCGATCTGGCAGCAATGACGGATCACGTGACCGATAACGCCGGCTAGAAGAATGACGCGTTTTCTCAGTGGCCGGTGACTCCGTCAGCCATCTCGCGGAGAATGTCGATGTGGCCGGCGACGGCGCCGTGGTCCCGGCTAGTCGGGGCCTTCCCGCACGGCCAGCATCGCCCACAGGAAGTCCTCGCCGAAGCGAGGCCCCTGACCATCGGTCTTCTTCATCTGCCGAAGCGCGCGCACGGAGAAAGGCGCCTTGTCCCACATCGCACGCAGGCGATCTTCTGTGTAGCCCAGGCCGCCTCCGAGACTTGCCCGTTCGTACACCTGCTGGTCGGTGTAGCCGCTCCCGCCCTCGGGCCGGAAACACACCAGTCCGTAGCTGCCGCCCGGCTTCAGAGCCCTGCGCACGAGTTCGGCGTAATCCTTGCGGCGGTGCGGAGCAAGATGGTGGAAGCAGCCCGCGTCATAGACCAGGTCGTAGGAACCCGCCGTGAACGTCGCATCGAAGATCGAGCAGCGCTGGAAGCTCACCGGGGCGCCGGCCAGTTTCGCCCGCTCTCGTGCCCATTCGATCGCCGACGCGGAGAGGTCAACGGCATCGACGTCGCAGCCTAGGCTCGCCAGGTAGGTCGCGTTCCGCCCGTGTCCGCACCCCAGTTCGAGCACACGTCCCGGAGTGAGCATGCCTTCGTCGAGCCACGCGACGAGGTTCTCGTCCGGCCATTCGACGAAGAACGGGCACGGCTTGGAGCGGTCCGCGAAGAAATCGTCCCACCTTACTCCGCCGCCGCCCGCCAGCAGGGCGTCGAGCATGAGCAGCACGTCGTCGCTGGTGTAAATGAACTGATCAGGCATCTGTCCTCCGATGCGGTCTACTGCGCTGGCCCGCTGCATCAGGGCGTGGCTGGCCGCAAACCCCCGCGCCCGGTCCGTCGGCTGGAGCACGTTGCGCTGCAGCCCGAGCAGTTCAGCATGGGCGGCGGCCAGCGTGAGCGCGAGCGCATCGGTCAGCAGGACACGCAACTCGGCAAGCGTGGTGTCGTCCGGCAGGGTTCCATCGGAATGCAGACTACGGCGGCCCGCCGACGCCGCCGGTTGCCCGGCACGGGGACAAGCGACGGAAAGCGGCGAACCACGACTGTGCGGCCGTCGTATAGTGACGGACGGCGCATGGCGGCAGGCATCCGGATTTCGGCGGACAGCGCCCGGTAACACAGCGTCAGGTAACACAGCGCCCGGTGACAAGGAGAAGAAACTTGCCTATGGCAGCCACGCTTGAGGAGATCCTGCTCGCGCCGGACACCCGGCCGCAGGTGATCGACGACTGCTACCTGCTGATTGAGCAGGAGGTCGCGGACCAGTCAGGGGTCTCCGGCGCCGCCGTCAAGCTCGCCTGCAAGACGGTGAACACCTTCCGGCCGGGCCATATCCGCCACATGGTGGGGGCTCTGCTTCCGCAGCTGGTGGACAAGCTCGAGTCGTACTGGGCGGACTACGGCGCGGGCGACGGCTCCGGGTTCGGCGAGTACCTGGCCGGGCGCGGCGAGGAAGTATCCCAGGCGCTGCTCTCGGTGACCGACGCCCGCGCGGCGGCCTCTGGCCGGCCTGTGGTCGTCAAGGCCTACGGCGCCGTCCGGGGCAGCGCGATCAAGCACGTCGCGGCCGCGCTCCCGCAGGTCGGCGACCTAGTGCTGAAGTACACGGCCTGACCGTCGGCCGCTCTGCCGAGCGGTGACCGCCGCTGACGCAGCCTCCGCCAATGCCAGCGCTATCAGTTCTGTGAGCCTCCGACACCACCGCGTCGCTAGCCGGCCATTTCACCAACCTGGCGGTCCTTTCTGCCATCCGGTCTTGGCGACGATGACATCGGCGGTTTGCTCGGCGGTGAGAGTGTCGGTGTCGATGCGCACGGCGCCGATCTGCGCATGTTCCAGGGCGTCGGCGTCAGCCGCCGCCCTGGCGGCTACTCGCAGCAGCTGCTCGGCGGGCTGCCCGATCAGCGGGTCACCTGGCTGGGCCCAGCTGCCGTCCAGCGCTCCGTCCGGCAGCCTGCGCTCCGTGTCATGCGCCTCCCCGGTCGCCTGCGACGCCGCTGGCTTCTACACCAGCGCCTCGCAAACCCAGGCCATCCTGGGCGAGCGGTACTCCTGAGCACAGCCAGGCGGTTGCCGCCTGGTCATCGGCTGATCCGCGGACCCCGGACAATCTGCTCACCGGCCGGTATGTTGCGGCTGTGGGGAGGGCGCCGGGTTCAGCGGATGAGATGCACGGCTTCTCCCGTGCCGTTACGAGTTTGGTCGGGCGGGCAGCTGAGGTCGGCGAGGTCGCCGCGCTGGTGGGCGAATACCGGCTGGTGACAGTGACCGGGCCGGGCGGGGTGGGGAAGACCCGGCTGGCCGGTGAGGTGGCCCGGCTGGTTGCGGCCCGGTTTGCTGACGGCGTATGGCTGGTGGAGCTGGCCGCGGTGCAGGATCCGGCGCTGGTCCCGGCGATGGTGGCGGGGGTCCTAGGGGTGCCCCAGCGGCCCGGCGTGCCGGTCATGGAGTCGCTGGTGACAGGGGTGGCCCGGCAGCAGTTGCTGCTGGTGCTTGATAACTGCGAGCACCTGCTCGGCGCGGTGGCTGAGCTGTGCGGGGCGCTGCTGCGGGTGGCAGATGACGTGCGGATGCTGGCAACCAGCCGGGAGCCTGCCGGGGTGGCTGGGGAGGCCAGGTACCGGCTTCAGCCACTCGCGGTCATGGAGCCGGGCGCGCCGGGCAAGGCGGCTGCGCCGGGCGAAGCTGGCCTGCCGGCGGCGTTGGCCCTGTTCGCGGACCGTGCCCGCCAGGCAGATCCGCGGTTCGTGCTGGATGGCGAGGCCGGGCCGGTGGCCGCGCGGCTGGTGGCCCGGCTGGACGGAATGCCGCTGGCGATCGAGCTGGCCGCCGCGCGGGTCGAGGCTCTCGGGCTGGCTCAGCTGCTGGACCGGCTGGAGGACAGTTTCGGGCTGCTGACCAGTGCTGACCGGGCCGCCGCGCCTCGGCATCGGTCGCTCGCGGCGACCGTGGAGTGGAGCTACCGGCTGCTGGATGAGCAGGAGCGGAAGGTTTTCCGCCGGCTTGCGGTGTTGCCAGGGCCGTTCACCCTGGATGCCGCGGTGGTGGTTGCCGGGGGCGCCGCTGAGCCGGCCGTGCTGCATCTGGTGGACTGCTCGCTGGTCACCCCGCCGCGGCCTGGCCCGGACGGCCGCGCCAGATACCGGATGCTGGAGACCCTGCGGGCGTTCGGACTCCAGCAGCTGGTCGAGGCCGGCGAGCAGCCCGGGACTGCGGCGGCGCTGGCCCACTACGCCGTGCAGGTAGCGGAGCGGGCCGCGGCCGGCCTGCTATCCGGCGGTGGGGAGCTGGCCGCTGCCCGGTGGCTGGACGCTGAGGACGCTATCTTGCGCCAGGCTCTGACCTGGGCTCTGCAGCACGATCCGGCTACCGCGCTGCGGCTGGCGATCGCGCTGTGGCCCTGGTGGCACCCGCGGGGCCGGTCGGCGGAGGGGGCCGCGGTCCTGCACGCACTGGCCGGGCACGCCGTCGCTGGCACCGCTGCCTGGTGCGCGGTGCGCTACTGGCTGGGTCAGGCGGCGGCCTCCGCCGGAGATATGGCCGCCGGGCTTGACCATTACACGGCAGCCGCTGATGCCCTGACAGCGGGCGGTCCGTCATCCGCGCTCGCTGATGCTGTGTCCGGCCGGGCGAACATGCTGGTACACCTCGGCCGTGTTTCCGAGGGCGCGGGCGAGGCCCACCGCGCGCTGGCCCTGGCACGCGAGGTCAGCTACCCGGCCGGCGAGGCCCTGGCTCTTCAGTGCCTGTCGATCGCCGCTTTCCACGCTGACGACTTCGAAGCTGCCGTGCGGTGGGCCCGGCAAGCCTGCCGGATCGATCCGGCAGCCATGCCCGGCGATCTCGCCCGAGACTGCAGGACGTCCCTGACGATGGCGCTGATCGAGGCCGGGGACACCGTCGCCGCCCGAGTCAGCTGCACCGACGCGCTGGTCCAGGCCCAGGACGCCGGTGACCTGCAGGCGGAGGCTTTTACCAGGTTCCTGCTGGCGAGGCTGGATCTGCAGGCGGGCCAGCTGGCTGACGCCTGGGCGCATCTGGGGGCAGCGCTGAGCCTCGCTATCCGGATCCGGGACCGGTTGCGGCTATGGAATTGCCTGACCGCTGGCGTGGAGCTGTGCGCGGCGGCGGGTCGCTGGACCGAGGCCGTCACAGCGTCGGCGGCAGACGAGACGTTCCGGGGCGACAACGGGCTGACCGCGCGGGTGCGCAGCGCCCGCCGCCGGGAGGAATCGCTGGGCAAAGCCGGGCGGGCGCTCGGGCCCGACCGGACACGGGCGGCGCAGGAGCGCGGCGCGGCGATGACCCTTGAGACCGCCGCCGAGTTCCTCCTGCTGCTCACCGAGACGGACCTGCAGGCGCCGACGCCGGGCGTGCCTGCCGGGCTCAGGGAGCTCAGCGCCCGGGAACAGGAGCTAGTGACTCTGGTCGCACAGGGGCATACGGACGCGCAGATCGCCGGGCAGCTGTATATCAGCGTGAGCACGGTCCGCTCGCACCTGGATCGGATCCGGGATAAGACCAGCTGCCGACGGCGTGCCGATCTGACCCGGCTAGCCCTGCAGGCGGGCCTGGTCTAGCCACCGCCGACGGCAGCGGCCGGCCCATTTGGGCTGTGGGTATTTCTGCCTAACGCCATGACGTCCGCGCAAAGGGGCAGCTCGGCCCCTGCCTGCGGTGATGCCATGCCCGGCAGGCTGTCGCTAACCGCCGGGAGCTTCCCGGTTACGGCGAACCGGAGGAACGCGATGAGCACCAAATTCGGCAGGAACGGCATGAAACGACTAGCTGTCGCGCTCGGTGCGGCGGCCGGCTTGCTGGCGCTCGGCGTGCCCGCCGCACAGGCGTCCACCCACTCGGCAGCGACGCCGAGCGCGGCGGCCAGCACGGCGTCTAGGGCCAGCGGTTCGCAGCAGCTCAGTGTCGGCCAGCTCAACCCGTACACCGCGCGGTACTACTCGCTGGCCGCCCCCTACAGCGGCTGCACCTTCGCCGTGGGCGACCGCTACGAGGGCAGCGGCGGGGCCGCCGTGGGCATGGCCACCATCAGCTGCCCCTCGCCGCACACCTACCGCGTACTGGTGTACCTGGACTATCACGACTACGCCAACGGCCAGGAGTACACCTATCGGTCGAACACGAGGGGCGCCCCGTACTACGAGTACGGCCTAGGGGTCTGGACCGGGTGCGCGACCAATGTCTCCGCATACTGGACGACCTACGCGAGAATCAGCATCGATGGCTCCGCCTACAGCGGCTTCTTTAAGAGCCAGTCGAACCAGCTTTACTCGGCCGGGCCAAACTGCCCCTAGCGCCGAGCGCCGATCAGGCCCGCCGATCCCGAACCGGGGATCGGCGGGCACTCGACTGGCACGTCCCGTTGGAGGAACGCCTGATGAGCACCACCTGGACCGTGACCATTGACTGCGCGGACCCGGCAGCGCTGGCTGCTTTCTGGCGCCTGGCGCTGGGATATGTCGACGCTTCGCCGCCGGCGGGCTTCGCAAGCTGGGCCGAGTGGCTCACCGATGCCGGTGTTCCACCGGAGGAGTGGGATGACGGCGCCTACATCGAGGATCCCGGCAAAGCGCAGCCCGGCATCTCATTCCTGAAGGTCCCGGAGCCCAAGGTCGCGAAGAACCGCGTCCACCTCGACGTGCAGGCTGGCGGCGGTCGCGGGCAGCCATGGGAAGTCCGCTGGCCGCGGGTGACCGAGACGGTCAGGCGTCTGGTGGCGGCTGGCGCGACCGTCGTCCGGGTGGACGTGCAGGATGGGACTCCGGATCACATGGTGATGGCCGATCCGGAGGGAAACGAGTTCTGCGTTCTCTGAGCCCCCGCGTGCTGGCAGCGCCCGCGCAGAGCTCCTGCCGACTCAGCTGCTTCGCCACCGAAAGGAAATCGGCAGTGACCACCGAACGCATCGGCCCGCCCGTGATCGCTGGCGAGCGCGAGATGCTGCGCGCCTTCCTCGACTTCCACCGCGCCACGCTGGCCATGAAGTGCGACGGCCTCGCGGACGAGGACCTGCGACGTCAGTCCATGCCGCCATCGACGCTGTCGCTGCTCGGCCTGGTTCGGCACATGGCGGAAGTGGAGCGCGCCTGGTTCCGGAAGGTGATCGGCGGGGAGGACATCCCGCTCGTGTGGTCGGACCAGGGCGACTACCAGGTGGCGTACGACGCGAGCGCGGCGACGCGGTCCGAAGCCTTCGGCGCCTGGGAGGCGGAGGTCGGGCACTCGCGGCGGATCGAGGAGCAGGCGGAGTCGCTCGACGTGACCGGCTACCAGGCCAGCTGGGGCGAGGACGTGTCGCTGCGGCTGGTGATGCTGCACCTGATGCACGAATACGCCCGGCACAACGGGCAAGCCGACCTCCTGCGCGAGGGCATCGACGGGATCGTCGGCGCGTGACAACACCGGGACACCCAGCCCGGGTGGCCCTTACCCGCTGATCCCGAGTTTGCCGGCCAGCCGATCGATGTAGGCCGCGACGTCGTCGGCGCCGCGATCGGGCAAGCCGAACAGCACCTCGGTCACGCCGGCCTCGCGCCAGCGGGCCAGCGCCTCCGGATCCGGCCTGCCAGCCAGGACGGTGACCTCGGGAAGGCGGGCCCGGTCCGCGTCTTGCCAGGCCTGGCGCAGCAGGGCTACCCGCTGCTCGATCCCGGTCTCGCCCGGGGTGGTGATCCAGCCATCGGCGAAGCGGGCGATCCAGGCGAATGTCTTCGCTGTCCCGCCCGCTCCGAGCAGGACCGGCAGCCGGGGCTGCTGCACCGGCTTCGGCCAGGCCCAGGACGGCCCGAAGTCGACGAACTCGCCATGGTAACTCGCCTGATCCTGTGACCACAGCGCCCGCATCGCCGCCAGATGCTCGCCGAGCACCGCCCGCCGTCTGCCCACCGGGACGCCGTGATCAGATAGCTCGTCGGTGTTCCAGCCGAAGCCGATCCCGAGACAGACCCGCCCGCCGGACAGATGATCCAGCGAGGCGATGGTCTTGGCCAGGCTGATTGGATCGTGCTCGGCGGGCAGCGCGACCGCGGTGCCAAGCCGGATCCTGGCCGTCACCGACGCGGCCGTGGCCAGGGCCACCCACGGGTCGAGAACCCGCATGTACCGGTCGTCCGGCAGCGAGCTGTCCCCGCTTCCTGGGTGCGCTGCCTCGCGCCGGACCGGAATGTGCGTGTGCTCAGGGACGGCGAACGAATCGAAGCCCGCCGCCTCGGCGACCTGGGCCGCGCGGGCGGGCGTGATTCCGCGGTCGCTGGTGAACAGCACGACGCCATACCTCACCTGCGGTGCTCCGTCCGATCCAGTAGCTTGCCCCCGCGCCGGATGCGCCCCGGCTGCCGCTACAAGGTAGAACGAGGATCAGCTACGGGCAAGCGCTGACCGCCGGGCAACTCCGCGATCTGGCCGCTACCAGCAGCTTGTAAGCTCGGCGGGTCACCGAATGTGCGGGCCGCGATGCTGCATTTCGCCGGGCGCACGCTGTCAATAGCCGCTGCGATAACCCTGCGATGGAGGTCCGGTGCGCGTTCTGGTGGTTGGCGGCGGCGGTCGCGAGCATGCCATCGTGCACCATCTGGCGCGGCATACCGAAGGCGCTCAGATCTTCGCTGCGCCCGGCAACCCGGGCATCGGAGCGCTCGCCACGCTGGTCCAGGTTGACCCCACCGACGCCGATGCGCTCGGGCGCTTCGCGCAGACCGAAGGCGTGGATGTCGCCATCGTCGGACCAGAGGCGGCGCTCGCGGCAGGCGTCGCCGACTCGCTTCGGGCCGCAGGCGTCAAGGTTCTCGGGCCAGGGGCGGCCGGCGCGCGGCTGGAGACCAGCAAGTCATGGACCAAGGAGCTCATGATCGAGGCCGGAATACCAACGGCCACCTATGCCCGTTTCGACGCCTCCGCCGACGCCATCGCCTACAGCAGAGCCCGCCGGCTCCCGCTGGTAGTGAAGGCGGACGGGCTCGCCGCGGGCAAGGGAGCGATCGTCTGCGAGACGCAGGAGCAGGTCGAAGACGCCATCATTAACATGCTCGATAACAGAATCTTCGGCGCGGCCGGAGCCGAGATACTGATCGAGGATTTCCTGATCGGCGAAGAATACACTCAGATGGTTTTTACTGATGGCTCGTCATGGCGCTCCATGCCACTATCGCAGGATCACAAGAGAGCGCTCGACTTCGACCAGGGGGCGAATACCGGGGGGATGGGCGCGTACTCCCCCGTGCCGACCCTGCCGACCGCTGCCGACGCATCCATCGAGCGGATTTTCATACCGCTGATCAGCGCGCTCCGCGAGCGCGGCATCGACTACCGCGGCGTCCTGTGCGGCAATCTCATCTGGACGGCCGACGGCCCGTACGTGATCGAGTTCAACGCCCGCTTTGGTGACCCGGAAGTCGAGGTCACGCTGCCGCTGCTGGAAACCGATCTCACCGCCATTGTCGCCGCTATCGAAGCTGGCGCCCTCGGCGACTGCGACCTCACCTGGTCCAGCCGCAGCGCCGTCTGCGTCGCGGTGACGGCGGCTGGCTATCCGGGCAGTCCGCGTACCGGCGATCCGATCAGCGGCCTGGATGATCACGTTGCCGGAACGGACGTCCTGCACGCGGGCACGCGCATGATCAACGGGGTCGTCTCGACCGGCGGCGGCCGGGTGCTGATCGTCACGGCGACCGGCGACGATTTCTTCGAGGCGCGGAGCCGCTGCTATGAACGAGTCGGTCGCTGCCATTTCGATGGAATGCATTACCGCAGCGATATCGGCTGGCGCATGATCGAGCACTCCGGTCATGATGTCGCCGACTTCGTCCGGCCGGCCTGAGACCCGGACTGCAACCTGGCTGCAAGCCGCAGCGCGCACGATGGCCACGAATCTGACCTGTCAGGAGGCGCCATGGCCAGCACGCCGGCGATCGAGAAGTTCCTGAACGCTATCGAGACCGCGACGATCCCCGGCTGCGATGCGTGGAGCCCGGACGCGACGCTGGACGCGACGGTGCCCAACTGGCGGCTGCACGCCGTCGGCTCGGACGCGATCCGGGCGCAGTATGCCCGCTGGTTCGCCGACCCCGCCCGCTTCGAGGAGTTGCGTCGCTATCCGGCTCAGGGCGGGGCAACCGAGGTGATCGAGTACACGCTCAGCTGGTCCGAGAACGACGTGCCGCACGCGGCGCACCACATGCATCTGCTCACCGTGCGCGATGATCTGATCGTCGCCGACACGGTCTTCTGCGGCGGCCGCTGGCCAGCGTCCCTGCTGGCGGAGATGGAGGCTGCTGATGCCTGAGCCGCGGCCCGGTGATGTCGTGCGCCGGTACGGTGACGTGGCTGAGCTGCTCGCCGGGGCGACTGAGCGATCACCGGTCGCCGAAGCGCCCGGCAAATCAGGGGCCACGCTGGAACGGGTGGTCATCGGCGGCCAGCCTTACATGCTCAAGCACCTTGATCTCAGCGAAGACTGGACCATGCGCGCGTCCGGCTGCCTGCGCGGCGCGCCGCTGACGCTGTGGGAGCGGGGAATCCTCGGCCGTCTGCCGGACTGTTTCAACCAGCCGATCGTGGGGGCCGCCCCGGAGGCGCGACCCGGCCCGGCCCCGTCGGGAGGCTGCGCCCTGCTGATGCACGATGTCACGCCGTGGCTGGTGCCGGTCAACGATGCGCCGATCGCGCTCGACCAGCACATGCGCTTCCTCAAGCACATGGCAGCCCTGCATGCCGCGTTCTGGGACTGCGGGAGCGAGTTCGATGTCGTGCCCGCGATGCATCGTTACCTGGAGCTGTCGCCCTGGATGGCGCAGGCGGAGGCGGCCATCGGCTCCCCGCACCTGGTGCCGCAGCTGGTAGCCAGGGGCTGGCCGCTGCTGGCAGCGGTGGCGCCAGCTGTCGCGGCTGTGGTGACCCCGCTGGCGCACGACCCTGGCCCGCTGGTGGACGCTCTGGCCAGCACGCCGCACACCTTCGTGCACAGCAACTGGAAGCTCGACAACCTCGGCACCGATGACGCGGGCAGGACGGTCATCCTCGACTGGGAACAGCCAGGGCGCGGGGCGGCGCTCAGCGACCTGGCCTGGTACCTCGCGATCAACTGCCGCCGTCTGCCGCAGTCGAAGGAAACCTCGATCGACGCCTACCGCGACGCGCTTGAGGCATCCGGCATCGACACCGGACCCTGGTGGGAGCGTCAGCTGGCGCTGTCGCTGCTTGGCGCCATGGTCCTGTTCGGATGGGAGAAGGCGCTCGGCGGCTACGACGAGGAACTCAGATGGTGGGAGATCAAGG
>OCZU010001984.1_pt1 | contig 13196 bp, 15 predicted proteins | sample 1539001 | NCBI WGS metagenome assembly OCZU01 (sample SAMEA3539306, study PRJEB22396) | soil metagenome | biome: tundra; feature: field; material: soil | place: USA | collected 2010-05 | depth 0.15 m
CGCATACTCGACGGCCACAACTGAATAACGCTCCGGGTGACGGGAAGCCGGTGAGAGTCCGGCGCTGTCGCGCAACTGTGAGCGGGGAGTCGGCGGCCATCGTGCCACCGGGAGGCTGATCTCCCGGGAAGGCGGCCGTGTTCGGCATCGATCCGCAAGCCAGGAGACCGACCCGAGGCGTCGACCTCCATCCCCGCGCAAGACGGGAGGAAGCCTCATGCGGCGAGGACGACTCCGGCAAGGGTGGAGTCCCCGTTCGCCGCGTGGGGTACGGACATGGGCAGGACCAGGAGGGTCGCCGCCTTGGCGACCACTGGAGCAACCGGCGTAGCGCTGCTCGCCTTCGCTTTCGGAACCAGCAGCGCAGACACGCAGGTGGACCCGGCATCGCGGGCGATCCTTTACCTGCAGGGGCAGCAGTCGGGGAGTGACGGGTCGATCCCGGTGGGGGCGAGCACCGATGCGGTGAGCGAGGAGTACGCGATCGGGGCGGCCGCCGCCGGCTACGACCCCACCGCGCTTCGCCACGGTTCGGGCCCCTCGGTCATGGCCTATCTCGCCGCCCATGCGGCCACCGCCTGCAGCTCCGCGGGCGCCTGCGGTGAACTGCTCCAGGCAGTCGCGGCCGCCGGGCTCAACCCCGCCTCCTTCGGGGGCGTCGACCTGCTCACCACCCTCGACGGGTTCTACAACGCCGGCACCGGCGTCTTCGGCAACGGCGAGGCATTCATCCAGACCCTCGCCATCCAGGGCCTGGTCGCGGCGCACCAACCGGTACCGCCCGTCGCCCTCCATCACCTCGTCGCCGACCAGGACAGCGATGGGGGCTGGGACTACCTGCTCATCAAGGACGATCCCAATGGGCGCACCAACTTCGACACCAGCGACACCAACTCCACGGCCATGGTGCTCATGGCCCTGGACGCTGCCGGGGTGCACAGCCGGGATCGCTCGGCGCTCGCCTGGCTGCACACCCAGCAGGACGCTGACGGTGGCTTCCCCTACCAGGCCGGGTCGGGCTCCGATCCCGATTCCACCGCGCTCGTCCTCCAGGCGCTGATTGCGGCCGGGCAGAACCCGGAAGCCCCCGCCTGGGCGCCCGGGGGGCACGCGCCCCTCGCCGAGCTGATCGCCACCCAGGACGGCAACGGCGGCTTCACCTTCCCGGGCAACACCGCCCCCGACCCCTTCACCACCGCACAGGTCCCCCCCGCACTGGAGCGAGCCGCGTACCCGCTGACCTGTGGGACTGCGCGCTGCTTCCTTCCCGGGTCCACGCTGAACGGGCCATCGCCGACCCCGACACCCACGCCAACGCCAACGCCGAAGCCAACCGCGACGCTCAGACCGCGGCCATCGGCGACGCCCGGCCAGTCGACCGGCGACGGCTCGCCGGCGTCGCCGACGCCGGCCGGCTCCGTGCTCGGCGTCACCGCCACACCGACGCCCGCCCAGGTGCCCTCAACCGGGCCGGCGACGGCACCTGGCTCGTCAACGCCGTCGCCGAGCCCTTCGCCGGCAATCGCCACGACACCAAGTGCCGCGAGCGGATCCCCGACCGCGCTCATCTACCTGATCGCGGCGCTTGCGGCTGCCCTCATCGTAGCCGGCGTTGCCGCCGGCGCCCGACGCCGGCGCGGAGCGTGAGGGCCGCGTGACCCGACCGGTGCTTCGCCTCCTCCTGGCACTGCCTGTGCTTGTGGCGGGCATCGGTGCCGGTTCGACCGTTGCCCGCGTCGGCCCCGCGTCGCCGCTCTGCGCGCAGGCGGCGTACTCGCACCGGGTGGGACTGGTGGTGGAGCACGGCGACGGGCAGGTGGTCCGCCGATGCGTGGGGTTCGACACACCCTCTGCCACAGCGCTCGACGTCCTCCAGGCCAGTGGACTCGAGGTGGGGATCTCGTCATATGGAGGAGGCCTTGGCGCGGCCGTCTGCCAGATCGACAACGAGCCGGCCACCTATCCGCCGGGTTGCTTCACCGCCACCGGTCTCTACTGGGTGCTCTTCGTGTCGCATGCCGGAGGTCCCTGGGTCAACTCGGACGTCGGAGCTTCAAGCCTGACCGTCACCAATGGAGACGACATCGGCTTTCGCTACGACTCCCAGACTGGTGCCGACCCACCGCCTCCGTCTCCCGCCGGCACGTGTCCGGTGGTGACACCGCCGCCGGCGCCGACGCCCACGCCCGCGCCAACGGTCCGCTCGACCCCCTCACCGCGGACCGCAGCCTCTTCGGCAGGTACGGCGGCGACGCCGCATCCATCCACCACGACGCCCACGGCGGCACCGACCGCCGGGATCCTCGGGATCGCGACTCCCGGCGCCACCGCGGCGCCGCTGGCCTCGGTGCGTTCACCCGTTGAGCAGCCGGGGATCAATGTCGGGATCCTGCTCGCAGCGATTGGCGCCGGGGCGTTGATCGGTCTGCTCAGCATCAGCGTTCTGCGGCGGCGGCGCGAGTGAATCCGCGCGCGCTCGCTGTCTGGTCGGTATCGGGCATCACCATCGCGCTCGCCACCGGGAATCCCGTCTATCGGCTGCTCGTCCTGCTGTGCGCGCTCAACCTCCTCGTCGCGCTGCGCCGCCCGGATGTCTCACTCCGCGGCCTCGGTCTCGCGCTCCTGGCCGCAGGGTTGATCGCAACCGCGGTCACGACGCTCGCAAGCCACACCGGCGACCACGCGTTCCTGGTGCTGCCGGCTTCGATCCCGGTGCTCGGCGGCCCGTTGACGCTCGAGGCGGTGTTCTTCGGCGCATCGACCGGGATTGGTATCGCCGCAGCCGTGCTGGCGGCTGCACCGCTGTCGCTGGTGCTGATGCCGAACTCGCTGGTCGACGCACTGCCGAGCGCGCTGGCCCGCACCGGCGCGGCGATCGGGACCGCGCTCAACATGATCCCGGGAATCGCGCGAAGCGCGACGGAGATCCGCGACGCGCAACGGATGCGCGGCTGGCGTCCCCGCCGTATTCGTGACTGGCCGGATCTCGCCGTGCCCGTGGTGCTGACAGCGCTCGAGAGTTCGATCACACTGGCCGAAGCGATGGAGGCGCGTGGCTACGGCTCGGGAGCGCGAACCCATTACGGCGCCGTCGCGTGGGAGTGGTCTGACATCGCGGTTTGCGTGGTGGCGCCGGCTGCCGCAATCGCGTTCGTGGTGCTCCGCCTCACGGACGTCATCGGTGACTGGTATCCGTTCCCCACGATCTCGGTGCCGCCGGTCAATGTCTTCGGTGTCGCGTGCTGCCTCGCCCTCGCGCTCCCGGCATTGGTGTGGCGGCGATGATCGACATCACCGTCGCCTCGCTGGAACACTTCACCTATCGGTATCCGGCAGGGCGCACCAACGCCCTCGATGTCGCCGACCTGCGCATCCAGGAGGGTCTGACCCTGGTGACGGGCGCGTCGGGCTCGGGGAAATCGTCGCTCCTGCGCGTCTTCAATGGGCTGGTGCCGCATTTCCATGGCGGCACCGTCGGGGGACGGGCCGAAGTGTTGGGCCACAACGTCATCATCACGGCCACGCGCGTGCTGGCTGCCCAGGTCGGGTTCGTGTTTCAGGACCCCGAGTTGCAATCGGTGTATCCCACTGTCGAACGTGACGTCGCGTTCGGACTCGAGAACATCGCCATGCCTCGCGCAACCATGACGCAGCGCGTCGGCGAGGCCATGGACCAAGGCGGTATCGCGCATCTCCGCAGCCGGGCGGTGGCCACGCTGTCCGGAGGCGAGCGCCAGCGCCTTGCGCTCGCCGGGGTGCTTGCGTTGCGTCCGCGAATGCTGGTGCTCGATGAGCCGCTCTCGCAGCTCGACGAGGAAGGCGCGCGCTCCGTGGTTTCGATTCTCGGAACGCTCGCCGCGGCGGGAACCGCCGTCGTTGTGGCCGAGCACCGGCTCGACCTGCTTGGTTCGCTCCATGGGCGAGCCATCGCAGTCGACGGGGGGCGTGTCGCCGAGGGTGCGGCCGCCGCTCGACGGCGTCTCGGCGACGTGCCGGTCGTCCCCGGCCCCCAGCGCAGCACCGCGGCGACGATGGCCTGGGAGTTGGACGACGTCGCGACGGGCCCGGCGCGCATCCCCATCGTCGAAGGTGTCTCCCTTGCAGGACACGCGGGTGAGGTCATCGCACTGGTCGGACCCAACGGGGGCGGGAAGACGACCTTGTTGCGTACGATCGCCGGGCTTCTACGACCGATTGCCGGGCGGGTGGATCGGGCACCCGGAAGAGTTGCCTTCCTTCCGCAAAACCCGATGGCCCTTCTACACCGCGCGACCGTCGCGGCCGAGGTCGCCTGGACGGTTCGCGGCGACGCACCGAGCAACGATGCGACGTTATTCATCGACGAGCTGGGCCTTACCCACCTCACCGCACGCGATCCGCGCGACCTCAGCACCGGCGAACGTCAGCGCGCTGCGATAGCAGCCGTCCTTGCCGGTGCTCCGCGGATCGCGCTCCTCGATGAGCCGACCCGTGGCATGGACGACGCCGCTCGAAACGCACTCTGCCGAGCGGTCGCTCGCATGCGCGATGCAGGTGGCTCGATCGTTATTGCCACACACGACAAGAACCTGGTGGCGGTTCTCGCCGATCGCACGATCGCCGTCGGCGCCGGCAGCGCGAGAGAGCTTGCCCCGGTGGCGGTCGCATGAGGATCGGGGCGATCTCCGTTGCCGGGTTGGCCCTGTTTCTCTGGCCCTTCGTGGCGTCGGACACGCCACCGGCGGCCCCGTCGGTGGCGTTGAGCCTGGGCGTCGTCGCGGTGCTGATCTTCGTCGCGGCCGCCACCCGACGCCTCGACGCGCGTCGGTTCGCGCTCCTGGCGGCGATCGCCGCAATCGATGCCGCGCTGCGGCTCGTCCTGGTCACCGGGCTCGGCGGATTCAGCCCGGTTTTCTTTCTGATCCTCGCTGCGGGATACGTGTACGGACCGTCGTACGGTTTCCTCGCCGGCTCGGTGGCTCTGCTCGCATCCGCGGTGGCCACCGGCGGCATTGGCCCCTGGCTCCCCTACGAGATGGTGGGATGCGGATTTGTCGGACTGGTGGCGGGGCTTGCGGGCTTGCGACGCTCCGGCCCGGTCACCTGGCGTGACGTTGCGGTGCTCGCCGCTATCGGTGTGGTCACGGGCTTCGCCTACGGCGCGCTCCTCGACGTGTGGGACTGGACCACCTTCTACCGAGGGACCCCGGGGTTCGGATGGCAGCCGGGCCTCTCGCCCGGCGCGGCGCTCGCACGGTTCGGCCGGTTCTACGTGACCACGTCGCTGGTGTACGACAGCTTCCGAGCGTTGGGCAATGCCCTTGCGGTGATCGTCCTCGGGGCGCCGGTTCTGGCCGGCCTGCTCCGCATGCGATCACGCTTCAGCGTGCTGGTGCTCGACCGACCTCCGCAGCCCACTGCCGCCCTGGCCGCATTGATCAGCCGGAAGTGAGTGCTAGGACCGCAAAGACGACGGAGACGATCGCGCCGATGACCAGCGGAAGCTTCGAGAGCGGCCAGGGAGTCCGACGGCTCACGGCGAACGTCACCCCGAGGGTTACCGCCATGCCGGCCCCGTAGAGATAGTGGAGCTCGTGCGCCGGCCGATATCCCATGAGGTAGAGCGAGCCGCCGAGGACCACCTGGAGGGCGACCGCGAGCAGCAGCAAGCGCAGATAGATCTTGAGAGCGAAGCCGACCAGCGGTGTCACCAGCGAGATGAGTCCCACGAGGGCCCCTATCACCGCCGCAATCACCAGCACGAATCCGAACTTCTGATGCAGGGTCACCCAGTCGATCGACGCGATCATCAATCCGGCCAGTACTGCTCTTCGCGGATCGCCTTGTTGTCGAATCCGGCGCGGCGCATGATCGCACGGGCTCCGCTGATCATCCCGGGATGACCGCACAGGAAGATCCCGCCGTACCCGGGGCGCATGCCGGCGGCGTCGGCGTATTTGCGCATGACGTCCTCAACGCGTCCCAACTCGCCGCGCCATTCGGGATCCTCCCAGGGGCGGCTGACCGTGGGGACATAGGTGAGCCAATCGAACTCCTGCGCCAGGTTCACGAGCTCGTCGGCGTAGCCGAGCTCCGCTGACCGTGCCGCTCCCTGGAGGGTGATCACCGGGACCGGCGTCCACTCCTCCGACCTGGCTCGTATCGCGAGTGTCCGCAGCAGGCTTACGAAGGGCGCGACCCCGGTGACCGTGGCGACGAAGAGGTGCGGCTCCGCGACGAGTGGAGCATCGCGAAGGAAGAGGCCTTTGGTACGCCGGCGAACAATCACCTCGCCACCGACCCCGAGCGCGAACAGCGGATCGGAAAGCTCACCATCCGGCACACGCTCGATGAACAGCTCGATTTCATTTTCGAGCGGTGACGAGCAGATCGAATAGGGGCGTTCGATCACTCGGCCGTTCGACTGGAGCCCGAGAGTCACGTACTGGCCAGGACGGTACGGCAGCTCGATCTCGGTACGGATCCGGATGATCCAGAGGTCTGGTGCAGGGTCGCGTCGTGACATCACTGTCGCGGACGCGTATTTTTCCGGATCCATCATGAGCGCGTTGAGAGTGTAGGGGGAAGCAGTGCGCGCGCTTCTTTTCTCGAAAGAGCGGAGACTGTCGTGGATGTACGGACCACTCGCACTCGTCGGCGGCGACGAATTCCACCCGGGCAACGAACATCAGGACGAGATTCTTCGAGACGCGTGTGGCGGGCGACCGGCTTACGTGGTCGCGACCGCGGCACAGGACTTTGCGTCGGGAGCCGTTGAGGCGGCTCGTCACTGGTTCGCCGGATTGGGGCTCGACGTGCACGAGCTGCGCATCCGGACCAAGGAGGATGCGTGCTCGCCGGAGGTCGTGGCCGCCGCCGCCGGTGCCGGCCTTGTCTACATCGCAGGCGGCGATCCCGGGTGGGTTGTCGAGGTCCTGCGGGCAAGCCCCGTATGGAAGGCGATCGCCGGCGCCTGGCGCGCCGGCGCGGCACTTGCCGGCTCATCCGCGGGCGCAATGGCGCTCTGCGAGTGGTGCCTGGTCCAGACCAGCTGGCCGGGTGAGATCGATGAGCGCTCGGTGGACGCCCTGGGCCTGGTCCCAGGTTGCGCCATCCTCCCCCACTTCGACGTGCTCGGTGACGCCTGGATCCCGTGGGCTCAGGAGGGGCTCATCCAGGAGGCACAGGTGATCGGTATCGACGAGCGCACCGCCGCGGTCCTGCGCGACGGAAGCTGGGAAGTCGTCGGCCCGGGAGCGGTCACGATCCTGCAAGGAGCGCTGCGCCGTCGTCACATCGAGGGCGAAAAGATCGACGAGATGTCGAATCCGGAACCTTAATCCTGCTCAGGCCGTAATCCGAACGTAACCCTGCGCCGTTTACATCTATGACAGGGTGGATAACCTGATCAGCGAAGGCATCACGAGAGACGACAGACGACAATGAGCTTCCAGAGCGCAATCACTGACATGGACGCGGCGAAAGCCCGCGCCGAAGACGAAAAAGCCCGCCGCAGGCTTCGCATCGAGCATATTCAGCGGCTCGAGCGCGTCCTGGACAGCGTCGAGCACCACAACCTGCAGCGTGACCGCCAGGTTCCGCCGGATATGTGGCGGCAGCTCGCAGAGCTCGAGGTCGTCCTTCCCGTCCCAGCTCCTCCGGCGCTGTGGCAGGCCCGCAACACCGCCCGCCTGCACGACGCCCTGCTGGACTGGGAAGCGGATCTGCTCGATAAGGTCGCGCCACACCGCGTCGCATACGACGACACGCACGACGACTGACCTCACCGCCTGACACGCGTCTGGCACACTCAGCGGACGTGAGCACCGCTGAACGCATGGCGCTTGTCGAGCGCAACACCGCCGAGGTCATCGGCGCGGACGAACTGCCGCCCCTGATGGACGCCGGTCTCGAGCTGCGCCACTACATCGGATTCGAGATTTCCGGCAAGGCGCACCTCGGCACCGGGATCATGAGCATGGCCAAGGTCCGCGACCTGACCGCCGCGGGTGTGCACTGCTCCGTCCTCCTCGCCGACTGGCATACCTGGATCAACGACAAGCTGGGTGGCGACCGCGAGCTGATCCGCCGGATTGCGACCGGGTACTTCACCGAGGCATTCCGCGCGTCTCTCCTGTGTGTCGACGCCGACCCGGGGTCAGTGGAGTTCGTGCTGGCGTCGGACCTGTACCGGGACGACACCGAGTACTGGGCGACAGTCATCGAGGTGAGCAAGAACACGACCCTGGCGCGGATGCAGCGCAGCATCAGCATCCTTGGCCGGCAGGAGCGCGAGAGCATCGACTTCGCCAAGCTCATCTACCCGGCGATGCAGGCAGCGGACATCTTCACGCTCGGGGTGCATATCGCCCACGCCGGCATGGACCAGCGCAAAGCGCACGTGATCGCTCGCGACGTCGCCATGCAGATGCGCATCCATGCGGTTCGCGGGATCGCCGGCGCACCCATGAAGCCGGTCGCGCTGCACCATCCGCTCCTGCTCGGCCTCCGCCGTCCCCCGGTCTGGCCGGTGCCGCCCGAGTCAGCGCGCGACGTGTTTTCGGCGATGAAGATGAGCAAGAGCGATCCCGGCTCGGCCGTCTTCGTTCATGACAGTCCTGACGAGATCATAGGCAAGATCCGCAAGGCGTTCTGCCCGCCCGGAGAGGTGACCTTCAACCCGATCCTCGACTGGATCGACAAGCTCGTCTTCAGGATCGCCGGTGGGCCGTTCGTGGTCGATCGATCGGAGGCCAACGGCGGGCGCGTGGTGTTCGACACCAACGACGAGGTGGTCGCCGCCTATGTCGACGGCTCGCTCCACCCCATGGATGCCAAGGCGGGACTGGCCGAGCGCCTCATCGACTTTCTGGAGCCCGCGAGGATCCACTTCGCCAAGCCCGAGGTCCACGCGATGCTCGAGGAGATCGACGCGGCCCTCGCCTAGCGGTCAGCGCAGGCCGACGGCCTCCTGCACCCTCAGCAGGGTCGCGTCTGCAACCAGCCGCACTCGCGCGGCGGACTCGGCCAGCACGCGGCGCAGACCGTCGTCATCGGCGCGAAGCTCCGCGTAGCGCTCCTGGATGGGGACCATCGCGTCGACGACTGCATCGGCGACAGCGCCCTTGAGCTCGCTGTACCGCCTCCCCTCGAACTCCGCGAGCGCGGCGCCCGTACTGACCTCACGAAGCGCGGCGTAGATCTCGAGCAGGTTCGCTACCCCTGCACCGACCGGCTCGTGTACCGCGGGCTCGGTGTCGGTGGTCGCACGCGCGATCTTTCGGCGTATGACGTCGGGAGGATCAAGCAGCAGCACCGCATGGCCGGGACGGTCCACCGCGACACTCTTGCTCATCTTCTCGTCCGGGGTGTCGAGACCCATCACGCGGGCGCCGACGGCGCTGATCAGTGGAGCAGGGACCCGGACGATGTCACCACGCTGCGAGTTGAGGCGCTGGGCGAGATCCCGGCTCAGCTCGATGTGCTGCCGTTGATCCTCGCCGACCGGAACGAAGTCGGCGTCGTAGAGAAGGATGTCCGCGGCCATGAGCACCGGGTATGTGAAGACGCCGGTGTTGACGCGCTCAGCGCCTTGTGCCTCGCTCCGCGCCTTGAACTGAGTCATCCGCTCGAGCCAGCCCATCGGTGTGAGCGTCTCGAGGATCCAGCACAGTTGCGAGTGAGCGGTGACGTGAGACTGCACGAAGATCTCGCACCGCGCGGGGTCGAGACCGCACGCGATGTACATCGCCGCCAACTCCAGTGTCAACGCGCGCAGCCGCTCCGGATCGGGGTGACGCGTCAACGCGTGCAGGTCGACGATGCAGAAGTAGTTCTCGTAGCGATCCTGGTCGCGGGCCCAGTTCCGCAAGGCGCCGAGGTAGTTCCCGAGGTGCAGTCCGAAGTCCGGCTGGATGCCACTCAGGACACGGGGGCGTGAGGCAGCGGACCGGGACATCTCGGCCACAGCCTATCGTCAGGCGGTGCGTCGGCGCTGCCGGCGAGGCTTCGCGACTGCCCTCGGCGACCAGCATTCCGTGACGAAAGCCGCGATCTCCGCGGTGAGCCGCTCCGGCCGGAGGCGCAGCTCGAGGATGTTCGACGCCTCGACCAGGCGCGCATTGGGAAGCTCGCTGGTCAGCACGCCGGCGTCGGAGAAGGGGTGCACCGGGTCGATGTGATGGCCGATCACGAGCGCCGGCATGCTCATGTCGCGACGCTGCGCGCTGTACGGAGCGATATGGCTGAAGAACAGCCCCTTAAGCAGTGCGGCACTGGGGACCGGATCCTGACGCACCACGTCGAGCGCCACGTTCCCCCAGAAGGGCAGGACCCAGCGCGGGATCCTGCGCAGGCCGGCGGCAACCGGGCGCATCAAGCGCCCGCCGACGTGCAGCCCCACGAGGAGAGGACCGAACGCGATCACCGAGGCGACCATGGCGTTCTCGAGCACCGGCATCTCGATGATCATCCCGCGCACTCGCTGTGGCGCCTTACGCGCGATCTCGAGCGTAACGTTGGCGCCGAGCGACGTCCCCCCGACCACCGCTTCGTCGATGTCGAGATGGTCCAGCAGGGCGATCGCGTCGGCAGCGAACGACTCGATCGAATATTCCGACATGGCGTCGGGGCGGTCGGAACGGCCGTGTCCCAGCGGGTCGAGGGTCAGCACGTGCGCGCCGCCGGCCGCCAGCGCGGTGGCGAGATGTTCCTGCATCAGCGCGGGAATCAGCAGTCCGGGCATCAGCAGCACCCATCGCTTGCCGTCGCCGAATTCCGTGTACGCGAGGCGGTGACCCCGAGCCGTGAATGACGACCCGACGACAGCCGGCTGGAGATCGGAGGACATCGCGGGAACTATGCCTCAAAAATGGAGTGAGCGCCGTTACTCGTTCTCGTACTTGAAGGAAACGTTGAGACGGGTGCGAAAGCGCGCGACCTTGCCGTTCTCGACGGTCATGTCGAGCTTGACGACCTCAGCAATACGAAGATCGCGCAACGACGAGGACGCGGTCTCGATTGCGAGCTGCGCCGCCTTCTCCCAGGACTCGGCGCTGGTCCCGACCAGCTCGGTGACGCGGTAGACGCTCTCAGCCATGGGCAACCTCCTGGACGGTGGGTGAACGGATGGCCATTCTGACCACACCGGGGGGGATCCGGTGACCGGGTACATCTGGCCTAGAGTCTTGACCCATGCGAACGCTTACCCGAACCGCCGGTCGCTTTCTTCTCGCCGGAATCTTCATGTACTCCGGCTACGGCATGATCCAGAGCGCCGAGCGCTACGCGAAATTGGCGTCCGGTGCGCTGCCGATGATCCCGGAGAACCCGATGATCGCCCGGGTTCAGGGCGCGGCCATGCTCGGCGCAGGCTCGACGTTCGCGCTCGGGATCCTGCCGAAGACATCGGCGCGGATCCTCGCGCTCACCCTGATCCCCAACACGATCGTCGGTCACCCCTTCTGGAAGGCCGAAAAGCCTGAGGAGAGGCGACCCCAGCTGGTGCACTTCCTCAAGAATCTCGGACTGTTCGGCGGGCTCCTCTACGTGAGCGCGGACAAGCGCACGCAGTCCAACCCCGAGGACTGAGTCAGATCGGTCCGGCGGCCTCGAGACTGGCGAGGTAGGAGCTCAATCCCTCCTGCCATTCGGGCAGCGGCGGCTCGCCGAGCTCGCGCCATGCGCGGTTGTCGAGCACCGAGTAAGCCGGGCGCGCGGCCGGAAGCGGGAATTCGGATGTGGTGATTGGGACAACCTCGGCCGGAAGCGCGCGCGCGCCGATGATCGCGACCGCGAAGTCGTACCAGGTGGTGACGCCCCTGTTGGTCAGGTGGTAGGTCCCAGGAGGTCCGACTTGGAGGAGCCGAAGCATCGCCGGTGCGAGGTGTCCCGTCCAGGTCGGCGCTCCGTGCTGGTCCGCAACAACGCGGATCTCCGGACGCTCGGCGGCGAGGCGGAGCATCGTGAGCACGAAATTGGGACCCTGGCGGCCGTAGAGCCAGCTGGTGCGAACGATCAGGTGATCCGGGCAGCGCTTCGTGACGGCGACCTCGCCGTGCCATTTGGTCCGCCCGTAGGCTGATCGTGGCGACGCCACCGCACCCTCGGGAATCGGCGCGGTCGCGGTGCCGTCGAACACGTAGTCAGTGCTGACATGGCAGCAGCGAATGCCCGCGGACGCACACGCTGCCGCGACCAGGCCGGCGCCGGTCGCGTTGACGGCCTCCGCCTCCGCCTCGTGCTCCTCGGCGGCGTCGACCTGCGTCCAGGCAGCGCCGTTGATGACCGCATCAGGCCGCACCTCGGCGATGGCGCGCTCCACGGCGGCGCCGTCGGTGATGTCGCACTCCCACTGCGTCCGGCCGACCATCTCGAGACCCTGCCGGGTGCCTTCATCGACGAGATCCCCGCCAAGTTGCCCGGGAGTGCCGAGCACCAGGTATCTCAGAGCTCGACTCGCGAGTGGTCGCCGAGCATCAGACGCAGAGCCGTCGGCCGCGCCGGCGATTTGCAGACCTCGCACTCCTTGCCGATCAACGACCCGTCAATCTTTCCCACGACGTCGTGGATGCGCGTGCCCTCGAGGACGATGCTGTTCTCGATCTCCGCGTTGCGCACCACGCAGTCGAAGTAGATCGATGTGAACGGCCCTATGTAGGCGTTGTCGACGACGGTCCCGCTACCGATGATCGCCGGGCCGCGGACCACGCAATTGCGCAGCGTCGCACCCTCCTCCACCACAACCTTGCCGTGGAGGCGCACATCCTCATTGATGGTGCCGTCGCAGCGGGCTTCGAGGGTGTCGAGGATCATGCGGTTCGCCTCGAGGATGTCATCGAGACGGCCGGTGTCCTTCCACCATCCCTCGATGATGTGCGGCATCACGCGCTTGCCGGTGTCGATCATCCGCTGGATGGCGTCGGTGATCTCCAGCTCGCCACGGGCACTCGGCTCGATGGCGTCGATGGCTTCGAAGATCAGTGGAGAGAAGAGGTAGACGCCGACCAGTGCCAGGTCAGATCTCGGGACCGACGGCTTCTCGACGAGCGAGATCACCCGGCCGTCCTCGAGCTCGGCGACACCGAAGCGCTGCGGCTCCGGGACGCGGGCCAGCAGGATCATGGTGTCCGCCTCGGAACGCGTGAACTCGTCGACGAGCGTCCCGATCCCCTGGGCGATCAGGTTGTCGCCGAGGTACATGACGAAGCTGTCCCCGG
>OCZU010001988.1_pt1 | contig 13181 bp, 12 predicted proteins | sample 1539001 | NCBI WGS metagenome assembly OCZU01 (sample SAMEA3539306, study PRJEB22396) | soil metagenome | biome: tundra; feature: field; material: soil | place: USA | collected 2010-05 | depth 0.15 m
CCGGTGCACCCTGGCGACCTCATCGGGCTGAACGCCCAGCATGGCCAGTGCCTGCGGGGAAGTAGCCAGGCGCACTGGTTCGCCGGATTCATTAATGCGGCAGCAGGTGCTCTACAGGGCGGATTCACGGCTTGATCCGACGACTCTGGATGACATCCGTCCGCGCCGCCAGCCAGTCCAGGGCTCTGGGTTCTCGCCGCTAGGGATGAAGCCGGGCGGTCCAGGTCAGCCGGGTGCCGCCGTCGTCGGAGCTGCCGAGCATGAGGGTCCCGCCGTGGCGCTCGGCGCGGAGCCTGATGCTGGCCAGGCCGTCGGCCTCGTCGTGCACCACGAGCTCGCGCCCGCTGTCGGTGATATCCAGGGTGACCAGGCCGTCGGCCAGTCCGAGGGCCAGCTCGGCGGCGCTAGCCTGGCGGGCGAAGTTCGTCAGGGCCTCGCGGGTGACGGCCAGGATGTCGCGGGCCAGGGCCGCGTCCACGCTCGTGTCGATGGGCCCGGCGAACCGGATGCTGGCAGTCAGGCCGAGTCGCTGGGAGTGCTCGCTCAGGACTTCCAGCAGCTGGGCCTGCAGGCTGCCGGGGCGCTGCTCGCGCACGTGGAGCTGGAAGATGGTGTTGCGGATCTTGATGATAACCGTGTCGATCGCCTCGATGTAGCTCCTGATCCGGTCGGCATGCTCGGGCCTGTCGGTACGGCCGGCCAGGCCTTGCAGCCCCATGCCGAGCGAGAAGAGTTCCTGGACGACGTGGTCGTGCAAGTCACCAGCGATGCGGTCGTGGTCTTCCATCCGCGCCAGCGCCATCTGGTCCGCGCGCGCCTGGGACAGCTCGAGGGTTACGGCCGCGGTGCTGGCGAAGGCGGCGGCCATCTGCAGGCTGGCCTCCGTGAAGCCGGGGCGATCGGCGAGCCGGCCGAGCAGCAGGGCACCGAGTACCTGCTCGCCTGCCGCGAGCGGGACGATCATCATCGGGCCGATGTCGGCGCTCAGCGTCACGGCGCCCGCCTCGCTGCCGTAGTCCGTCACCAGGACCGGCTTGCCGGACATGATCGCGCGGCCGGCCAGCGAGGTGTCAAGCGGCGCGGTCCGGTCCTGGAGCTCGGCGCCGGTCAGCCCGCTGACCGCGCGGACCGCCACCTGGTCGGAGCCGTGCGGCAGAACCAGGGCACCGAAGTCCGCATCGGCGGCCGCGACGGCGTGCTCGGTTATCAGCTCGTAGGGCTCGGCCGCCTGGCCGGACAGCAGCAGCGGGGTCAGCTCGCCGGACGCGGCCAGCCACCGGCGGCGCTGCTCGGACTCGGTGAAGCGCCGCGCGTTCGCGATGGCCCCGCCTGCCGCCGCGGCCAGCGCGATCGCCAGTTCCTCGTCCTCGGCCGTGAACTCCCCGCCCCGCGACCGCTCGGTCAGGTAGAGGTTGCCGAACACCTCTTCACCGGCCCGGATCGGAACGCCCAGAAACGCGCCCATCGGCGGATGCCCGGCCGGGAAACCCGTCGACGCCGGATGGCTGGCCAGGTCCGCCAGGCGGATCGGAACCGGGTTGCTGATCAGCAAGCCCAGAATCGCGCGGCCGCGCGGCAGCTCGCCGATCTCCGCGACCAGGTCGTCCGCTATCCCGGCATGCACGAACTGCTCGAGCTGCCCGTCCCGGCCGACCACGCCGAGCGCGGCATAGCGGGCGCCGAGCAGGTCCCGAGCGGCTTCCACGATCCGGCGGAGCACCACCGGCAGGCTCAGGTCCGCGGCCACCGCCGCGTTCGCGCGCAGCAGGCCGCGCAGCCGTCCCTGCGTAGCCAGGACATCGTCCGCGCGGTGGATCAGCTGCTCCAGCAGCTCATCGAGCTCCAGCCTGGGAACGTCGGGGAAGCTCAGCCTGCCCACCGAGTCGTGCTGGCGCGCTCCCTGGGGATCGAGCCCAGCAGGCAGCCCAGGCTCTGGTGAGCCCCCACCTGGCCGATCGACAGCTGCCATGCCCACCCTCCCGGCGCTCGCCAGCCGCCGGCATCATGCGGCCAGGCAGCGGGCGTAACGGCCAGCCTGGCCAGGCGGGCCCCTAACCGGCCCCCAGCGACCTTTACCAGATCTTTGCCACCCGCGTCTACTCTAGCCCGCGAGCATGAACGCCGGTAGAACGCGAGGTGGCCAGACTCACCGCTGCGGCGCGCCTCATGGCCTGGAACCACGGGTCAGGCTGGGGAGCGGTATCTCGGCGCACGCTGACTCGGCCATCTTCGCGATCAGCGCCGGCATCTTCCTCGCCGGGGCGCCGATCGCCGGGCTCATGCTGCGCAGCGGCCGGATCGCGGTCACCGCGGAGCAGGTATCGTCAGCTACGAGCGAATGCGACGAGCTGCGCGCGTGAGGTACAGCTGGTTTTGCGCAGCAGGCTTTCGACGTGCTTTTCGACGGTGCCGACCGATAGCACAAGCCGCGCCGCGGTCTCCTTGTCGCCGAGGCCGTCGGCGACGAGGGCGAGTACCTGAGCCTCACGGGACGTAATGCCAAGGCCGGCCCAGGGCGGAGCCGGCTCCGACGCTGCTGCCGCGCATCGGGCGGACAGCGCGTCGAGCCCGTAACGCGAGAACCCCTCTGACGCTTCGGCGAGCCACCGGGCCTGCTCCCCCCAGCCGTCGCGGGATGCCGCCTCCCCGGCGAAGAGAAGCGCCAGCTCGCGGCACACCGGATAGCGGGCAAGATCCGTCCTGGCGGTGGCCATCAGCGGCGCTGCTGCCGCCGCGTCGCCTTGGCGGCCACGCAGGATCGCCTCGGCGGTGCCGAGCAGGCCGCGATTGAGGCGGTTCACGTCGATGCCCAGTTCGCGCGCCTCGGCGAGGGCCTCCTCGGCCCGACGGTCATCCTTGGCCGCGAGCAGGAGGGGCCACATCCCCCGGTAAGGCCCAGGCGCCTGTGGCTGCTTCGGCAGGATGGCCATGCCCTTCGCCAGGGCCTCGGACGCGCCCGCACGGTCATCGGAGAGCAGCGCGGTCATGGCGCGAGCGCCAGCCCACGCCATGCCATCGATCTCGGCGTCGCCTGGTGCGGCGGCCTGCGCGAGCGCCAGCATTCGCTCCGACTCGGCGCGGTCGAGGCGAAGCGCGTGGTTCTCGGCCAGGAACCACAGGGCCATGGCGCGGAGCCGGTCAAGCCCCAGCCGCTCGCTGAGGGCGAGCGCATCACCGGCGTGCCTGGCGCCCTCGTCGAGCTCGAAGCGCATGTTCGATAGCGCGGCCAGCTGAATGTCGAGCATGGCCGCCGTACTCAGCGCGCCGAGTGACTCCGCGCTGCGCCTGGCCTCGATCAGGCGGTCGCTGCGCGCTTCGTCGAGCAGCTCGATGGTCGCCAGTTCGTGCAGGGCGCGCAGCCGCCACACGCCGAGCCCCGCCTGGTCGGCGATGGCGAGGGCGCGCCTGAAAGCGGCCCGTGCCTGCTGCAGATCGCCCAGCCGCGCGCTGCGGCCGAGCAGCTCGTAGGCATGGCAGCGCGCCTCAGACGTCGCTTCGGCATCGGAAACAACAGCTTCGGCCATCTCGACCGCACCAGCGACATCGTCCGTGGCGAACCTCGCCTCTGCCTCCAGGACCGAAGCGCGGGCGCGCCAGCCTGGTGCGATGGCGCCGTCAAGGAGCGCTCTGGCCCGACCGACGTACTCCAGCGCCACCGGCCATCGCGCTGCCTCGATCGCTGCCTGCGCCAGATGAAAGTGAACGTCGGCAACCAGCCCCGGCTCGCCGAAGACTGCTAGCTCGTCGATCGCGACCGCCCCGGTCGCCATCGCCTCGTCAACGCGGCCAGCGAGAGCGAGTGACTCGACCAGCCTGCCGCGGGCGATCGCACGTGGCGGTCCGGCAGCAAGCAGACCGAGAGCTCGGTCCAGCGTCTCGGCCGCAGTGGCCAGCGCGCCCTGCTCCAGCGCCCGGACGCCGGCGACGGCCAGCAGCTCGCCAGCCCGCGCATCCGCTCCGGACTGGACCGCCAGCTCGGCCGCGACGCCGGCCCACGGTCCGGGCAGCAGCGGGTGGGCCGCCTCGACCGCGGCCAGCGCCCGGGCCGCCAGCTCGGCTAGTTGGGGGGGCAGCACGCTGGTGAGCAGGGCATCGCGCGTGAGGGCATGCCGGAGCCGGACCCCGTTCGCATCGCTGACCAGCAGCTCGTGCCTGACGCCCGCCTCGAGTGCTCGGGTCACGACATCGGCGGGAAGACCGGACGCCGGCTTAAGCAGCACCCAGTCGACAGTCCGGCCGAGCAGCGCGGCGGTGACGAGAACGTCTACCTGGGCTGGCTCAAGCAGCGCGACGCGAGCGCGCACCGTATCTGCGAATGATCGCGGCACGCCGGGCGCGCTGAGCAGCTCCTCGACGAGGAACGGCACTCCGTCGGCGAAGCGCCGGATCCGGGCGATGCCGGCGTTCGACGTGCCGGGGGAACTGGCCCGAACGATGGCCTCGACTTCAGGGGCGTCGAGTGCGGCCAGATCGATCAGCGTCACGCTGCCGCGAGCGCCCAGGCGGTCGGCGAGGTCCGCTGCCGCGCAGGGCGGGCTGCCGCGTAGCGTGCCGACGCAGAGCACGGCCTCGTCGCCGAGGTTATAGGCGAGATACTCCAGGACGTCGAGCGTGTCCGGATCGGCCCAGTGCAGATCCTCGAGCACGACGAGGAGCCCGTGATCGGCGGCCAGCCAGCGCAGGAGGCGCAGCATCGCCTCGCCCCGGAAGGCGAGCGAGTCGCCGGGCGGACCGTGTCCGGCGGCTGTCATGCCAGGGAGCGGCATCATCGACCCCAGGGCCGCGAGCCACGGCTTGAGTTCCGGCTCCTCCAGCGGCACCGTGCGACCCCGGACGGCCCGCAGGACGGCTTCAGCCAGCGGGCGGAACGGCATGCTCGCGCCTGAAGGGACAGCCCGGCCGACCGTGACTAGCGGGCCGTGACCCCGAACGCCCTCTGTCAGCTCACGGCAGAGCCTCGTCTTCCCGAGGCCCGCGTCGCCGCGCACCATCGCGAAGCCGCCGCGCCCCTGAAGCGCGTCGGCAAAGAGCGCTCGGAGCGATTCGAGCTCTTTGTCTCGGCCCACGAAGATTGGGCAGCGAACTCCCACCAACCCATCATCGCGCGCGCCGCCTCCGGTGCCCGAGGCCACCCGCCACCTCGGCACCGCGCCGACCGGAACTGATTACATCATTAAGCCGCCGGTCTCCCGAGTTCAGCCTGATTGCCGCGCTGCCCGGGATCTGAGGCTGGTGAACATCTCTTGCACGACCGGCACGGAATCGGCGCTCTTACCGCGGACGTCGAGCACGAGGGCTCCGCCGTGGGCGAGGACCGCCCAGTCGGCGAAGGCGCAGCAGTGCCGCTCGAGTGCCGCGAGACCGGTGAGCTCGGCCTCGACGCCCGGCTCGGCGCGGAAGCGCATCCGCAGGCCGTAGCAGGTCGGGGCCAGGTCGATGATCGCGCGGTCGGCGAGCGCGTGCCAGCGGCGCTGCCGCTCCGTAAGGTCGTCCTGGCCGAGTGAGCACGTGACCGGGGCGCTGCCTGCAGTGGGTTCCATCGGGTTCCTCCACGGTGGTCGGCGGGAAAGCCCGGTTACGATGGTGCACATTCAAGTCGGCTTGAAGTCAAAGGCTCACATCGCTTGCCAGAGGATCTGCTGACCATCGGAGAACTCGCGCGGCTGACCGGCCGGCGCGCCTCCTCGATCCGTTATTACGAGGACATCGGGCTGCTTCCCGAGCCCCTCCGCCGCAGCGGCCAGCGTCGCTATGACGATGCCGCGGTGCGCAGGCTCGCCGTCATCGACACCGCGCAGCGCGCGGGCCTCGCGCTCGACGACATCAGGGACCTGCTCACCGGCGGGCCAGGAAGTGGTGCCGCGGTGATCGAGCACCTGCGCACGGTGGCCGGGCGGAAGCTGCATGAGGTGGCTGCGATCATCGAGCGGGCCGAGGCGATGCAGCGATGGCTGGCGGCGGCGGCCCGCTGCGAATGCCCTGACCTTGACGCGTGCTCCCTGTTCGATGGCGCGGCTTCCGGCGGCACCGACAACGAGCGGGATGGTGTCTTTAGGATGAACGGGTGAGCGACGCCGCGGACCGTGAGCTTGACGTGGTGGTGTTCGGGGCGACTGGTTTCGTCGGGCGCCTGGTGGCCGGTTACCTGGCGGGTCATGCGCCGGACAATGTCCGCATCGGGCTGGCCGGGCGGTCCGCGGAGCGACTGGCGGACATCCGCTCGCGGCTCGGCGCGGCCGCGTCGCAGTGGCCCTTGCTGGCAGCCGATTCGGCGGATCCGGAGTCCATCGCGGCCATGGCCCGGACGGCCCGCGTGGTCGCGACGACGGTGGGGCCCTACCGTCGCCTGGGGATGACGCTCGTCGAGGCCTGCGCTCAGGCTGGCACCGACTACGCGGACCTGTCCGGCGAGGTGCTGTTCCTGCGGGAGAGCATCGATCGCTGCCACGACCTGGCCGCCGGCACCGGGGCGCGGATCGTGCACTGCTGCGGGTTCGACTCGATCCCGTCCGACCTCGCAGTGCTGGCACTGCATGAGGCCGCCCGCGCCGATGACGCCGGTGATCTCCAGGACACGACGCTGGTACTGACCGGCATGAAAGGTGGTGTCAGCGGCGGAACGCTAGCTTCGGGGATGGGCCAGTGGACGGAAATGGCCACCAGCGCGGAGAGCCGCCGGATCGTGGCGGACCCCTATGCGCTCAGTCCTGACCGCCAGGCCGAGCCTGACCTGGGCGACCAGAAAGACCTCGAATGGGCCAGGTACGACGCCGACCTGGGCATCTGGATCAGCCCGTTCGTGATGGCGGGCCTGAACACGCGCGTCGTGCGCCGCAGCAACGCCCTGCAGGAGTGGGCGTATGGCCGCCGGTTTCGCTACCGGGAAGTGACCGGCTTCGGCGCCAGCCGCGCCGCGGCCGTGCCGGCTTCGGCGCTCGCCGCCGGGCTGAAGTCACTGACGGCGGGCATGGCGTTCGGGCCGTCCCGGGCGCTGGCGAGCCGGCTCCTGCCGGTGCTCGGCGAGGGGCCGAGCGAAAAGGCCCGCCGCACCGGGTTCTTCCGGATGGAGATACACGCTCGTACCTCCGCCGGCGCGCGGTACGTCGCCAGGGTCGAGGCCAGCGGCGACCCGGGCTACGCCGCCACGTCGGTGATGCTCGGCGAGAGCGCGCTCTGCCTCGCGCTGGACCGTGACCGACTGCCCGACCGCGCCGGAGTCCTCACGCCGGCGACCGCGATGGGTGACGCGCTGGCAGGCCGGCTCCGATCGGCGGGGCAGATCCTGACGACCGAGCGGATGGCTGGCTAAGATCCGGAGCCAATCCGCAGGTTCGTTCCGCCGGCGCAGGACAGGGAGGGTGACGTGGAGAACTTTGCTGCACCTGAGGTAACCGCCGATGATCACGTGCTCGGCCCCGTCGACGCGCCGGTGACGGTCATCGAGTACGGCGACTACGAGTGCCCGTACTGCCGGGGCGCGGCGCGGGATGTGCACCGGCTGCTCGACCTGCACCCCGGCATGATCCGGTTCGTGTTCAGGAACTTCCCCATCCCGCAGCTTCACCCGCACGCCGAGCAGGCCGCCGAGGCCGCGGAGGCTGCCGCCGGCCAGGGCAAGTTCTGGGCGATGTATGAGCTGCTGCTGCGGCCCACTTCGCACCTCGACGTCGATTCCCTGCTGAGCTACGCCGAGCGCGCGGGCCTGGACGTCGGCCGGTTCCGCGACGAGGTCGCCGGCCATGTCTATGCCGCGAGGATCGAGCGCGACGTGCGGGAAGGGACCAGGAACGGCGTGAACGCCACTCCGAAGTTCTACGTCGACGGCGAGCGCATCGACGGCAAGGTGCCGCTGGAGGGCCTCGCGGACGCGGTCCGGGTCGCGGTGACGGCCGCCTCGTCGCGCTGATTGACCCGATGATCGTCGCGGTCACCCCCTTACGGCGGTGCTGTCCCGACTTACGCTAGGGGTGTGTCGCGGCCTTGCCGAGGTCGCGGCGACCGATCTGGCTGGAGCGGGCTGAGATGAATCCCGTCAGGGAACCGATATCAGCTCCGGGTCGCGCTGACCGGGGGTTGGGGCCGTCGGTCGGGCTTTATCTTTCCGAGCCGGTCAGGGGCCTGGCCGGGCTCGGAAAGATGCCGCTCGCCGCGCCCTGGCTCGCCTTCGCGCCGCGCGGCGACCATCATGGCGTGCTCGTGCTGCCAGGGCTGCTGGCCTCCGATGCCAGTACCGCGGTGCTGCGGCGGTTCCTGCGCCGGCTGGGCTACCAGGTGCAGGGGTGGAATCTCGGCCGCAATCTGGGCCCGACCGATCAGGTGCTTGACGAGCTGCCGCGGGAGCTGTCAGCCCTGGCCGGGCGCAGCGCAGGCCCGGTGTCAGTGATCGGCTGGAGCCTGGGCGGCATCTATGCCAGGGAACTGGCCCGCCACCATCTCGGCCAGGTCCGGCAGGTGCTGACCCTGGCCAGCCCGTTCGCGCTGACCGACCGGCGGCAGAGCCACGCTGACGGCGCCTACCAGCGCCACGGCTACCGGCACGCGGCCGGCCGGGTGCCGACGAGGGAGCAGGTCGCCGCGCCGGTCGGCGTGCCGTCGACGGCCGTCTACTCCCGGCGGGACGGCATCGTTGCCTGGCAGGCCTGCATCGAGCCGGAGACTGCGCTGCACGAGAACGTCGAGGTCCGGTGCGCCCACCTCGGATTCGGCGTCGACCCCGCGACGCTGTGGCTGATCGCCGACCGGCTGGCGGCTCCGGCCGGCGAGCGGCGCGCGTTCAGCCCGCCGCCGGCCCTGCGCTCGCTATACCCAGGCCGATGACCGGACGCCCGATGACCTCGCCCGATGACCGGCCGCCCGATGGCGGCCGCCCGCACCGCACGCTGAGGAGCATTCGCCATGCAGCAGCTCACCGGTCTTGACGCCGCCTTCCTGGCTCTCGAGACAGCCAGCACCACGGGCCACGTCGGCGGTGTGTGCGTGCTCGATCCCCGGGAGGCCCCGAGGCCGCTGACGCTCGCCCGGCTGACGGAGGTGCTGGCCGAGCGGCTGCCGCTCGTGCCGGTGCTGCGCCGCAAGCTCCTGAACGTGCCGCTCGGACTAGATCAGCCGTACTGGGTCGACGACGCGGATTTCGACATCGAGTACCACATCAGGGAGATCGCGCTCCCGCGTCCCGGCTCGGACGCGCAGCTGACCGAGCAGATTGCCCGGCTGCATGCCCGTCCGCTGGACCGCGCCCGGCCGCTGTGGGAGATCTACCTGATCACGGGCCTAGCCAAGCGCCGGGCGGTGGTCTACACGAAGATCCACCACGCCGCGATCGACGGCGCGTCTGGCGCCGAGCTGCTCACCGTGCTGCTCGATCTCGTTCCTGAGGGACGCGAGCTGCCCGCGGCCGCTCCGTTCACGCCGGAAGGGCGCCCCGGGCCGGCCAGGCTGGCCGCGCTGGCGGCCGCACGACTCGCGTGGCGGCCAGTGGAGACGGTGCGCGTCACCAACGAGCTTGTCCGCGTGCTGCCGAGCCTGGCCCCGGCGTTCAGCATGCTGGTCGGCAGCATGCTCGGGCTGAACCGCGGTGACGGCGAGGTCATCGAGACCGCACCCGGGCGGGCCCCGGCCACGCCGTTCAACAAGCCGATCACGCCGCACCGGCGGCTCGCGTTCCGCAGCGTCGACCTGGACAGCATCAAGACGATCAAGAACGAGTTCGGCGTCTCGGTCAACGACGTCGTCATGGCCATGTGCGCCGGTGCCCTGCGGCGCTGGCTCGGCGACCACGAAGCGCTGCCCGACCAGCCGCTGATCTCCATGATCCCCGTGTCGGTGCGTGACCCGGCCAGCAAGGGCGCCCTGGGCAACAAGGTGTCGGCGATGCTGGCCATGCTGCCCACCAACGTCGCCGACCCCGGCCAGCGACTCGAGATCGTGCACGCCGCGACCAAGATCGCGAAGTCGCAGCAGGCGACGATCCCGCAGGGCCTGGTCGACAAGATCAGCGATTTCGCCCCGCCGGCGCTGACCGCGCGCGCCGCACGGGTGGTGTTCGCCACCGGCCTGCTGCACCGGCTCCCGCCGTTCAACCTGTGCATCTCCAACATCCCGGGCCCGAACGTGCCGGTGTACCTGTGCGGCGCGAAGCTGCTCGCCCACTACCCGGTGTCGGTGATCACCGACGGCCAGGGCCTGAACATCACGGTGATCGGCTATCTCGGCCAGCTGCATTTCGGCCTGGTCTCCTGCCGCGAGCTGGTGCCCGACATCGACGCCCTGGCCGGCTACCTGGTCGACGAGATGGACCTGCTGCTCGAGGCCGCCGGCCAGCGCAAGGCCACCGCGCGGGCATCCGGAAGCGCGTCCCCGTAAGATGACGCTCGGGGCTAGTGAGTTGTCAACGGGGGGAAGACTTATGCGAGTCATGGCCAGGATCAGCATTCCGGTCGAGACAGGAAACCAGGCCATCAGGGATGGTTCCCTGGGCGCCGTCATGCAGCACGCCGCCGAGCGCTGGAAGCCCGAAGGGATGTACTTCACGACCTTCGACGGCCGCCGTACCGCGTTCATGGTGTTCGACCTGCCCGATGCATCCGACATCCCGCCCTTCGCCGAGCCGTTCTTCAGCGCGCTGAACGCCGACGTGGAGCTGGCTCCGGTGATGAACGGGGTCGATCTCCAGTCCGGACTCGCCCAGCTCGGCTGACGGGAACTCGGGGCTCACGGCAGGATCGAAGCCGACAAGGCGGTACTTGGCGTGCTTCGCTCAGCCCGTCCGGCCGACCCGCTGAGCCGCTGGCCGGCGAGGTGTCCGGTGGTCGCCTTTTCTGCCGGGCCGACATGAGGTCATATCCGGGCAAGCCGTAGTCTTTAGACATGTCGTTATTCTCGGAAAACTGTGGCCGGGGCCAGCCATTGACGAGCATCTGGAGCTGATGACCCGATGCCAGCCGACGCTGCTGCCGCTGCCCAGCCGGATCCCGGGTTCGATACGACCGTGTCGCACTCGGCCCGGATCTGGAACTACTGGCTGGGCGGCAAGGACAACTACGCCGCCGACCGCGAGGCTGGCGACAAGGTTGCCGCGATGCTGCCGAGCATCGTGGCGCAGGCCAGGGCCGACCGGGCCTTCCTGGGCCGGGCGATCCGGTACCTGGCTGGTGAGGCGGGCATCCGCCAGTTCCTGGACATCGGCACCGGGCTGCCCACCGCGGAAAACACCCACGAGGTGGCCCAGCGGGTCGCGCCGGAATCCCGGATCGTGTACGTGGACAACGATCCGCTTGTGCTGGTGCACGCCCGGGCGCTGCTGACCAGCACTCCGCAGGGCGCCTGCGACTACGTCGAAGGCGACCTGCGTGAGCCGGACCAGATCCTGGCCGAGGCGGCGCGGACCCTCGACTTCGCCCAGCCTGTCGCGCTCATGCTGCTCGGCATCTTGCACCACATCCCCGACACCGGCGAGGCGTACTCGATCGCAGGGCGGCTGAAGGCAGCGCTGGCGCCGGGCAGTTTCCTCGTCATCAACCACTCGACCAGCGCCGTCCATGGCCAGGCCATGGAGGAGGCGGTCCGGCACTGGAACCGGGTCGGCACGCCGTCCATGACGCTGCGCAGCCCCGAGCAGATCGCCCGTTTCTTCGACGGTCTGGACCTGCTGGAGCCTGGAGTGGTCTCCTGCTCACGCTGGCGGCCCGACCTCATCGCGTCGTCCGGTCAGCCGGCCGAAGTCGACGAGTTCGCCGGAGTCGCACGGATGCCCGCCACGTCGCGAGGGCCATCCGGTCCCGCCGGCTGACCTTCGCGCTGCCCGGCCCGCTCGGGCAACGCCCGCAGGTGGGGGAGGAAGTACGGCGCGGTGCCGGCGAGGTCCCGGGCGTTCGCGCCGTCAGCATCGAGTGTGCGCGGCAGTGCCGTTCGGTGCGGGCTCGCGTCGTCGCCGTGCGGGCTCATGTCGTCCGACCGTAGACACTGCCCCAGGGGAAGGGTCAGGCAGTCAGCCGGTCATCGCCGCCGTCAGCCGCGCCCGCTCGGCCTGGGTGAACGGCATCGGGTTGCCGTGAACGGCGTCCCAGCGAACCGTGACGACGCGGGCCTCGGCCGCCACCTCGCCTGACGGGGTCAGGACGGTCTCGCGGGTCGTCAGGCTTGTCCTTCCCAGGTGCTCCACCGCTATCCGCACCGTCACCCGCTGGTCCGGGTGGCGGACCTCCGCGCGTAGATCGACCTCGAGCCGGACAACCACATAGAACGGATCGCTGCCGGTGACCTGCGAGTAGAAGGCATCACGGCCTTCCTCCAGGTAGGTCAGGAACACCGCGTGATTGACGTGACCCAGCGCGTCCGTGTCACGCCACCGGACATCGACCGGACGCTCGAAGACCGAACCCATCGTGCTCACGTCGCCAGGCTGGGCATGATGAGGTACTTCGACCCGGTCGCCTGCCTGGCATAGCCGGCGATGGCGTCGGGTGCCAGCGCCCCCGCCAGCGAGACCTGGCTGGTGTAACTGCTCGCGAACGTGGTGGTCAGCCCGGCGGCGACCCGCCGGCGAAGCCGGTCCATCCCGTCCGGGCCGATCCTGCCCAGGAAGGGCGTGAGCAGCCAGCCTCCGACGCCCCAGGCCATGCCGAAGTTGCGCGTCAGCTCCGTCGGCCCCCGGTCGAGCGAGCCGTAGATGTAGACCTGCTTGTGCACCGCGGATCCGTACCGGCTATAGCTGCTGGCCGAGGCGGTGGCTGCCGCCTCCATGCAGGCCAGTATCTGGCTGGCCAGCTTGCCGCCGCCGACGGCGTCGAAGGCCAGCGTGGCTCCGGTCGCGGTCAGCGCGGCCGTCAGGTCGGCCATGAAATCCGGTGACGTCGAGTCGCACACGTGGGCGGCGCCCGCCGATCTCAGCAGCTCCTCCTGCCCGGGCTTGCGCACGATGCTGACCAGCGGTACCTGCTCGGCGATGCACAGGCGGTTGAGCATCTGGCCCAGGTTGGACGCGCCCGCCGTGTGCGCCAGGGCAACGTGGTTCTCCAGCCGCATCGTCTCCACCATGGCGAGCGCCGTCATCGGGTTCACGAATGACGACGCCCCGTCGGCCGGCCGGGTACCTTCCGGCAGCTCCAGGCACAGCCTCGCGTCCGCGCAGCGGTACTGCGCGTACATCTCGCCCGCGGCGACGGCCACCGGCTTGCCCAGCA
>OCZU010001989.1_pt1 | contig 13177 bp, 9 predicted proteins | sample 1539001 | NCBI WGS metagenome assembly OCZU01 (sample SAMEA3539306, study PRJEB22396) | soil metagenome | biome: tundra; feature: field; material: soil | place: USA | collected 2010-05 | depth 0.15 m
GGTGTCCCAGATCCGGGCGGTGCGGTCGCCGGAGGCGGTGGCGAGCTGGGTGCCGTCGGGGGAGAACGCCACGGCCAGTACTGGGTCGGTGTGGCCCTGGAGCATGCGGATGGGCCGCCCGTCGGTGATGTCGATGATTTCGACGATCGCCGCCCGTGCGATGGCGAGCAGGGTGCCGTCTGGGGAGAACGCGACATCTGCTGCGGCGTTACTTGGTTGCTGGATCATGGGCTCGGCCGGGTCTCGGCTCGTGATGGCGGCGGCGCGCAACTCCGGGCATGTCGCGAGTTCGTCGAGTCCGTAGGTTCCGAGCAGGGCGGCGCGGTCCCACTTGCTGGCCGTGAGAGTAGCTCCGTGCAGGGATCCGCCGATTAGCCGTGCTCCGGTGAAGTCGGCTTCGCGCAGGTCGGCGCCGGAGAGGTCAGTGCCTTCAAGCCGCATGCCCCGGAGGTTCGCCCGGCGGAGATTGGCCTGGCGCAGGTCGCGGCCGGTCAGGTCTTGATCGCGCAGGTCGACGCCGACGAGGTTCTGCGGCTCGGGCGGCCGTTCGGTCGAATCCTGACTGGCTGGCGCCGGAACTCTCTCCTGAATAGCCAGTGCGTTCTGCTTGGCGGCCTCGCAGGATTGGGAGTCGGCTAGCACGCTAGCGGCCCAGTCGTGTGTGGCGACCTGACCAGCTAGATCGCCGAAGAAGTCGACCATCAGCCTGGACATCTTCCGCGTGGTCAGGATGTCGACGGCAGCGGGATTGTCAAATGCCCAGTTGTCGAGGGTGCGTGCCGCCGCAGCGGCTGCGACCAGCCACTCCATGATCGACTGGTGGACGAACGCGAACTGCCCGTCATCGGTGCTGACCAGCAGGGTGCCCGAGCCGATGGAGTGGGTGGCCTGGTCGCCGCTAAAGCCGCGTTCGGCCAGTCTGGTCAGCGTTGCCGACACTTCAGCAGACAGGTCGGCCAGCCCGATGGCCAGATCCTTGGATGTCCACAGCCGCCTGGCCAGCGCGGTGCAGGCGGTCAGGCGCTCGCCTTTGTCAATCGACGGCAGTCCGCTGTGGTGCTGCTGCCGCGCTGCTTCGCCAATCAGCCAGTAGTCGATGATCTCCCGGTAGAGATCGGCGGCGCTGATTCGTCCTTGCTTCGCCTGAACGGCTCGCGGCCGGTCGTCGTCTAGACCGGCGATGAAGGCGAGCATCCGAGGATTGTGGGCGAGGCCGAGTAGGTCTTCGATGTCGTTGAGCAGGCCGAACCGGGCGCGGGCATGGTCCTGGTCGCCGTCGTAGAGATTGGTCAGGAAGCGCAGCATCTGCTCTTCGGAGAAGTCCTCAAGCACGACCACCCGGCTCGCGGTCAGGGACGCCACTCGCTGGCCCAAGGCGGTGCGGACCTGGTCGGTGGAACGGAAATGCTGGGTCCGGCTGGTGAGGACGACCTTGGCGCGCTCGGTCACGGATTCCAGCAGGACTTGCAGGTAGTCGGCTGCGTTGTCGTAGCCGACGCGGAGCTCGAGTTCGTCGAAGCCGTCGAACAGCAGCGCGATCCGGCCGCTGCGGATCATGTACCGGAGCTTGGCCGGGTTAATGTCCTCGACGCCCTGCCTGACCAGGTACTGAGCGAGCAGCTCGTCCAGGCTTGGGGCCTTCTCCAGGCTGCGGAGTTCCACCAGGACCGGCAGCAAGCCTGGTAGCTCAGTTGGCAGCGTGCGGGCCAGCTGCCGTAGGAAGGAGGTCTTGCCCCGGCCGAAGTCGCCAAGCACTATGACCAGCCGTGCGTCGTCGGCGCTGAGCCAGTTGACTGCCTTCTCCAGGAGTCCCGGGTGGACATCGTCATCGCGGCCGCTGCCCACGACCCGGTAGCGCTGCGGTACGTAGAGCTGTGCGGGATAGATCTGGTCGCTGGCCAGCCGTTCGGTCTGCCGGTCCGCCAGCGGCCGCAGGTCGAGCAGTCCCTGGTATTCGATGAAGCTCCGCAGGCGCACTCCGCGCTGCCGAGCACCTGCGACCACATGCTCGGAGGCCGACTGGCCGCTGTACACGAATTCTGACCGCACAAAAGGATCAGCAGAAGCGAAGAGGGCGTGTACCTGCGTAATAAAGGCGTTGAGGGCGTCTTCCGTCACCGGCCCGTCGATGACGCCGACGGGCCACTGTTCCGTTCCGCCGCCGGGCAGCGCCTGAGCCACCCTGAGGTAGTTGCTCTCCGGCCGGACGGTAATTCTCGCCCCGGCGAAGCGCACGTCGGTTGCCTGTGTGACGCGGCTCAGGAAGCTCTCATCAGAGTCGGCCGGCCGACGATCAGCTAGCCAGCTATCAGAAGGCTCCGGGTGCCTGTTACCCACGCGTCCGTCACCCGCGAGCCCGCTCGGATGCGCGGACGCCGCACGTCGGTCCGCGCCCCTAGGCGGCGCTCCGGTGTCCGGCTCGGGATCGACGGCGGCTGGGTCTGGCGGAAAACACTTTGTCGATATTGGTCAGCTCGTGCTTCTGCTGGACCCGCCAGTCTGAACCCGAAGGGCTGATCCTGGTGTCACCGATCCACCGGCGCTGGCCAAGCGCGTACTGGCGAGCGTGCCGGGTGAAGCCGTCCCGGCGCACCGTGATCAGCTGATACTGGTTGGGAACCTCGGCGGGGCGGGCCGCGGTGTCGACGGCAGCGCTGCCAGTGGACAGCACGGCCAGCCCGGATGGGAGCCGGTGCAGCCTCCCGTCGTGGGTATGCCCGTGCAGCACCAGGTTCGCCAGGGCGGGCTGGCCGATCAGCCGGTCAAGGTCGTCGGCGTCGCGCAGGTTCTCGTCATCTGCCGCCGCTCCGCGCACCACGTTGTGATGAACCGCGGCCAGCCGCAGCCACCCTCGCGCCCGGTAGCCGCCCAGGCGGTCGGCGAACCACCGCAACTGGTGCTCCCCGACCCACCCGTAATGATCCGCATCGCGATGACTCTCCGCGATCGTCGAGTTCATGCCCGCCACCACGACGGAAAGCTCAGGCATCTCAAAGAGAGTCCACGGCTCGTCCGGGGTGAACGTGACGCCATCGACATCGGCATAGAAATCGGCGAACGCAGCCGAGAACTTGCGCCATTTCGGCCAGTATGGCGGGACTGGCTCGGCCTCATCGCTTTCCTGATCAGCGAAGTACGCCTCGCACGCCTTCCGGTTGATGTCGTGGTTGCCCGGCACGATCGCCACGTGCCGGCGCGGGATCTGCGCCGCCTCAGACAGAGCGCTGAGGAACTCGGTCACCTGCTTGAACTCGCTGCGCAGTCCCCGCTCGGCCAAGTCGCCGGTCACAACCAGCAGGTCCGGCAGCAGCCCTTGCTCATCTTCCAGTTGCGCCAGGTCATCGTGCAGTCGGCGAAACAGCGTGTCCTGTGCTTGATCGGCGGGAGTCAGCCCGTTGCCGCCGAAGAGATGATGCGCGCCGAACTGCGGATCGGACACGTGCAGGATCGTGAGCTCACCCGCGCCCCGACCAGGCCGGCCTCCTGTTGACGACGAGTGCCGAGCCCGTCGTGAACGCAGGCCCAGGATCTCTGGCCACGCTAGGCGCAGCCGATCGGCGTCAACTGCATAGCGGTCCGGAGTCCGGCCCGTAGCGGTCGAGGCAACCAGTCCGGTGATCCGTCCGGTCGAGTCATCGAACACCGGGCTGCCGCTGAAACCCGGCTGGACCCGCAGTGCCGAATCCGGGCCGGAGTCGAGCTGAAGCAGGCCGCCGTCCGCCCGGTCCCGGATCGTTGTCGCCACCCAGTCACCGTCGGATCCTGGCGGGATTCCCTGATAGCCGAAGACCCGCACCGCCCGACCGGCCGGCGGCACATTGATAGCGAGTAATGCCGGTGTGGCTCCTGTTGGCGCTGGCTCGTCGAAAACGAGTCCGGCCAAGTCATCGCCGGCCGCGCCCTCTCGCGGCGGTGGCAGCCATTTCACGACCGCAGCCTGGCCGCGCGGCGGATGTCCCGCAGCCAGCACCACGTCCACCAGCGGAAATTCCACCGTGACCACGTCGGTCGGCTGGTCTTGAACTTGCGCATAGCGCCCCAGAGCCGCATTCACGACATGCGCACACGTCACGATATGCCGCTCGCCGACAAGCACTCCGACGCCTGCCGACTCACCGTTTGGCCCCACAATCCGAACCGTGAATGCGTCCGGCGACGGATCAGGCATCCGGGTCGGCTCCCCTCCGCACTCGGCTTTTGCCAATGATTCCACTACTCATAGCGCAACAGTGCGAAAGCTCTGATCTGACCTAAGCGTTCACGGCGTCCACGGAACTGGCCGACCGGTGAATGCCGCGAGCCGGTCGATGGCGGGCGCGTTGTCGGGGATCGGCTGCGGATCGGCGAATCGTCCGGTGCGTGGTTGGCTGGGCAGCTGGGCTAGAGCGAACGTGAGTGCTTGCTCGACGAGGTCGTCGGGCAACTCGGCCGCTACGCCGGTGGCTTGGACGAGGTCCCACCCATGCGCGAGCAGGTCCGCGATCCGCCACTGCAGCCGCTCGGCGCCGGTGGCAACACCGACGGGCGTCGCCTGGCTTCGCTCCAATGCCCCTGGGTGGGCGGCGGCGGCCTGCAATGCTGCGGCGGATCGACGGTAGGCTCCGGCCGGATCGGCACCGAGCCGGTCGGCCGCACGTGCGGGCATCGGGCTTTCGGAGAACATCGCCACGAACACGAGGTTCATCCCGACGAGATGATTGACGACATCTCGCACGCTCCACTCCGTACACGGGGTCGGCGCCGTCCACTGGTCGGCAGCTATGCGGTCGATTAGGTCGCCCATAGATGCGGATGCACGCGCGAGACCGTCGAGGATCGCAGAGTTTGTCATTCGGCGAGGCTACGACACCACCGACCTGACGCCACATTGGTTTTCGGCCAGTGATCAGGCCGCGGCCTCTGGACGCTCGACCATAATGCCGTTCTCGAAGCGGCCGTCAGGTGCGGAACAGGGCGTAGAGCAGGCTGGCGTTCAGGACGATGATCATCAAGGCGACGCAGCTGGCCGCGGCGGTGGTGAGGCGGCGGTTGACCAGCGGGCCCATGATGTCGGCGCGGCGAGTGAGCAGCACCAGCGGCACCAGCGCGAACGGGATGCCGAAGGACAGCACGACCTGCGAGATCACCAGGCTTTGCGTGGCGGGCAGCCCGACGCAGAGTACGACCAGCGCGGGGAGCATGGTCAGCGCGCGCCGGGTGAGCAGCGGGATGCGGCGGCCGATGAAGCCCTGCATGACCACCTGCCCTGCGTAGGTACCCACGCTGGAGGAGGCCAGGCCCGAAGCGAGCAGCGCGACGGCGAAGGCCAGCGCCGCGCCGCCGCCGATCAGCCGGCCAAGCCCGGCGTGCGCGGCCCCGATCGAGGCGGGGCCAGGCACGCCGGGGCGATGTAGCAGGGTAGCGGCGACGAACAGCATCGCGAGATTGATCGCCCCGGCCATGCCGAGCGCGATGAGCACGTCCAGCCGCTGGAAGCCGAGCAGTTCGCGGCGCTCGGCATCGTCGCGGCAAGGCACGCGGGACTTGGTCAGCGCGGAATGCAGGTAGACCACGTGCGGCATCACCGTTGCTCCGATGATCCCCGTCACCAGCAGCATGCTGTCCCGGCCAGCGAAGCTTGGGACGAGCCCAGCCGCGATGCCAGCAGGCGAGGTACCCACGGAGGCACTCACGGCCGTCAGGTCGTAGGCGAAACCAAGGAAGACGATGCCGAGCAGCGCAGCAATCGCGAGCTCGAAGCGGCGGTGTCCGCGGTGTTCCAGCGCGAGGATCGCGAACGCGATGACGGCTGTGATCAGCCCGGCTGCCGGCAGCGGCACGCCGAACAGCAGGTTCAGGCCGACTGCGGCACCGACGAACTCGGCTAGGTCGGTCGCCATCGCGATCAGCTCAGCCTGCACCCACAGGCCACGGGTCACGGCGCGCGGCAGATGGTCGCGGCACAGCTCAGGCAAGTCCCGCCCGGTGGCGACGCCGATCTTGGCGGACAGGTACTGCACCAGCATGGCCATCAGGTTCGCCGCTACGACCGCCCAGGCCAGCGCATAGCCCGACGCCGCTCCGGCCGAGAGGTTGGTGGCGAAGTTGCCGGGGTCGATGTAGGCGACCGCGGCGACGAACGCCGGCCCGAGTAGCGCCACACTCCCGCGCGCCCGGCCGCGCGAGCGCAACACGCGCACCGGCAGCGACGCGGTTGGGGAAGTCACGCCGCGCACCGCCTCAGGTCAGCGGCTGCAGCCGGGTGCGCTCGACGCGGGCGAGCTTGCGCCGGAGTCGCCGGTACTGGCGCTCCTGCTCGGGGGTGCGCTGGTAACCCCGGTGGGCGAGGTTCGTGCGCTCCAGCGGATCAGCCTTCAGGTCATACATCTCCCATTGCGGGGGCACCTTGCCGTTGGCGTCGTAGTACCTGGCGAGCTTGTAGCGGTGCTCGCGAATGCTGACGATGTGGTTCGGCGGCTGCGGGTAGGGACCGCTGGCTTGCCCGGACTGCCAGTCGTCGTAGGTAAAGACCGTGTAGTTCTGCGGCGGTCGCGCTGACCGGCGCAGGATCTGGCCTGCGTAGTCGACCCCCTGCCAGTTATCCCGGGCGTGCGCCGGTGCGCCGAGGAGGCTGGCGAGCGTCGGCAGGAAGTCAACGTGGCTGACGATGGAGTGGTTGATCTCGGGCCTGCAGAACAGGCGCGGGTTTGAGTAGATCAGCGGCACCCGAGTCGTTTCCTCGTAAAAGTTGAAGTTCTTCTGGCGCAGCCCGCCGTGGGCGGTGCCCATCTCGCCGTGATCGGCCGTGGCGATCACCAGCGTGTTGTCCAGCAGGCCGCCCGCCTTGAGCGTGTCGAGGATCTTCACCAGGTATTTGTCCGAGGCTTTCATCAGGTTGCCGTAGAAGTTCAGGTAATTGCGCTTCATCTGCGGCGTCGGGATCGGCCCGGTGGCATTGAAGATCCGCAGGAACTGCTCCTGCACGGTCGGCTTGGTCGACAGGTCTTCGTCCACGGTGGCCGGAAGGCCGATCTCGCCCTCCAGCCACGCGTTGTCATAGCCCCCGCTGACGTAGGTCTTCGGGTAAAACAGCACGTCGTGCGGGTTGACCAGCGAGACGACCATGAAGAACGGCTGGCTCTTCGCGGCCGTGTCGCGCAGGTACTGGACGGCGCCCTCGGTGCCGGCCGCGGGCGTGCCCACCGAGTTCATGAAGCGACCGTCATTGTCGTAGACGCCGCCGCCCTCTTCAGGGATGCTCTGGTCGGCGCCCGCATCCGGCGGATCCCAGCGGGTGAAGCCGTACTTGTTCACGTCATGGGGAACCCAGGTCGAGCCGTTCGCAGGCTTGTTGCAGTGGAACTTCCCCTTGTAGACCGGTACGTAGCCAGCCGCGATCGAGACGCTCGCCAGGTTCTTGAAGCTGGTCGCGAGTTCGACCTGGGGATACTGCGGCGCGGGCATATCTATCTCCAGCGTGTACTTCACGCCGTGCTGGGCCGGGAAGTAGCCGGACATCAGCGTCGAGCGGGCCGGCGAGCACATGCACGCGTTCGTGAACGCGTTGTCGAACAGCATGCCGTGCTCCTGCAGGCGGGTCATGCCGGGCATGTTGTGCCTGCTCCAGCCCGGCGGGAAGTGCTGGATCGCGCGCTGCTGATCGGTCAGGAACAGGAGCACGTTCATGCCCCCGATCCCGTGGCCGTCCGGCGCGCGGCCTGCTGGCTCGCGGCGCGGCTGCGGGCGTCGGCGCGCTGAGACAGCGTCATGTCGGCCGAGCAGGAGTCCCGGTGCAGCGACGGCCGCGGCCCGCAGCATCTGGCCGCGGGTGATCCCGCTCTCCCCGGTGCCCGCGTCGGATTCAGCGTCGGATTCGGCCATTCTCGTCACGCCCCGGTGGAATTCTTCGCCGGAAAAGGACGCCATGGCCGAGAGGTCCGGACGGTGGCAAGGTAGCTGTGGATGTCAGCCGAACTGGAGCGGAGGTAGATTCCCATGACGCGGTTCTTATAGACGGTATTCCCGGTCACGTCGCTGCAGCCGCCCGAGCAGAGCGGGCTTTCCGCGACGCGGGCTGGGTACCAGGTTGCCTGGCCAAAGAATCGACCGCGAGCCCGGACCGGAACGAATGCCATCGAGGCAGCCTGAGCCGAGCTGATAGCCACCAGGTTGAAACCGCCGCGCACGGCGGTGATCCCGTCGAAGTGCGTAAACAGGGCCGGCGCGTTGCCGTAGCTGTAATACCTCGGCCTTCCGAAGGTGCCGGTCCGTTCGTTGTAGTTCATGAGGAATGCCTTCTGGATTCCCCTGGCCGAGGAGCCGCCGGCCAGCGTATAGCGCGGGCTTGCGGCTCCGCCGTCCTGCCAGATCCCGTAGATCGAGGTGAGGCTGGACAGGCTTCCGCCGAGCCTGAGCAACGTCCACTGACGCCTGCTCATGTTGTAGATGAAGGCATTGCCCGAGGCCACACCGCCAGGCACGGTGGGGTTGAGGTCGTAGTTGCCGACCACCAGATTCCCCATCGTGCTGTGCGCGATGGTGTCCATCACGAGGCAGCGGGGCCGGCGCCTCGGGCAGGCCCGCACGTGCCCGACCGTGTGCGCACCATCAGCGGGAACGGCGATGGATGTCCAGGATCCACCCGATCCGCTCACCGGGCCGAGGTAGATCATGCCCTGGTTAAGGACACCGGCGGGTGCTGACGTGGACACGTAACTCCCGACGGCTCGGACCTGCCCGCTCGGAATGCTCGCCGGATTGAAGGTGCGGGTATCAGGGCCGTAGAACGTCGCTGACGTCACGCCGGGGAACGATGGCGTCAGCACCGACACGACCGCTCCCGCCGCGCCGCGGCTGAGCTTGCCCCGCCACAGGAACGGAGCGGCCTGGCTGCCATTTCCGGTCGCTGCCGAGCCGGTCAGTATAACGTTTCCATTCGTCGTTCCACGGACGCCGGTGACGATATCCCCGTTCTGGAGAATCGTGGAGATAATGCCCGACCTGTTCGTGATGTAACGGCCGGGCGGACTGGCCATGGCCGGTACACCAGCCAGCGTTATGACTGCGGCGCTCACACCGCCGAGCAGCACCGGAATACATCTGACGGTCCTCATATAGATCCCCCGTTGAATCTCTGGTGGAACAAGCGCCCCCGCGCACAGCCGATCCTGTCAGCGCGGCCCGGCGATTGCCAGCACGTCAGGACCGAGTCGGGCGCCAGTTTCAGGTGCCGGATATCGTCGGTTAACGCGCTGAGTGCGTGACCTGCGAGCCGGAAGGTGCCCTGGATGCCTGATCTGTCGCTGCTGCCGCCGTCGGCCGCCATCGAGGGCGAGGACCTGCGGATCGGCGGCTGCCTGGTGTCCGATCTGGCGCAGCGGTTCGGCACGCCGGCCTACCTGCTCGACGAGGGCGCGCTACGGGCCAGATCGAGGGAGTACCTGACCGCGCTGACGAGCCGGCATCAGCGGGGCAGGGTGTGTTTCGCCGTGAAAGCGTATCCGTCGGTGTCGATGATCAAGCTGCTGGCGAGCGAGGGCCTGGGGTGCGACGTGGTCGGAGCCGGCGAACTGCGGCTGGCCCTGGCGGCCGGGGCGAGCCCGGCAAGTATAGTTATGCATGGAAATGCGAAGTCTGACCAGGATATAGAGTCCGCTCTGGCGGCTCGGATCGGCTACATCGTGGTCGATGGCTTCGATGACATCGACCGGATCGAGAAACTGGCCCGCGAGCGGACGCCGGTCCTGCTGCGGGTCGTCCCCGGCATCGAGTCGGCAACCCATGCCGCGCTGGCGACCGGCGGCAAGCAGTCCAAGTTCGGCGTGCCGGTCGAGCAGGTGCCCGAGGCGATTGCCCGGATGCGAGCCACGGCGACGATCGACCTGCAGGGCCTGCACGCGCACATCGGCTCGCAGATCCTGACCGTCGAGGAGTTCGAGGCGGCGGTGGCGGCGCTGGCCAGCCTGGAGCGATTCGGGGTCTACGACTTCGGCGGCGGGCTTGGCGTCCGGTACCAGCCCGGCGATTCAGCGCCGTCGGTCGATGAGTACGTCGGGCGACTGGTCGGCGCGGCACAGCGGCACCTGGGCACGGACATCGACATCCTGCTTGAGCCCGGCCGCTCGATCGTCGCCCAGGCCGGCGTCACGCTCTACCGGGTCGTCACGGTCAAGCGAGCCGGCAAGCTGCACGTCGCGGTCGACGGCGGGATGGGGGACAACCTGGAGCCCTCGCTGTACGGCCAGCGGTTCGCCCCGCTGGTGGTCGGCCGCTGGGACGCCGAGCCCGTGCTGGCCGACCTGGTCGGCAGGCACTGCGAGTCCGGCGACGTGATTACCCCGGACGTGCCGCTAGCCGATCCGCGGATCGGAGACCTGGTGGTAGTCCCGGTGACCGGCGCCTACTGCTTCACCATGGCCAACAATTACAATGCCGCGCTGCGGCCTCCGGTCATTTATTGCGATAACGGGGTGGCACGGGTTGGTGTCCGACGCGAGACTTTCGATGACCTGCTTGCCCGGGAGGTAAGCTGAACGCAGGGTCTGAAGCACGATATATCGGGGTATAAATCAGACATCGCGGGGTTCATCGTCGCTTGACAGCGGCAAAGCCGGACGGCATGCTGTCCATACTCTGTATGCAGTGAGTGTCAATCTCGCGAGGCGGGTGGATCTCGCGAGGCTGACAGGAGCGCTCGAACGATAAGCGGGGGCACTGCGTTGCTGATGCTCCCGCCGCGTGACCTGCCGGTCCGTCGGGGGAGGTTCTGATGGCAGTGACGAGGGAGCAGGTCGTCGACCTGCTCGGCGCGCTGGTGCGGATCGAGTCGGTCACGCCGTGGCTCACTCCGGCTGGCTCCGGCGAGGGAAACATGGCCAGCTTCATCGCCGGCTGGCTTGCGGGCACCGGTGCGCAGATCGAGATCGTCGAGGTCGAGCCGGGCCGGCCGAACGTGCTGGCCAGGCTGGTCGGCACCGGCGGCGGGCCGACCCTCTGCCTGAACGCGCACAGCGACACCGTCGGCTACCAGGACTGGCCGGACCGGGCGCTGGAGCCCAGGATCGACGGAGACCGGCTGTACGGGCTCGGGGCCGCCGACGACAAGGCCGGCTGCGCCGCGGCCATGGCAGTGCTGCGGTCGCTTGCTACCTCCGGTGTGCGTCTGCGCGGTGACCTGCTGGTCGCGTGCGTCGCCGACGAGGAGGGCATCTCGATCGGGTCCGAGCACCTGGCCCGGCTCGGCGGGATCGACGCGTGCATCGTGATCGAGCCGCAGCCCGTCCATAAGCTGGTCATCGAGCATCAGGGATTCGGCTGGATCGACGTGATCTGCCGCGGCGTCGCCGCGCCAGGCTCGGCGCCGGATACCGGGGTCGACGCCATCGTGCATCTCGCCGAGGTGATCACCAGGATGCACCAGCTTGACCGGACGAGCTTCGAGCAGAATCCGTCGCTGCTGAACGGCCGGACCGTCTTTCACGCCGGGACGATTGCCGGCGGCCGCGACTACGCGACCTACCCGGGCCAGGCGACGGTCGGAATCGAGGTCGGCACTCAGCCCGGTGAGAAGCTAGCCGACCGGGTGGCCGAGATCGAGGCCATCTTCGCGCAGGTCGCTGAGCAGGAGCGCAGTTTCCGCGGTGAGCTCATTGTCCAGATGTACCGGGAGCCGTTCGTAGCGAAGGGACATGAGGCGCTCCAGGCGAAGGTGGCCGACGCGATGATCAGCGTGCTCGGCCGGGCGCCGAAGGTCAGCGGCCTGAACACCTGGACCGATGCTTCGCTGATGCAGGCGGCCGGAATCCCGACGCTGCTGATGGGATCGATGGGCGGCAACCGCCGCGGCGTCGACGAGTGGGTCTCGATCAGCGAACTGGTGCAGCTCTGCGCGATCCTGCATCAGGCGGTCAGCCAGTACCTGGCCTGATGCCGGGAGGGCGAGGACTACTGCTGCGACTTGACTTGTTATTAGCTATCTATCAAAATAGCTAGATGCCTAACCAGCAATGGCAGCCGGTGTTCCGAGCTCTTGCCGATCCGACCCGGCGTCAGATCCTGCAGGACTTGCGAAGCGGCGACCTGGCCGCCGGGGAGATCGCAGCACGGTTCCCGATTAAGGGGCCGTCGGTTTCCCGGCATCTGTCCATCCTGCGCGCGGCCGGCCTGGTCACGGAACGGCGCGAGGCTAACCGGATCATCTACTCTCTCGCCGAGGACCGGCTTGCCCTGTGCGTGGGCGGGTTTCTCTCCGCTGTCTGCCCGGATCAGATCGTGCTGCGGCATCGCAGGCCTGGTCCGGTATCGGAGGGCGCTGCGTGAGGCCGCCGCGGGTCAGGGCCGTACTCGAGCGCCGGATCCTGGTCAACTACCGGGTGGAGCCTGACACTCTTGCTGCGATTGTGCCCAGGCCGTTCCGGCCGCTTCTGGTTGACGGCTACGCGATAGCGGGCATCTGCCTGATCCGGCTGAGTCGGATCCGCCCGGCCGGGGTCCCTGCCGCCGGTCTCACCTCAGAAAGCGCCGCTCACCGGATCGCGGTCGAGTGGGACGCGCCGGATGGACCGGTCACGGGGGTATACATCCCGCGCCGCGACACTTCGTCCTGGGTGACTGTCCTGGCCGGCGGGCGAGTGTTCCCAGGTCGGCATCAGCTTGCGAGGTTCACCGTGACCGAGAGCGGCGGTCAGTTCCGGGTGCGGGCCCAGAGCCGGGACCGCGCGGTGGGGATCTACATAGACGCGCATCTGAGCGACCGGCTGATGACCGGCTCGGTCTTCGGCAGCATGGCCGAGGCGGATCAGTTCTTCAGGTGCGCTCCCGTTGGATACTCTGCTACGCCAACGAGCGGGCTCTTCGACGGCGTGGAGCTTGGCTGCTCCGGCTGGAACTTTCAGCCCCTGCAGGTGTCAGAAGCGGCGTCGAGTTTCTTCGACGACATCAAGCGCTTTCCGGTCGGTAGCGCCACTTTGGACAGCGCCTTCCTGATCAGCGGGCTCGACACCACCTGGCACCCGCTGCCCAGGCTGCGGGTCCCTGCGGCTGCTCCCTCGGCACCCCGCACGAGGAGCGCGGATGTGTTTCAGTAACTGTTCCTGAATAGCAGCCGCGTTGTCCGAGGCCCCGGTGCGGCGGGGGCGGCCGGTGCGGCGGGGGGTACTGGGGCGGCCGGTGCGGCCTTGGCACTGGGGCGCGGCTCCCG
>OCZU010001991.1_pt1 | contig 13172 bp, 8 predicted proteins | sample 1539001 | NCBI WGS metagenome assembly OCZU01 (sample SAMEA3539306, study PRJEB22396) | soil metagenome | biome: tundra; feature: field; material: soil | place: USA | collected 2010-05 | depth 0.15 m
TCCTCGAAATCCTTGCTCACCTGAATGCCGCCGCGCCGGAGGCCATTCGAATTCACATTCAAGGCGTCCTCGACCAGGTCCGTCAATTTAAGAGCTTCCGGCGAGCGCGACATTTTTGCGGAATCCTGTTGTACGCTGATGATGCTTTTGATGTGCTCGACGTTCTTTTGCAACTCCCCCAATTCTTTAAGCGCGGTGGCCTGTTCACCCGTCAACCGTTCGGCCAATTTCGCAAGGTAGCCGGGCACTTGTTTTCCTTGTGGATTGTGCGTGAAGAAGGCGCCCAAGTCAGCCTCGTGTTGTTGCATCAAGGCCACCACTCTAGCCAGGTCGGCGGACTTCGACCTTTTGAGACTGTCAGACATGCAGGTGGATGCAACCGCGACGCTGTTCAGCACGTTGCCAACGTTGTGGAGGACGCTGGTGGCGAATTCCGCCATGCCGGCCTGCCGTGAGACTGCCAGCAATTCCTTGTGCGTCTTCTCCAACTCGGCTTCCGCTCGTTTGCGCTCGGTGATGTCGCGAAAAGCCCAGATTCTTCCGTAATATTTTCCGGCCTCGTCCCGGACGGGCGACGAGTAGCGATCCGAAATCGTTCCGTCGAGCAGTTCGATTTCGTCCCGGCCAATCTCGTCCGGGTGGGCATACAGATGTTCCACCCTTGCGAGAAACTGTTCCGGGTTTTTCATTTGGCCAGTGACGTGCCGTAACAGCTCGGTGTCATCATTGTCTTCAGCAATCTGTTTGGGAACGTGAAACAATTCAATGAGCCGCTGGTTCTGCAGGATTCTCTTTTGCTCGCTGTCCACCACCAGAATGCCGTCGGATGCGGAATTCACCTGGGCTTCAAAAAAAGCGGTTCTCCAGCGTAATTCAGCCTCGGCCCGCTTGCGTTCGGTGATGTCCTGCTTGACGGCGATGAAATGGGTAATCTCGCCATTGCTCGCCCGGATCGGCGTGATGGTCATTTCTTCGTGATAGAGCGTTCCTTCCTTGCGCCGGTTCGTGAGTTCACCACACCACACCCGTCCGGCGCGCACGGTTTCCCAGAGTTGCCGGTAAAAATCAGCATCATGCACCCCGGATTTGAGGAAGCGCGGGTTTTGACCCAATACCTCCTCCAGCGTATAGCCCGTCAAAGTGCAGAACGCGGTATTTGCCGACAGGATTTTTCCCTCTCGATCGGTGATCAGGATTGCGTTGGCGGCGGCCTCCAGCGCGCGGGTTTGAATGACGATTTGTTGCTCCTTCTTTTTGCGGTCGCTCCGTTCTTGAGTTTCGAGTAGCGCGCGTTCGACGGCGCTCCCCAGACGCGCCGTTCTATCCTTGAGTAAATAATCCGTCGCGCCGTGTTTCATGGCTTCCACAGCCACATCTTCGCCAACGGTTCCAGAGATCAGAATAAACGGGATGTTCAAACCGCTCTCCTTCAGCAGTTCCACCGCCCGCAGTCCGTTGAACTGCGGCATCGAATAGTCGGAGAGAATGATGTCCGGTGAATTTTTGATTTCCGCCAGAAAGTCCGCTTCGGTTTCCACCCGTTTCCCTTGCGGATCAAATCCGGCGCGGCGCAGTTCGGACAGTACCAAATCCGCATCGTCAGGGTTGTCCTCGACGATCAGAATTTGCAGCGGCCTTTTCATGTTTATTCCAGGATTGGCGGCTGGTTGAGCACGAGCCAATAGATTCCCAAATCCTGCACCGCCTTGACGAACTGCTCAAAGCTTACTGGCTTGACGATGTAGCTGTTCACTCCCAGATGATAACTTTCGACCACGTCGTTCTGTTCCTTGGAGGACGTCAAGATGACGACCGGAATCTTCTGGGTGCGGGGATCGTCCTTGACGCGCTTCAACACTTCCAGCCCGTCCACCTTCGGCAGTTTCAGGTCCAGCAGGATCACCTTCGGCCCTTCTGACATTTTGCGCGCGGCGAATGATGCCTGGCAAAAGATAAAGTCCAGCGCCTCCGCGCCGTCGCGGGCCACCTGGACGCGGTTGGCGACTTTCCCCTTGCGCAGCGCGTGCAACGTCATCTCCAGATCGTCGGCACTGTCCTCGACCAGCAGGATTTCAATTTCGTTCATAATCGTTTCTCTTTCAGGGTGAACCGGAAAATCGCGCCCCGGCCTTCTTCAGCCTCCGCCCACACGCGCCCACCGTGGCGGTGGACGATGCGTTGCACAATGGCCAGACCCACGCCCGTGCCTTCAAACTCGTCCGCGCGGTGCAGCCGTTGAAACACTCCGAACAACTTGTGGGCATATTGCATATTAAACCCCGTCCCGTTATCGCGCACGGAATAAACGTCCTCCCCGTTGTCGGAAACGCACCCGATTTCAATGACCGCCGGTTCGCGCCCGCGCGTGTATTTGATCGCGTTGGAGAGCAGGTTGACCCAAACCTGCTGGAGCAGCGCCGGATCGCCCCAGCCAACGGGCAACGTTCCGGTTTGAATCTCAATCCGGCGACCATCGCGTTGCGGGGGTAGATCGTCGAGGACAATTTGGACGAGCTTGGCCATGTCCACCGTGTGCCGCTTCAAGGGCTGCCGGCTCAGACGCGAAAACGCCAACAGGTCGTCAATCAATAACCCCATCTGCTTGCTGCCGTTGCGAATCCGATCCAAATATCGTTGGGCGTCCGCAGGCAGTTGCGGCCCGAATTCCTCTATCACAAGTCCCGCGAACCCATTCACGGCGCGCAATGGCGCGCGCAGATCGTGAGAGACGGAATAGCTGAACGCCTCCAGTTCCTCGTTGGCGGCTTCAAGGTCGGCGGTCCGCTCGGCCACGCGCTGCTCTAGTTCGGTGTTAAGCTGGTGGATTCTTTCCTCGGCCTGCTTCATCGCTTCCACGTCAGTGTTCGTGCCAAACCATTGCATCACCAACCCATTCGAATCTTTCAATGGTTGCACGCGAGTCAGGAAGCTGCGGAACCGCCCGTCCGCCCCACGGAGAGGGAATTCCATGTCAAACGGCTTCCCGGCGTCAATTGCGCCTTTCCAGCCTTCCATGACTTTCGGGAGCACCTCGGGATCATGCACGCTCTGCCAGCCCCAGCCCTCCATTTGTTCCGGCGTCGTGCCGGTGTATTCATACCAGCGCCGGTTATACCAGAAAATGAATCCATCGGCCCGGGCGATCCAAGCGAGTTGGGGAATTGAATTCGCCATGGTCCGGAACCGATCCTCGCTCTCCTGCAAAGACGCCTCCGCACGCTTGCGCTCAGTGAAGTCATTGAACAGGATGGCGACTTTTCGACTTTCCGGCCCGCCGACCCGGTAGGCACACACAGCGTAGTGGCGACCCAGCGCTTTTGCTTCGCTCTCAAAATGCGCCGGCTCACCCGTCAGTGCAATTTTTCCGTAAATTTCGAACCAGTGCGTCTCATGGTTAGGAGCAAGGTCGCGCATTAATCTCCCTTGCGCGTTGTGCAACCCGGTTTGCTTTTCAAACGCCGGATTGATTTCCAAGAAGCGGTAATCCACCGGTTTTCCGTCAGCATCAAAAATCATTTCAATCGTGCAAAACCCTTCGATCAGCGTGTCGAACAGGGTGCGATACCGCGCTTCCGACTGGCGTATCTCCTCTTCCCCCTGTTTGCGCCCGGTGATGTCAAGATTTGTGCCCACCACCCATTCGGCGTGGCCTTCAGCGTTCAGGCGGACCGTTTCCACCGCTTGGAGGTAACGGCATTCGCCGTCGCTGCGCCGCTGGATGCGAAATTCACGCGAGCCATGCCCGCGACGTCGAAGCGTATCCTGCAATGACTCCTCTTGCTCGCGCAAATCCTCCGGCCGGATCGCCCCGGTCCAGGTGCTGTAATCCACGAACCCATCCGGCGTCGGGGCGATGCCATAGATCCGAAACATCTGGGCATCCCACCGAATCCGGTTGGTCGGGATATTCCATTCCCAAATGCCAACTGCCGTCGCCTCGGTGGCCAGACGCATTCGTTCTTCACCCGCGCTCAATGCTTCCGATGCCAGCTTGCTTTTGGTGATGTCCACCACGGTGGTCAATTCCTCGGTTCGGCCATCCGCAAACTTCCGGCGGTGCAGGGAGAATACGACCCACACAACCGTGCCATCCAGCCGGACGTAGCGTTTTTCAAGCGAAAATTCCGCATGCACACCGGCTTCAAGCTGCCGGTAAAGTTCATCCTGTCGGGCAGACTCATCAGGATGGCGCAGGCGCAAGTATATCCCAGGTATCTGGTCCTGCTCACGTGTGAGGCCACAGATGCGCAGGTGCGCGTCATTGATGATGCGCGTCACTGTTCCATCGGGGTGTTTGGTGGCCAGTGCAATGCCCACCGAGACGGTTTCAAAAATCAGCTTCAAGCGCTCCTGCTCCTGCGCCACTTTCTCCTCGGCCTGCTTGCGCTCGCTGATGTCGCGCGCCATTTTCGACACGCCGATGACCTTGCCGGTGGCATCCTTGATCGGTGACGCCGTGATTGATACATCAATCAGCCGTCTGTCCTTGGTTTGTCGCCGCGTCTCAAAGTGCTCCACACTTTCGCCACGCTTGATCTTCCCCAGGATGTCATTCTCTTCATCCTGCCGGTCGGCTGGAATCAACCGCATTATGGAAGTCCCCACTATTTCATTGGCGGAATATCCGAAAATCTTTTCCGCACCTCGATTCCAATTGGTGATCATGCTGTCCAGCTCTTTGCCAATGATGGCGTCCTCCGAAGATTCAACAATCGCCGCCAGCCGGATTGAAGCCATTTCCGCTTGCATCCGTTCACCGGCACCCGTATTCAGAAAAAACAATCCCAGGGACAACATCGTCAGGCTGAGGAACACGCCCAGCGGCAGCAGAAGAAAAGTCGTCGTGGAGATTGCCTGCTCCTTTTTCTGCCGTTGATCGAGCAGGGAGTATTCCTCGTCCTTCATTTCCTTGATCACATGACGGATGTTGTCCGAGAATGTAATGCCCCTGCCGGCGGCAATCATGTGCTCGGCGGCGGAAAGACCCAACTGCCGACGGGCCGTGACAGTCTCTTCGCCCCATTCGATGCGTTGGGTGATCAACAGCTCGAGCTGATCGAGGCGGGGTTTTTGATGGAGATTGTCCGCAGTCAGTTTGCGAAGGGCGTTGAGCTTCTCGTGGATTGCGGCCTTGATTTCTGCCTCTTGATCCAGCAAATGTTCGTCGCCCGTGTTGATATAATTGCGCTGGCTGCTCCCGAGGGTCGCCACATCAGCCGAGACTTCTTCGATCTCCTTGAGAACCTCCAGCGTATGGCTGACCCATTTGGCGCTCTGCTGAAGCTCGTTGGTGAAATGAAAGGACATGCCTGCCGCCGCCAACAGCGATACGATCCCAACCACGAATCCACCCGTGATCAATGTGTCCAGCGACCAGTTCAATCCACCCTCGCTCTTGACGAACGCCAGCAATCCACTCCCCAACAATAGAAATCCCGCCGACGTGTGAAGGGCCATGCCTGTATAATTCCACAAGCGAAGGCTGAATAACTCATCCGTTACGTAGCCGCTCAACGCTAGTCCGCCGACAACAATCACTGTCGCGGCCAGCGCCGCGAGAATGGGCAGCCGCAATCGCATCGCAGACGGTCGCGATGCCACTAACAGTGAGCAGCCAGCCAACACGAAGCAAAATGCCGTGGCTGGGGACATCCGCCCCGGTTGCGAAGTTCCCACCAGACTGGCCGCATCTTGAAACAGCAGTTGATCAATTCCAAGCTGCCAGCCCAAAAGGTATTCGCCCAGGGTCAACGTTCCCAGCGTGATCACTACGACCGCCATTACTGCCGTCGAAAAGCGGATTGGTTTTGCGACTTTCTCACGCGTTAGAAGCGCCAGCGCGCCGCCGCACAATAACAGTCCCAGCGCCGTGTTCACCTTCATCGACACCAGGCCGGGGAAAACACTTTTCAGCGCGGTGATGTCGAGCATCCAACCCACGAGCACCGCCATTCCAGCAACGAACACACAACTGCCAGCGATTTTGGCAAACTTTTCCGGCCGTCGGGAAAGCATCGTCGTTTTCATAAGTGCGTTGCCTTTATGCCGCTATGGTTGATTTCTTGAAGGATTGCCTTCAGTTGTTCTTTCGCCTGTATGCGCCCAGTGATGACCACTATGGCACGCTCGTCGAGCGCGCTTTGAGGTCGTCAATTTCTCTGAGTGAAGCTCTCAATTGTTGTTCAGCCCGCATAGGCCTGAAGATTGAACCATTCCGCCAGTTGCGCCGATTGAGCGTTAGGAAAACACTCAAGCAGAAAAAATCATGCCCGGACATTCCGCGCATTGGGTTCCACTGGCTTGAGCAGCGCCCAATTGAGATTCAACTGCGGCGTAGCCTGGCTCAACCTCTGGAAATCCACGGGCTTGACGATGTAAGTTTCCGCGCCCAGACGCCGGCATTCAGCAATATCCTGACTGTTCTGAGACACCGTCAGAACCACCACCGGAATCTTCCGCGTTCTTTTTTCCGCCTTGATGCGCCGCAACACTTCCAGTCCACTCACCTTCGGCAGATTCAAATCCAACAGGATCACTTGCGGCCGTGTTTCGGAACTGCGATGGGCGTACTGGCCCCGGCAAAAAACGTAGTCCAGCGCTTCCGCTCCATTGCTGATCACCTGAACGCGATTGGCAAACCGCGCCTTTTTAAAGGCGTGCAGGGTCAATTCCACGTCATCGGCATTGTCCTCCACCAAAAGAATATCCACAAAATCATTGCCCTGACCGTCGTTCCTGGCGGTTCTTGACTGTCCGCCCGGAAACTCTGGTTGAAGGAAGAGGGTGGAAACTGAAATTTTCAGCGCGCGCGCGAGTTTCTCGATGCTCTCCAAAGAAACGTTGCGAGCGCCGTGTTCGACGTCGCAAATGTAGGTTCGATGCAAATCCGCCCGCTCGGCCAGTTCTTCCTGGGAGATGCCAAGCTGGCTCCTACGGGTTTTGACCGAAGCGCCAAATATTTTTTTCACGTCAATTTTTGCCACAGTCGCGAAACGCTTCAGATGCCAGAGTCACGAAACGCTTGAGATTCAGGAAATATCGTACAAGGTGCCACAACAGACTATACGTGACGCTCTAATTTCAGATTTTTTGTTCGAGCGAAGTGGAGGCGCAAGTTTGTGACAGACGACAAGCGGCTGCGACCGAATGTGTTGTATCGCCAGCGCCCGCCTCATCAACAACCCAACCTGCGCCAGCCGCTTGGGCATTCAATTGCTTGAACACGTCAAAAAGTTTGGGGCTGTTTTCCGTATCGAAGCCGACTCGGTCCGCACCGTCCATCCGCGTCATGAGAATGGAAGAAAAGTCCCGCGAGTTTGCGGAGAAGGGAAACGAGATTTACGCCAATGCTTGAAAAAAACAACGCAGCGGATTCAGTTCGTCTGCATGGCAAAGGCAACGTCGGCGCGAAGCCGAGAGGCGAAGTGATTGTCAAAATTCTTACTACGATTCGAGGACGCAGGCCGTAATCTCGATCATGATATGAGCAGGAAATTGCGCAGGACATTAAATGCTGACACTTTGAAAGAAGATGCGCCTGCATATCAGATGAACGGGAAAGGCGCTCGAGTAGCTCCACCGGCAGTTTCTTCCCTTACGGAGAAGAAGAAACTCATCCCCTTCGGCTGGTATGGAGGAAAATTCCCGCATCTTGACTGGCTGTTGCCGTTGCTGCCGGATTCGCAGTGGCCGGAACCCCGTCCCATAAAATCATTCGTTCCGGCAGCGGCGTTTTTATTTCCGGTGTCGGGCTAATTCCTCTGCCAATCATTCCCCTGCCGTTTTCCGGATGGGCAAGGGAATGTTTGGCAGGGGAATAAAATGCGCGGTTCCAAAGCGGTGCTAAAGCCACCGCAGACTCCGGCTCACTAGCGCCTGGCTCGCGCTCACAGTGTCCCGGCTCCCGCTCCCCCGGATTTGATTTGCCCGTGCCCGGCATGGTCGCGCACAGACCGACACTTCGGCGCGCTCAAATTCAAGCCGGCAGCGCGCTTCTTTTCCGTTTCGTCACCTGGCTTCGACGAGCCGGGTTGCGATCTCTTGGGCTCCGATCATGTCATCCTTGAGCGCCGCGAGCTGGTAGGCCGTGCATGCCCTGACCCGTTCGCGTGCGGGTTCGGAATAGCAATTGCGGATGAAAAATTGATCCATTTCTTTCTCAAACGGCATTTTTTTTCTCCGCTTCCTGGGACTCGCCATCTCCAATTCCGGGGGTGGGCAAGCGTTGGCCACACGTTGAGTCCATTGCGTGGTTGACCAGTTAATTTCCAACGTATTCACTTTTTGAAATTGGCAGAGGATTTCATTCTAGTGTCCCTTTGTAATCGGCGACGCGGCGGCTTTGGAAATAGAGATTAATCTGATTTTGGTGTAGGAAATGGGATCGCGCCCTGGTCAGCCATTCACTGACAAAACGGCATGGCCAGAGGCGGTTTGCAGGAAACCAAGGTCCCCACCAATGGGCTGTCCGGCTCACCGCCAGACGGGAATTTTTTTCGCTGCGAACGGCTGATTAATTATTTTTTTGGGCCTGGCATGGAAGTTCCAGAATGAACGTCGCGCCCTTGCCGCGTCCTTCGCTTTGCACACTCAGAGAACCGCCCATTTCTTTTGCGCCGAGAGCCCCGCTGTGCAAGCCGAAGCCGTGGCCTTCCTTTTTGGTGGTGAATCCGTGGTTGAAAATCCGCGCAAGATTCTCCGGCTCAATTCCAATTCCGTTGTCAATGAGGGCAATTCGCACCTTGTCGCTGCCATTGGTGACGCGCACGGTCAGCCGCTTGTCCGGCGAACCCGATTCATCGCAGGCTTGTTTGGCGTTGCAGATCAGATTCACGAGAATTTGCAGCACCTTGTGTTTCTCCACGGTGATCTCCGGGAGATGCTCCTCGTATTCGCGGAAGAAGTGGACATCATGCCGGATCAACGCGCTGGCGTTCATGCGCAACGCATCTTCCAACAGATCGGTGACTTTGAGCGTCTCGGTCACGGCGGAAACCTTGGCGTAACCCTGTTGCATAGCCACGATGTCTTTGACGTGATCCACGTTTTTCGCCAGCGAGGAGATTTCTTCCAAAGCCTGGGTCTGCTCCCGCGCCAGGTGATCCGCCAACTGTTCGAGAAACAAGGGCAGGTTTCGCCCCTTCGGATCTTTCGTTATGAATTCGCCAAGATCGGCGGCGTGCTCCCGCATCAAGCCGGACACTTTGGCGACATTGCTGATCTTGGATTTACTCAACAGCTCGGAAACCACAGTGGCAGACACATTGATGCTGTTGAGAACGTTGCCCACGTTATGCAGCACACTCGTGGCGACTTCAGCCATGCCCGCCTGCCGCGAGGCTTCGATCAATCGCTTGTGGCTTTGTTCAAGCTCCTCAGTCCGCTCCCGCACCAGCTTTTCAATGTTTTGATTGATCGTTTCCAGATTGGCCTGTCGCTCGGAGATCAGATGCATTTCCTTCACACTTTGATGAATGGAAATCACCAGAAAGATGTTTTCAAAAATCACCCAGCCCGCGTGCTCGATCCACCGCCACGGACTGGTCGTCAAAACGCCAAACGCCGATTGCGGCCAGAAGACTCCGCGGGCAAAATGATCCGCCGCCACCACCACAGTTGCCGTGGCCAGCACTCGCCAATCCCGATAAATTGCCAAAAACGCCAGTGAGCCGAATACGTGAAAGTGCGTTTCGAGGCGGCCTCCCGTCAGATGTATCAACAACGCGGAGGTCAGCATCTGGCCGACGGCAATGGCGTGGCGGGTCATCGTGTGCCCCGGCCGTTTCCAGGCGAGGATGACGGGAAAAATGGTAATGGCGCCGCCGATAAAAACCGCGGCCCAGACGTGGACATGAGTATGACTCTGCGTGCCAATCCAGGTTTTCGGCGAGATCCACACAGCGGCGGCGATTCCCGCGAGCCACTGGAAAATCATCAAATAGGAAAAGACCCGGTCTGTCCGCTGGTAGATGGCCTGTTGATGCTCGCGACAAAGTTCATCGGCCCGCCGCTGGGTGGCGGGTGAGACTTGCTGAAGGTCGTTTGCTGAGGCTTCCATACTTTGTCTATTGACCGTCTGTCATTGGGCATCCAAAAAGAGGGCACCCGAAGGCCGGGGTGTTGGTCAGTTGCGCCGGTTCGCCCAGGAGCAACGCTTGCAGAGTATCGCGTCCCGGATTGTCGCCGGAATGTCCGCGGGCGATGGTGATGCCGCCGTGGAACAAAAGATTTCCTTTCGTGTCATACAACGCGGTCTCGCCCGACGTCTCCGCATGAAAAAACCTCGCTTCGCGTCCGGCGTCATCGTGCTGGACCGTCACGCCGGGAATCCGCGCCGCATCCTTCCATGTGTCCGTCATGGACCAGGTCGAATCCATTTCTTCCGGCTGGAGAAAAAGAACGTGCGCATTGACCTGCCCCTGGCAGTGCGCCATCAGCAAGGCCAGTTCGCCGATGCTGGCTTTTGAACAGGGACAATGCGGATGAATAAACATGACCAGCGTGGGGCGATTCTGATCGGGCAATACGCCGCTCTGCTTCGGCCAATGCACCGGCGGCATTCCGGCGTGGCCGCTGGAATTCGCGTACGCGAGCATTAGAAATGTCCCGGTCACAACGATTCCAAGCCATACCAACCCGAAAGTCACAGTCAAAACCCTGTGTTTTTTCAGCGGCGCGGACGATGTTCTGAATGTTCCCAAGAAATACTGCGCTGCCCAGATGCAATCCTCTCATGGGCAGCAGTCATACCATCGGCAGGATGTGGGGTGACTTTAAGTATTTCCGCGAGGCACCGGACCCTTCCGGCGGCTGGCGCAACTTGAGACCGCCGCCATTCCCCTCCTGCTTCCCCAACAAGGGAGACGATTGGTGGGAAGAAGAAAGCCTCAATTTGAAAACGGTTACCTCAGCAACAATCGAATTTGCTCCGGAAAACCAGGATGGCTATCGAATCTTAGGTCTTCACTACAGAACCGGGTTGGCTGGGAGGGTTGTGGCTGGTGATTTTAAGTGGTGATCATGGGTTCGCCGGCGAGTTATCAACCCTTCCGGCTTGCCTGATCGGACAGAAATCTTTCCAAGTCCGGTTTCACGACCTTCTCATAGCATTCCGGACAGATGCTGTGACTGAACTACGCGTCGGTATGCTGGCTGATGAACCCACCCCAAGCGCGCTCTTTTCGTTAAACTGCCAGCGCGCTGGAGGCTCTCGAAAGTCCTCCCAAGCAAACATCGGGCGCTGCCCAGTTTTGGCAGCGCCCCGACGGCCTTAGTTAGTCAGGCTTTGTAACGGCATTCATCTGTAATGTAACCGCGGTCTGTGCCAGCGCTCTGCCGCTCATCACCGCGCCGGTGTTCAGCGCAATCAATGTTTTACACAATACTGTTCCCTTGAAGCTAGCCGTCGTTCCAAGGGTCGTTTGGCCGGCGACCTGCCAGAAGATGTTCTTGGCCTGTGCGCCGCCGCTCAGAGTAACAGCGGCACCGTTACCCACGATGAGATCTCCCGCGATCTGGAAGATCCAGACATCATTGGGTCCGCCCCTGAGCGTGACACTCGTGGGGACTAAAACCGAACTGCTCCATTTGTAGAGGCCGGGAGTAATGGTCTTCCCGTCAATATTTCCTGCCCCAAGTTCAGTGGCATCGGGCAGTGATCGGCCAGCGGCATCGGTGTAAGCGGTCTGCATGTCGCTGATGGCCGTGGTCAATAAGCTGGCGGCGGCCACGCTACACGCCGGACCCGCCGCATCCACTGCGTATATTGTCCCAACCACTTCATCGCAAGCCAGGAGCAAGGCTGCACCGGTGATTGGACTCGTTCCAATATTTCCCACAATAGCTGAGGCATAGACGTCGGTGATTCCGGTTTTTGATAGAATCACGAAACTGCCTGCCGATCTAAGATTGACAGGCGTTTGCCCGGCTATTCCCGGGGAGGCGCTCGCTAGCAGCGCAAGCAGTGCGGCCATCAGAACTGCACTGATGGGAATATGTTTTTTTGACGTTGCGTGGTTCAGTCTCGTGAGTTCGCTGACGGTATGATTTGGTTTTTGAGGGATGTTCATTGTTTTTCTTTCTTGTTTTTGTTTTTTATTTTTGATGGTTATCTGGTTAATCAGCGGGCTGTGTTACGGCATTCATCTGTAATGTAACCGCAGTCTGTGCCAGTGCTCTGCCAACCAGCGTTGCGCCGGTGTTCAGCGCAATCGCGGTTTGACACAATATAATTCCCTTGAAGTCAGCCGTCGTTCCCAAGGTGGTTTGGCCGGCTACCTGCCAGAAGATGTTCTTGGCCTGTGCGCCGCCGCTCAGAGTAACAATGGCGCCGTTGCCCACGGCGAGCGTTTGCGCTATCTGGAAGATAAAGACCGCGTTTGGGTCGCCTTGGGCATCCAGCGTAACCCCAGTGGGTATGAGAACCGAGGTGCCCCATTTGTAGAGGCCAGGAGCGAGTGTCATCCCGTCAATATTTCCTGCCCCCAGTTCAGTAGCATCGGGCAATATCCGTCCAGCGGCGTCGGTGTAAGCGGTCTCCATGTCGCTGATAGCCGCAGTCAATAAGACTGGGTAGGTCACCCGACATGCAGGACCAGCAGCATCAACTGTGAATATTAGCCCAGTCACTTCTCCGCAATCTAATCCAGCAATCGCTGCACCGGTGATTGGACTCGTTCCAATATTTCCAGTAATAGCTGATGCAGGGACGTCGGTGATTCCTGTTTTTGATAGAATCACAAAATTGCCTGCCAATCCAAGATCGACTGGCGCTAGCCCTGCCATTCCCGGGGAGGCGCTGGAAAGCAGCGCAAGCAGCGCGGCCATTAGACTGAGAGGAATTTGGTTTTTCATAATGTTTTTCATAACGGTTAGTTTTGTTTTTTGTTTTTGATGGTTATTTGTTTAACCACGCTGAAAATAGAACGGGAGGCGCGCGGGACCTATTAAGGGTTTCACCGTGGGGGATATCCCCCATTGGAGATTTTTGTCCGAAGCCCGTGAAGCACGGGTTGGAAAGGAGCAGGCCGGGAGCGAGAAAAAACGCGATACCGGGTGTTGGGCTAGTCGATGGGCGCCCGGTCGTTGCTCTCGATGATTCCCTCGGCGATGGCGTAGCGGGTGAGACCGGCGACGTCATGGATGTTGAGCTTGGCCATGAGATGCTGCCGGTG
>OCZU010001992.1_pt1 | contig 13167 bp, 6 predicted proteins | sample 1539001 | NCBI WGS metagenome assembly OCZU01 (sample SAMEA3539306, study PRJEB22396) | soil metagenome | biome: tundra; feature: field; material: soil | place: USA | collected 2010-05 | depth 0.15 m
GAGTGTCTCGACCAATTGATTCTCTTCGGCGAACGTTCCCTGCGCCACACGCTTAACCAATATCTTGTCCATCATCAGTGCGAGCGAAATCATCAGGGACTTGAGAATGTCATCCCTTTCCCTGACCAACCAACGGGTCGCTGGGAAGGAACCATTCGCAAATCCGAGCGGCTTGGAGAACTGCTTAACTTCTACCATCGCGCCGCCTGATCGCCTGTCCTCAAGCAGACTTTTCGTTCGTCGCACGCTCAAAATGATGTCGGTTTGTTTCTATCACCTCACGCTTTCCTGCCCTCTGTCACTTTATGTTCGACTATTCACAGCCAACATCGCGCTCCGTCACGCTCCGCTTGGGTTGGTATCATTTTTTGACCTTACGCGGCCGTCGCTGGGTCAAGGCCAGTTGGAAATTGTGTCATCCACCTATTGGCTGGGCCAGTGGCGTCTCAATTTCAATGATTGTCATATGGGGAATCATAGGCGCGTGAAGTTCGCTTAATATCCCACCAGGCGGTAGAATTTTTGCGCTTCGTTGATGGTGGAGTTGGTCAAGGCAATCACCGTCTGTGTCGCGACAAAATTGGTTTCGTTGGTCCAGGCGCCTGAGGTCAAGTTGGTCGTGCTCTGGAGCACATTGTTCCGTCCGACCATCAGATTGCTGATGTTCATTACAAAGCTGTTTGGTGTCTGGAACGTTGCGTTCAAGGTCGCCGGCACCGCCGGCGCGAGGCTCGCCGTCCCGAACACGGTAATTGCCGCGTAGCCGCAATAGCCGTTCTCCGAAGCCGGGCTGGTAAAGTCGAACTTCACCTGGGCCACGTTGGTGGCAAGGACGCCTATCGAAGAAGTCAGTGTCACCCGCGTGGCAGACTGGACACCGCTGCCAATCGACGGGTTAAAATTAACGGCCCCCAAATAGATGAAGTTCGTGGACGCCGCCACAGTTGAATAATAGATGGTGTAGGCCTGCTGGTCCCGGCCATAATCAGCCCAACCGCCATAAACCGTGATGTTCGTAAGACTATAGCCATTGGTTGAACCGGTGAGCGGGTAAATAATCGTGGATCCCGCCCCATCATCATAGCCGCAGGTCACATAGTTCGTACTGCAGGTAGTGCCTGATGTCCCATTAATCAGGGTAAGCCCTAAATTGTTGCTAGTCGTCAGCGAGTTGACGTTCCGACCGGGCGCCTCCTCGCTGAAATTGCCCAAAGCCGTGCTGGGTGGTTGGCCGGCAATCAAGCTGCCGTTGGTCACGATGATCCAGTTGGGATAATAGGTGCCGCTGCCGCTGCCAGTCTGGTTGGTCGTGGTAATGATCACGCTCGGCACCACGGGAATTGAGAAGGGTGATGAGAACATATAATTGCCGGAGCCGACGGTATAGATGGCCGCGCTGTTTGAAACACCCACATAGGTGACGCCGGGCGCGGTAGCCGCCGGCATTCCGCTTTCCGTGATGGCACTGACATTCGTGGTGGGCACATTTATTTGCGCTGTCGTATTGGCTGGAATGGTTACGTTGAGCGTGAGAATATTATTGGTCAACTGCCACGCGGAAGCGATGCGGCCCTGAATGGAATCGTAGTAGCCTTGCGCCGAAGTCAAACCGCCGCCGGGCTGTGGACTGATGAGTATCTTCTTGAAACCTGGCTGCAACAGGTCAATTCCCAAAATACCACGATAGAACCACTCGGCGCAGGTGCCAAAATTCGCGTGATTCAGGGAATTCATGCTCACAAGACCGGCGTTCGGCGTGCCATCGGCATTCAGACTATCCCAGTGTTCCAACATGGTGGTGGCGCCAAGATTGATCCAATAGCCCCACGAGGGATAGTCGGTTTTGGCCAGCATTTGATAGGCGAGGTCACTCCGGCCAATGCTGGTCAGGGTGGGCAGCAGCCAATGAGTCGTGACCATGCCAGTAGAAACGTGGCCGCTCTGTGCCTGGACGGCACTGACCAGTTTCGCCGCCGCCAGCGTGCGCTGGGCCGGGGTCAGCAGGTTGAAATAGAGCGCGAGAACATAGCCGCTCTCGGAGCCCGATCCCACTGTGCCGTCGCTGGCGACAAAATTACTCTGAAAGGCTGAACAGATGTTCGTGAAGAGCAGCCCATAGGTCGCCGCATCGGAGGTCTTGCCCAAAGCCTGCGACATCTCGGCCATTTCACTGGCGCAGCCGGCATAAAAGGCGGTGGACATCAGATTGCCAGGGGTTGAATTATCCACCGCCAGCCAGTCGCCGTAGCTGCCGCTCTGTCCAATGTTGTTGACCGCCGTGGCGGCGTAATGTTGCAGATGACTTTGCATGTCGGCATAAAAGCGGCTGGCCAGCCGGGCGTCGCCATAAGTTTGATAGACCCAATACGGAACCATCACCCCGCAATCTGACCACCCTGAAGCAAATCCAAAACCCTTATGCGGCGTCGGTGCCATTTGCGGAAAGGTCGTGGCGTCCAGCTTGCCATCCACCATGTCCTGATACCATTTGCTGAAGAAGCTTTCGCCTTGCGCAAAGAACATTCCCGAGCGCATGACTTCCGTGCCATCGCACCAGCCCATGCGTTCGTCACGCTGATCACAGTCGGTGGGAATATCAAACGTATTGGCGCGCACCGTCCAGAGCATGTTCGAGTAGATGTGGTTGATCAAGTCATTCGAACACTTAAAGGAGCCAGCCTCGGACAATCCTGAATGCACCACCACACCGGTGAACGTATTGGTGGTGGGTGCCTGCGCCAGGCCCTGCACTTGCAAGTATTGAAACCCATGATAGGTGAAGTGCGGTGCCCATGTCTCCACGCCGCCGCCCTTGCAAATATAAGTGTCCGTGGCCGCCGCCGAACGAAGATTGGCCCGATATACGGTTCCATCCGGGTTCAGCCATTCGCCAAAGTGCATGACAAGCGTGCTTCCTGCCGGCTGATTGGTAAGTCTGATGCGCGCCCAGCCCGCGAAGTTCTGCCCGAAGTTCGCCACATAAAGACCGGATTGTGGCTGGGTGATGGCGAGGGGGACGATTTGCTGGTTGGTGCAGACCGGTTCGGCGGGGGCGGCAACTATAAGCGGGGCGACCTGCGCTCCGGTAGTCACCAACACCCACGACGCATTGCTGAATCCGGGGCTATCCCAGCCGGGCAACTCCAGTTGGGCGTTGTAAATTTCTCCAGACTGAATGTCGCTTTGTTGGATGGGCCCAAACCCCGCCCGCCAGGACGAGTCGCTGGCGATCACCTGGTTGGTTCCGCTGGCGTAAAACATGTGAAGCTCTGCGCACAATCGCGTTTGCGTACCGTAATAGTTCTGGCCCAGGTTGCTGATGTTGCCGCGAAACCAGCCGTCTCCGAGGATTGCCCCCAACGTATTTGATCCCTGATGAAGCAGCAAAGTCACATCATAAGCCCGGTAATAAACACGCTTGTTGTAATCCGTCCAACCGGGGACGAAGTAGTCGGTCCCCACTTTCGCACCATTCAGGTGCGGTTCCACCAACCCCAGACTCGTGACATAAAAAATGGCCCGCACCGGCAGTTGCGACAAATTGAAATCTTTTCGCACCTGTGTCGCCGCCGAATAGGTTTTCCCGTCGTTGGTGTTGCTATAAGCGGGTGCGTCATCCCGGCCAATCCATTGGCCCGTCCATTTGTTTTGCAGCAAATAGTTGGTGGAAGAGGTGGTGGGCGTGGTGTTGGTTTCCAAAAGAACAGAATTGTATTGGCTGTTGGCGACACCGGAAAGATTTTTTACGGTGAATGCTTGGGTCGTTGCACTCGCCGTAAATGTTCCGATAATATAGCCGCCAACCGCCGGACTGCCATTGGCAAAAGCATAAGTCTGACTAGGACTGTCGGCCACGCCGTCATTGATAGTGAAGGTGGTCCCGCCAGCCGCACCGCCACGAGTATCAGCCAGAAGTGCCATTACTTTGTAAGCCTGGCCCACCGTCAGGTTGTTCAAAGTTCCTGCATTCGCCGCCCCCCCATAAAGGCCATGCGTTAAAAGAGAGTCAAGCGCGGCATCCCCCGTGGTGGCACCACCGGTCAGATAGCCGCCATAGAGACCAAAGCCGCCGCCCGCGATGCTCATGTTTCCGAAAGTAGCATAGTCGGCAAATTTGTAACCGTTGGCGGTTGTTTTCGCACCCGCGCCGCCGAAGTCCACGCCGTAAACCTCATTGGACACGGCTCCGGCCAGATTGAGAACCGCGTCGCTGGTGAAGGTGCCCGTTGCACCCCAGTTGATCTGTGCTTGCACGACTGAATTGGTGAGCAGCATGCCCATGGACCATGAGGCGGCAGAACTCCAGGCCGAGGGTTGACCGTTCCCGTCCCATGCCCGCACATGCCAAAAACAAACTTGATCCGTGGCGAGCGTGGAGCCGGCATAGGCAATCTGCGACGTCTGGTTCGTCGCCACCCGGCCGGTGTCCCACAGATCTCCCTGGTTTGCGGCCAATAGTTGCGGTGAACTAGCGACCTGAATCTGGTAGGCCGTCTGGTATTGCCCGCGTGCCTCCGGAACAGTCGCCACCGCCTGCCAGCTCAACCGTGGGCTGGTCTCGGTGAGGCCAAGGGGATTCGGTTTAGATTCACATTGGAGATTAGTCGGTGAAATCCCTTGGGCGACTACCGAAAACGACAGCATCGTTACCAGCGTCAACCAGACGCATTTCGGACAAATATTTTTCATTAGTTAACATGTTAACCGACTTCATTCTTTGGAGCCAAAAACTATTGTTGATTTGGATACATGCCCTGCCGCACCCATAGCAGGTCCAGGTCCTTTGGCGTAGTGCCCGTCCCGCCGCCGACGCCTAAACACGTCAAGCTCAATTTTGGGGTCGTTCCTTCCACCCACTTATGGAATGCGGCGTGGCCGTCGGCAAAGGAGAAATCTCCGCCATTGCCATGTCGGCTGGCGACCCAATTGCCCCATTGGCTCAAACCGCTATTCGCCGGGGATCCCTCTGCGGCCTCTAAAAAGAAACCATCGTCAATACTACAGTGAGCCACAGTGGGATCGGAAGATTCATCCATAAAGAATAGAGCGTCGGAAGGGCCAGGGAGCTTGATGTCGGTGAGTTTCTTATTTTCAACCAAGCCTGGATGGTAATTAGCTTCAAGAGATGCTGAAAATGTGATACTACTATCCCCCATCATGCAGGAAAGCGAATAGCTTCGCACCCGGATTTGGGGCACGAGGAGGACGCGCACCGGCGTGGTATCACTTGGGCAGTGGTAGATGCCGGTAGATTGGTTATAAGGATACAATACGGAGGCACGGATAATAGCAAGATTGGTCACGTCAGTAGGATTGAAACCAGCGCCGCTCACATCTCCCCCCACCCAACCTGCCGTAGATCCGGGAACATTGGGACAAATGGCGTCTTTGAAGTCAACCGCGTAAGTCATCGTCGCGATGGTAAGCTGCCTGAGGTTGTTGATACAACCGATGCCCTGCGCCTTCTGCTTGGCCTTGGACAAGGCCGGCAGCAGCATCGCCGCCAGAATGGCGATGATGGCGATCACCACCAGCAGTTCAATCAAGGTAAAGGCCTTTTGGAGCCGAAGACCTACCGCCACCAACGATTTATCTGATTTTAGCATGGTTATGTCTGTTATATTACCTGTCAGCCTGTTGATTGATTGACAAACTGGAGTGGCTGTTTGCTTAACAGGTGTTGTTTCAAAATTTCAACATCCTGTGGTCTCGGGCAGCACGCCAATGAATTTGAACTACCACTCACCAGCCAAGTCCCGTTTTCCTTCAATTCACAAAAACCGGCGGACTTGATTTTGTGATTGCTAGCAATGTCGCGATGCAGAAGGAAGGGCGAAAACACAATCACACCCTCTTTTCCATCACGCTCGATAACGATATACTTTGATTTCACAATATTCCTAATCAGCTTATTCGCACATATTGGCTTAAGTCGGTTTCAAAGCCCTCATCTCACGACATACCCGACCATATTTAAAATCACAACTGGCTAATCAAACGCCCGGGGGACTTGCTGTCCCCGGGCCGTCTGACACTAATCTACCTAACCCCACCTCACGGCATCCGCAACCGGAAGAAGCTGGCCGGGGTGGTGGCGCTGATCGGGATGGCGTTCGAGAAGGCACCCGTGCCATCCAGCGTGCCGGTGCTGTTCGTCGTCCAGGTGATCGGGGCCGACAGGTTGGTCGTGCTCAGCCAAGTATAGGGACTGTTTGGCGTGCCGCCAGTGCCCGTCAGGATCAGGTTGCCACCCGAAGCCTTGACCGTGCCGAGCGTCGGTGGGACTGGCACAGATTTCGTCACCAGAATGGCATTGTATTGGCTGGCCCCGCCATTTCGGACCGTGAGTGCCTTGGTTGTTGCAGTGGCCGTAAAGGTTCCCATGATATAGCCACCAACTGAGGGGGATCCATTGGCAAACTCAAATAACTGGCTGGGACTAGTGGTTACACTGTCGGTTACAGTAAAGGTGCTGGATGAACCAGCCGAACCACCACGGGTATCATCCAATAGCACCAGCACCCTATAAGCCTGACCCACCGTCAAGTTGTTTAATGTTCCGGTATTGGCCGATCCCCCATAAAGTCCAAAGGTTAAAACTGAATCAAGCGCGGCATCACCCGTGGCGGCCCCGCCGGTCATATAGCCCCCAAAGAGGCCAACACCACCGCCAGCTATGCTCATGTTACCGGTAGTGGCATAATCATCAAACGTGTAACCGTTGGCAGTGGTTTGGAGACCCGAACCGCCGAAGTCCACCCCGTAAACTTCATTGGCCGGAGTTCCGGCCAAAGCGAGAACCGAGTTGTCGGTGAAGGTGCCGGTTGCGCCCCAGGTAATCGTCGGAAGAACCGTGAGCGGAGCCGGCGTGCTGTATGCGAAATCTGCACTGTTTGTCGCATTAACCGCCTTAAGCCGGTAAGAGCCGTCATTGACCTGTTTCAGATTGGTGAGCGTCAGCGTTGAGGTTACGACCCCAAGATTGGTCACGCTGACCACTCCACCACTGATGTTGTTGGTCACCCCATTGGTGATGACCTGCCACTGTAGGTTGACCGCCGGAACATTGAAGAAGGCGGCGGTGAAGACAACCTGACCACCTTCGGGCGCCGTGGCGGCGGCTGGCTGGGTGTCTGTGGCCAGATAAATTGACGGAAGGACTGGTGCCGTGGTTTTTACCAAGAGAATGGCGTTGTATTGGGAATTAGCATAATTACCGCTGGTAGTTTGCGTCACAAGCGAGAATGGCTGGGTCGTGGCCAAGGCCGTAAACCTTCCCAAAGCATAGCCCCCGATCGCCGGTGAGCCACCGGTAAAAGCCTCAACTTGAGTAGGGCTGGCAAACACACCTTCAGTGCCATAAAAGGCGGCTCCGGCGGTAGGCGCACCGCGCGTATCGCCAAGGATTGCCAGCACGTTATACGTCTGACCAATCGTCAAGTTACTCAAAGTTCCGCTATTAGCCGACGAGCCATAATAGCCAAAGTTAATAAGATTGTCCAAAGCGGTATCACCCGTGGAACCGCCACCGCCCAAATAGTTGTTATAGAGACCAAAGCCACCGCCAGCTACACTCATATTTCCGGCAGTGACATAATCATCAAAGGTGTAACCGTTGGCGGTTGTTTGCAAACCCGAGCCACCGAAGTCCGCACCGTAGGCTTCATTGGCCGCAGTTCCGGCCAGAGCGAGAACCGTGTTGTCAACGAAGGTGCCGGTTTGCAACCACTGAATCAGCGGAACGACCGCGAGCGGAGCAGGTGTGCTGTAGGTAACCCCAGCACCGTTTGTCGCATTAACCGCTTTAAGCTGGTAGGAACCAGAATTGGCCAGTTGCAGATTGGTGAATGTCAACGTTGAGAACACGACTCCGAGATTGGTCACATTGACCACCCCGGCACTGACGTTGTTGGTCACTCCATTGGCAATGACCTGCCATTGCAGACTGACCGGCGGAGAATTGCTGAAGGCGGCGGTGAAGACATTCTGGCCATTCACGCCCGCCGTGGCGCTGGCTGGTTGGGTGTTATTGATCAAAATGGGCAGGGGAACGGCTGGCGGCGGGTTGGTGAACAAAATCACCGCATTATATTGGCTGCTTCCGCCATTTCGAACAGTGAAGGGCTGGGTCGTTGCCGTGGCCGTAAAGGTTCCCATGATATAGCCACCAACCGACGGAGAGCCATTGGCAAACTCAAATTGCTGGCTGGGACTAGTGGTCACACCGTCGAGGACGTTAAAGGTGCTGCTTGCACCAGCCGAAACGCCACGAGTATCATCCAGGAGCGCCATCACGGTATAAGTCTTGCCCACCGTCAGGTTGTTCAAAGTCGCGGTATTGCCTGACGACCCATAAAGAGCATCCGTTAAAATCGTGTCCAGCGCGCCATCACCCGTGGTGGCACTGCCGCTCATATAGCCCCCGAAGAGACCAAAGCCACCGCCGGCAATGCTCATGTTTCCGGTAGTGACATAATCATCAAACGTGTAATTGTTGGCGGTGGTTTGCGGGCCGGAGCCGCCGAAGTCCACACCATAGACTTCATGGGCCGGAGTTCCTGCCAAAGAAAGAACCGTGTTGTCGGTGAAGGTGCCGGTTGCGCCCCAAGTGATCGCCCCGGACGAGGCCGGGAGTGTGTTCGTCAAAAACCCCAGATTCGCCCCACCATAAACTGACGAAGGATCGCCATTACCAACGATTTGAACCACCGGGGCGGTTATGCTTTGACCAAGACCCGAGTCAAAAAGCCCATGACCCGAGATTGTGCCGATGGCGGAATCCATAACCGGCGCACCGCCACCGCTACCATCCGTCCAAGCATCCACATTTTGTGCGGCCAAAATGGCGTAATAGCCTCCGCCCTGCCCATTGTCAGGAAGGGCCAGGGTGGGAATGCCGACCCAGCGGTAACCATTGATAAGCGGGGCATTTGTTCCCGGCGGAACCGTGACCGTGGCCATGAGGCTATAGTTAGCACCATTATAATGAAAAAGAGACACTTGGTGAGCCGCCAGCAGTCCGGTGCCACTTTGATCCCAGAAACCAAGTGCGTTGATCGTGGTGCCGGTCCCGGATGGAGCATAAAATTCGTATCCTGCCGCCGGATAGGTGTTACTTCGGGTTGCGCCGGTGGGCGCGGTCACGCCAATGATGTTCTGCGCGCTGGCGCCATTAATGAGTGCTAACGCAGCGGTGGCTGCGAACACAAGCTGTTTGATTTTCATTGGAGTTCTTGTATTTGAGGTTTTCATAATAACTGCTGCTTGCCATGTTTTATGGCTGATGCACTTGGTTTCAGTTTGTTGGAGTTTTCCGGTTGAGTCTGCAAATCTGTCTAATGTCTAAATGAATTAATTTTTCGGTTCGTATGGAATGTTGCTTTTGATAAACTCTACCCTATCATAAATCATGTGTCCTCCTAGTCCCACAATCTAGTTACACCGGTGTCCCTAAAATAGGGGACACTTCCTCGCAGCCCTGCCAATGTCATTTCGTCGGAATATCAGGCAAAATTGCTTTTCACTACTTTCCCAGGGTGGTAATATTTTCAAATTCAACGCTAGGCAGCGGCGCCCCGGATGACTTTTGAAATATATTTTGATGAGATGGCCCGCCGTGAGGAACGGTTTTCCATATATTTTAAATTATGCAGATGTAAGTCCATTCCGCAAAGCAAGCCGAAGCGAAACAATTGTAACCTCCGATGACTTTAGACAACAACAATCCGTGGCTGCGGCGCGGCCGGTTGGCCATGGTTATGTTGCTATTCCTTGGCATTGTTTCAATTGCCAGCTTCAGTATCGGTGAAGAAACCGGAAGAATAATAGGCGTTGCGGGCAATTATTCCCCAACCTCTAAAATATCACCACCCTTACTGATACAAGACACTGTGCCCGCCACCGCCTTTGATATGACTGGCGACCAGGTTGCTTTTACGGCGATTTTCAGCAATGCTCCGGTCGCCATCTTTCAATGGCAGAAAATCTTCGGGAGGATGACCTATGACATTCCCGGAGCCACGAACACAACGCTGACGCTTACCAACCTGCAGCCTGCAGATACCGCTTCTTACCGGCTAAAAGCCGTCAATGCCACGAACCGGGAGGCAATCACTTATACGTCTGCCCGTCCGCTGGTGGTTGACCGCCTGCCGGCGGCTGTGGACAACCTGTTCACGGTCGTCGCCGCTCAAACTGGACTGGGTGGCACGACCACCTTTACTCCTACCTGGGGCATCACTACAAACAACAACCTGATCGCCGGGCGTTTGCCCAGCCGCACCAGGGGTGATTTCAGCTTGGAGGCTCCGGGACGTCAGCTTAGCTTGTTGACCGACGGTAATAAAGGCACGCTTGCCTTAATAACTAATGGCTTAACCAACGGCTTTGTCATATCCAGCAGCACGAACTATGTAACCTGTGGTGACAGCTACCGATCGGGATCATCAGCAACCTACCCGCTCACCGGATCAAAAACCGGATATGATCTTACCAACATTGTAGTTTATGGTGGCTGGGCGAATGGCAGTCGAGATCAGCAGGCTTACGCGGTCTATTATTCCACCATGGCGATGCCCGCGCATTTTGTCCGGTTGGCCACCGTTAATTACGATCCCTTAAATCCTGCCAATGCGCAGTCAGCCACGCGGGTGACGTTGAGGCCGGCGACTGGCGCACTGGCCACCAATGTGGCCGCAATAAGATTCGATTTTACGAGTCCGGCCTCAAAAAATGGTTATTGTGGCTACTCGCAAATCATCCTGTCCGGGGTTGTCTCGGCAATGTCGCCACCACAAAAGTCTTCGGGGGAGAAACCGATCCCGACCAGGCCAGACGGCAGCTACGCACTTAGCAGTCTTGACTTTCTGGGTTCTTGGATTTGGGATACCAATACATTTGACGGACAGACCTGCTATTTTTGGAGGACGTTTGATATTCCCCCCAATAATAGGATCCGCAATGCCATGCTGATAATGTCGGTGGACAACGAATACACTCTTTTTCTGGATGGGCAGTTAATTGGCCGAATGGCCGAATGGCGGGAATACCGGGAATATGATGTGACCTTGCTGATGACTCCCGGCAGGCATGTATTGGCTGTGAACGCATACAACTCCTTTGCGGCTGCGGGCATGATTTTCGGCCTTCATGTTGACTTCGAAGACGGAGACACCCTTGAAATCCAATCTGATCCGAGCTGGAAAGTGGTGCCGCAAGGGACACGGCATTGGGAAACCCGGAAAACGGCGCCCAGCACCTGGCGACCCGCCACGGTTGTAGGCGAATTAGGACAGCCTCCCTGGGGATTGGCTCCAGAAGTCTTGAAAGCGGGGCCACCACTACAGTCAGTCAAAATCTTTTTCTGGCAAACTCTGTGGTTTCAAATCACATTTGCAACCCTATGCGGATTATTCTTGCTGACCATTTTCTTCCTCGTGGCCCAACTCGCGCTTCACCAGAAGGAACGCTGGTTGTTGCAACGGGAACGCGCCCGCATTGCCATGGATGTCCACGACGACATCGGTTCCCGCATCACCCACCTGGTGCTCAACGGCGAAGTCGTCAGGGAAGAGCTGCCGGAAAATTCCAAGACACGGGTTCAACTGGGCGAGATTTGCGATGACGCCCGGAGAGTCCTGTCCAGTATTGATGAAATTCTTTGGGCGCTCAATCCACGGCTGGACACGCTTCAGGACTTTGCCAATTACATTTGCGACTATGCCCATAAATACTTGGAACCATCCGCCATTGAATGTGTATTTGAGGTTGATCCAAAGATGCTGTTTGCCGAGGCTGATCTGCCGCTTAGAAGAAGCCTGCTGATGGCCATGAAGGAAACGCTTAATAACATCGTCAAACATTCGGATGCCACCGAGTTGCGGTTGAAAATTGAGCGGCAACGCCAGCGCCTCGTGGTGGTGGTGCAGGACAACGGCAAAGGCTTTGACCCGGCTGCCATCAAGCCGGGACGCAACGGCCTGGGCAATATGTCCCGCCGGATGCGCGAACTGGGAGGGAGTTGCCACATATCCAGCCAGCCGGGCCAGGGCTGTCTTATCGAATTCTCCATTCCGCTGAAGCGTCCGCGAAGATTTTTACTGATAAGAAAATAATATTGCCAACGATTCTTTACCCTAGCGCCGGCAGTGCAAGTGGGCGGCATACGACTCGCAAATCGAAATTGTATAATATCTAAAAGCTAAATCTTATGACTCAGTTCGACGACCTGAACCCGAAACCGGCTGGCAAGAAACCAACCCTCAATCCCACCGCAGACCACCCGATCCGGGTGGCCTTGGTAGAGGATCAAACGAAAGCCCGCGAAAACTGGACCCGGCTCATCAATTCATTTCCTGATTTTAACTGCGTTTGCTCCTGCATATCCGCCGAGGAGGCGTTGACCATCATTCCCATCAAGCATCCCGATGTGGTATTGATGGATATTTTCCTGCCGCGCATGTCGGGCATTGAATGTGTGGCCCGGCTCAAGGCAAAGCTGCCGGAGATCCAAATCGTCATTCTCACCGCGATGGACAATCAAGAACTGCTTTTCATGGCACTGAAAGCAGGCGCGGATGGTTACTTGCTAAAACGGACGAAACCGGCCGATTTAAGAAAGGCTTTACTGGACGTGCTCAGTGGTGGGGTGCCGATGACGAGCCAGATCGCCCGGCGGTTGATTGAGTCGTTTCGCGAAAATCCCCAAAGCAAGGATGCGTCCCTGTGTTTATCAATCCGAGAAGAACAAATCCTGCAACTCGTTTCCAAGGGGCATTCCAACAAATTGATCGCCACCAAACTCGACATCAGTTACGAAACCGTCTGCACCCACCTGAAACGGGTGTTCAAGAAATTGCATGTGAATTCCCGAACCGAAGCGGCGATGTGTTATATCAACACCAAAATGTCCGAGCAAAGGCCGGATTAGAATGAAGAATAAACATTTCTAAAGAGTGGACAATCCGGTTAGCGGATGGACTCAATTAATCAATCCTTTCAGAGAGTTACTCCGGGAACATTCCCGAACATCGGCTAAATGTGAATGTCTCAAGTTCGTCTTGCCATCACTCAACATTTCACGGCAGCACGGAGAGCAGGCCTGTACTGTGTAAATATTCGGATGCCCTTAAAGAGTGCGCGTTTCGGTGTTTCTTATCCCCAAGCGAC
>OCZU010001993.1_pt1 | contig 13166 bp, 8 predicted proteins | sample 1539001 | NCBI WGS metagenome assembly OCZU01 (sample SAMEA3539306, study PRJEB22396) | soil metagenome | biome: tundra; feature: field; material: soil | place: USA | collected 2010-05 | depth 0.15 m
GCCCCGGGGCGCCGCGGCGAAGAAGGCGATGACCCGGTCGGCGATGCGCGGGCCGAATACCGCCTCGCCGCGCGCGACCGACCGGACCGCGCGCCTGATGTCATCGGTGCTGGCCTCCTTGAGCAGGTAGCCGCGCGCGCCCGCACGAAGCGTGGCGAAGAGCGAGTCGTCGTCGTCGCTCATGGTCAGTGCGAGCACCGCCGGATGAGGCTGAGTTCGGCAGATGCGCGCCGTCGCCTCGACACCGCCCACGCCGGGCATCCGCAGGTCCATCAGTACGACGTCCGGCTGGCAGGCGGCGACGGCGGCAATGGCCGCTTCGCCGTCGCTGACGGCGGCAACAACCTCGAAGTCGGCGGCCTCATCGAGGACGGCCTGCAACCCCGTGCGGAATACCGGGTGATCATCGGCGACGACGAGCCGGAGCGGCGCGGTCACCGCGGGCGGCACGGGATCAGTCACGGGCACACCTCCAGCGGCAGGCAGCCGCGCAGGACGGTGCCCGCAGATCCCGTCTCGATCTGCAGGTCACCACCGAGTTCGGCGGCGCGATCGTGCATGCTCGCCAGGCCCACGCCGGCGCTGGCGGCAGCCGGGATGCCGGTGCCGTTGTCGGTAACGACGAGAACCAGCTGCCCGTCGGCTGCGGAAAGCCGCACTGTGCAGGTGGTGGCCTGGCCGTGCCGGACGGCGTTCGCGACTGCCTCACTGACGATCCGGTATGCCGCGACCTCGACCGCTGCCGGCAGCGACGGCAAGGGCGGCAGGATCGGGTCGATGACGATGTCCGTCGGGTTTGCCGCGGCACCGGGACCGCCGGCCGGCCCGACCACGAACACGGCGAGGTGCTGGCGCAGCGCCTCGGCCAGCCCGAGCTCGTCGAGGGCCGACGGCCGCAGGTCGTCGACGACGCGGCGGACCTCGGCCACCGTCTGGCGCATCCGGTCCCGCAGCACCCTGGCACGACCCGCGAGATCGGCTTGGTCCCCGAGCCGGCTAGCCAGGCTGTCAAGCTGGAGTGCCATGCCCGCAAGCTCAGGTCCGACCCCGTCGTGCAGGTCCTGGCGTAGCCTGCGCCGTTCTTCTTCGCGGGCGGCGACGAGGGTCTCCCGGCTGCGCTGCAGGTCGGTCACCAAGACCGCGGCCTGGACGAGGGCGCCGACGCGACGGCCGACATCGGTGAGGGCGGACTGCTCATCGGGCCGGAAGCGCGCACCGCGGTGTCGTAGCCCGACCCGCAACGTAGCTACCTGCCGCCCCTGCATGGTTACCGGGAAGTCCACGGTGCCGGCCACGGGGCGGCCCGCCTCGACCGGGGCCAGCCGCGGGTCGTCCGGGATGACGGCCGCCGACGGGAGGCGCAGCGCGCTGCGCAGCTCGGCGGTGAGCTGCTGCAACGCATCCAGCGGCCCGGCGGCGGCGTCGAGTCGCTGGCCGACCCGGGTGACAACCGCATAGGGATCCTTGCGGTAGCCGAACAGCAGCCGGTCCACTGCGCGCTGCACCCGGTCGCGGGCCGAGGCGGCCAGCAGGGCAAGGACCACGACGGTCACCAGCCCGGTTCGCTGCGCGTCCGGCCCGACGCCGGCCACGGCGACGACGTACCCCAGCAGCACCACGGCGCTCAGCAGCCCGTAGACGACGGTGCGGTTGAGGACGACCTCGATGTCGAGCAGCTGGTGCCGCAGGACGGCGATCATGATGCCGGCCGGGATCGCCGCCAGCGCCAGCGCCCAGAGCGCCTCCTGCCCGGGCTGGCGCAGCGCGCCCGATGCGATCCCGAGCGCGAGCGTGACCACCGCGGCCAGCGAAAGCCACTGCAACTGCGCGCGCTCGGCGCCGCGGGCGCGCCGCTGCCGCAGGACAAGCGCCAGCACGGACACCGGGGTCAGGACGAGGGCTGCCAGCGCCACCATCGCTAGCACGACAGCGGTAAACACCGGCCCGGCGCCCGCCGGATTGGTGATCGAATGATTGGCGTCGATGCCCATCGGGGCGAGCATCGCCGCCACCACCAGCAGCAGCAGGCAGCCCATGGCGGCCCGTGCGAACGGACGCCAGCGCGGCGAGGGCAGCGTGCCATCGGGAAACAGCAACGGCAGCAGCACCGGCACCACGAGCTCGGGCGTCCACCCCCAGGTAGCGATCCACGCGGCCAGGCCGGCCGCGGGCAGCTTCCCCGGGGCGACGATCAGGCCGGCCACGGCGTACTGATTCGCCAGCGCGTTCACGCCGAGCACCGACGTGGCGATGAGCAGCCAGCCGACGGCGTTGGCCGGCCGGCGTCGGACGAGGAAGGCGCCAACGAGCGGGAAGAGTATTCCGGCCACCAGGTCGTCCCCGTAGAAGTAGTGCACCCTTGGCCCGATACGGGACGTGTTGTAGGCATAAACCGCCACCGAGGCCACCGCGCAGAGCACCGAGATCGCGGCGAGGGCGGCCGCCAGTGCCGGCAGCCCCGGTCTTGGCCGCCGGCTGCTGGCCGCGCTCGCAATCTGCACACCAGCATTGTCCCCAGCTGAGCCCTGGCCAGGCCGGTTCCGTCCCGGTTTGCGGACGATGCCCGGCGAGCTGGCCCTCACGCCGGCCGGCCGTCCTCCCACTCGCCATCGCTCATGCGCAGCACCCGGACCCCGAGCACGACCAGGCTGAGGAGGACTAGCCCCGACCCGATGCCGGCCGGAACCAGCGCGTTGCCGCCGATGGCGACGATCCAGCCAGCGAACATCGCGGCAGCCGGCCACCAGGACACCCAGCCCGCCCGCCAGGCGGCGACTGCCAGCAGGACCAGGCCGAGGACCGCTGCCAGCGCGCTTGGCTTGGCGAGGAGCGCCCCCAGGCTGTACTGCTTGGCCGCCTCGGAGACCCGTACCGCGCTGGCGATCGGCAGGTGCTGCGCCAGGGCGAGGCTGAAGAAGTCCGTGACCAGCAAGCCGGACAATCCCGCGCCGAGCACGCTGAATACCAGGCCCGTATAGCTCAGCCGCCGGGCGCCGCGGCGGGCCAGGTGAACGAGCGCGAACGCGGTCGGCACTAGCAGCAGATAGCCAAAATGCAGCAGCACCGCCGCGACCTGAGTCTGCATCGGGTGCGCGGCGACGGTGCGCAATTCGGCCGCCTCAGCGGAATTGCCGTACGGCGTCACCAGGTATCCCGCGAAGATGATCACTCCCGCGGCCGCCATCGTCAGGCCCGCGGCAGTCCGCGGTAGCCTCGCGCTTCCCCCGCCAGCCCCGCCGGCGTGCCCAGTCCCGCTGGCGTGCCCAGTCCCGGCCGCTGGCAGCCCATCCGCGATCCGACCCGACATGATTCCTCCTCCTGGAGTGGCCGCCGCGAGACGGCTCTGGCTGTTGCCTCCGATGCTGTCTGCGCGGCCGTCCCGGCCACATGAGGAGAATGTCCCGTCTTCCCCGGCAGTCCCCGGCGCAGCAGCTAGCGTCAGGGAGCAGCCGGAGATCTCAGCCGCCGCGGGCGCTGGAGCGCCGGGATCACGGGCAGGCGACACTAGTGGTAGCCGCGGGCCAACCAGAGCGGGAGGGTCAGCAGATGGCGCAAGGTGCCCGGATCGACTCGGTGGTCATGTTCGTGCGTGAGCTGGACCGGTCGGTGAGCTTCTACCTGGACGTCCTGTCCCTGGAGGTCGCCGACCGCAGCCCCACCGCCGCGCTGCTGGCCGGCCCCAGCGGAACGCAGCTCATCCTGCGCGCCATGGGCGTCAACGCCGAGCATGCGCTCGGCGGCATCGGCGTCCAGTACGTCGTCTGGACCGCCGGCGGCAAAGCGGATCTTGACCGGTGCGAGCGGGCGCTGAAGCAGCGGTCGGCGCATCGCGATACCCGCGTCAGCGGGCAGGCCGTCGCGGTGGAGGGACGGGACCCGGACGACATCACCGTCATGATCATCTATCCTGGGCCGGATCAGGCCCCCCTGCATGAGCTGCCGGCCCGGATCTACGGATGGTGAGGAAGCCATGACCCTCGGTCTCCCGGACGGCATCCGCGGCTGCCTCTTCGACCTGGACGGCGTCCTGACGAAGACGGCTGCCGTGCATGACGCCGCATGGAAAGAGATGTTCGACGATTACCTGCGAGAACGAGCACGACGCGCCGGCCAGCCGTTCGTGCCCTTCGACCCGGCCGGGGACTACGAGGAGTACGTCGACGGGAAGCCACGCGCCGACGGCACCCGCTCGTTCCTTGCCTCCCGCGGCATCGACCTGCCCGACGGCAGCGCGGATGACCCCCCGGACGCGGAGACCATCCGCGGGCTCGGCAACCGCAAGAACGAGATCCTGCTGCGGCGGATCCGCGAGGACGGGGTGGAGGCCTACGAGGGGTCGGTCCGCTACGTCCGGGCAGCCCGGGACGCTGGGCTGCGCCGGGCGGTGGTGTCGTCCAGCGCCAACTGCCGCGACGTCCTGGTCGCGGCGGGCATCGCGGACCTGTTCGAGGAGCGGATCGACGGCGTGGTTGCCGAGCGGGAGCACCTGAAGGGCAAGCCGGCCCCGGACACGTTCCTGGCCGGGGCACGCGCCCTCGGGCTGGAGCCGTCCGCGGCGGCGGTCTTCGAGGACGCGCTGGCCGGCGTGGCAGCGGGCCGGGCGGGCCACTTCGGCTATGTGGTCGGGGTCGACAGGGCCGACCACAGCGCCGCGCTCCGGGCGCACGGCGCCGACATCGCGGTGTCCGACCTCGCCGAGCTGCTGGACCGATCGTGATACGGCAGTCGGCGTTCACGGTAGAGCCGTGGTCACTTCGGGAGACCGAGCTCAACCTGGACCTGCTGGCCCAGACCGAGTCGGTGTTCGCGTTGTCGAACGGGCACCTGGGGTGGCGGGCCAACCTGGACGAGGGCGAGCCGCACGGCCTGCCGGGGACCTACCTGAACGGCGTGTACGCGCTGCGGCCGCTGCCCTACGCGGAGGCCGGGTACGGCTTTCCCGAGTCCGGGCAGACGGTCATCAACGTGACCAACGGCAAGCTCGTCCGGCTGTTCGTGGACGACGAGCCCTTCGATGTCCGTTACGGCGAGCTGCGCGCGCATGAGCGGCTGCTTGACTTCCGCGCCGGAACGCTGAGCCGGCGGGCCGAGTGGGTGTCGCCGGCCGGGCAGGCGGTCCGGGTTTCCTCGGTCCGGGTGGTGTCGTTCACTCAGCGAGCGATAGCGGCGGTCTGCTACGAGGTGGAGCCGGTTGACGGCCCGGCCCGGATCGCGGTGCAATCCGAGCTCCTCGCGAACGAGCAGCTGCCGCCACGGGGCGGCGACCCCCGCGTCGCCGCAGTGCTCGAAAACCCGCTGACGAGCGAGTTCCACCGTGCTGAGGGAACGACCGTCGTGCTGGTGCACACGACGGCGAGCAGCGGGCTGCGCGTCGGCGCGGCGATGGATCACCAGATCGACTGCCCGGACGGGGTGCACGTCGAGTCGCGCGCCTACCCCGACGGCGGCAACGTCACGGCAACGATGGTCCTGCAGCCGGGGCAGCGGCTGCGCGTGATCAAGTTCGTCGCCTACGGCTGGTCGGGTGAGCGCTCGCTGCCTGCCGTGCGCGATCAGGTGTGGGCGGCGCTGAGCGGGGCCCGGCAGACCGGCTGGGACGGGCTGCTCGCCGAGCAGCGCAGCTACCTGGACGACTTCTGGGACAAGGCCGACGTGCAGATCGACGGCGACACCGAGGTACAGCAGGCGGTGCGGGTCGGGCTGTTCCACGTCCTGCAGGCCGGCGCCCGCGCCGAGAACCGGGCGATCCCGGCGAAGGGGCTGACCGGGCCCGGCTACGACGGGCATGCGTTCTGGGATACCGAGACCTTCGTCCTGCCGGTGCTCACGCTGACCATGCCGCACGCCGCGGCGAGCGCGCTGCGGTGGCGGCATAGCACCCTTCCGCTGGCCATCGAGCGGGCTTCCCAGCTCGGCCTGAAGGGCGCGGCCTTCCCGTGGCGGACGATCGCCGGGCAGGAATGCTCGGCCTACTGGCCGGCCGGGACCGCCGCCTTCCACATCAACGCGGATATCGCCGACGCGGTCGTGCGCTATGTCGACGCCACCGGCGACGAGGACTTCAGCCGCGGTCCGGGGATGGACCTGCTGACGCATACGGCGCGACTGTGGCGCTCCCTCGGCCATCACGACGCCAACGGCCGGTTCCACATCGACGGGGTCACCGGCCCGGACGAGTACAGCGCCGTTGCCGACGACAACGTCTACACCAACCTGATGGCCCGGCAGAACCTGGCGGCGGCGGCGGACGCGGCGCGGCGGTATCCGGACCGTGCCCGCGAGCTCGGCGTGGACGTGGAGGAGTCCGCTGGCTGGCGCGACGCGGCCAGCGCGATGTTCATCTCCTATGACGAGTCGCTGGGCGTGCACCCGCAGTCCGAGGGCTTCACCAGGCACCAGGCGTGGGACTTCGCCGGGATGTCCGCCGAGCAGTATCCCCTGCTGCTGCATTTCCCTTACTTCGACTTGTACCGCAAGCAAGTCGTCAAGCAGGCTGACCTGGTCCTGGCGATGCATCTGTGCGGGGAGGCATTCACCGCCGAGCAGAAGGCACGGAACTTCGACTACTACGAGCCGCTCACCGTGCGGGATTCGTCATTGTCCGCCTGCACGCAGGCGGTCATGGCCGCCGAGGTCGGGCACCTGGATCTCGCCTTCGACTACCTCGGCGAGGCAGCGATGATGGACCTGCGGGACCTGGAAAACAACACGCGCGACGGCGTGCATATCGCCTCGCTGGCCGGCACCTGGATCGCCCTGGTCGGCGGTTTCGGCGGATTGCGGTACCGGGACGGCATGGTCAGCTTCGCGCCGCGGCTCCCCGAGGGTCTCACCAGGCTCGCCTTCACTCTGCTCCTGCGGGGGCGGCGCCTGCGGGTGGAGATAACCCGCTCCCGGGCACGGTACATTCTCGCCGAGGGCGAGCCACTTGAGATCCTTCACCACGGCAGGGAAGTGAACCTCTTGCCGGGCAAGCCGCAGGTGCGCGCGGTACCGGCGGCGGCGCCCTCCCGTCCCGCGCCCAGCCAGCCGCCAGGGCGGGAGCCGGTGCACCGCAGGGAAGGCGAGCACGCGGGCTGACCAGGCCGCCGCTGCTGGCTTACCTGGTGCAGCCGCCCTTGCCGTAGAAGCCGGGCCCGGCCAGGCCGGGGCCGGTGATCTGCGGCCGGTTCGCCCCGCCGCCGCGCGGGTAGGCGGTGTCGAACCACTGGGTGAAGAACTGGCCGAGCCGGGCGCCGCAGGCCGCGCTCTGGTTCGGCAGCCACTGGCGGAAGCCGGCCTCCAGCTGCGCCTCGGTGATAGTCCGGCCGCCGTACTGCCGCTGCATCTGCTGCAGGGCGCTGTCGAAATTCTGGTGGCCGAGGATCTGCCGCAGCGCGACGTAGGTAATGCCCGGGCGGGCGTAGGTGGAGTCCTCGTCGAACAGGCTGTAGGGCGTCGGGTTCGACGGCGCGGCGGCCCAGAAGCCGTCCTTGCTCCGGTAGAGCCCGTTGAACTGGGTGACCATCTTCCGCTGGAACGCGCGCCGGCCGGCCCGGGTGCCCGGACCGCCGGCGGCCTTCTCCGCCGTCCTGGCGTGGAAGAGGAACTCGCCGAGCGTGGCGAGGCCCTCCTTGTAGAAGGTCAGGTTGTAGTTCGCCTCGGTGACGTGGTCGCCCCACCACTGGTGCATGTTCTCGTGGTAGAGGGTGTCGGTGTCGATCTCGCCGCCGGAGAAGGTGATCATGGTCTCCATCTCCTCCTCGAAGGAGGCAGACGGCCTGCCGACCACGACCCCGTCCGAGGTGAACGGGTACGGCCCGTTGAACTGGCTCTGGAATTTGGTGATATCCGGCTGCTTGTTCATGATGGCGAGGTTCTTCTTCTGCAGCGCCGCCGGGAGCGAGCTGGCCTGGGCCTCGTAGAACGGGATGCCGTCGGCTATCCGCCTGGTCAGGTGGTAGCTGCCGACGCTGTCCTCGACCAGGTAGCTGGCGACCGGCGCCGGCTGGTGCCAGCGCCAGGTCACCGAGCCGCCTGGGAACTCGGCGTCCGGCGCATGCTCCGTCCTGGACATCAGGATGCCGTTGGCGAGCACGGTCTTCCCGGCGGTGACGGTGTCGTCGAAGTCGTACGTCGGCTTGGCGCTCGGGTGGTCGTTGAGCGGCATCCAGTCCTCGGTGCCGACCGGCTCGGTGGTGACGAAGCCGCCGTCACCACGGGGCTGGTTGGACTGGAACCAGCCCTCCGTGGTGCCGTCACCGTCGGTGTGCACGCCCGGCCGCCCGGTGTAGTTGACCGTGACGGTGAAGTCCGAGCCGTTCGCGATCGGCGCGACAGGCGTGATCACCAGCTTGTTGGCCGGGCACTGCTGGCCGTTCTGGGAGTTCCGCTTCGCGAAGCTGGTGGACTTCAGCTCCGGCGAGCAGGCGGGCGGCAGCGGGTTGTGGCCGGGGCCGCCGACCGGGGTGTGCTCGGAGGCTTCGTGCGCGAGCGGGTTCGGGTCGTTTTGCCCGTGCGGGTCGCCCGGGTAGGTGGGCTGGACGAAGCCGAACGTGGCCGGCCGGCCGTTCACGGTGACCGAGTTGACGGTCATGTCCGGGCCGATGGACACGTTCGCCGTCGACTTGCGCTCGAAGTCGAGGCTGAAGCTGGTCAGGCACTGGGCGGCCCGGTCAGTCAGGACGACGTGGTTGCCCGGCAGGAACTGGTTGGCGGTGGCGTCGTAGACCAGGTCCACGCTGGTGTGCAGGCTCGTGTAGCCGCCGTTGCCGGTATCCGGGTAGACGTGATCCCCGAAGCGGGACAGCGTGTGCGCGCCCGCGAGGCATCCGCCGCCGGCCTGGGCGCTACCGCCGGCCTGGGAACTCCCGCTGGCGATGGCCCGGCCTGCGGTGCCGGCCAGCGCGGCCGAGCCCAGGCCCAGGCCCGGCAGGAGGAACGCGAGCGTGATGGCGACGGTGGTGCCCGAGCGGTGCCTGGCCATGATCGGCGCTCCCTGGGTGGGTGACGGGTTCCCTGCCCGCGCGGGCAGCTAGCGGGGCGATCCCCGGCAGCTGCCTGCTGCGTGGCAAGTGATCCCGATTCTGTCCCTTCACCCGCCTTCCGGGCAAGATCGGATCTGCCGGGCATGGATCCAACCGCGACCGCCGGCCGCGCCGTGGCGGGACCGTCTTGCGGCGCCGTCGCTGGTAGTCTCTCGACCCCGTGTACACCCCCACCCCGGCGGCCCAGGGCGATCGGTGCCGCCCCGACGGCCCGGTGCGACCCGAACTCCTGCCGCCACTGCGAAGCTGGCAGCGGGAGGCCTACCAGCAGTATTTCCGCACGACACGCCGGGACTTCCTGCTGGTCGCGACGCCGGGCTCGGGGAAGACGGCGTACGCCCTGACGGTCGCGGCGGAGCTGCTCGCCCGCCGTGAGATCGCCGCGATCACCGTGGTCACGCCGACGGAGCACCTCAAGCATCAGTGGGCACAGGCGTCGCAGGGCCTCGGCATCGCGCTCGACCCGGCCTACCGCAATGCGCAAGGCCGGGCATCTGCTGACTTCACCGGAGTGGCGGTGACCTACGCGCAGGTGGCCGCGCACCCCGCACTGCACAGGCAGCGCACGCAGAACAGGCCCACGCTGGTGATCCTGGACGAGATCCATCACGCGGGCGACGCGCTTTCCTGGGGGGAGGCGATCAGGGATGCCTTCGATCCGGCGGGGCGGCGGATGGGGCTGACCGGGACCCCGTTCCGCAGCGACGCCAACCCGATCCCGTTCGTGACCTACACCGAGGCCGCTGACGGCAGCCGGCGTAGCTCAGCGGACTACGTCTACGGCTACGGCCCGGCGCTGGACGACGGCGTGGTCCGGCCGGTGATCTTCCTTGCCTATTCCGGCGAGATGCGCTGGCAGACCCGGGCAGGCGATGAGATCTCCGGCACCCTGGGCGCCCCGATGACGTCGGAGCAGCTATCCCAGGCGTGGCGGACGGCACTCGACCCGGACGGGGAATGGGTCACCCGGGTGCTCGAGGCGGCGGACCGGCGGCTCACTGAGGTGCGCCGGGGCATGCCGGATGCGGCCGGCATGGTGATCGCCACCGACCACCTGAGCGCGCGCGCGTACGCCGGGCTGCTTCGCCGGGTGACCGGCACCCGCCCGGTAGTGGTGCTCTCCGATGACAAGTCGGCCAGCAGGAAGATCGCCCAGTTCACGGAGTCGGGCGAGCGGTGGATGGTGGCCGTCCGGATGGTCTCCGAAGGCGTGGACATCCCGCGGCTTGCCGTCGGGGTATACGCGACGAGCATCGGCACCGCGCTGTTCTTCGCGCAGGCGGTGGGCCGGTTCGTCCGGGTCCGGCGGCGCGGCGAGACGGCATCGGTGTTCCTGCCGTCCATCCCCTCGCTGCTCGGCTACGCCGCGGAACTGGAAGCCGAACGGGACCACGTGCTGCGCCGCCTCGGTGACGACGATCCCGATGGCCAGGCCGAGCTCGACGAGGCGCAACGCCGCCGGGATACCGCCGATGAGCTCGGCGAGGCGCCGTTCAAGCCGCTGCAGGCGTCCGCGCACTTTGACCGGGTGCTGTACGACGGGGGCGAGTTCGGCACGTCGGCAGAGGAGGAGGACTACCTGGGCCTGCCGGGGCTGCTCGATCCTGAGCAGGTCGGGCTGCTGCTGCGCAAGCGGCAGTCTGACCAGCTCAGGAAGAGTGCCCGTCCGGCCGGACGGGGCACTCGCGGCGCGTCCGCGCTAGCGGCCACTGCCGCCGGGCGCGGGACCGCAGCGCCTGCGGCGGGGCCGTCGCCCGCCGCCGCGGGCGCGTCACCCGGGGGATCATCCGCTGCCCGGGCGCCCTCGGCCCGCGAGACGCTCGGCGCGCTGCGCAAGGAGCTGAACTTGCTGATCACGGCCTGGCATCACCGGACCGGCCAGCCGCACGCGGTGATACATGCGGACCTGCGCCGTGCCTGCGGGGGGCCCTCGCTGCCGGAGGCCACCGGCCAGCAGATCGGGGCGCGTATCGACACGATCCGCCGCTGGGCGTCCGCCGGCCGCTGACGGCGGGCCGCCCGGGGCCAGCCGGACGCCGGACGCCAATTGTGGTGACATAAATGTGCCGCATGCGATAGGCCCCCGGCTGCATCCGCGCTCATCAAAACCGGCTTGTCCAGCATGCGCGGAGGCCGCTGATGAATCCCCGGGCGCCAGGGCCTGCTAGCGCGGCGTGATCTGTGATCGTGACCCCTCATTGGGGGTCATGACCTCCAGGGCCATTCACCATACGATTGCCCTGTATAACGATGAGTCGAGGGCGGGTATCTCCTGTGGCCCCTATCTCCGGGAGGGGGGGTCCGCGGCTAGGGGCGAGGGGGGAGATGCCCGTCCTCGACGGCTCGATAATACAGGTCCAATTTCGTCGGGGCAGGCCGGCCTGCGCGTGAATATTTTTCCCGAACGCGGCCCACGTATTGCTTACCCGTTTCCTCGCTGATGTTCATTCGCCGGGCGACGGACTTCATCGGCATCCCGGTGGCGTAAAGCCGCAGCGCACGCGACTCCTGCGGGCTGAGGACAGGCCGGTCGGCGGCGTCATCCGTGGCCAGGATGTACGCGAGACGGGGCGAGATCCAGTCCTGCCCGGCGGCGACCGCCTTAATGGCCGCCCGCACCTGCGAGGTTCCCTCGCTCTTCAGGACATAGCCGAGAGCCCCGGCGCGCATCGCGGCCCGGACGAGGAGCGGCTTTTCGGCGGCAGACAGCACCAGGACGGCCGGGCCGGCGCCGAGGATAGCGGCCACGTTGCGCTCCACGGTCGTCCCGTCGCCAAGGTCGATATCCAGCAGGACCACGTGCGCATCGCGTCCTGGCCCGGCCAGCAGCGCGTCCACGGTCAGTGCGGTGCCGACGACCCTGATGCCGCTCTCGGCGGCCATCACCCAGCCGGCCACGCCGTCGAGGACGATGGGGTGGTCATCCACCGCCGCGACGTCGATGACGCCGGTCACGCCGCACCGCCGCCTGCGATAGCGGTCTCGTTGGCGGCGGCCTTATGCCACCGGATCTCCAGGCAGCCCGTGCCAGTGTCGTCGATGTCGATTGCGGCGCACCAGCGTGTCGCTGCGGGCACCTGCCGCGCCAGCCGGGTCAGGTCGGGTGCGGCAGCCGGCGCCGCGCTGAAGGTCACGTACAGCTCCACCTCGTTTCCGGACGCGAGGACCGTGAGCGTCACCGGATGCGGCGGGAGCGCGCTCAGGACGCCGTCGACCGCTGCCAGGGTCGCGCTGGCCACCTCCCACATCGGGCGCCCCGGGTCGCCGACTACCTGGACGTCCACCGGCAGGCCCCGCGCCCGGGCGCCGCGCAGTGCGGGCTCCAGCTCGGCCAGCAGCCATCCTGCGTTCTGCACCCGGTCCACGAGGGCACGCCGCAGCGTTGCCGCATGCGTGGCGCAGCGTTCCCGTACCTCGCTGTCGCCGGGGTCCAGCGTCCCGTCGGCGATGCCGCGCAGCAGCGGCAGCGCATCCACTTCCAGCAGGGCAAGCCGCCCGCGCCGGTCTTCCTGGACCGCGTCCATCGCCGCGCGTTCCGCCGCTGACCGGCTTGCCAGCGCGGCGCGGCGCGCGGCCAGCCCGGCATGGGTGCGCAGGGTCGGCCGCAGGGCGGCGAAGATGACCAGGATCACCACCAGCACGTACGCGGTGAGCGCGAGTCGCGCCAGGCCCAGCGGGGTCACCCCGAGCAGGCGGATGGTGAACACAGCGTGCACCGCGAAGATGAGCAGCGCCCCGCAGACCCACTCCCAGGCCGGGCGGCTGACGGTGACGAGGACGAGCAGCCAGCCGGTGCCGAGGACTGACCAGTCCACGGTTCCGGTAGCGCCATTCGCGCGGCGGTCCCAGCCCACCAGGGCGACCGCCGCGACGGCGACTGCCACCGCGATGGCCGCATCCGCGCCGTTGAGGCCGTCCGCGCGTGCCCGTGGTATCAGCCACGCGGCGGCGGCGAGCATGCCGAGCCACACCGCGAGAGGTACCGCCGGCTGGCGATAGTCATGCAGGTCGGTCAGCACCAGGATCAGGATGGCAAACTGCCAGATCACCGCTAACGTGCTCGCCACGCCGGGCAGCTCGGGTTCCTGCGGGCCCGCCGCCGCGCCGCCGCCGCTCACCATGTCAGGCCCCGCTGCTCGG
>OCZU010001994.1_pt1 | contig 13165 bp, 12 predicted proteins | sample 1539001 | NCBI WGS metagenome assembly OCZU01 (sample SAMEA3539306, study PRJEB22396) | soil metagenome | biome: tundra; feature: field; material: soil | place: USA | collected 2010-05 | depth 0.15 m
CCGACCGGGCGATCTTGCGGGCGGCCACCGAACTCCTCGCCGAGCGAGGCCTGCACGGACTGTCCATCGAGGAGGGCGGTACCAGCCGCGCTTACCCGGAAACGGGCGCCGCGGAGGCCCTCGCCGGCCGGTCGGGCCGGTTGTCCGGCAGCCATACCACCGGCAATCAGCCCGGCGGCATGGCATAACGATGTTCGGGTGGAGTACTGGCAGCGCCCGGCCTGGCACCGCCCGGCCTGGCACCGCCCGGCGAGGCCACTCACCATTCCACGCGCGCAAGATCCATTTCACATGCGAAATCCTGGCGATTCCAGCGACGGCCCGATCGGGTCGCTGCTTCGCTGACCAGTGCGGAAAGTGGTATCGCATGTTACCACGAGGTTACCTGTTGACACTGAACCGGTTAAGTGGTCCGATACTCACAACGCGATGGCCATTGAACTCCCTGCCGCAGGAAACCTACTCACGAATGGAGGTCACATGAAACGGCTCATTGCTGCGGCCACTTTTGTGGCAACGGTAGCGGCAGGTGCCATCACGCTGGCGACCGGTGCCATCACGCTCGCGGCGCCGGCCGCCAACGCGCTTACCTGTCCGTCGGGGATGAGTTGCGGCTCCTACACGATCAGTGGCCTGGGCTCCCGCAAGCAGCAGGTCCTCCATGCCGGCGCGAGCGTGCTGGACCTGGCCGTGGCCATGCTGGAGACGGACACCATGCAGGCCAACTACACCTACGGTGACGGCAAGTCCGGCGACGCGGCCAACTTCGGCATCTTCAAGCAGAACTGGTACATGCTGCGCACGTCCTGCGGCCAGTTTGCGGGCCAGAGCACCAGCCAGTACAACGACGGCGCGGCGCTCAACAGCAACTTGAGCGAGGACGTCTCCTGCATCAACCAGAGCCAAGGCCATTACGGGCTCACCGAGTGGTTCGCTGGGCAGCGCGACGGGACGAGCGGGCTCAGTAACCCCAATCAGAGCGTCATCACGGAATACGAAACGGCGGTGTACTGGATCGAGTCGCAGCTTAACTCCAGCTCGGCGAATCTGAGCAACGACACAAGGTTCTGGGTCTCCGTGCCAGCGATCTAAGAATCGCACCAGGACCGGCCGGATGGGCGATCGTGGTTTACCCCACGGCCGCCTATCCGGCCAATCGCCCATGCTGCCCGGCAATAGGTAATGTAACTGGTCAGGTCCATTCATCTGCGGTGTCATTGTGCGGGGCTGAGCGCCGGTGATGCCTTGATGCGTGTACCGGGTGATCTTGGGCCGTAGTGTCCGGGTGTGCCCGGTGATCATGCTGGCGATGAGGTGCTTGCCGCACTGGTGGCATCGTTGCGCCGTGAGCTGGCTGGTTCGCAGGCCGCTTTAGCGCGGGCCGCTGCGGAGCTGGCACGGGCTCGGGAGCGGATCGCTGAGCTTGAGGCCCGGCTGAGGCAGACGCCGCGCGCAATTCCTCGAAGCCGCCGTCTGGTGAGGGACTGGGCAAGCCAGGCGGGCAGGCCGGGCACGAGGGCACAACGCTGGCGCAGGTGGCCAGGCCGCCCTGGCCCGCCGCCTGCTGGACCGCCAGTTCTGCGCAATCCGGAGCTACCTGTCGACCACCGCCAAGCATGGACTCAGCTTCTTCGACGCGCTCGTCATGCTCACCGAAGGACAGCCTGCTCCGGCTCATCCGCGGCGCCGCGATCCAGGCCGTCCTCGACGGCACCGAGAAGATCACCCGCGCCGCCCTCGACTCCATCGGCATCGACACCGCATCCGAGACCGCCGACGCGAGCAGGCGCCGGCCCCGGAGTCGTCCGTGACACCTGATGACGGACCGCTCCCGCCCCCGCTCCCCATCCGCGTCCGGCCCGCCGCCGGGGAAACCGCCGAGTCCTACATCCGGCGCCTCGCACGAGCCAACCACCTCCGCCCGAGCCTGCTGCAGGTCTACGTCCGCAATCCTGACGTCCCCACCGGGACGATCCGCCCACGGCGGCTAGCCGCGGTCAGCGGAAGCACCCTCACCTCGTCTCAGTTGGTCTGGCATTTCCGGCTGCATCAGCTTTCCGGACGCGGTTCCCTGATCACGTCTTCCAGGACCCGGGGATTGGCGAAGTCTCGGAAGAGGACAATCTGGCCCTCCCGGATGCGGAGGATCTGGATGGACGTCGCCGCGAACGACTGGCCCGTCGTGGTGAGGGTTCCCTTCGTCCGCATCTCCACGATCACCACCTCCGGGTCCTGGGTCTGGTAGAGCTCTACCACCTCGAAGTCCTCCAGCCGCAGCGGCGACGCCATGACATGGCGCGAGTACTCGCGAATGGCCTCCCGGCCCTCCAGGCGCAAAGGCGCGCCCGGCGGCGCGAAGGGCGCCTCGATCACCGCATCGGGCGCGAACAGGTCAGCGAAGCCGTCGGCATCCCCGCTCAGGATCAGGCGGCGGCGCCGGGCCAGGACATCGGCGGGCGGGACGGATGGCATGCGGTCTTCCCTTCGTTCAGGCGATTTCATTCAACATACGTTGATTGAACAACCATAGAACGGATCGGCCGCCCGGTCAACGCCCGTAGAATGAACCAATGACCACTCCCCCGCCCAATTCGCGCGCAGAGCAGCGCCGCCGCACCGAAGCGCGCATCCTCGACGCCGCGGCCCAGGTATTCGTCACCGCCGGATACGAGCGGACCACCATCCGGGCCGTGGCCTCGGCCGCAGGCGTGGACGCGGGCCTGGTCATGCACTATTTCGGTTCCAAGCAGGAGCTATTCCGGCGAGTGATCGACGCCGCCCCCGTCCCCGAGGTCAGCGGAGCGCCCGAGCAGGCGATCGAGCAGATCCTCGCCACACTCGCCGACCGGCTGGCGAACGAGCCGGCAGCGTCGCTGAGCGTCTTGCGCTCGATGCTGACCAATACCGAGGCCGCCAGCGTCATCAGCGAGGGCATGACCCGCTACCAGACGCAGATCGCACAGACCATCCCCGCCGGCGACGCGAGCCTGCGGGCCGCGATCATCAGCGCCTTCATCCTCGGCGTCACGGTCTCCCGGCACCTCATTAAGTCCGACGAGCTCGCCAGCGCCGATCCGGCACAGGTCATCAGCCTGCTGCGTCCCTGCATGATCTCGCTAGCAGCCCAGCCCCCGTCCCCGCCCCGTTAGCCATCGCTCTTAACGCACCAGGCGACCCAGGCACCCGAACGACCAAGTCCCCTGGCCCCCTGCCAGGAAGGCCCGCCAGGTAACTGAGAACGCGCCAAGCTACCTGCACACGCAGGGAGAATCAGCCACATCAACTGAGACCGGACACCAGAGGGCCGACTTAATTGAGACCAGGGCCATGATGGGCCTGATTCAGTGAGACAGAGCCGACTTATCGGCGACGGGACAACAGCCCTGGATGCCCGCTGCTGCCTGATCACCCTCGGCCGATCGTCCCGTCTCACCGGATCTGGGCCGCCGGCGCGTTTCGCCCGTCGGCGTCTCATTGAATCTGGCCTATCGGCGCCATTTGCCTGCCAGGGGGCCGCGCACTCCTCGGTCCTGGATGCGGAAGACCTGGCTGGCTCGCGGTGAACGTCGCGCACGCCGAGCGCAGTCCCGGTTAAGCCCGGAGGAACTTCGTCGCCTCGGGCCAGCGGCCAAGCACCAGCGGCAGCCGGATGCATCACCGCTCATTGAAGCGGGCCCGCCGCCGCAGTGAGGCGTCCTCCTATCCGGTCCGCCCTTGCCATCCGGTCTGGGCGATGATCAGATCGGCGGCCTCCTCGACCGTGCGCCCGTCGGTGTCGATGCGCAGGGCGCCGATCGCGGCACGTTCCAGGGCATCGGCGTCTGCTGCCGCCTTGCCGGCGATCCGGCGCAGGTGCGCAGTGGACTGCCCGATCAACGGGTCGCCCGGCTGAGCCCAGCTGCCGCCTTGCCCGCGGCGCATGATCCGGCCGGTCAGCTGATCACGTCCGGCGTGCAGACGGCACAGCATGATGGTCGCCGAGGGCAGCGCGCAGGCATACGCCCTGACCGCACCCTCGTCCTCGACTGGGCCGACCACAATGAGACGCTGAGCCCCGGCCGCGCGGTAGGTCCGCCACAGGGCCGCCAGGTTGCAGGCCTTCACGCGGTGATTACCGGTGTCGCCGGGCGGGGCGGGGCGGCAGAAGCCGATCTGGTCGAGGTCGATGAAGGCCGCGGTGAACCCGGCGCGCAAGTCCCTCAGGTAAACCTCAAAGCCGGCCGTCGACTTGCCGACGCCGGTCGCTCCGCACAGCAAAAGGATAGGTCCGTCAGCGGTGGCCGCTGCGTGCCCGCCCGGCTCCGCTGCTTTGGATGACCGGCCAGGGCCGGTAAGGACCGGCCATCCGCCGCTGCGCTCCCGCACCAGCCGTGCCACCTCCGCCACCGGTAAGGCACTGGTGTCAACGCACACGCCGGCGAAGTCGCTCGCGTCCATGGCGTCGGCCTCCCGCAGCACGTCCTCCACCGCGTCGATCTGCCCGCCGCGCCCGGCGAACCGCTGCCTGAGTTCATCCCGGCCGGCGCGCAGCCGGCACACCGTCACCGCGGCCTGCGGGACCATGCCGGCGTGCACGCCGCGGGCGGCGTCGACGACACCAGACACGACGACACACCGGGCGCCCGCGGCCCAGAAATTCGCCACTACCGAGCCAAGGTTCTGCGCCTTCATCCGGTGCCGCCCCGGATCCGACGCGGCCTCGGGGTAGCACATGCCCAGCTGGTCAATGTCGACGTAGCTGGTCTCGATCCCGGCCCGCGTGAGCTGGGAGAAGATCTCCCAGCCGACCGTGGTCTTGCCGACTCCCGGCGGGCCGCACAGCCACAAGACGGGGATCAGATCGCCGGTCACCGGCCCGTCATCTCATACAACAGGGTTGCGAGCGTAGCGAAGGCCGGCACGGTGACAGGCGCCATAGTCGTGATTGTTGCGGCCGCCACCTTCCGTGTCGGCGGAATTAGCCGGCTGTCATAGAATCTCCTGCCCCGCCGGATCTCCGCCGAGCAGACACCACGGCAGCCAACGCGGACCGCAGAGCAAATTCAGAGAGACGAACCTACGAATCCAGCCGGGCTCAGTGAGACACGAGCCAACTTCAGTGAGAACTGTAGCCACCTGTGGCCGGGAGCTGGGTGAGCACCAGGAATCCGAACAAGGCCAGGCCGTTGGTCAGTACGAGCAGCCAGCGCATGCCCATGCGAGCAGCGAGCCGGGCGCCGAGCGCCGAGCGCCGAGCGCCGAGTGCCCCAGCGGAGAATCCGACGATTCCCTGTGGTGCGATAGCCAGTCCGACGCGCTGATCGCCGCCGTGCCGCCGCGGGCCTGGCGGAAGATCTCGGCCGGGGCGGGGCGCACGGGCCGCGCGTGTACGACTGGGCCCGGATCCCGGTCCGGACCGGATCCAGGCGCGGATGACCGCGAGCCGCTGGGTAAGCTCTAATTCCGGACAACGACCATGACAGTAAACCGCGTCTGGTCCGGCATGCACCGCCGAGCCTCACCGCAGGCAGAACGGCTGGCCGTGATTACAGCCTTGCCGTCGGTGAGGGCAGTGAAATCGGCCCGCACGGGGATGCAGCCGAGGCCGGGTATGTCAGGACAGCTACTCGGCCTGGACAGCAGCACGGGTGGTCCATCCTGCCGTAGCACGCTTGGCGCCGAACTGCCGGTCACGTGCCAGTAGCTGCTTGAGAGAATCAGCTCGATCCGATCTCCAGCCCTAGCGGACACCGCCTTGCCATTGGCGTCATCGCGCATCACGATCACCATAGGGCCGCCAGCGACGGGGCCGCTAGCGTGGGACGCAGCCGTCCCGCACCCGACAGACGTCATAATGCTGACGACAAATACCGCCACTACAACCGCCATCAGCCGATGGCACTGGGCAAAGCCGTGGAACAACACTGGTTCTCCCGTCGCGCACTCGCTATGTCCTTGGACGGCTCCGACAGGCAGGCGGTTCCGGTAACCGCAACGTGACTACTTACCGCGGCCCGAAAAACGCGGGCGGTGCGTGATCGCCGGTGGGGAGAGAGGATGGCCTCGGCGCCCGGCTCGGTGTCAATGACTGAGGATGGAGATTGCGGATCGGGCGAGGACTCCGAGGAGCGCGCTGATCAGATCGTTTCTGACCGGGACGTCGATGGACCGCAGGTTGCCCGTCTGGTCGACGCTTAGCTGGAGCGCGATCGGCGCGGCGCGGCTGGCTCGGTTGACCGGGTCAAGTGCGCCCGCCGGTGGATTCCTTTGCTCCGTGGCGGCGCTGAACAATGTGCGGACTGGCGTCCCGCAGCTGGCGGATCTCCTTGTGATGGGCCTGGGCGGATCCGCATTGGCTACCCGGTCACCGTCAGTGACTGCGTGGACACGGGGCCGGCGCCGGCGCCAGGGAACGCCGATCCGACGCCGCTGAACATCACCAGCGTGACGGTGTACCGTCCCGGCCGGCTGTACACGTGCGTCGGAGACTGGCCCGAACCGGTGGTGCCGTCGCCGAATTCCCAGAGGTATGTCATCACCGGCTGTGCGCTGACAGTGCCCAGCGCGGAGAAGCTCACTGGCCGTCCTGCCGACTGGTGCTTCGGTCCGAAGGTGAAGCCGGGGGTGATCCCGCTCTGACCTGTGGTGACGATGCCGCCGTTGCCCGTGGACGTGCCGTCCTTGGCCATGATGGTCAGGCCGACGGAGTAGGCGCCCGCAGACGGGAAGGTGTGCGAGATTGTCGGCGTCGTCTGCTCGACCGTCTGCGCGCCGAAGGCGTCGTTGAACTGCCAGACGTATTCGGCAACACCGCCCGGTGCGCTCGAACCGTGGGCGTCGAAGTTCAGGGTCAGCCCGGAGCCCGCGGTGACAGTGAACCTTGCGTGCGGCCGTGCCTTCGTCGGACTGAGCCGCTGCAGGCACGAATGGGTCTGATTGCTCCACTCCTCCTGGAACCAGTAGAAGTGGCCATTGATCACTTGGTTGTACTTGGCGCCGTTGTGCGTCCCCAGCGGGGTGCCCATCATGCCGACGCACTGATCGCCGACCTCTTGCCCCTGGTTGACCCCGGCGCCGTTGGTCCAGGCGTCGTTGGGCAGCGGATCGGTGACCGATTCGTTCTGCTCGTGGCTGAGCCCGCCGTTGATCTCACCATCGGCGATGCCGTTGGGATAGTTCCCATCCTGACACAAGGGGTTGGTGGCGTCGAATGGGTCATTGGCATAGAACAGCATCGGCGACAGGCTGGTGTTCTGGTGGTACGCGCAAAAGAACGCAAGGTTGGAGGGCTCACCCGCTGAGCAGCCACCGTAGGGTGGACTCGCGTTGGGGTCATTGCTGAAGCAGCTCTCGACATGCGGAGGCGTGAGCAGGAAGTACTCGTGGCTGAGGTCGGTCTTCAGGCCGCGGGAGGCGACGAACTGGTCGAGTTCTGTCTGGATCTGGGCGTCGGTGAGGCATGCGCTCACCGGCGCGGCCGCCGGGCACTCGGTTGGCGGATACGGATCGGTGTCGACCAGCGCACCGCCGAAGGTCGTGTGGTACCGCGCGAATGCGCCGGTCAGGTCGTTGTACTGGGCCGACACCGAGTCGACGTTCTGATGGCCGCCACTGTCGTGGGCCAGGTCCGTGAAGAAGGTCTGGAGACCTGAGACATAGCCCGCCGGGTACGCAGACAGGCCTGTCGGGCTCCAGAGCACCATGTAGTCGGTGTTCGACGGCATCACCGGGCCGCCGTTGTAGTCCATGTTGGTGAACACCCGGTCGAAGCCGGCTCCCTTCGAGCCTCGAAGCGGAACGTAGGCTACGGGGTGGGCCGGCGCACGTGACGTCGGCGGCGACGCGGCTGGCGACGCGGCTGCCGCAGTGATCATCGGTGTGGCCAGCTGGGGCCCGGCGAACGCAATGGCGGCGCACGCAACCAGAAGAATGCCCGACGGACGGATATGCATGTGTCGTCCTCCCCGTCCCGCTTTCCGGGCCGGATTACCTCACTTGCCAGGCGGCCAGGTCAACCCGCGACGAGGACAGTACCACAGCGGACTACAGCTCCGGAATAGGTCGCTGCCTCGCACTCAATACAGGTCTGCAGACCCTAAGCCTCCGGCGGACCGAATAGGCCAGCACGCATTTGCTGCGTTACCTGTCCCAGCCGCGCTCCTGGGAGGCGACGGCCGGCTGCTGTCAGTTAATTGATCGTAGCTTGGGTTGATCATGCGGCGAGTCCGAGATGACGGAGGTTGGCCAGCTTGGTCGTGGCCGGGCCGGGGTGGCGGGTGCCGTGGTCGCCGGGCCGTTTGACGCGGTAGGAGTTGTGGCGGGCTCGCTTGACGACGCGGGGGTAGGTTCGGTGCCGGCGTTTCGGGTTGAGGTGCTTTTCCTGGTGATGCTGGCCCATGACGGCCGCGAGGATGCGTTCTTGCCGTTCAGGGGGAAAGGCCGCCGGGTCAGCGGCCCGGCGGCGGACAATGCGGACGCCGATACCGACACCGAGGTCGCCCTGGATCTCCTGCACGGCGCCGCTTACCACCGCCTGCTGAACGGTCACCAGCCACTCAATGAGGTTTTCTCACCAAGGTCGATCCGGTCATCAGGGGGCTGACACGGACGGCGAGGTAGACACGCGGACATGGCGCGAGGTCCCTGGGCAGGCGCGGAGCCGCCGGTAGAAGAGGTCTCGCTGAAGATCCACTGCCTCCCGGGAAGGCTCCGCGTGCTGTCCTATGGTGTCATGCTGGATGTCCCCGCCCACCTGGTCGTGTTCATCACGAGGCTGCTGGCCGCGCACCGCCGCGAGATCGGCACCCGCCGCGGAACCCGGGCGCTGACCTGCCAGAAGCAGGCCATCTTCGCCCTGGCCTGGTTCCGGGACCGGCCAGACATCGCCCGGCTCGGCAAGGGGGCCGGCATCTCCCAGGCCACCGCCTGCCGGTACCTGGGCGAGGCCATCGAGGTGCTGGCCGCCCGCGCGCCCGGCCTGCGCGATGCCCTGGAGCGGGCGAAGGACCAGGGACTGCCGCACCTGATCCTGGACGGCAAGGTCGTCGCCACCGGCCGGCTGAAGGAAAAGACCATCAGCAAGAAGGGCAGGGAAATCGACCGCTGGTACTCCGGGAAGGCACACGGCTTCGGCGGGAACATCCAGGCCCTGTTCACCCCCGGCGGCATCCCGCTATGGATCTCGCCGGTCCTGCCCGGCGGCGTCCACGACATCACCGCCGCCCGCGAGCACCTGCTCGCCATCTTGCGGCCCTACCTGAAAGTCCTGCCGGTGCTGGCCGACTCCGGGTACGAAGGCGCAGGCCACGGCGTCCACGTCCCGGTAAGGAAGCCAGCGGGCGGCGGGGAACCCGATCTTGACACCCGCACCCGCAACGCGCTGCTGCGCTCGCTGCGCTGCCTCGGCGAGCGGGGCTTCGCCCTGCTGTCCCAGCGCTGGCGGACCCTCCAGCGCGTCATGCTCAGCCCCGGCAAGATCGGCGACATTGCCCAGGCCGCCCTCGTCCTCGTCCAGTTCGAGCACAAGATGATCACCTGAAAGCCGCTGAGAGAAAACCTCAGGGTACGGATCGGCCCACGTGCCCGCACTGGTGGTTGCCTGCGGTTCTCTCTTGCGGGGCGCGGGGCCGGCAGAGCGGTGGGGAGGGGAGAGAGTCCTGATCGTCTCGGCGCTTCCCGCGCCGGCGCTGTTAGTACGGTTAGGCGATGAGATCGGGCGCAGTCGCGGTCGCAGCGCTGTGCCTGGTGCAATTCATCGATGTGCTGGGCGTGACGGTGGTGGTCACAGCGCTGCCGGTCATGCTCGCCGATCTCGGCGCGCCGCCCTCGTCGGGCAGCCTCGTGGTCACCGCCTACGCGATGTTCTTCGGCGGCCTGCTCATGCTGGGCGCACGCCTGGGTGACCGGTTCGGTCACCGGCGTGCCATCACCGCGGGCCTTGCGGTGTTCGCCGCGGCCTCGCTGCTGGGCGCGCTGGCCGGCTCGATCGTGGTGCTGGCGGCTGCCCGGTGCCTGCAGGGAGCCGCGGCCGCGGCGTCGGTACCGTCCGCGCTGCGGCTGCTGACCACCCTGACCGCCGAGGGGCGTGCCCGGCGCCGGGCGATCGCCGCGTGGAGCGCGGCCGGGGCTGCGGCCGGCGCGAGCGGTTTCATCATCGGCGGGATCGTGACGGACCTGGCCGGCTGGCGCGTCATCTTCTGGGCCTGCCTGCCGCTGGCTGTCGCGCTGGGAGCAGTCATCTTCCGCGCGGTCCCGCGTGACCGGGACGGCGAGGCAGCCGGCCCGCTGGATGCCGCCGGGTCGGTCACGCTGACCGCTGCGGTGATGACCGTGATCGTCGGCACCACGCTCATCGCCCAGCGCGGCCACCGCCTGTCCGGCGGCGGCCTGATCGCTGTTGCCGCAGCGCTGGCCGCCGGGTTCATCCTCATCGAAGGCCGCGCCGCCCGCCCGCTCATGCCCGGCGCCGCGCTGCGCCTGCCGGCCCTGCGACGCGGCGCGGCCGGTGCGCTGCTCAACACCGCCACCACCAGTCCGGTCATGACCCTGGCGACGCTTTACCTGCAAGTCGCCCGCCACCACAGCCCCCTCAGCGCCGGGCTGGCGCTGCTGCCGTTCAGCCTCGCCGTCATCGCCGGCTCCGCGCTCGCCGCGCCCGCGCTCCACCGGATCCCTGCCCACCGGGTCATCGCCGCCGGCCTGACGCTCATCGCCCTCGGCGATGGCTCCCTCATCGCCGCCGCCCGCACCGGATGGGGACTGCCGGCCTGCGTGGCCCTCGCCGGCCTCGGGATCGGGCTGTCCTCGGTCGCCGCCACCACGCTGGGCACCGACGTCCCGGCCACCTGGCGCGGCACCGCGTCAGGCATCATCAACACCGCCGCCCAGCTGGGCAGCGCGACAGGCATCGCAGCGCTGCTCCTCGTCGCCGCCCTCACCACCGGCACCACCGGACATGGAAGCGCGGGCCCGGTCATCGCCTGGGCCACCGCCGCGGCCATCGCCGGCACCGGTGCACTGGCCTTCGCCATCCAGCGGCAACCAGGACTGCAACCAGCGACTCAGACCCCCTTACGGGGACGGCCGAGCGGGGCTCCGCGTTGATGTCCCAGCGCTGGCGGAGGCTCCAGCGGGTCATGCCCAGCCCCGGCAAGATCGGCGGCAAATCCCAGGCCGCCCTCGTCCTCGGCCAATTCGAGCACAAGATGATCACGTGAAAGTCGCTGAGAAAACCTCAATGACACGTTCGCGCGGAACGTGGTCGAAGTGATCGTCAACGGCCTCGGTGGCGCCCGGCCGGCCTAGCGTTTCTTGATCGCTAGCGTTCTGGCCCGCTTTGCTGGGCAGGTGCGCTCGGCCCCCATGGGCGGCCAAGGCGTCCGAGTCGCCGCGAGAACTGGACTAGGCCCTGCTCCCCCAGCGCGACCAGCCGTTCGGCGAGCTCCCGCTGATCTGGCGGCCGCGGCCTGATCGCTTTCGGGATCAGCCTGGCCGGGCGGCGGTAGCGGCGGGCCTGGCTTCAGGGCTGGCGGCGGGTGCCCGTTCAGCGGGGCACCCGCCGCCACCTGTCTACATCACTCCAGCACACCAGGTACAGCGCCGCCGAGCAGGTCGGGCCGGTGGCCCGGCAGGCCCATGCTGCCCTGCAATAGGCATTGGCATTCCGGTTCAATACCGCTGCCTTTGCTAATGGGCATCTGGCCGCCTGCTCTCGTCCGGTTCCGCCTGCGCGATCTGCCCGTAGGCCGCGAAGCGCTCGCGGCGAGACGCCGCGACCCGCGATGCTGGGGAGCATGCTGATCAGGGATGCGACAGGGGACGACTGGCCCGCGATCTGGTCCTTCATGCGCGGCATCGTCGCGGCAGGTGAGACGTTCTGCTGGGACCGCCAGATGAGTGAGGATGACGCACGTGCGTACTGGCTCCGCGATCCCCCGGCCCGCGCGGTCGTGGCCGTTGACGACGACGGCACGATCCTGGGCACCGCGGAGAGCGGCCCCAACCACGGCGGTCCCGCGGCGCACGTCGCCAACGCGGGGTTCATGGTCGCGCCGGAGTACTCGGGACTCGGTGTTGGCCGGGCCCTCGCCGGGCACGTCATTGAGCAGGCACGCACCGACGGCTTCCGCGCGATGCAGTTCAACGCGGTCGTCGAGACCAACACCGGGGCGGTCAGGCTCTGGCGTTCGCTCGGCTTCGACGTGCTCGCGACGGTGCCGGAGGCGTTCCGCCACCCGGTGCACGGCTACGTCGGCCTGCACATCATGTACCGGCGCCTCTGACCTCGCGGGCACCGGCGCCGCTAGCTGAGCGAGCGCGCTATTGGCGCGGGTGGCCCGATCATGGTTTGCGGGATGCGCGGCGGCGCCACGGCACGCCAGCACCGGCTCAGGCTGCGGATGCCGCCCAGCCGGTCCAGCGCCGCACCAGGACGCAGATCACCGGGCCGGCCGGAGGCTGCTCCCGGTATTGCGGATACCGCTCCGCCAGGAGACGGAGCGGGCCCGCCATGTCGGCTGGTTGGTCGAGGACCGCCGCCTGGCCGTCGGCGCGCACCCACCACAGCCGGTCCCAATCGGCGGTGTAATGATCGGCGAGGACGGCCACCTGCGGGTCAGCCCGAATATTGTCCAGTCGCCGCAGATGCGCGGTCGTCTTCGGCTTGAAGTCCACCGCGCTGTAAATACGGTCACCGTCCAGCGCGAAGGTGACCGGCACGATATGCGGCCCGCCCGCCCGCCCGACCGTCGCCAGCCGGGCCACGGCAGCAGCGCCGAACCGCCTCCGGGCTTCCTCCCCGGGCAGGTCCAACAGGCATCACCACCCTCACGCCTCCATCCTGCCCCGTTCGAGGTCGCCAGGCGGGAGGTCGCCAGGCGGGAGGTCGCCAGGCGGGAGGTCGCCCGGCGCGGGGCTGCCCTCGAGCGCGACCCGGACCGGGCCGCCGCCCGGATCCACCTGGGCGACCCAACCACCCGCAAGATGCGCGGGCCGTCCCGGGACCAGGGAGGCTGGCCGGGACCGGGCCAGCACCCGGCCATCCTGGCGGACCTCGATCCGGGCCGCCCGCCGGAACTCGCCGCAGCGCAGCAGGAACCGCCCGCGCGGAGGCTGGGCCGGTGGCAACCCCCGGCCGGCAGGCAGCGCCGCGGTCGCACGGATGGCGTTCGGCGAGATCCATGAGAGG
>OCZU010001995.1_pt1 | contig 13161 bp, 9 predicted proteins | sample 1539001 | NCBI WGS metagenome assembly OCZU01 (sample SAMEA3539306, study PRJEB22396) | soil metagenome | biome: tundra; feature: field; material: soil | place: USA | collected 2010-05 | depth 0.15 m
GTTTGCGTCCACGATGGATGCGTCGTAGATGTAGGGCCAAAAGTCCCGATCCGATTGGAGGCTGTTCAAAAGGATCGTATCCATAGGCAGATACTCGGTGAGCGCACGCCGCACTGCTTCAGGATCGTTTGTATCAATGGGGGTGCTGCTTAAATCCGGCACGTCATTCGAGGCGAAGTAGGCAAGTTGCTTGGTCAGGCGGTCGGCGCCTTCGTAGGCGTCAGTAATGTGGTGGCGCAGCAATTCCGAGATGTAGAAGTAGGAGAAGGCAGTCGCCATCACTGTCACCATGAAGGTGATGGCCAGCACGATGATGGTTTTGCGTCGCATGGAAAAACAGTGGCCAGTGGTTAGTGGCTAGTGGTCAGTCGAAGCGGCGCAGCTCGAAGCGACTGATGAATTAGCAGGAAAACTCCATAGTATTTGTCACCCGGCACGGGTCACTGCCTTAAGCTTCCTCCTTGTCAGGGGCCGCGTCCGGGGCGCTGGTGCCGTACTCCTTAAGCTTATTATGCAGGGTTTTCAGGCTAATGCCGAGAATTTCTGCGGCTTTCGTCTTGTTGTTGCTGGTGGACTCCAAGGTCTTGAGGATGAGCATCTTTTCCGCCTCGCCGACAGTTGTGCCCACACCCAGGCGCACGGCGTCGGGGTCGTTGGCGGCGGTACGCAGGGGCGCGTGACCGAATCCGGGAGGCAAGTGCTTGGTCTCAATCATGCCGCTGTCGCAGACAATCATCGCGCGCTCGATGGTATTGCGCAATTCGCGGACGTTTCCGGGCCAGGAATAATTATTGAACTGATTTAGCACCGCCTCGCTCACGGCAGCCACCTTGCGGGAGTGCTTAGCGCTCATTTCCGAAAGAAGTAGCTGCACCAGATCGGGAAGATCTTCCTTATGCTCCCGCAAGGGAGGCATGTGGATGTTGAAGACGTTGAGGCGGTAGTAGAGATCGCTTCGCAATTCACCACTAGCGACAGCATCATCGGGGGCTTTATTTGTAGAAGCCAATACCCGCACATCGACGGAGGTTTCCACTTTACTGCCCAGCCGGCGCAGCTTGTGGTCCTCGAGTACGCGCAGCAGCTTGGCCTGCGTGCCCACCGGCATTTCCCCGATTTCGTCGAGCAGGATGGTGCCGCCTTCGGCTAGCTCAAAGCAGCCTGTGCGCCGTTCCAGCGCTCCGGTGAAGGCGCCTTTTTCGTGGCCGAAGATCTCGCTTTCGATCAGCGTTTCAGGAATGGCCGCGCAGTTGATGGCGACGAAGGGCCGATCGCGGCGGGGACTAAGTTGATGGATGGTGCGAGCCACTAACTCCTTGCCCGTGCCGCTGGCGCCGGTAATCAGCACGGATGCCGTACTTGGGGCCACCAATTCGATGAGCCGGAAAATCTCCTGCATCTTGCGCGATGCCCCACGCAGCTGGCCGAGAGAACCGTTATCGCGCAGCTTGCGGCGGGCGCTTTCCAGTTCGGCTCGAGTTCCAATCAGTGCAGATGCGTTTTGCAGCATCGTGCGAAGGCGGTTGGTGTCGATGGGTTTGGTGATGTAGTCATACGCTCCCAGGCGCATGGCCTGCACCGCACTGTCGATTGTTCCCTGGGCTGTCACCAGAATCACGGCCATGGCCTGAGACTGCTCCCCGAATCGTTCGAGCAGTTCGATTCCCCCCATGCGCGGCATCTTGAGATCGGTAACTACGATGGACGGATTCCATTGTGCCGCCTTCTCCAGGCCTTCCACCCCGTCGCGGGCGGTTTCCGCCCGATACCCCCACGAGGAAACGAGCTCGGCCAGGCCTGTGCGTTCGTTTTCTTCGTCCTCAACGATCAGTACTTTTTCGTGGCTCATCCCGAGGTTCTGTCCGTTTCCTTCGATGGTTTGCTTCTATGGCTCCGCGCGGTCAACAGAGACTACAACCATACGCGGCCAGCTTCCTGTGGGGCAAGCTCTGGAGGCCATACGCGGCCGTTTCGGCCGGGCGGAACGCGGGCTTGATTCTTCATTTGATGTCAATTTGATACAGATTAAGCAATTCTTGAAAATCAGTCTTTCGCTTTAAGATTGCAATGCGATAGAATTGCGGGTTCCCGGGGAGAGGTCCAGTGCAAGCGGTTGATCCTTGCGTTGTCTTTTCAGCGCGGCCGGCGCACCAAAGCGCACGCAGAGCGCGCATAAATCATTGGAGGACGGAATGTCAGTTTGTTCGAAGTTAGGCAAGGGCGCTGTAGTGATGGGGCTGTTGGCAGTTCTGGTGGTGTCACTCATTTCGATTCCTGCCTTCGCGCAGGGCGATTCGAATCCAAAATATGACGTATTTGTGGGCTATCAGTGGCTGCATCCGGGCGGCACGGTTCCTGCGCCGGGCGGCGATCCCAATAACCCCACCCCGTTCAAGGTCCCGGATATCGCGAACGGGTTAGGCGGTGCCTTCACTTACAATTTTGATTCACATTGGGGGGCGGAGTTCGATATTGGTCATAACTGGGGCGGCAGCGGCTACGAAACCACGTTTTCGACCGGGCCGCGTTTCATCGTGCGCACGGACTATGCGAATTATTTCTTGCATACTCTGGTAAGTCTGAATCGCGTCAGTGTCAACGGCCTCGACATCAACAATGGAATCGGAGCCATCCTGGGCGGAGGAATGGATTTGCCAATCCGGAAGGGGTGGGCGTGGCGTTTGTTTGAGGCCGACTACGTCTGGGCCCGGCACAACTACGCCGATTTTGCCGCCCCGGAGTTTCCCGATCTACGGCGTCCTTCGTTCGAAGGGGTCCGCCTGCGCACTGGGATTGTTTTCAGCTGGGGTGGCGCGCCGCCGGTAGCTCCGGCTGCCAGTTGTTCCGTACAGCCCAGTGAAGTGATGTTGGGCGAGCCTATCACCGCGACTGTGACCGTCAGCAACTTCAACCCCAAGCACACGGTAACGTATGCCTGGAGCGGTAACGGCGGTCAAGTGACCGGGAAAGACACGACCGCGCAGATCGACACCACCAACGCGGCTCCCGGCAGCTACACGGTTACTGCTCATGTGACCGACGCCAAAGAGAAGAAGAACAACGAAGCGAGCTGCTCGGCAAACTTTACCGTAAAGCCACTGCCGCCCAAGAACCCGCCCACCATCTCTATCTCGGCCAACCCAACGAGCCTGCAAGCTGGTGGAACCGTCAACTTGTCGGCTAACTGCACCAGCCCTGACGGCGTTTCCGTCTCAGTCGCCAACTGGACAGCCAGCGGCGGAACCGTTTCGGGCAGCGGCAGTTCGGCCACGCTGAACACTACCGGCGTTGGGCCGGGTGCAATCACGGTCGGTGCCACCTGCACCGACTTGCGTGGTCTGACCGGCCAAGCCTCGACGGAGGTGATGATCGAGAACCCGCCGCCACCGCAGGTCAATCCTGAGGTTGCGCGGCTGGAGGCTCGGCTGTCGTTGCACAGCGTTTACTTCGTAACCGACTACCCCAAGCCGGCGAATCCCAAAGGTGGTCTGCTGGCCAGTCAGCAGAAGACGTTGATCGAGCTCGCGTCTGACTTCAAGAAATATCTTGAAAGCAAACCGGATGCGCACTTGATTCTCGGCGGCCACGCTGATCATCGTGGCTCCGTGGAATACAACCAGGCACTCTCCGAGCGTCGAGTCAACCGCACCAAGAGCTTCCTGATCGAACAAGGTGTTCCCGAGGCCAACATCGAGACCAAGGCGTTTGGCAAGGAACACAATCTGACCGATGACGAGGTGAAAGGTGAGGTGGAGAGTAACCCCGAGCTGACTTCAGAAGAGCGGCAGAGGGTTCTCAAGAACATAGTGACGATCAGGATGGCGAGCAATCGCCGGGTGGATGTCACTCTGAGCACGACGGGCCAAACCTCGATTCGCCAATTCCCCTTCAACGCCACCGATGCCTTGACGCTGATCGGCGGCCGGGAAGGCGAGGCCAAGAAGAAAGTAGCTCCGAAGAAACCCGCTGTGAAGCCGGGCACGAAGAAGCCGTAACGGCGATCACAGAAGGCGGACAAGACTCTCGCGGAGGACGCCTAAGCGTCCTCCGCGATTTCTTTTCAAGGCAGGGCTCTCTTTCCGTTCTCCTTCACTCTTGAGTGTTCGCGGGAAGAGTCACCTCAATCTGCTCTGTGCACAACCCGATAGTGATTGGGCAACTTCTACACGGATGGGCTGCCCTAATCTCCGTATCTATATGATTCCCTTAGCAATGATCTGGTACTTCATTTGCCACTTACCTGAAAGCTGAAAACCGAGCGACGATGCGGATGATGGCAAGACTTCGAAGAGATTTAGAGCACCTCTCCGCGCTCATTGCGTTTTGCCTGATTCTCGGCCTGAGCCAAGGATGCGCTCACTCTGAGCATCAGACCGACGCGAGTTCGCCAGGCAGTGAACAAGACCTTCCCTTCCATCCGCATGCTGACCAGGCCTCAAACGGTGAGGCCACGAGCCCTGCGGCCTCGCCCGATACGAAACTCGCCAGCAGCCTGCCCTTCCGGGCGATGTCGCACCCGCGCGTCCTGCCCTCCGGAACTCTTCTGACGGTACAACTGGAAGACTCACTCCTCGCCAGCAAAGTTCGGGCTGGCGACGCATTCACGGCTTCGGTCGCCGCACCCCTTACTTTTGAGAGGGAGACACTCATCGAACGTGGTTCTGCCGTGACCGGACGCGTCGAGTCAGCCCAATCGCAGGCCGACCGTCCCGGTCTGGCTGCGGGTTCGGGCTATTTTCGGCTCACTTTGAGCGCGATCACCGTCTCAGGCAGACAACTGGTTCTCCAGACTTCCAGCCTGTTTGCCCGGGGAACCTTCCAGCCCTCTAGCGCTTCATCTAGCGGGGGTGCAACAGACTCTCAGTCGCATGGAGTCGGTTTACAAAAAGGCCGCCGTCTGACCTTCCGGCTGACTGCTCCAGTCGCGCTCGATGATTCGAACTCAATGGCCAATCGTCAATATCCCAAACCCATCCCCGAATAACCTAGCCAATTCCTCTCGGTTTTCTCCTGAGTCGAGGTTTTCAACCGATTATTATTTCCCCTACATAACAGAAACTAAAATCTTTCCTGAGTTTTCCACAGACTTTTCCTGATCGGAGTGACGTGTGCCCTTCGCAGCGTCAGACGGGTCCCCCTATATTGGGGTCGAAGTAGAAGTACGGATTGACACACGTTGACGCCATCGCTCCCGTTTCGGGAACACTTACGTATCAGATAGCCCATCGTGGGGTTCTTCCGGGCCCAGCGGCCCGAAGCTCTCGTAGTCGTGGTGACCGGCTGTGGCACGGTGCAGTCAGCCGTGCAGGCCATGAAGCACGGCGCTTACGAGTACGTGACCAAACCCTTCAGCGTCGACGAACTCAAACTCCTGCTCGAGCGCGTCTCTAACCACCTAAAGCTGAAAACCGAAAACCGCATTCTGCGCGAGGAGCTCAAGTCCAAGCAGGGGTACGGCGGCATCGTCGGTCGCGCTCCGGAGATGGAAAAGCTCTACCGCATCATCGCCAAAGCCGCCAACAGCTCTCACCCGGTGCTGATCCTGGGCGAGAGCGGCACGGGCAAGGAAATGGTCGCGCGCTCCATTCACTACTCCGGACCCTTCCACGACAAACCATTCATCCCCGTTGACTGCGGCTCGCTCGTGCCCACATTGATCGAGAGTGAACTCTTTGGCTATGTCAAAGGCGCGTTCACCGGCGCCAATCAAGCCAAGGATGGACTCCTTGCCATCGCCGAAGGTGGAACCGTGTTTCTAAATGAAGTTGGCGAGCTTCCCGTCGACCTCCAGGCAAAACTTCTGCGCGCTATTGTAGGAGAAGGAGATTCGCCCCGTCGGCAGCACCCGCCGCATTCCCATCAATGTTCGCATCCTCGCCGCCACCAACCGCATTCTGGAGCAGGCTGTAACCGAAGGCACTTTCCGGCGCGACCTGTATTTCCGCCTCAACGTTCTCAGCCTGCGAATTCCGGCGCTGCGTGAGCGTCGCGAGGATATCCCTCTGCTCATCGCGCATTTCATGGAGCGCTCTTCGCGGGCCTCGGCGCAGGAGAAAATTCTCACCGATGAGGCCGTGAAGGCCATGCTGGCCTATGACTGGCCGGGCAACGTCCGCGAACTCGAAAACTGCCTGGAACGCACCTGCGCCTTCACCAGCGGGCCCTTAATCCATCTGCCCGACTTGCTTCCGGCTATTGCGGGAGCCCATGTCGCGATCCCGGCCAACGGCAACGGACATAGCCTGAGCAAGATTGTCCCCATGGCGGAGTGGAAAGGCTTACGATCCTTAACGCCATCGCGGAATTGAACGGCGACAAACTACAGGCCGCGCGCCTGCTCGGCATCGGCAAGACCACGCTATACCGCAAGCTAAAGGACTACGCGGCCCAGAGCTAGCAGGGTGAGGACTCTGGTCTTGATTCTCGCCGGGATGCTCATGTGGGGACAGCCGCCTCGGCTGTCCCGCCGAGTGCAGCGGAGCGTTTGGCTGGTGGAGCAGGCCCTCAGGCCGTTAACGCCAGGCATCTGCGTTTAGGCTTCAGCCCCTGAGGTGCCTAAGAGGACCTCTTCAGCAGCCCACTGGAATCTTGTTTGTCTTAACTATGAAATATTGAACCAAGAAATGTTCGGTTATGAAATGAATTAACACCCGCATCAGTTTCCGCAACGGGAACAGCGTACTCGGCATCGCTCTCTAAGCCTTGCCTTTTTCAATGTCAGCGATTATGGTGTCCCGCGTGCTATGCAAAGAGCATGATTCTAGACAAGACGCCCGGCATGCAAGATTGTGCAGATGCCTTTTCCGTAAAAAAATCTGTTCCGGCCTAACCCGAACACACTAGAATAACCAGCGTAACGCCGGACGCCGCAACTACCGCGGCATCCGGCACATTCCCGGAGGCCCCGTGCACGTTCTGCTCACCGCCGATACTATGTCCGGCTCCTGGACCTACACCCGTGAGCTGGTGACGGGACTGGTCACGCGCGGTGTCCGGGTCACGCTGGTCAGCTTCGGCGAGATCCCGCTGCCCGACCAGACCGCCTGGATGGACCTTCTCCACGGCCTCGAGTATCGACCTACTGCGTTCCGCCTGGAGTGGATGGACGAGGCCCCGCAAGACCTGGCCGAATCCTCAGAGTTCCTCGCCAACCTGGTGCGCGAAGTTCAGCCCGACCTGCTTCAGCTCCATCAATTCTGTCACGGCAATCTCGCGGTCGACGTCCCCCGTGTGGTGATGGCCCACGGCGATGTCATCAGTTGGGCCGAAGCCGTGCAGGGCTGCACTCCACGGCCCACGCGCTGGCTGAAGTGGTATCAAGATACCGTTGTCCGCGGTATTGCCGCCGCCGATGCGGTGGTCGCGCCCTCGGCCTGGATGCTCGACACCTTGCGCATCACCTACACCCGGCCGCGTCGAGGAGGGGTCATCTATCCCGGCCGCAATCCCATCTTCTTCAATCCCTACGTCAGCAAAGACGATTCCGTGCTCTCGGTCGGCCGGCTGCTCGACGCCGGCAAGCAAGTCTTCCTCCTTACGCAGCATGCGCAACCGTTCCCGGTATGCATCGTGGGCGCCGACCAAACCGTGCCTGTCCCGCGCATTCCGATCCGCGCCGATGTGAAAGTCTCCACCGACCAGAGTTGCGTTGCCATTCGCGGCCCCCAAACCGATGCGCAGTTGCGCGCCCTATACAGCCGCGCCGCCGTCTACGCCGCCACGGCACGCTATGAACCGCTCGGCATCGCGCCCCTGGATGCTGCTTTCTCCCGCTGCGCCATCGTCGCCAACGATATCCCCAGCTTCCGCGAAGTCTGGGGCGACGCCGCGCTCTACTTCCGCACCAACGATGCCCGCAGTCTGGCGGAGACCCTTCGCCAGCTCAATGCCGACCGCGCCCTGCGCCACTCTTATGCCGATCGCGCCTACACCCGCGCCAGGGAGCGCTTCACCACCAAGCGCATGATCGACGAGTACCTGGACCTCTACCGCACCCTCGTCTCCGCCAATTCGCTAGCCGCCTGAAGTTCTGGATCATGTGAGGACAGCCGCCTTGGCTGTCCAGCCGAGCAGAGCGGGGCGTTCGGGTGCTTGCTGCAGGAATCTTGCTTGAGGTCTGGCTTTCTTCCGTTCTCAAACCTCCCGTTTTGCAACTCCGGGTGATCCCAGACACCCAGTTTTGTGACATACCTCACAGGCTGCCAAAGGTCGATGGTCAATAATCACTTTGGGTGACCGAAAGCCCATGTGATTCTGGAGAAGTGTGCTGTATTGAACATCCGCGAAAGGATAAATCGCTCTACGATCCTCTTCAGGAAATATCCATGACAACCGCGGAACTCGAACAAGGCACTGCGAATGCCGCGACTCCTAGCACCAGCACAACCATGAAAGCTCTGGTCTATCACGGTCCGGGCCAGTATGCCTGGGAGGACAAGCCGCGCCCGACTCTCCAAGATCTAGGCGACGCCATCGTGCGCATCACCACCTCGACAATCTGCGGAACCGATCTTCACATTCTCAAGGGAGATCTTCCAGCCGTGACCGATGGCCGCATTCTTGGTCACGAGGGCATCGGTGTAATCGAGCAAGTCGGAACCAGCGTCTCGGAGTTTCACGTTGGCGACAAGGTCATTATTTCCTGCGTCACGGCATGCCTGAAGTGCGACTTCTGTAAACGAGGCATGTACTCCCACTGTCGACATGGCGGCTGGATTTTGGGCTACACCCTCGACGGAACTCAAGCCGAGTACGTGCGCATTCCCGAAGCCGATGGCAGCCTCTACCATTTCCCGGCCGACGCCGATGAAGAAGCCATGGTCATGCTCAGCGACATTCTGCCGACAGGGTTTGAGTGCGGCGTCCTGAACGGGCAGGTGAAGCCCGGGGACGCGATCGCCATCGTGGGGGCCGGGCCCGTCGGGCTCGCCGTCCTGCTGACGGCGCAATTCTATTCACCGGCCGCGATTTTCATGATCGACCTGGACGACAAGCGCCTGGCGGTCGCCAAAAAGTTCGGCGCAACTACCTTGATCAACAGCTCCGATGGACACGCCGCCCATCAGGTCATGGAATTAACGGAGGGGGCCGGCGTCGATGTGGCCATCGAGGCCGTCGGACTTCCCGCCACCTTCGCCATCTGCCAGGACATTGTGGCGGCCGGCGGACGCATCGCCAACGTAGGCGTTCACGGCAAGCCCGTGGAGCTTCACATGGAGAAACTCTGGGACCGCAACATCTCCCTCACCACGCGCCTGGTCGACACCGTGACCACGCCCATGCTGCTGAAGGTTGTGCGCTCGGGCAAACTGCAGCCCGGCAAGCTCGTGACTCATCGCTTCGCGATGAACGACATTATGAAGGCGTACGACACTTTTGGAAATGCGGCCAAAGAGGGCGCCCTCAAAGTGGTTCTCACCAATGGCGGACCTCGTCTCTGAAGGATGAGGATGGGCTGGTGGTCAGGTCCCCTCCTGAACTCTGTCCCAAGTTTGTGATCCTGGTCACGACATGCGGTGATCTTCCCCATTGCGCGCATCCACATTCCGGCGCGAGAATTATCGCGGCCTGCGGGCACTACACAGCTGTCTATCTTGATTCGTGAAAATGTGCACGGTTGAGCAGTCGCGGCATGGTGACGAGTCGCTCTACGCTTTTTCAAGAAAATGTCAACGACACTGATGTCGAAAGGGGCGCTAATGCCGGCAAACTGCAGGGCCTCTCGATCTCTTCTTTTCTCGATACTGTATTTCTTCGCGACCGTCGCCTTCGTTTACGGTCAGGATAGCCAGCAGGTTCCGGCGAAGAACGCTCAATCCGCCAGTACGCCCGCGCCCAGTACCCCTCCCGCAGATGGTTCCAAGTACGTGGGAGCGGAGACCTGCAAAACCTGTCACGAGGAAATTTACAACGCTTGGGCGAAGACGCCGCATTGGAAGACCACCCTGAATAAAGCAGGTGGCCCCGCAAAGCAAGGTTGCGAGGGCTGTCATGGTCCCGGTGCGGAACACGTGGCGGGTGGCGGCGACAAGACGAAGATATTCGTGTTCGAGGGGCGGTCGCGGCAGGAAACCAGCGCTCGCTGTCTGAGCTGTCACGGCGAAAGTCATCAGCAGTCCCATTTTACGGAATCAGCCCACGCCAGTAGCGATGTCGGATGCCTCGACTGCCACTCTCCCCATCACGCCAAGGAAAGCCAGCACCTGCTGGTCCAGGACCAACCTCAACTGTGCTACGGATGCCATACCTCGGCCAAGGCAGATTTTGCCAAACCCTATCACCACCGGGTCAACGAGGGTCTGGTGCAATGCATTGATTGCCATAATCCTCATGGAACCGCGATCGTCAGGCAGGTGCGCACCCTGCCCAGCGGAGATGCCGTCTGCTACAAGTGCCATATCGACAAGCAGGGGCCTTTCGTCTACGAACATGTGCCGGTGAAGACCGAGGGTTGCAGCAGTTGCCACACGCCCCACGGTTCCACCAGTCCTCGGCTCCTTAAAGTGAGCATCGTGAACATGCTCTGCTTGCAGTGCCATACCTTCCCGACTCAAGGGCCGGCCGGCCCGGCCCACAATCAATCCGCGAAGTATCAGGCCTGCACCATGTGTCACACACAGATTCACGGGTCGAACTTCAGCAATGTCTTTTTCAAGTGAGGAAGAACCGATGCCGCTACCAGCAAAACTCGGCCTGCAATCTTTCCTGCTGACTTCGGTCTTGGTCCTATCGTTATCCGGATTGCTCCTTGCCCAGTCCCCAGGAGCGAGCCAGACCCCGACCCAGCCCGCTGAGCCGGACGGTGTTACCACCGGCGGTTATGTGGTGCACTCATCCGTTGAGCTGGGCTACCGGTCCAACGGCGTGACCGGCAGTGGCGATATGTACGACACCTTGGTGAATCTGCAGACAGGCCCGCGCTTTCTCGACCAGACGCTTTCCATGCAATCGCTGGACCATCAGGGCCTGCTGTTCGATGATCTTTACCTCAACAGCTTCGGATGGGGAGGCGATCCCAACAACGCCATGAGGCTGCGAGCTGACAAAAGCAAGTGGTACAACCTGCAAAGCAGCTTCCGGCGCGATCAGAGTTTCTCGGACTTCGATTTGCTGGCGAATCCCCTGAATCCCCCAACCTCCACTCCCTCGATTCCAGTACTGAACTCGCCCCACGAATTTGACACGACGCGCCGCATGAGCGACGTCGACCTCACTCTGCTTCCGCAGTCCCGCGTCAGCTTCCGTCTGGGATATTCGCATAACAATATGACGGGGCCTTCCTACAGCAGCGTCCACGAAGGTACGGAAGCCCTGCTCCTTCAACCCTGGAATACAACCATGAACTCCTACCGCATGGGCGTCGACTGGAGGATCATGCCGCGAACTGTCCTCAGCTACGACCAATTCTTCGATTACTACAAGGGGGATACGGACACGCAACTGGCTTCCTTCGCGCCCGCTCTCCTGCCCGGCGGCGCTCCCGTTGAGTTGGGCCTGTCCATAGACAGTGCAAACAAGGAACCCTGCGCCGTCGTGCCTCCGGCAACCAGCCTGATCAGCGCCGGAACCCTGACCAATGTCACCTGCAGTGGCTACTTCAACTACTCGCGGAATCAGCGCATTCGTACCTCCACACCCACCGAGCGCCTCGGCTTGCGCAGTAATTTCTTCCCGCGGGTAGACTTGATCGCCTCTTTTGCCTACAGCGACGCCGAGACGAATACGCCCTTGGACGAATCCTTCAACGGCCTCATAACGCGCACCAACACCCTGGACTTCCTAGGCAGTGGCACGGCCAATGCGAGCCGAATTTCCGACACTCTCGATCTCGGGGCCACCGTTCACCTGACCAAACGTCTCCGCCTGATTGAAAAGTTTTATTTTTGGGCCTTTCGCATTCCGGAAAATGGCAATTTCAACGAGCTCGACTATAGCTGCGCTGCGCCACCGTGCACGCTGCTGAGTGCGCCGCTCACCATACCGGAGGTTCCCGGCGGAACCCTCACCCAGATCCAGTCCTCCTTCAACCAGACTTGGAAGAGAAATCAGACCGAACTGGCTTGGGACATTTCGAAAAAAATGGGTGCCCGCATCGGTTTCCGCTATGGCGATCGCGTCTTCAACCACTTCAATGATTTTCTGCCCGGCGACGAGGACCATTTCGTAGTAGACGAGTACACCGCGCTTCTCGGTTTCTGGGCACGGCCCACCCATGCCTTGCGCTTGAACTTCGACCTGGAGCACACCAATTACGACAACGTGGTGGTGCGCATGGCTCCGCGCAAGGAATCGCGGTACCGGTTCCAGACCAGCTATAACCCAAGGCCGTGGGCGGTCCTGGGCGCTTCCGTTAACATCCTGCAGGACGCCAACGCTGACTCGTTAACCAATTACGTCGGACACAACCGGAACTATGGATTTACCGCCTCGCTCACGCCCCGCGAGCGCTTCAGCCTCGATTTGGCCTACAACTACAATGACGTGATCCAGAATGCCTTAATCTGCTTCAGCGACACGCCGCCCGTCGGTGTGACCCTCCCCTTCGTGACCGGTGCCGCTTCTTGCGCGGCCAACGATCCCACCAATCCTCTGTTGGCGAACTCGTTCTACACCAACCACACGAACTTCGGGATGGCCACAGTCCGCTTCAAGCCCGAAAAGCGATTGACGGCCAACGTGGGCCTCAACATCACCAGCGTCGACGGCAGCGTTCCGCAATTCAACATCCTGCAGCCTCTCGGCACCTCGCAGTACAAGTACTTCCAGCCCGTGCTGAACCTGAGCGTCGATTTAGGTCATAAACTGGCCTGGAATACTGGCTGGAATTATTACCAGTACAACGAGGGTTCGTTCGTCGGCCCCACGGCCCCACGCTACTTCCACGCCAACTCCCTGACCGAGTCTTTGCGCTACGCATTCTGAGTAACTGGTGTGGGTACAGCCGCCTCGCCCGTCCAGCGAGCGAAGCGCGTTCCGGCAACCACCGCGACACGCACCCCCGCTTGGTGGTATCTTTTTTAGGCTTACTAGAAACCCGTAAGGTTGGAGGAAACGAAGTCATGGCTCAGGTTAAGATCACAGTCCGTCCCAATGGCCCTTACCGCGTCGAGGCGGCCGAGGGTTCGGTTGAACTCGTCGACGTCAACGGAAACCAGTTCGACC
>OCZU010001997.1_pt1 | contig 13158 bp, 10 predicted proteins | sample 1539001 | NCBI WGS metagenome assembly OCZU01 (sample SAMEA3539306, study PRJEB22396) | soil metagenome | biome: tundra; feature: field; material: soil | place: USA | collected 2010-05 | depth 0.15 m
GCGAATAGATGGTGGTGTAGCCGAGTTGGACCTTGGCGTTTTCGGCGGTGGCCTGGCTGGCGCCTATGTTGGCCTCGGCGCTGGCGATAGCGGCCTGGTCGGCATTGACGGCTTGGGCGCTGGCGTCGGCGCCGGCGCGCAACTGCTCGGCCTGGTCTTTGGAAATGACGCCGGCCTTGAAGAGTTCCCCGTAGCGTATGGCCTGGGAGTCCTGATATCTGGCGTTGGCCTGATCGCGCGCCATGTTGGCCCGGGCTTGGAGGAGCGAGGCCTGGTCGCGGGCGATATTGGCCACCGCCTGGTTGTAGGCGGCTTCGAGAGGGCGCGGGTCGATGGCGAAGAGCTTCTCGGCTTTCTTGACGAAGTCGCCTTCCTTGAAGTAGACGTTGGTCAACTGACCGCCCACCAAGGCTTTGACGGTGATGGTGGAGTAGGCCTCGACGTTGCCGATCACCTGGATTTCCACGGGGACGTTGCGGATGGTGGATTTGGCGACCGTTACCGGGACATCGCCGCCGGCGCCGCGGCGTCCGCCGCCCCTTCCGCTGCCTCCACCGCCTGGCGAGTCTGACTTCGCGGCGGTCGCGCCGCTGTTCGAGCAACCGCAAAGCGCCAGAGCCAGAACCGAGGTCAGGGCCAGGAGCCAGAGCGGCTGGAACGTTTTTCGATGGTCCTTGTAAACAAGGGCCGGGAGTGTAGGCATAGCGGAATCTACCTGTTAGGCGATAACCCTCATGGTAATGTTACCGGCTGGCACCGGCAATGGCTCAAATTAGGCAAAGATTTTGGAACTATCTTAAAGTCTGGGCTTGGGCGGCGGAAGATCGCGGGCCGCCACGGGATCGTTGAAGCCGCTGCGCGCGTGGGCGCCATCGCAGAACGGCTTGTTGGCCGACTGCCCGCAACGGCAGAGGGAAATCACGGTACGGCCGGCCAAGCCGAAGGCCGCGCCCGTGGGGTCCAGAATCTCGAAGTCGCCTTCGATGCGGATGGGCCCGTTATTTAAGACTGAAACGTTAGTTGGCATCAACAGGGATGGTAGCACGAGGGTTGGTGGAACGAACCCAATCCCATTTTCGGACACTAAGATGAAGGGGACCAAGGCCCCTGCTCCAGTATAATCCCGCCGACAACGAGGGCGGAGGTGTGAGATGCCTAAGCTACTGATTTGATTCGTGAAATTTTGGGAAATCGGGAGTGAATGAAAAACCAAAACAGCCAAATGTTTTTGTCAGTTGGTTTGCGGCAGGACGATGATGAGTTCGGCCTGTGGGTTGGGCAGATCGCCGGGGACATACGCCGCGAAATTGCGGGCGCGCTGGATGGATTCCCAGGCCGGGCCGGTTTGGGACAGGGCGAAATACTGGAAGTTGAGCTTGACGGGGATGGCGCCGGGCGGTTGTGGCACGTAGGCCAGGGGCACGCCGGGCAGGGCCTGGCGCACCAGGTGTTCGATGTGGCTGGCGGAGCAGATCTTGACGAGATTGGGCGTTTTGTTGACGATTTCGGCCTGGCTGGTTTCGGCGCTGATGGCGAGGTACATCTTGGTATTAACCAGGTATTTGTCCTGGTCGAGCGAGGTTGCGTATATGGAAGGTTTGAGGAGCTTCAGGGGGAGAGAAACCACGTTGGTGGCGACAACGGTGTCGAGCAGCAGGCGCAGCTTTTCATCGAGTTCGGAGAAGCAGGCGCCGAGGTTGTCGTGGTCGTAGGCGGGCAGATCGCGGGGGTGCACCTTGGCCGAGAAGGTGGTGAGGGAACCGGCGAGAGAGAGCATGGCGGCGAAGAGTTCCTCGGGATGGCCGCCGCGGGTCTCGAACAGGTGGCGGAAGAGGGGGAAGGCCGTGTTGACGGTATAGAGCAGCCAGAAATTGGCGATATCGGCGGCGGTGAAATCGGCGAGGCTCTGATTCTTCTGGCGGCGCAGACCGGCGATGGCGCCGGAGCGGGCGGTGAGGATCTCCACCAGTTGACGCGCGATGCCGGAGAGGTAATCGCTGGCGTGGAAATTGAGCAGGGGCGGAACAAACCTCGGATCGGCCTGAAAATCGCCGGCTGCGGTGCGGCGGACGCGCGCCACACGCAGGTTCGAGAAGCCGTCGAGAGATTCGCCCTCGGCGAGCAGGCGCAGGTTCTTGCGGGCGATTTGCACGGGCTTTTCGGAGAGGCCGGTGTTTTCATCGCGAAACAGCTCGACTTCCGCGCGGTATCGGGTACTGCCCTGACGCGCGGTAGTGGCCACATTCAAGCCGCGCTCGCGGTATTGCGGAACGGACAAGTAGATGTCGAGACTAGTCTGATCGGGCTCCAAGCACTCGGCGAGCAATTTGGGCGGAGGGGCGGAATCGGAGCCCGGGATATCGAACAGCAAGCCGTCCGGGAAAATGCCGGAAGCGCTGGAAATGCCGAGCGATCCGGCGGCGAGAGCTTCGCGGCTGATTTGCAGGGTGCGGAAGCCCCAGGGGCGGAATGACAGGCTGTCCAGGTGGAACTGGAGGAGGTTCTCGAGGAAGCGGTCCTGCAGTTGGAGGTGCTGCGGACTGAGGAAAGTGCCTTTGGTCCAGATCACCGGTTGCAGTCGCTTCATTTGGAATCACAGTAACAGAACTGGAGCGGTGAGCCAAGCGGTCCTACGATGTTATCCTCTCGGAATGGCACAGACGAACCCGGAACCGCAGCCTGCGCGCCGGCTGGCGCCGCGGCTCGGCAGCGACGCGGAGTTCGCGGCAGTGCGCGGCATGCTGGCCGAATGCGGGTTCACGCCGGAGCGGATTTGCCAGCGCCTGGGGATTGCCGGGATGGGCGAATACAAACCCATCTGGCGGGGCCGCGGCAACCTGCTGGCCGCGGAGCAGGCGCTGGATGCACTAATCCTGCTGTTGATGGACGGCGAATTCGTGGCGGGAGAGACCTTGCAGCGGCTGCTTCCCGCGGGGGCGGTGGGGCAGATGGAGGCGCTCGGGTTAGTGGCGCGGGACCAGGTCCGCGGCGAGTTGTGGTTCGGCGGATGCACGCTGTTTCCCACACGGGGCATGGTGCTAGGGAGCGACCGGGTTGCCTCGCCCGATAGGGATCCATTGCCGATGACGGCGGACGCGGTGTATCCGCCGGGCATCGAGAATACCGTGGCGTTCATGGCGACGCTTCCGGAAACGCCGTGCGAGGCGCTGCTGGATATCGGCACGGGCACGGGGATTGCGGCCCTCGACGGCGCTCGCCTGGCGCGGCACGCGTGGGGGACGGACATTGCGGCGCGCTCGGTGCAATTTGCCGAGTTCAACCGGCGGCTGAACGGGATCGAGAACGCGTGCGTGCTGATGGGCGACCTGTACGCGCCGGTCGAGGGGCTTACGTTCGACAGAATCGTGACCCATCCTCCGTACGTCCCGGCGCCGAAGAACACGATGATTTTTCGCGATGGCGGCGAGGACGGCGAGCAGATTCTGCGCCGCATCGTGGAGGGCGTGCCGCGATTTCTGCGGCCCGGCGGCCGGTTCTGCACCATGGTCACGGCGGCGGATTGCGAGGGGCAGCCTTTTGAGGATCGGCTGCGGCTGTGGCTGGGAGCGGCGCAAGCGGAGTTCGATCTGGTGCTGGCGGCGTATACGCTGACAGGCCCCAAGGATCTGGCGGCGAACTCGTTTCTGGGACAGAATACTCCGGTGGAGGATATCCGCTACCGGCACGAGATCTGGGCGCGGCGCAAGGTGCAGTTCCTGTTCCATGGAAGCGTATTGATGCGCCGCCACGAGCGAGCGCGCCCGGCGTTTACGGCGCGCGTGCTGAAGGGCGAAGGCTTCACCCCGCGGCACGTGGAATGGCTGCTGGAGTGGAACACCGAAGTCCGGGAGGCCGCGTCGCTAGGGAGGTTGATGGGCCTGCGGCCATTCCTTTCGCCGCACGCGGAGATGGGTGTTTTGCACCGGGTGCGGGACGGCCAGTTGGTTCCCGAGGTCTTTTCGTTGCGATCCAACCGGCCGTTCGAGGCGGAATGCATCCTCCAGCCCTGGCTGGCGCAGATCGCTTCGCGGTGCGACGGGCAGACAAGCTGGCGCGAGCATTTCGAGCAGGCCAAAGGTGGCGGCATGGTCCCCGAGGCCGCGACGGAGGAAGAGTTTCTGGGGGTTCTGGAACCCTTGGTTTCGAACGGCTTGTTGTGGATTGGGGAGAAGCCGTTGCCGGCGGGATGAGGGCTGGGGCCAAAAAGAGAGAACCCCTTCAACGCAGAGACGCTGAGACGCAGAGAAAGCGCAGAGCTCTTTGCCACTGGTGGAATGTGCTGGGGGGAAACCTGAGAAGAATGCCCCCACGAATGGGGGCATGGCAGCCTGAAAGGCTACGCTACGGGGGCGGGCGCGGAGGGAGCGGAGAGCGCGAAGTTACGCGACCAGCACACCCATTTCGGCGAGCAGGGTCAAGTTTGCCTGGATGCCCTTGACCAAGACATCTTCGGGTAGCTGTAAGACTGGCCGGAGTTCGCGGACCAAGGCGGCGAAATCGCGCGTGCCATCGAGCAGGCCGATGAGGGTGCGCACCTTCTCGTCGGCGACCTCGACGGTGGTGTGCCGCGTGGTGGTCATGAGTCTTCCGCGACGCGCCTGGGAGCGCGCCAATTGGCTGGCCGTGGGGAACTGGCTGACGCGGGCCACGCAGTGTGGAGGCTGGGCGTGCAGTTCGATGACGCCGGCCGAGTAGGTGGCCAGGAGGATGGGGGCGAGACCCTCCGGGCCGGGCTGTTCGCCGGCCAGGCGGGAGGCGGCTGCGAGCAGGTCTGGAATGCTCAGGGTTTGCGGCCAAGCCTCGCTCAGCAGCAGCATCACGGCTTTCGTGAGCGGGTGGGCGGTGGTGACCCCGGTTCCCTGGCCGCCGCGGAACTCCTCGGCGACGCCGGCGGTGAGATCCGGCTTGGCGGTAACCGGTTTGGCGGCGGAGGCGGCACACAGCAAAGGTAAGCGGGCGGCGAGCGGCGCATCCGGCAGGACGATTGTCTGGTGACAGAGCAGCGTCTGGCGAAACATGCGGCACTTCATGAAATCGAAATACTGATCGCGGACGATACGGTTGGCTGCCGCCACGCGATCGATTTGCGCCACGACGGCTGCGGGAAGCCTGCCCGGCTGCATATCGTGATAGTTCGCCTCGGCAAGAAACTGCAGACCGAAGCGGGCGGCGTGGGCGGCAAACTCCTGGAAATAGACCGGATGATAGACTGCGCCCAACTCGTCGTGGTAGAGAACCCGGGGTGGGCGCTGCATAATGGAATCTACCTGGGACTGGAAAATGGCCGAGGGTTCTTCAGAGGGCTGGCAGGCCTGGAACCATTGCACGACCTCGCGGGCGCCATGGATACGGGCCTCGAAATCCGTAACAGTGCCCAGGTGAAACAGCATCATGTCGCGAAATATCTGGCGGACGCGGCCGCCGGGGAGGGCGTTGTAGCTGACAAAGGCGACGCCGTGCGGCGCCAGCACCGCCTGGGCCAGCGCCAGCAGCTTGTCGCGCACGGGTTCGGGCACCCAGGAATAGAGCCCGTGGGCGATGACGTAATCGAAAGTCCCGAGTTCGGGCCCGGCGTCCAGGATATCCCTGTGTTCGAGGCGGATATTGGCCAAGCCGAGGGTGGCGATTTCCTGGTTGCCGGCGCGAATTGCGACGGCGGCCACGTCGAGGCCCAGGAACTGGGCGGCGGGGTTCGCGAACGCCATCGGGATGAGATTGCTGCCGTCGCCGCACCCCAGTTCGAGGACTCGGCAGCGGTGAATGGGGGCGGGGTCCATGCCGAAGAGGATGGCGAGGGTGGCGAGGCGGTCGGGATGAGTTTGCGCGAACGGTGCGTTCGGATACAGAACCTCATCGTAGAGAGTGGGCACTGCCCCGAGTGTAACGCCGCCCGTCAGGCAGAGAGCAAGGAAGAGAGTGCAAGGAAGAGAGAGCAAGGAAGCATGCCCCCACGAAAGGAAGCATGGGCAGCCTGAGAGGTTACGCTACGGCTGGTACCTGTTTTTCGGCGCGGGCGGATTGACCCTGGATTGCGTTCCCTTTATCTGGTAATCTGAATCTGCCTTGTGCGCCGGAAAGCCGCAAAAGGGGCGCGGGGTACTTGGGGGAACGACATATGGCGAAACAGAGCACACAGCATAAACTTGATCGCGTCCGCTCTCCGCGCGTACAGATCACCTACGACGTCGAGGTGGGCGGGGCCATCGAAATGAAGGAATTACCCTTTGTGATGGGGGTCATGGGCGACTTCACCGGCCAGCCGACGGAGCCACTGGCGCGGGTGAAGGATCGCAAGTTCGTGGAGGTAAACCCGGACAATTTCGATGCGGTTCTGGAAAGCATGAAACCTCATCTGGCGTATTCGGTGGAGAACAAGCTGAGCGAGGATCCCGACGCGCCCAAGCTGAGAGTCGATCTCTCGTTCAAGAGCCTCGACGATTTCGCTCCCGAAAGCGTTGCCCGGCAGGTGAAGCCGCTGCGAGAGCTGCTGGAGCTGCGGGACCGGTTGTCGGATTTGCGGGGCAGCATGCAGGGTAACGACAAGCTGGAAGAGATGCTGCGCGAGGCGGTAACCGATAAGGACAAACTGGCGCGCCTGAAGAGCGAGTTGGGGACCAAGGAGGGATCCCATGAGTGAAGTCCAAAAAGCGGCGCCGGCGCAACCGGTGGAGCAAACGGTAGAGCACAGCCTGCTGGACCAGATTGTCGAGGAAGGAAGGATGGCGCGCGACCCCGCGGCCAAGGAGCGGGGCAAGGACCTGGTGAAGGAGTTCGTCAACCAGGTGCTGGAAGGCGCGATGACGGTGTCCAAGGATGCCGAGATGATGATCAACGCGCGGATTGCGCAGATCGATCACCTGGTTTCGCTGCAATTGAACGAGGTCCTGCACGCCAAGCAATTCCAGAAGTTGGAAGGTTCGTGGCGTGGGCTGAAGTACCTGATGGATCAGAGCGAAACCAGCGACAAGCTGAAGATCAAGGTGCTGAACGTTACGAAGAAGGAGCTTCTCCGCGACTTGCAGCGCGCGCCCGAGTTCGATCAGAGCGCGATGTTCAAGAAGGTCTACGAGGAGGAGTACGGCATCTTCGGTGGCGCGCCATTCGGGGCGCTGGTGGGCGATTACGAGTTTGGCCGCGGACCCGAGGATATCGAACTGCTGGAAAAGGTTGCCCAGGTGGCTTCGGCGGCGCACGCTCCGTTTCTGACGGCGGCGGGGCCGGAGATGCTGAACATGGACAGCTTCACGGCGATCGACGCCCCGCGCGACATGGCGAAGATTTTCGACTCCAGCGAATACGCCAAGTGGAAGAGCTTCCGGCAGAGCGAGGACTCGCGGTATGTGGGTCTGTGCCTGCCTCACGTGCTGATGCGCCTGCCGTACGGCAAGAACGGCACGCAGGTGGATGGGTTCAACTTCGAAGAGGGCGTCGACGGCACCGACCACGACAAGTATTTGTGGGGCAACGCCGCGTATGCCCTGGGGGCGAGGCTAACGCAGGCGTTCGCCCAGTACGGATGGTGCGCCGCCATCCGCGGGGTGGAAGGCGGCGGTCTGGTGGAAGGTCTGCCCACCCACACTTTCACGACGGATTCCGGCGACGTGGCGCTGAAGTGCCCCACGGAGTCGCCGATTACGGACCGGCGCGAGAAGGAACTGGCCGATCTCGGCTTCATTCCGCTGGTGCACTGCAAGGGGACGGATTACGCGGCCTTCTTCAGCGTGCAGTCGGGCCAGAAGGCCAAGGTGTACGACCTCGATGCGGCCAACGCGAATGCGCGGCTCTCCACGCAGTTGCCGTACATTCTGGCGATTTCGCGGTTTGCGCACTATCTCAAGGCGATGATGCGCGATAAGCTGGGCAGCTTCATGTCGCGGACGGACTGCGAACGCTTCCTGAACCAGTGGATCGTGAACTACGTCACGCCGGACGACACGGCCTCGCCCTCCGTCAAGGCGTCACACCCGCTGCGCGACGCGCGCATCGAGGTTTCGGAAGTTCCGGGCAAGCCGGGCGTGTACCGTGCGGTGAGCTTCCTGCGTCCGCACTTCCAACTGGACGAACTGTCGGTTTCGCTGCGCCTGGTGGCGGAGCTGCCGGCGTCGACTAAGGGATAAGTCGAAAATGGGGGCGGCGCGGTTGGGGGCGCTTGAGCCAGCAACGGCCGCCTGAACTGAAGTGCAGTTAACCGAATATTACAGGAGGAAAAGATGGCAGCAGTTGATTATTTTCTGAAGATTGACGGTATCGAGGGCGAGGCCAAGGACAAGACTCACAAGAACGAAATTCAGCTCCAATCCTTTTCCTGGGGCGAAAGCAACGTGGGTTCCATGGGGGCCGGCGGCGGCGGCGGACAGGGCAAAGTGGCGATGCAGGACTTCCACTTCACCATGGCCGTCAACAAGGCCACCCCGCTGCTGTTTCAAGCCTGCGCCACCGGCACGCACATCAAGAGCGCGATTCTGACCTGCCGGAAGGCCGGCAAGGACCAGCAGGAATTCCTGAAGTGGACGTTCACGGACGTTTTCATTTCCTCTTACCAGACGGGAGGCAGCGACTCGCCCGTGGAGCAGTGCTCCTTCAACTTCACCAAGATCCAGGTGGATTACAAGGAGCAGAACGCCGATGGGACTCTCCTTGGCGCGCTTACGAAGTGGCACGATCTGAAGCAACAGACCTCCGGCTAGCCGGCGGGCCAACTGGGGAACATCCATGACTGCCGGACAACTGTTCCAGGCCGGCAAGCTCGACCAGGCCGTGCAGGCGCTGGGCGCGGAGCTTCGGGACAACCCGGGCGACGTCCAGCGCCGCACGTTTTTGTTCGAATTGCTGTGCTTTGCGGGAGCCTACGACCGGGCCGAAAAGCAACTGGACGTCCTGGCGCAAGGCGGCAAGGACGCTCAGTTGGGAGCGCTCTTGTACGCCGGCGCGTTGCACGCCGAGCGGACCCGGACGGATCTCTTCCAGAAAAAAGAGTACCCGAAGGCGGCTGGGGAATCGGCGACGGCTCCGCTGACCGGGACGCTCAATGGCCAACCGTTCGAATCCTTCGAGGATGCCGATCCGCGAATCGGCGCCAGGCTCGAAGTCTACGCCGCCGGACAATACATGTGGCTGCCGCTGGAGCATATCGCCTCGATCGAGATGGAGGCGCCGAAACGGTTGCGGGATCTGCTGTGGTCGCCCGCTTTGGTGCGCACCGGTCCGGCATTCAAAGGGCGGGAACTGGGCGAAGTGCTGCTGCCGGTGCTGACGCCGCTTGCCTTCCTGAGCGCGGACGATGCGGTGCGGCTGGGCAGGCTGACGGTGTGGCAGGAACTCGAAGACGGCGGCAGCGCGCCGGCCGGGCAGAAGATGTTCCTGGTAGACGACGAGGAGTTCCCCCTCCTGGAGTTGCGGCAACTCGAATTCCACGCGCGGCAAACGGACTCCGCACAACATGCCTCTACGCAATGATCTGCTCAACCCCATAGCCGGAGAAAACCCGAGCGGCCAGAATCTCCGGTACGCTCCGGTATACGACAAGATCAAGGAGGCTCGCCGGGAAGAGGACGACGCCGCGCAAGGCGACTGGAAGATGGAACGCAAGGTCGCCGACTGGCCGCTGGCGATCAAGACGGCGGGCGAGACGCTGGCCACCAAGAGCAAGGATCTGCAACTGGCGGCGTGGCTGACGGAAGCACTGCTGAAGACGCAAGGCGTGGGCGGACTGCGCGACGGACTCGACCTGCTCAAGGCCCTGATCGAAGGCTTCTGGGACACGCTCTATCCGGAGATCGAGGATGGCGATGCGGAGATGCGTGCGACCCCGCTCGAGTGGGTCGGAGGCACGTTGGGCCGTGCCGTAAAGGACGCTCCGCTTACCCGGGGCGGCCATAGCTGGCTCGCCTATAAGGGTTCCCGCAAGGTTCCCACCGAAACGGAAGCGGGGGAATCGCCGTCCAAGGCGGAAGCGCGCGAAGCGGCGGTGGCCGAGGGCAAACTGACGCCCGAGGAATTCGACAAAAGCTTCGAGAGTTCGCCGAAGGCGTACTACGCGCAGTTGGCCGCGGACATCGATGGCGCGCTGGAATCGCTGCAAACTTTGGATGGGCTCTGCGGAGAGAAGTTCCAGGATGTAGCTCCCAGCTTTGGGCCTTTGCGCCAGAGTCTGGAGGAAGTGCAGCAGGCTGTTCGTATTTTCCTGCAAAGGAAGCGGGAGAAGGAACCCGACGAGCCGGCTCCTGACGCCGAGGTGGCGGACTCCGACGCGTTGGGGCCCCAAGCAGAGGCGGTAGCGGAAGAAACGCCGGTAGCGCAGGCCGCTGCCGCGGCGCCGGCGCGCGCCAGGAAACCTGGCGGCGCTCTCTCCGCTGAGCCGGTGGACCGGGAGGACGCGATCGCGCGCGTGGTGTCCGCGGCGAAGTACCTGCGCACCCAGAACCCGTACGATCCCGCGCCGTACCTGCTGTTGCGCGGACTGCGGTGGGGCGAACTGCGGGCCGCGGGAGGCGAGATCGACCAGGCGTTGCTGGCGGCCCCGCCTGGGGATCTGCGGCAGGACCTCAAGCGGCTCGGCATGGAAGGCAACTGGACGGAGGTGCTGGAGGCTGCCGAGAGGGGCATGGGGATGGAGTGCGGCCGCGGCTGGCTGGACCTGCAGCGCTATGTAGGCCGGGCCTGCTACGAGCTGGGCAGCGACTACGAAGCCATCCTTAACGCGGTGATTTCGGGCGTGCGCGGATTCCTTTCGGACTATCCGCGGCTGGCGGAACTGACCCTGATGGACGACACGCCGACGGCCAATGCCGAGACACAAGCGTGGCTGAGGGAGTCTGTGATGGTGGCGCCGGGCCGCGTAGAAGCGCCGTACACACCCACGCCGTACCAGCCCGATGCCGATGGCGGGAGCGCGGCATTGAGCGCGGCGGGGGCCGGCGCGGAGGCGGCGCCGGATACCTTCGAACTCGCCCTGCAGGCAGCCCGCTGCGGCCGGCCTCAGGACGGCATCGAAATGCTGGTGCGCGAGATGGCGCAGGAGCGCAATGGCCGCGCCCGCTTCCACCGCAGGGTGCAGCTTACCCAACTCTGCATCAGCACGGGGCATGAGACAATCGCGCTGCCGATTCTTCAGGAACTGGCTGCCGAGATCGAACGCCGCAAGCTGGAAGATTGGGAGTCGCCGGAGCTGTTGGCGCAGCCGCTGGCCTTGCTTTACCGCTGTCTGACGAAGGCCGATGGCAGCGCGGAAGACCGCCGGAAACTGTACTCCTGGATATGCCGGCTGGACCCGCTCCAGGCGATGAACGTAGCGACGTAGGTAGGGAGCGAAGGCCCTGCAACGCAGAGACGCGGAGGAAAAGTTATGGCGCGATGGGAGCCCGAACAGACGGTAACGCAATCGGTGCTGGACAGGCTGATCGACCGCGAGCCGGCCAGCGGTTCGGAAGCGGCTCCCTCGCGCGCGCAATCGGTGCGGCAGTTGAAGGTTGCGCTGCGCCGCGACCTGGAATGGCTGTTGAATTCGCGGCGCACGCCCGAAGCCGTGGGCGGCGAATTCGAGGAGCTGGAAAAATCCCTGTACAACTTCGGGCTGCCCGATATGACCTCGCTGAGTTGGGATTCGGCGCGCGACCGCAGCCGGCTGGCACGCATGATCGAAGAGGTGCTGAGCACGTTCGAACCGCGCCTGAGCGGGCTTCGAGTGGTCGCGATGGAGGCGGCGGCCGGGGCGCAACACGTGATGCGGTTTCAGATCGAGGGGATGCTGGATATGGACCCCTCGCCCGAGCATATTTCTTTCGACACGCTGCTGCAGCTTTCCAGCGGCGAGTATCAGGTCAAGGGGGATTTGGGTGCGGGATGACCTGCTGCTCTACTACGAGCGAGAGCTGACGTTCCTGCGCCAGATGGGCGCGGAGTTCGCCGCCAAGTATCCCAAAGTCGCCTCGCGGCTGGTGATGGAACCGGATAAGTGCGAAGACCCGCACGTGGAACGCATTCTGGAGGCATTTGCGTTTCTGACGGCTAGGGTGCATCTCAAGATCGACGACGAGTTCCCGGAGATCACCGAGGCGCTGTTCAATATTCTCTATCCGCACTACCTGCGCCCGATTCCTTCCATGTCGGTGGCGGAGTTTCACGTGGATCCCACGCAGGCGCCGCCGGAGGGCGGCTTGAAACTGGAGCGCGGGAGCGTGTTGAATTCGCGGCCGGTGAACGGTGTGCCGTGCAAATTCCGCACCTGCTACGATCTGACGTTCTGGCCGGTGGAGGTGACCGAGGCCGAGTGGAAGACGCCGGACGCCCTGCGGCCTCCGGTCAAGTCTTCCGACGCGGTGGCCGCGGTACGCGTGGTTTTGCGATGCCCGGGCGAGGGGAAGTTCTCCAAGCTGGGGCTTTCCTCCCTGCGCTTCTACCTCAACGGGGAAAGCAATCTGGTGCACACGCTGTATGAGCTGCTGTGCAACAAATGCACGCACATCATCATCCGCGACACCTCGCCCAAATCGCGGACGCAGCCGGTGATTCTGAGCGGGGATGCGCTGCGGCCGGTGGGATTCGGCGAGGACGAGGGGATGCTGCCCTACGCGCGCCGGTCATTCGTCGGCTACCGGCTGCTGCAGGAATACTTTTGCTTCCCACAGAAATTCTTCTTTCTCGACCTGACGGGACTGGAGCGGATATGCCAGAGTGGTTTCGGCGGACAGGCGGAAATCCTGTTCATGATTGCGCCGTTCGAGAGGGGCGAGCGCCGCCAGATGCTGGAACTGGGGGTAAGCGGCAAGACCTTTCGGTTGGGTTGCGCGCCCATCGTGAACCTGTTCGCGCAAACGGCGGAGCCCATCCTGCTGGATCACGCGCGCTACGAGTATCCGGTAGTGCCCGACGTCAGCCGCCGGAGGGCGACCGAGGTTTTTGAAATCACCGAGGTGCAGAGCGCCGACCCGCGGTCGGGCGAGGTGATCCGGTTCGAGCCGTTCTATTCCTATCGGCACGGGGCGAATCGCGCCACGACGCAGGCGTTCTGGCGGTCCTCGCGGCGCGCGTCGGGTTACCGCGACGACGCAGGCACGGAAGTGTTTGTGTCCCTGGCGGACCTGTCTTCGCGGCCGGTGCGGCCGAACGTGGACGCCCTGGTGGTGCGCACCGTGTGCACCAACCGGGACCTTCCGGGGC
>OCZU010001998.1_pt1 | contig 13156 bp, 10 predicted proteins | sample 1539001 | NCBI WGS metagenome assembly OCZU01 (sample SAMEA3539306, study PRJEB22396) | soil metagenome | biome: tundra; feature: field; material: soil | place: USA | collected 2010-05 | depth 0.15 m
ACACTGTTCCTCACCCGCCGAGTTGAGCCTCGATTCAAGTTAAAAGAAATAAATCCTGCTGTGACTTGGATTGTGACGAGGCACAGTTTCCTCCCCGAGGTACACTTCATCGTTGGAGTCCGGGCTGGAAAGGTCAAGCCGAATGCCGCGCATGCGATCTGGAGGTTGTGCGGTGTCCTCAAGCACCAAAACAGTGACAATCGCGTGAGCTTCCCTGCTGTCGAGAGTTCCCACCTGCTTGGACCATGTAACGTGGGTGGCGGGCTGATGGGCGAACGCCTCCAGTGGCGTAGGCTGGAGAGAACGTGCTGGCTTTACTTGAGCGGACCCGACACTCATGAAGAGGCAACAGAAGGCGATAGCGCTGGCGATGGACTTCATGGAACCTCCCACCGAATTATCGAATACACCACACTTCAGGGGTCCCCATCTCGATATTTTCTGCCTATAAGAGTCGTGAGATTGCGGGCTGGTCATTCTGCCAGAAGACGTTTACCTGCCTGGGCTTTGCCCCGCTCTCAATTAGAAATCAACGATATGTCAAGAAATCATCTTGACAAAGTGGGAAGAAACGAGCTATACGCATTTTAAATGCGGTAAACGATTACTCACTACAAGAACGTAGTTGCTAAGGAGGATAGCTATGGGTTTGCGCATCGTCCAATTCTTCTCCGCTGCGTGGCAGAGATCAGGAGTTAGAACAAAGGGAGGGTTGGCGGCTGTTTGGTTCGCTTTTGCCATGCTGGCACTGACACCAGCGGCGCTAGCACAGGACAATGCGACGATCACAGGTACGGTTGCAGACTCAAGTGGCGCGGAGGTCACTAGCGCCGCACTCCAACTCACAAATCCTTCCACCGGCCAGGTAAGGGAAACCGTCTCCAACTCCGCAGGAGCCTATCGTTTTGCCAACGTGGCTGTGGGCACGTACACCTTGACCGCAACTGCGTCCGGCTTCGAGAAGTTCACCAAAACCGGAATCGTCGTAAACGTCGCACAGACTGTTCAGGCCGACGTGACATTGAAGGTGGGCAGCACGCAGGAAACCGTAACTGTGGAGGCCAATGCTCTGCAGCCGCAATCCCAAACCAGTGAGGTCAGTACGCTGATCAGCGGCCAACAGGTTCAGCAGCTCTCCACTAATGGCCGCAACGTGACCGCCCTCGCCGCCCTCGGCCTCGGTGTTTCCAGCAGCCTGCCGCAATTCAGCGGGGTCGACGCCCTGACCTCTGCCAACGGTATCAGCTTCAATGGGACCCGCAGCACCCACAACATTTACCTGCTGGACGGAGCTGAGCAGAATGACCGCGGCTGCGGCGGCTGCTTTATGAACCTGCCCTCCCAGGAGTCGATTGCCGAGTTCCAGACCCTTGATAGTAACTACAGTCCAGACTACGGCATTGGTTCCGGCGGCACCGTCACCCTCGTCCTCAAGTCCGGCACTCGCAACTTCCACGGGGAGCTTTACGAATTCAACCGCAACACCGATTACGACGCCAACGACTACTTCACCAACAAGGCTGGCCAGGGCCGTCCGGCCTTCCATCTCAACGAGTTCGGCGGTAACCTTGGCGGTCCACTCGTCATTCCCCACATCTACAACAACGACCGCAAAAAGACATTCTTCTTCTGGAATGAAGAAGCGCGGCGACTGATCCAGGGCAGCTCTCCGGCGGTCGTCAATACGATCATGGCCAGCAACTTCCCGACGGCAGGCCAAAACCTGGCCTATACCCCCACAGGTACAACCATACCGAAAGTTCCTGAAACCTCCGATCCGGCTAAGCTGGCGCTCTACGCGCAGGATGGTCTGAGTGCGGGCAGCCTCTTCCCCGGCAATGTGATTCCCGCCAACCTGATAGACCCCAACGCGGTGCTCGAGCTTAATGCCGGTACCTTCCCCAAACCGAATCTGGGAACAAACCAGTACGTCTCGTCGATCCCGACCGCGGATAACATCCGTGAAGAGGCGGCCCGCATCGACCACAGCATCAACAGCAAATTCCAGCTGATGGGTCACTATCTGCATGATGCGATGGCAAAATCGTTCTATCCGCCGCTATGGGGCGACAGCACCTATCCAACGGTGGGAACTGCGATGACCAATCCCTCCTACACCGCCGTGATTAAGTTGACGCAGGTCTATTCGCCGAACCTGCTGAACGAGACCGGCTTCTTATACAGCGGCAATAAGATCACCCTTACTCCGCAGGCGGGCTCCGGAGGAAGCTTTGTCCAGCCCAGTGGGTGGAGCGCGACCAGTTTCTTCCCGCTGGCCGACAACTTCATGGCCCGAATGCCTGAAGTTCAATTGCAGGGCTCGCCGCTCAACGTCACCTGGAGTCCAAGCTATTTCCCGTGGAAAAATGGCTACGAGGGCTTCCAGTATAGAGACGATCTATCCTGGACGAGGGGCCGCCACCAGTTCAAATTCGGTGGTGGCTGGTTGCACGCCTATAAGAACCAACAGCTGCAGTACAACACGAATGGTATTGCTGCTTTTAACTCGAGCGCCTTCTCGGGGGATTCGTACATCAACTTCCTCCTGGGAGATGCCTCCAACTTTTCGCAACTGGAATACCTGTATGGCAAGCACTGGGTTACGAATACATACAGCGTATATGCGCTCGACAATTGGCACGTAAACCGCGATTTGACCCTCAATCTCGGGATTCGTTACGACGATATTCCGCACACGTATGAGCGGTACAATCTCTTCTCCAACTTCGTCCCATCGGATTACAACTTTTCGCTGGGCAACCCGGTGCAAGCGAATGGCACGCTCATTCCGTCGTCGCTTTCCACCTTCTCCAAGACGGGCAGCGAGCAGTTCTACCTCAACGGAATCGAGGAAGCTGGCGTGAACGGATTTCCCAAAGGCAACGTCAAGAACTACCACGACTCGTGGCAACCTCGCGTCGGCTTTGCCTATAACGTCCTTGGTGACGGAAAGACAGTGCTCCGCGGCGGTTTTGGCATGTTCTTCGAACGGGTGCAGGGCAACGACGTGTACAACGCCGCCCTTAACCCTCCCTTCGCCTACATTCCGTCTGCGAATAACGTGTATTTCTCCAATCCGCACACAGACGCCACTACTGGGCTGACAACAACCCAGACCTTTCCATCGAACCTGACCGCGATTGCCTATAACTACAAACTTCCGGGAACGGCCGATTTCAGCCTGGGCGTTCAGCGCCAACTGGCTCCTTCCGTGGTTGCAGTACTTCAGTATGTTGGCTCGGCCGGATGGGATCAGAGCGATGACCGCCATATCAACACACTACCGCTCATCGACGCCAGCAACCCCTCCGCTCCTTACGATAACCGCGAGGGAGTGGCAAACGGGACTAAGAATGCCAACTTCTACCGCAACTACCCAGGGTTTGGGGACATAGCCGTGGAGGAAGTTGGCACCAACTTCAATTACCACTCTCTTCAGGCCGGCATCCGGTTTGAAAACAAGCATGGGTTGACAGCTCAGCTTGCGTACACATGGTCCCACGAGATCGACACCGCAGCGAACGATCTCAATGGCCTTTCCAATCCATACAATCCTAGCTATGACCGCGGATCGGGTGCCTTCGACCGTCGCCACATCTTCAACGCGAGCTACGTGTATGCGATGCCCTTCTTCCAGCACGCGGGCAACACTTTCGAACGGGTGGCTCTCGGCGGCTGGTCGATCTCCGGCATCACGCAGATCAACAGCGGTATACCCCTCTATATTTACTACACCGGTACCGACACGCTGGGGCTGGGTGGTGGCACCACGAATCGCCCAAACCTGCTGGCGAAAGTCTCGTACCCGAAAACGGTGAACGCCTGGTTCAGCGCAAGCTCGTTCGCGGATCCGGTGGCTCCGTGGAATGGCGGGCCCAATCAGGGCTTCGGCAATGCGGGACGCGATGCGGTGGTGGGGCCGGGACTGTTCAACTGGAATCTCTCCCTGTTCAAGTCCATCCCGCTCGTCGCTGAGGGGCCAAGGATCGAGTTGCGCTTTGAGTCGTTCAACACGTTCAATCATCCGCAGTGGTCCGCCGTCGACCAGAACAGCCATGACGGGAATTTTGGTCAGGTAACATCCGATTATGGTCCACGGACGCTTGAGTTGGGTGCGAAGTTCATCTTTTGAGCTTTAGCTGTCTCCAGTCTGGGTGCGGCAAGCGAGAGTGCCGCACCCTTTTTGCGTTTCACGGAGATGTTGCGCGGGGCAATTAGGGCAGGCGAAAATGCAAATGGAGAATGGACGTGAGGGGCAAGTGAAATGGTCCATCGCGGTCAGCATGGCGTTGCTGATTGCTGTCGTGGCCGCCATAGGGCAGGGCACGTCAGCGGGTGACGGTCAACGACAGGCCGCGCTTGTGCTTGAACAACAAGGGCGAGTGTCCGACGCGGAGGCCGCATGGCAGGCCGTCGCGAAAGCTCATCCCACCGACGCCGAGGCCTATGCGCATCTCGGCCTTCTTCAAGCTCAAGAAGCACACTACAAGGAGGCCGTGCCGTTCTATCGCAGGGCGTTGGCCTTGAACCCGAGGATGCCGGGGCTGCAACTGGACTTGGGACTTGCTTATTTCAAGGGCGGCGATCTGAAGTCGGCCCTCGCGACCTTCGGGCCGCTCCTGCGAGCGGCTCCCCGGGAATCGCCGGAAGCGCTGCGGCTGACAACCCTGATCGGGTTGGCGGATTACGGACTCGGAGCGTATGCCTCCGCGATTCCACATCTGAAGCGAGCCACGGCGGCGGACCCGCAAAACCTGCCTTTCCGGTTGGCGCTGGCGCACAGCTGCTTGTGGACGAAGCAGTACCAGTGTGTGCTGGATGTTTATCACGAAATCGTCACGTTGAACGCGGATTCTGCCGAAGCAGATATGCTCGCCGGCGAAGCGCTGGACGAGATGAAAGACCGGACGGGTGCCGTACAGCAGTTTCGCGCCGCGGTAAAGGCGGATCCGAAGATGCCGGATGTGCACTTCGGACTGGGCTACCTGCTGTGGGGGTCGCTGCAATTTGACGAAGCGGCCAAGGAGTTTCAGGCCGAGCTCGACAACAATCCGGATCAAGCGCAGGCGCTGACCTACCTTGGCGACTGCGCCATGCAATTGGAGCAGCCAGACACGGCGACTCCACTGTTGGAGAAGGCGATTCGCATCGCTCCAAAGATCGAGCAGGCGCATCTGGATCTCGGCATTTTGTACGACAAGGCAGGCCGACACGACGATGCCCTGCGCGAATTAAAGACTGCCGAACGGCTGAATCCGGAGGATCAGGCTGTGCACTGGCGTCTGGCGCGGTTTTACAAAGAAATCGGCAGGAACGAAGAAGCAAAGATCGAGTTCGAAAAGACACGGAGCTTGCAGAAGGCTGCAGATGAATCGGTATCCGACAAACTCCATCAGGCACAGGAACAAGAAAAGGCGGCGCAACAAAGCCAGAGTTCGCCGAAGCAGTAGACACGAGCGTAGCGCGCTGGCTCTCTCTTCAAGGTCGCTTTGGCAAGCCGAAGCCTGGCGTCTCGGAAACGACTACGCCTTTCCCTTGGCGGATCGTATAGAAATGGTCGGCGGCGAGATTGGATATTGTCTCGATCTTGCCGTCAGGCCATAGGATTTCGGCTTTATCGACACGCTGGTGAGAGCCGAGGCCGAAGTGAAGGCGCAGATCGTGCTGCGAAAGATAACTTCCGCCGCTGAAGACTTCGCCGAGTTGCACGAGGTCTCCCGCCGTGGCGCGCACGCGGGCGTTCAGAGCCAGGCGATTGCATTCCACCCCTTCGAGCTGAAAGCTGATCCAGTGATTCTGCGGGCCACCTACAGGTCGCAGGATTGTCGGCTGCCCCTTCAGGTTTTCAATCACGGCCTCAAGTTTGCCGTCGTTGAAGAGATCGCCGATGGCCATGCCGCGGCTTACCTGCGGAATCAGAATCGCCGGGCCGGCATCTTTGCTGATGTCTTCGAAACGGCCATTGCGCAGATTGCGGAAAAGAACTTTCGGTTCCAGGTAGTGCAGGTCAGAGCGCATCTGCTCGACCTGGGGGTAGACATGGCCATTGACGATGAAGACATCGGACCAGCCGTCGTTATCGAAGTCGACGAAGGCATCCCCCCACCCTACATAACCGCGCGTGCCGCGGCCGATGCCCGATGGAACCGCAACATCGGTGAAGTTCATTTCGCCGTCGTTGCGATAGAACGCAGCGTATTCACTGTCGAAGTGCGAGATGAGGAGGGACATGCGCCCGGAGTGAAGGTAGTCGCCGACAGCGATGCCCATGTTGGCCTGGCGCGCGCCGCTGTCGCTCAGACCCACTCCCGACATGAAGCCGATTTCCTCGAATGAGCCTTTCCCGTTACCCTGATACAGATAGTTGGGCTGACCATCGTTGGTGACAAACAGGTCGAGTTTGCCGCGGTTCCCGAAGTCAGACCAGATCGCCGTCAGGCCGTAGCGGTGCTCCTTGTCGCTGACGCCGGCTCTTTCCGAGACATCCGTAAAAGTGCCATTGCGGTTGTCGTGGTAGAGGTTGTCGGGGGAACCTTTCAGACCGCGCGGACCGCATTGGACGTCAATGCCAAAGTATTTGCAGATGTCGCTGGAGCCGAAGACAGCCATGTTGTGCAGGTCAAAGTCGACATAGTGGGAGACGAAGAGGTCGGGCCATCCGTCGTTATCATAGTCGCCAAAGGCTGCACCGGTGGCCCACAGATGATCGCCGGCGAGGCCAGCTTCTTTGGTGACATCGGTAAAGGTGCCGTCGCCGTTGTTGCGATAGAGAACGACGCCGCCAAAGCAGGTCACCAGCAGATCAGGCCAGCCGTCGTTGTTGTAATCGCCGACCACTGCGCCCATGGCCCAACAGGGGTAGCCGACGCCAGCCTTGTCCGTGACATCGGTAAACGTGCCGTTGCGATTGTTGTGGAAAAGGGCGCTGCGCGCTTTTTCGCCACGCTCCGCCATCTCTACGGTCTGCGCATTGGTGAAGTAGATGTCTGGATAGCCATCCCGGTCGTAGTCGATGAGCGCAACGCCGCCGCTCATCGATTCGACGATGTACTTCTGCTCCGGGCTGGAGAGATGATTGAAATGAATCCCGGTCGAAGCCGTAATGTCTTCGAGCTTGGGATAATCGATCTGATCCTTCTTCTCCTGCTCTGCAAGTTTGCCCGCCTGCTGACCGGCAAACATTGGGCGGACATGCGCAGTCTGCGCCACGCCCGCGAGCACGTGTGAGAGCGCTAATGCGATCATGAGGCGGCCCTTGTGCCAGTGACGGCTTCCCCGCAGGGCGCATTCAGGAAGTTCAGGGGCTCTCGATTCGCGCACGGTTAGCTAGTATACGATGAGCGACTACGGACGGAAGCTCACCACGATGATCTGAAAAATCTGTTCAAAGGCGCTGCCATATCTGCCAGTTGTGCCTCGCCACAATCCAAGCGGCACTACAAAAGGGCAGGTTCGCAGATAGGGTTTTAGCCTAATAAAGAGGATAACTTTGTGCTGAGGATCTCGCCTCTTTCTATCCGTGACTCCGGCACAAGCTAGCCTCTTCCCCAAAGATCGAGGAGCCAGAGAGATCGATTTTCGGAGCTGTTGCCTTACGCGGCCTGGTCGTAGCGGCGGTGCAGGCCGCCGAGCCGCTCATGAGAAACAATGCGACCTCGAGCTGCTGAACGAACTCTGCCGCCAGGGGTTTGCTTTCTCAAGCTCAGGTGAGTGCGGTCGTCGTGGTAATAGCGAATGTAGTCAGCAAGAAGTCGCCTCAGGTGGCGTTCGTTGAGAGCGATGATGTGGTCAAGCAGATCGCGGCGGCAGCTTCCCACCCAGCGCTCGGCAACGCCGTTCTGCCAAGGGCTCTGAATGGAAGCTTGCACGCAAACGATGTTCATGGACCGAATCGTCGCGGGAACATCCAATCCATACTTCTGATCGTGGTCGAAGAGGAAGAGAACCGTTCCCAGTCACCACTATATTCGCGGCGAAGAATGACGTTTTTCGGGGCTGCTCGTACCTCACGCATTCTTCGATGTCAGGAAGCGCTGCACAAGGGGGTCGCTTTCCAAGGCTTTCTGAACCTCATCCAGCCCCTGATAGTAATAAAGAGTTTCTTCCTTCTTTTCCAAAACCTTGTTGAGACCCTGTACGACAATTGTCCCCAAATCCGCTGGCACCCTCATATTCTGCCAGCGCGGCAAATCGGCAAACGCATCGGGATATGACTTGGTGAGGTGGTCCACAAGAAGCGCAGCCCGCAGGGCTCCGGAAAAATCATTTTGATTGCCAAGATACCCACCAATGCATTCGGCAGATTCGGCTGCAGTCTGAATTCCCCGCTTCATGAATTCGGCGTCTGGCGCCCGCAGTCCGACCTCAACAGTCGTGCGCGGAGGGATTTCGTTCGTCCGATAGGTGGCTGGCATGCGGAAACGAAGAAGCCCCTTGCGCACCAAGTCACAGTTTTCACGGTCCACTTGCACCCACTGCCTGAACACTTCCTTTAATGCCACCATCCTTTCATCACTCATCAGGTCGGCGAGATTCACTTGAAGAATTGGCGCTGAGAGTGAATATTGCTGCGCATTTTCCCACTGCACCGAGGTTCCATCTGTGGAATCCTGTGGTGTCAGCTCCAGCCGTTCGGGCAATTTTCCCAATGCCCAGACGGAAAACCTTGGGGCGACGTGATACACGCGGAGTATTCCCTCCTTCTTCTCGACACAAGCCAAGAAAAGGGGAACGGGATATTCGACCAACCATCGGACCGAGTCCTGATCGTCGAAAACCCACGGATCGGTGCCGCTCTTCACTTGTACAACGAAATACTCCTTCACAACCGCTCTCTGGCCGATCCGATCTGTGAGAGTGCAATACAAATCAACCCCGTAGTCGTCCTGCCGGCGCACCGGTGTCACCGTGCCCCAAGAGGCAAAGAGGTAATCGGCGAGAATTTCAGATCGGCTTCCTTCATGGAGATTCGCGGCGATCGCTCCAGTCATGGCTCCCTCTCGGTTTAGTGCCTTCCATCGTTTCTCACTGCAGGCTTAGCAATTCGCACGACTGGGGCACCATCTTCAAGGCGCACAGCGTAGCAAGTTGTTTGCCCCGCTATAGCATCGGGCAACAGGTTGGCGTGGGTAGTATCCGAATCTATATTGATAAAGATCGTCACCGGATACCCAAGCACTTCCCGCATCTGCGCAAGTTTCGCGAAATCGGCGCGAGCCTCATCTTCAGTAGATCGGAGCTTCAGCTCGATTGCGACAAAATTGCCTTGATTTCTTCTTTCGGCGCAGCCGCGATCAAACGGGATGTGGACGATAATATCGGGCCTGATATTAAGCCCATGGTTAGGAATTGTTTTCTGATATTCCTGCTCAACAATTGGCGCCCCAGGAAGCCCGATCCCGTCGAGCCTGTTGCGCAATTGCGCGAGCAGCTCGCCTTGAAAACCGCGCTCGGTTTCAAACAAGCGAGGTTCTCGAATATGTTCCAGGGCGTCTTTCAGTAGCGCTAAGAACTGTTCCTGGTTCTCCATGGGCACCTAGATTCCGATCCTCTCCACTTCATCCAGATTCACATCATCGTCCCTGCGGTCATAGAGGCCTGAGGTGCGCGAACACTCGTGAGCAGCGATTTGCTCAGCAACTCTGGTACTCGTCGCGAGACCATCCGTCTATTTTGGAGACACCAATGGGGCCCCAATCTTTCCAGAGAATCTCATCAATGTACAGTTCGAGCTGCTCGGGCGGGAGTCTCCGTCCCATGCAAACCTTCCTTATCGTTAATGATAACGTCCTTTATCATTCCCTATTTGGATTGGTCAAGCCCGCAACAGGTTTTGGAGGCATTTGTCCGAGATGCCGGTTTATCGTGCAATCGAAGCGACCACAATTCGTAAACACTTGCCGACTTTCGGGGATCTATCTTGGGGAGAGCCCCTAACAAACAGAATATAAAGCGATTGCTTTACTTGCCGCGAAACTCTTGAAGTTGATGAGCGCATCTCCGATGGGAGTCGGAGGGGTCGGCGATAGTGGAGTAATGCTGCAACAGAAAGGTCCAACACGGCGAAGAAAGAAGTGGCATCGCAAATGTGCCGCGCTATTGCTCAACCAGTAACTTTCGGAATGCCACTCGAACCTCGAAAACGCAGAAACGAGTCGAGGAGCGACTTTGCCGCCCACGCAAGCGATTCCCTTGGCACAGAACTTCGAGCAGGCAAGCTCGGTCCGACGTTAGGCCCTTCTAGCGGGGCAAGGCACTCATTGGAGTTTAGAGGAATCCTCGATGTCGAAGTCCAAGACTTGCTCCTCTAGCACGTCCTTTATTTCCTCGTCCTGTTTCAGTTCCGGCTTGCTCGCCTGAATTCTCTTTTGCAAGTGGAAAGTTCTAGCGTGGGCACGATTCAGAATTACATCATACGGGCAGGGGCGGATGAGAGTCCGTTCTCCGATTCGCATTTCTTGAAGCGTTGTTTCTAGGGATGCTCCAAGTACATACGCTTCAATCTCAGTGCTTTGTTGAGCGCAACCCGTTGTGCGCAACTCTTTCGCATAGTCGCGTGCTTGGTCCATTTCTTTCTGAGTAACGCAAAACCCACCACGTTTCAATTCGACAATCAGAATTTTTCGCGTTCCGGACACTTCGCCTTGAGAGAATTCATCGGCACAGTACAAGCCAATAGAGCTATCGGGGAGCACCACAAAATCGGGACGCGAACGCGAGGCATCGACTCCCCGTTTCTGGAAAAAATCTCTCACGACAATGCTCATGCTCCTATTTGAAGTGAATTCAACGGCTTCAAACTCAGGACCAAACATCCAGAGTCCCCGCTCAAATAGTGGTTGCAATTCGTGCAACTCATCTGCACCTTTGTCGCGGATTAGCTCCTGCAAATCTTTCAGTACGCTCAATCGTCTTGCCAGTTCATTCAATACTATTTCCGCGCTCGTTGCGGTCCACTTCTGCATGAGCGAGTTCCATGTGCTTAGGTCCTCGGGCGAACACGCCGCCAATTGTTTCAGGAGGTCATATCCGGAACGGCTCTGCTCCAACTTGCCGAAAATCTCGATAGTCCGCGACAGGTCTCTTTGGGTGAGATGTGAGCACCGCTCTTGTAGTTCGTCAACAAACTGTCCTATTTGTCTCTGCGAGAGTGGCGGTAATTGCTCGATTAAGTGCCTGTGTTCCTTGATTGCTTCCTTCTTCAATGCCTTGCGGTCACTTGCCAGCAACCCACGCAATTCGTCCGTAATGAACGAATGGACTGCTTTGTGGATGGCTCTCACGGCAGGAGTTTCCTTAAAGCCGGACCAGTCAGCCTTCGTTTCAGACTTCAACATGTCTGCCTCAACGATGAAGCTGAACCGCCGCGCCTCTGTGGTACGTCCATCCAAGTATTGACCAGGACCATCCAGTCCATCCCAGGAAGGCTCCCCGACCATTCTGTGATTCACCCACCAAGCGATTCCTTTGAGTTGCAGCGTCCTCTCTTGCTTCAAGGGGTCAAGCCGATGGACTGTAATAGTTCCGTAGCCTTCCACATCACACTTCCGAGTTGAGACTCCCGAAAGACTCTGCAACTTCACCGCTTCGCCGTTGACCGTGACTTTGAAAGTGGGGTCCACAGCGAACTTGAAGCCGATGAGTTCCCGGACAGAGTCGCTCGGGAGACTAATCTTCTGTACCACAGTTGAGACGCACGTCCCATGACCTGCCTTGGATTTGTCAGCTTCAATCTTGCATAGAAAGGGGACTTCCATTCCATGCGCCAATTGGATTCTTGCGGTGGTGCTGTGACCGTCCTTCCAAGTTTGAACTTGGTACTCGTCAGCAAAGCATAGGGGACTAAACCTTCCTTTGCCGTTGTGACCAAATGCAGTCCTCTTCGCCTTACGCTTGCCGGGTGGAAATGCAACATCGGTCCCTTGTTCGAGCTGACGGTCATATGCCAGCGTTTTCCAGCGTTTCTCAAATTCTTCCCGAGTCATGCCGGTGCCGTTGTCAGTGATGGAAAGCATCTCCCCCGGTAGGTTCGGCCATGCGATAGCTACAGAGTCGGCTCCGGCGTCGTAGCAGTTCGCAACAAGTTCAAGAATAGCAACCGAAGGGTCATCAATTATCTGACCAACATGGTCATGCAAGAAACCTGTTCCGAATAGGAAAGGAATCTTTTGCGAGAGTGCTCTGGGCATCGTGTGGTCGCTTCTCTAGTGAGGGACATTATGCGCCGATTCTCGCTCGAAAACGCAAAGGCGAACAAAAGGCGAATTTAGTATACTCCTGATTCTCGGCGCGTCAATAGCTTTCAATGCGGCTCGCGATGCTGCTTTAGTTCATAAACAGCCTTGTGCGGCAGGGACGGCGCGGGAGGGAGTCCCTGACGCGGGTCCGGCTTGGACAGCATGTACGCAATCGCGGCTAGAACTTTACCTTGCGTCCCGTACTCATGCGAGAGCGCTTCAATGAGCGAGACGGTCCGGGGCGGGAGCTTGTAGGTCTTGCCGGTCACCGGCGAATCAAGGATAGCGGACATTGCGTTGTCCGGCACCGCCCATCCGACTTTCGCCCATAAAAGCTCAACCGCTACTTGTATTGCTCGTGATTGCTGCCCGTGAATCCTCCCGGCTCTTTCAATGATTGTGAGCGCCGCCTCGGGGAGTTTGTACCGCTTGGCGAGATTACGGCTCTCGTCTTTGAGCTTGTCAAGCCGCCGCGCTTCTTTTGTCTTGCTCACGGTCTTGCATTCTAACACTCGGCGGTGTCCCTAGCCTTGGCTCGCGTTGACGCCGCGATACGGGTGCGAGAAAACGGGCAGTTCTGTCGCCGTGCGCTAATCTTCTGCCTTGTGTCTAAAATATGCCGGAAGTCCGTTCTTGGCTTTGCGAACTAGGCGGATAGTGACATCGCAAGCAGGGCACTTACCCTACTTCTCGCCCTTCTTTTCTGCATCGTCCGGATTCAGTCGTATTGGGTTTCCGTTTATCTCAAAAATGGCTTCATCCATAACTGTCCAACTCCATCCGCGCACTTCTAAGCTCGCGTCAACGCGGGTGTCACTTTTCATCGTGACGGGATTCTATCACCGGGCGGTGTTCCTCCGGGCTTACTTCTTGAAGTTCTCAACTAAAGTTCCGAGTGAGGATTGTGGTGAAACGAGAAG
>OCZU010001999.1_pt1 | contig 13148 bp, 4 predicted proteins | sample 1539001 | NCBI WGS metagenome assembly OCZU01 (sample SAMEA3539306, study PRJEB22396) | soil metagenome | biome: tundra; feature: field; material: soil | place: USA | collected 2010-05 | depth 0.15 m
AGGAGACGTTGGTCACCAGTTCCTTCTCCTGGACCAGCTTGAGGTAGAGGCGCGAGTTGTTTCCGCCACCGCCGCCGCGCCCGCCGAACCCTCCGCCGCCGCCCAGAATCTGCGCAGCCGACGTAAGCGCGCGCGCCTCGGGGGTGTCCGAAGGCGGAATCCGCCAGGCGAGGTCGATGCGCGTGAGGCGCGCCAGCGGGTCGTCCAGCTTGCCGCGGCGTTCGCCATTCTTGGCAGGCTCGGTGAGGTCGGCCGGCACCGGCGGAGTCTGCCGCGGGATGTTGCCGAAATACTTCTTGACCTTGGCCAGCGTGTCCTTGGTATCCAGATCGCCCACCAGGGCGACCACGGCGTTGTTGGGCGCGTAATAGGTCTTGAAGAACTGTTTCACGTCGTCCACCGAGGCGGCGTCGAGATCTGCCATGGAACCGATCACCGAGTGGTGGTAGGCGAAATTGTCGTAGACCAGCTCTTCGAGTTTCTCGGATGTGTTGCCATAAGCCATGTTGTCGCCGCTGAGGCGGCGCTCCTCCTTTACCGCCTGGCGCTGGTTCTCCAGGTTCTCCTGGGTGATTACCAGGCCGCGCATGCGGTCGGCCTCCAGGAACAGGCCGAGAGAGAGCTGATTCCTGGGGAGCACCTCGAAATAGGACGTGCGGTCGGTATTGGTGGTGCCGTTGGAATTGCCGCCGTTGGTGAAAATCAGGAAATCCAGCTCGCCCATGCCGACGTTCTCGGAGCCTTTGAACATCATGTGTTCGAAGAGGTGGGCGAAGCCGGTGCGGCCGGGCCGTTCGTCCTTGGAGCCGACCTTGTAAGCGACGGCGATGGCGTATACCGGGGCGTAGTGGTCCTCGGAGATGAGGACGCGGAGTCCGTTATCGAGCCTGGTGTCGGTGAACTTGATCTTCGGAATAGCGGACGGCGCCTGTTGCGCAATCGCGCCGGCGGCGCATGCCAGTAGGGCGAGCAGTTTCATGAAGGCTCCCGATGGAAACCTTATAGTACACGCTGGCGCTCAAACCGTAAGGGTTGAACGGTCTTGCGCCGCAACCCTTTTGTTTTCTGTAAGCCAAAAAGCAAAACCGTAAGACCTGAACGGTTTTCAGTGGGACAGGCCATCGTTTTTTGTGGCCTGTCAATGCCTCGGAAAGGCCAGAGTGTTGACAGGCGACAAAAGGCGATCGCCTGTCCTACTAGTTCACCGGCAGCGTGGACGCCTTGGTGGTAGCGCCGTTGATGGTCAGGGTAATCGGCACCGTACCGGCGGAGATGCCTGTGGGGACGTAGGCGTTCACCTGGTAGAGAGCCGAGAAACCGGGGGCGAGTCCGCTGAACTGGACCGTCGCCTGCTGGCCGCCGATGTTGACGACCGGGGTCCCTTTCGTGGTCGCTAGCGTTGTGCCGGAGGCGAATTCGCCGCTGGCCGGCCCGCCTGTCACGGGGCCCAGGCCGTTCATGTACAACTGCACGAGCTGGCCGCGCTTCACCGGATTGGCGGCCGACACAATCGCGTAGTTCTGGTCAAGGGCATCGGCGATGCCGGAGTTCTCCAGGAATGCCGGCGCGGTATCGGCCAGCGGCACCGTGACCACGTTGCCGTACGAATAGCCGTATAGCGTCACTTTGACCTGCGCCGAAGTCTGGCCCTGGAGTTCCCAGGGCACCTGTACGTTCACCTGTAATGGGCTGACGTACGTCAGGTAGCCCGGCACGCTGAGCTTGGCCGAAGGGACGTCGAAGCTGACCGTGACGCCGTCCAGCGTGAGCGGCAGCGCATAAGGCGCGAGCGCGCCGGTCACCGGGTCGGTATATTCGCAGAGGTTGGCGCCAAAGATGGAAATGTACGAGCCGGGCGCGATGGGAGTCTTGAAGGAGCCGGCATCCACCACGCCGCCGACGGAAATGGTGGGCACCGCGCGGATGCCGCCGGAGAATGCGTTGCTGAAACCTCCGGGACCGCCATAGCTGGCGGTTACGGTGACCGTCGATGTGGGAGTGGAGCCGAGCAGCATATCCGCATAGGCCACGCCGTAAGCATCCGTGGGACAATTCACACTGGTGGTGGAACTGGCAGGCGAACAGGGCGGTTCTCCTGCCTGGCTGCGCAGCGTGACAGTGCCGCGCGGCGAAACCGTATAGGTCACCGTGGCGCCGGCCACCGGCACGCCCCACTGATCCACTATCTTGACGGCGACATCGCCGGCATCCTGGCCCACATTGCCGTCCGGGCTGCCGAAGAGCGGGATGAAATTCGGACTGCTGCCGTCGCCTACCAGGAACAGGTACGGGACGCGCAGCGAGACGCCGGAGCCTTGCAGCGTGACCCCGCCGGAATAGGCTCCGCCCTTGGGGACGCTGCCGCCCAGCACCACGTTGAAGGTGCCCGTGGCGCCGGCGGCCACCGTGACCGAGGTCTTGTCGGTGGTGACGGTGGTCCCGCTGACGGCCACTCCCGTGGCCACCGCGACGGCCAGGGTTACCGAGGCCGTGCTGCTGTTGGTGATCTGGACTTGCTTGGTTACGGGCAGTTTGCTGGCGGACGTCAGAATGCCGAAGTTGAGCGTCGTGGTGGCGGGAGGTTTCGCCGGCGCCGGGACATCGATCACCTGAAGCGTGACGTTGGCGTTCGCCGCCAGGCCGGCATCCAAACGGCCCGCGCCCAGCCACTCCACGTTCACGGCGTTACCGAAATCGTCGGTAGTGACATCCTGCGCGGCGGTATTGACCAGCGCCGATTTGATCTGGGCGACCGTATAGTTCGGATGGGCCTGTTTGACCAGGGCCGCCGCGCCGCTCACCAGAGGCGTCGCGAAACTGGTGCCGTCGGCGGCGGCGTAGCCGTTGTCGCTGTAGAGGAGGCCGAGGGGGTCGTACTTTTGCGCGGCCATATACATGCCCGAGTAGGGGTACAAGTAGGAATCGTTCGGGTCCGGCATTAGAAAAACATCGAGCCCGCCGGTGGCCACGATTTCGGGCTTGATCGCGCCATCGCCGGCATTCGGCCCGAACGAGGAATAACTGGCCAGTTGATTGGCCAGCACAGGCGGTGAGAATTGTACGGTTTGGCTGTAGGTATTGATGTCCACCTCGAGGCCGGCCAGGTCGATGGTGACGCTCAGCCCCGAATGCGCCGCCAGGTAGTTCTTGAGCGCGACGCCGTCGGCATTGGAAAGGCCGACCACCGGTCCGTTGAATGCGTCGACGGTCTCAATGGCGAAGGTGGGAGTGAGCGGCGGAGAATCGGACGACATGAACATGATCATGCCGACGGCGCCGGCATCCTGCGCGTTGCCGGCCTTCACGTCGAAAGTGCAGGCGCCGGAGGTGGGGCCGCGCTGCACCAGGGCGAAAGCGCCGTTCAGCGAACCGGGCGTGAGCGCGTTGCAGGCGAAGGCATCTCCCGCCGTGGCGGCGTCCACCAGCGGCGCCGTGTTGCTGCCATAGGCGGAAGGATAGAAGTAGGAGTCGCTCGGGATGGCGGTAATGTTCGTCAGGTTGGAGGGCACGCCGGAGCCCAGCACCTTCACGCTGGGAGCCATGCCGTGGGAGTTGGTGGTGGCTCCAACGGCGATCGTCGAAGGCGCCGTGCCGGGCGAGGAGATGGTGTTGAAGGAGGGATAGTTGTAGCCATCGGAACCGGAGTTACCGGCGGCGACCACCACCACGGCGGTCTTGGCCGCGTTCTCGAAAGCGGTGGCCAGTACGTCGCACGGCGTGCCGGCGGGCACGCCGCAAGCCGCGCCGCTATCCAGCGGTCCGGTGAGCGCAATGCCGCCGCTGGACATGCTGATGACGTCCATGCCGTCGAGTATGGCGTCGTTGAGGGCGGTAACCCAGACATCCTCGGGCGGATTTTCGTTGACGTAGGGCGATCCCCAGATCTTGTAATTGCCCACCCAGGCTTTGGGCGCCATGCCGGAAAAGGTCACGCTGCCGGTGTTGGTGTTGCCCGCGGCGGCGGACGCCACCGCCGTGCCGTGGCCGATGCGGTCGCGCGGCGAGTAGTCGTCGGGTATCGAATCGATGGCCGGGTTGTTGGGGTCGCTCTCATTGCCCACTACAATCTGGCTGACGTAGCTGCGCGCCACAATCACCTTGGTGTTGGTGTAGTTGCAGGCGTCGGTGCTGCCGCTGCACTTGGGGAATCCCGAGGGGTAGGCCAGCGAGGAATCCTGCATCGCCGGGTGGTTCTGGTCGATGCCGGTGTCGAGGATGCCGATCTTGATACCCGCCCCGGCTTTGGACTGCCCGCCTACCAGGTTCCACGCGGTGGGAGCGTTCATCAGTTGGGTGGCCTTGTTGAGTTCCATATGCATCACCCGCATGGGGCGCACGCCGAGCACCCCCGGGATGGCGGCCAGCTCGGCGACCCGTTCCGGCGGGGCGGACACGAACACCGCGTTCAGCACTTCCGACACGGAACTGATGACATTCACGCCGCGGCGCGCCAGCTCCTGATGCACCGCACTCTGCGCCTGCGCCACCTGACGGCGGTAGCCATCGGCGGCGGCGGTGTGCATCGCCTCGCGCGTCACGAACCGGGAAGCGACGGGTTCGTCCTGTAGAATCAACGCGTAGCGATTACGCGCGTATTGGCCGAAGCCGGGCACTACGGCGACCGAGGCGGCCACCAGAATCATCAATGTTCGTGAGACGCGATCAGCAAACAGCATAATCCTCCAGACGTATAACCATTCTATTCGGGGTACGTTGATCAAGGTGCGGCAATAATGCCGCCTGTGGGGCAGGTTGTTAACCTGCGCGCCGGGGGTCCCCCGCAGATTGACAATCTGCCCCACACCTTACTTAAATCTCCGCTTATAGAAGAAGTCCAGCCCGAGCAGGCCGTTTTCTTCACGCAGCGCCACCGCCGACCACCGGCTGGAGAGCGCCCATTCCACCTGCACCACCTGCGGATTGCTCTGCGTCACATTCGTAATATAGGTGAACGTGATGGCGGGCGTCACCTGCTGCTCCAGCGTGAGCCGTGCCTGCGGGTTGTTGCCCACCCCGGAGAGGGTGGGGTCGATGCGCAGCTTGCTGACCCCGAAAAAGCGCTGCAAGCGTCCCGCCACCGGATTGGCGATCGCCGAACCGAGCAGCGCCGACGCCCCCATCTGGTTCCACGATTGCGGCTCCGAACTCTGCTGGATGAGCAGCGACGGGTCCGAAGTGGGCGTCCGCCCGGTGGCCAATAGCGCCACAATCTCGCTGAATTGCAGCGGTGGGTCGCTCCGCGGCGTCAGGGTCAACTTGGTCAGCGGTCCGGAAATCGTCAGCGTGACATCGATGCCGCGCGCCTTGGTTTCCAGGTCGATATTCAGAATCGGCTCCACCTTCACCGGGTTATAAAACGCGATGCTCCCCTGGCTGAGCGTGTACTTGGTGCCGAAAAACGTCAGCTTGCCCTGCGTGATGTTGATGCGCCCGAGCACCGCCGGATTGCTCGCCGTGCCGCGCACCCGCAGGTTCGCCTCGGCCTGCAGGTTCTCCGTCAGCGAGCTTTGCAGCTGGATGTCGGGCGCGGTCTCGATCTGCACATCGAAACTCATGCCGCCCAGCATGCCCTTGCGCGCCGAGGGCGTCTGCACCGGCTCGGCGCTCTTGGCCAGCAGAGAACTGAAGTCGGATTGCAGATTGATGCCGGTGCGCAAAATGGTCAGCGTGCCGGAGAGCATGCTGCTGTCCGAAGTCCCGGTCAGATTCAGGTTGGCATTGGCCACCGTGCTGACGCCCTCCGGATAGCGCACGCGCACTTCGCGGGCGTTGGCGTGCAAGCGGAACACGATTTGGCCGCCGCCGTAGCTGGCGAAGCCCGAGAGATCGATCTGCCCGCCGCCGGTCTCGCCGCTCAGGTTCTGGATGGTGGCGCGGTCCTTGGTGAAGAGCACCGTGCCGCTCGCCTTGGAAATGCCGTTGGGCACATCCACGATGTTGAACGCCGCATCCTCGAACTTCATGCGGCCGTTGATCTGCGGGTCGCTCAAGGAGCCGCGCACCGTGGCGTCGGTGGTCACCCCGCCGGAGGAGGCGAGGTCCTTGTCAAAATCCTGCAGGAAGCCGAGATCCAGCCGGCCATTCACGCGCAGGTCGAGCGGGTTCTTCTGTTCCGTCAAAAAGCGCCCCGCGAGGTTGAGATCGGTGCCGCGCCCCACCAGGTGCGCGCTCTCCACGGTGACCGTGGAACTGGCGAAGCGCACCACGATGGGTCCGGAATTCTTCAATGTGAGCGCGTCGGCGGAGATGTCCACCTCCGGCGCGGGGCCGAATTGGAACTGCGGAATGCGCAGTTCGGCCTTCATCGCCCGCCAGTTCAGCGCCGGCCCCTCGACGCGCAGCACGCCTTCCATGGAACCGGCGAATCGCGGCGCTTCCTCGCCCGGCGCCTTCGCCAGCCAGGGCTTGAGGCGCGCCAGGTCCACCTGCGAAAAACTCACCGTCGCGGTGCCGGGATATTCGCCATCCAGGCGCCATTCGCCATCGCCTTTCACCACCGAACCCGCCACCGTGGATTCCAGATGCGCACGCAGCGTCGCGCCCTCCGAACTGGCCGTAAGGTGCGCGTCGCCCAGCGGCTGGCCTTCCAGCTGCACGCCTTTGGCGACGATATCGGCGCGCAGCTCGTCGAGGCGGTAGGCGATTTTTGGGGTGGGGTGCAGCTCCACCAGCCCGCTGGCCGCCACTTGCAGCGTGCCTTTGATCCCGGGATGGATTGCCGCGATGGCCCGGATCTCTTCCTGAGCCATCACATTGCTGCTCACGTCGAAGCGCAGGCGGCCGGTATCGAAATGGTCCGCCTGGTGTTGAAAACTTCCGCTCAAGAGAACCTGTTTCTTCCCGGCCACCAGTTGGCCGTTGGTCACGGTGAGCGTATTCGCGGCGTAGCCGGCATGTGCCGTGAAGCGGTCGAAGGGCTGGTCAAGCAAGGTGCCCTTGAGGAGCTCCAGATCGGCCTGCGCGCGCGGCGCCGCCATGGTCCCGTTCAGCTGGGCGGAGCCGCTGAGCGTGCCGGTGACAGACAGATCCTTGGCATGCAGCAGCGCGGCGAGGTCGCTCAGGGCGGCATTCTTCAGCGCGGCGGTAGCGGCAATCGGGCTGGTCTCGCCGGTCTTCCACTGGCTCAACCCTACCGAGCCCTGGAACTGGGCGCGCAGCGGTCCCTGGCTGGCGGTGGCGTTCTGCACCCGCAGATAATCGGCAGCGGCCGCTACGTCCGCTTCCAGCGAATCCACGTGTTCGTCCGAAAAAGTGAAGTTGTTGGCGCGTATGTGGCCCACGATCCGCGGGTTGCCGAGGTCGCCGGTGACGCTGCCGTCAAACTGGACGGCGCCCAATTTCACCGGCAGAGTGGCGGCGCTCTGGCCCAGCGCGGGCAGCAGATCGTTGAGGTCGCTGGTTTCCAGGTGCACCTTCAGCTCGCTATTGATGGCACCCGAGAAATCCACCCGCGAATGCGGCAGGCTGACCGTCGAGTGTCCCACATCCAAAGCGCCGTTGCGGGCGTCGTACGCCAGCTGGACTTGCCCGTGCACCGCACCGCCCGAGGGCGCCGGCGCGAGCGTGAGATTGCCGCCGGCGCGCAGTTGCTTGGCGTTCTCGAGCGAGCCTTCCAGCCTCACGGCGCCGAACACCAGCGCGTCCCACGGCAGCGGTTCGCTGGAATACATGGCGACCGTGCGGCGCGAATCCACGCCGCTCAATTCCCCGGTTACGGAGTAGTGGTCCAGCTGGCGTAACTGCGCCTGGCCGCGGAAGGAGCCGCCCATCAGGCTTAACCCGATGCCGCCGATCTCGATATCCCTGCCGCGCAAGGCGAAGCTCTTCACCTGGCCCTGCACGGCTTCCCGGCGCTTGTCCGCCGCGTAAAAGCCGGAGAGCCGCAGGCCGTCGGCGAAGACGCCCTTCGCGCTCGCCGACACCGCGCCGTCGCCGCGGAAGTCCACCAGCCGCAGGACATCGTCGCGGTACTCCACTCCGCTGGCGTGCAGCGTACCGGCGAGCGCCAGACCGGCGGCCGGAGTCCACTCGCCCGTGCCGCCCACCAGGCCAATGCCGGCGCGCAGCTGCGGAGCCCGGAAGATGCGCGCAATGTCCTTGAGGGCAACGCTAGCCTGGTATTGAAAGTGCGCGTGCGGCGCCGCCAGGTCTTCCAGCGCGCCGTTGACCTCCACCCGGATGGCGCCGGTGGCGATGGTTCCCGAGTCCACCGCGATACGGTTTTTCTCCATGGTCACCGCCAGGTTCACCGCAAAGGGTTCCGGGCCATAATCGTCGTAGCGTAGATACAGGGGCTGAATGGACAGCGTCCCGCGGTAGCGCGGACCAAGCATTTCATACGCCAGGCGGACGTTGAGGTTTTCGCCGTGCGCGGCGAAGGGAATGCGGCCATGCGTCTCCACCTCGAAGATGCCGCGCTCCAGGCTGAAGCGGCCGATAGCGAGCTTGAGAATATCTTCCAAGGTGGAACTCTTGCCCGTGCGGCGCTGCTTCGGCGCGGGAAAGTTGCTGCCGCCATCGCTGCCGACGATCAGATAGACGCGCGGATCGGACACCGTCAGCGACTGAATGTCCACATCCCGGCGCAAGATGGATACCAGTTTGATGCCCACCACCACGGTTGCGGCGCGAAACAGCGGCGGTTTGCCCGGGGGCTCCGTCCCATGCAGCACGAATTCATGCACCTCCGCCCGCATGTGTTTCCAATCGAAGCGGAAAGAGGCGACTTCCACGCGCCCGCCGGTAGCTGTCTCGACGGTGCCGACGATGAGCTGCCGGACCCTGTCGTAAAACCAGGCGCTTTGCACCACGAAGATCGCCGCAATGCCCGCCATGAGCAGCAGCACGCCGATCGCGCCCGCGATTCGGAAAAGAATGCGCTTCAGTGGCATGGGTTCTCCACGAACCAGGTAGGACAGACCATCGCTTTTTGTGGTCTGTCATGCCTGGTCAAACCACGGCTGGGTGACAGACGACAAAAGGCGATCGTCTGTCCCACCTCAGAGTTCACACCCCTCATTGCAGCGCCTCCTCGTGCAGCACGACATGGGTGCGACGCCGCACGTCGCGCAGCCAGGTATCCATCTGCTGGTCGGCCCGCTGGCCGGTGAGCGTGCGCTCGATCTGCTCGCGATAATCCTCCAGCGACACCGGCTGTCCTGGATGGGCGGCCTCCGCCGCGGGCTTCACGGTCTTGGTGAAATACTCCTCCACGTCCTGGGCTCCCAACTGCACGCCCGTCTCGAAACGCATCTGGATGAACAGCAGCAGCGTGCGCTGCCACAGCAGTAACTCCTTGAAGTCCTCCTCGGTGATGCCGTACTCGGCCAGCGCGGCGCGATATTGCGATTCGTCCTGGAAATGCGCCTTCCGAAACTGCTCGATGGCCGGAACGAGCTCGGCGGGGTCGGGCAGCGGATAGCGGCTGTTGGCCAGTTCGGTCTGGATCAGCTTCTGCTCGATCATCGCTTCCACCGCGGCCCGCTTGCGGGCCGGACTGAAATCCGCCTTCACCCCATCCTGAAACGCGGCCACGCGGAGTTCGCGATCGAGATCGCTGGCCGTGATGACGCGGTTGCCCACCGAGGCGGCGATGCGGTCGATGATCTCGCCGCGCGCCGCCATCGCCAGGGCAATGCCCAGCGCGCCAATCAGCCGAATTGCATGAGCGTTTCTCAAAACGTTTGTCCGATCGAAAAGAAGTATTGAAAGTGGCTGACCCTCTGCACCTGGCAATTGCTCGCTATGGCGCAGGGGTTCACGCCCGCGTTGAGCAGATCCTGCTGCGTGCCTTTGAATCCGAAATACCGCGGACCGTTGATGCTGTACCCCAAATCCACGCGCAGCGGCCCCACCGGCGTCCGGTAGCGTATGCCGAAGCCCACCGCGTGCACCATGTAGTCGAAGTCCTTGATATCGCGCTGCGTCTGGCGCAGCGAGAAATTGCTCACGTTGGTGTAAATGTTGCCCATATCGTGGAAGAGTACGCCACCGATATTGTCGCCGATCAGCGGGAACCGCATTTCGGTCTGGTTGAACAACAGGAACGAGCCGCCCAGGGGAAGTCCCGTCGTGGGGTCGCGCGGTCCCGCCTGGAATTCCGGGAAGCCGCGATGAGAGGAGCCGCCGCCGCCGAAAAAACGCTCCGGCAGCGGGATGGCGTTCAGTGGATCGCCGGAGTTGTTGAATGCCCAGATATCGCCCACTTCGGTGCTGCGCGCGAACACGAATCTCTTGCCGATGGGGTGGTAAGTGGAATTGCGCAGCAGGAAGCGTGCGAAGTTGGGCTGCGATCCCAAATGGTTATTCGCCAGCCCGACATCCACCGTGTTGTAGATCCCCTTATGCGGGTCCAGCGGGTCGTCGCGGCGATCAAAAATCCACCCGAACGAGACTATTCCCACGCGCACCGGCTGGGAAAGCAGCGGGATCAGCAACGGTGTGATCTTGAGCGTCGACTCATCCACGTTGACGCGGCGGTAGGTGTAGCGGTAGAACACCGTGCTCGACTTGGAGAGCCGCTGCGTAAGCTGCGCCGAGGCCTCTCCGCGCTTGTAGGAGAACGTGCGCACATCCTGCGAATCCTCCAGCAGGGCGGTGAAGGAGAGGCTCAGGTGCTCGCGGTTGCGGAAGCGCGGCCAGTTGTAGCCCAGCACGGCGCGCTGGTCCAGGGTAGAGGCGCGCGTGCGCAGGCTGATGCTGTGTCCCAGCCCCCACAGATTGTTGCGCGCCAGGTCCAGCGAGACGCGCCCCGAAAATCCGGTCTGGCCGGCGCCCAGGCAACTCTGGCATCCGCCGATGCGCGCCAGTTCGGCGCCCACACCGACCGCCATCGAGTAGCGCGCCGCTTCTTCCATGTTGTACACCACGTATTTCCGGTCGGTATCGCCATCGGGATTCTCCACCGCCGCGTCCACCTTGGCGAACACTCCCAGGTCGTACAGGCGGCGCTGCGTCCCGGTGATCGCGATGGGCGAGAGCGGGTCGCCCGGATTGAGCCGCAGGCTGCGCGCCACCATACCCGGCCGCGTGACCTGCAACCCCGCCGGGTTGATCAGCACCTGCCGGACGAACTGCTGCTGCCCCTCGTGCACCACGAAAAAAACATCCATGCGATTGGGGCCGGCCGCGGGCTTGGAACTCCACTCGAAGGTAACCAGCGGAAAGCCGTTTTCGAAATAATCCGCCAGGATGGTGTCGCGGTCCACCGCCACGTTGAATTCGCTGAATGGCTGCCCTGTGGTGGAACTGAGCTTGGCGAGAATACGCGCTTTGTCCAGCTTTTCCACCCCGTCCAACTGCACGCTGTTGACCAGGTACTGCGGCCCTTCCTGAACCTCCAGAGTCACGGCGAGATTGTCCTCCTTACCGAGATAGTGATCGGTCGCCTTGGAGGTCACTTTGACGTCGTGGAAGCCGTTCGACTCGTAGAGGTTGGCGATGCTGTCCCGGTCGCGCCGCAGCAGGCTTTCGCTGTAGCGGCCATGCGGGAACTGCAGGAAACTCGCGGTTTGCAGGTACATGCGCTCGCGGATCACCTCGGCGGAAAAGTAGTGGTTGCCGGTAATCGCGATCGCCACCAGTTTGTGGCGCTTCCCGGTGTTCACCAGGAAATCCACATTGGCTCTGTCGTTGATCACCTGCTGTTGTTTGAACTCTACCTGGGTGTCATAAAATCCCTGGGATTGGAAGTGATCGCGCAGGTTGCGCGCGCCCTCCACCAGCAGGTCGTGGTCCACGGCGTGCTCTTCAAACACCGGGATGAGGCGCCGCAGCATGCCCTGCGACACCCTGGCGCCGATGGTATTCACCTGGATGCGGGGTCCCGCCTCGATGCGCAGGGTGGGAATCGCCAGGTTGGCGGCCGCATCGTAGTTCAGCGATTCGAGCGCGACCTTGGCCTCCAGCCGGTCTTCTTTTTGCAGCAGGTCGCGCACTCCGTCCAGCCCCTGGTGGACGCGCAACTGGGTTACCGGCTTCCGGGTATGGATGATCCATCGGCGGAACCTGGTGGCCTTCTCCACGCGCGCCGGGTCCATCTTGAAATCGCCCAGCAGAACCGGCGTTCCGAAACGGGCGCGCCGTCCGCTTTCGATTTCGAAGCGGATGTTCACCTGCTGGTGCACCGGGTCGTAATCGAACACCGGATGGATGGCGCTCAGGTATAAGCCGTTGCCTTCCAGCAAGTGGCGCTGGCCGCTAACCGCCGTTTCCAGGTTGCTCTCGATGTAGGGTTGCCCCAGATCCAGCCGCGTGGCGTTGCCCAGTTGGCCGCGGTTGGGCGGATTGCCCACCCTGCCCGTGACCGAAATGTCGCCGATGAACCAACTGTTGGCCGTGATGAATTTGACGATGACGCCGCCGCTGTACGGCTCGGCATCCACCTGGATATCGCGGTAGCGGCCGGTGGCGAAGAGGCGCTCCAAGCTGGCGCGCACTACCGCCATACGCAACGGCTCGCCGCGCTTCAGGGGCAGCATCTCGAAGAGCTCGGCGCCCTCCAGGGGCTGCTCCGCGGGCTCGAACCGGATGTTGACCACCGGCTGGCCTTCGTACTTCTGATATTGCGCCAGAAGGCTTCGGGGCTGCGCGGCCGCCAGAAGCATGACCATGCATGGTGAATAGGCGAGCAGCGATCGCACCAACACAATGATAACCGATGAGTTGTAGGACAGGCTTCCCGGCCTGTCCTATTTGTTACCATCGCAGTGCATGGACCCCTCGGATCGCGAGCGCTACTCGCGCCAAATCCTCTTCCCGGGCATTGGCGAGCGGGGGCAGGAAGCGCTCCTGCACGCCCACGCTGTCGTCGCCGGGTGCGGCGCGCTGGGCAGTTTCCACGCCGCCGCCCTGGCCCGCGCCGGTGTCGGGCGCCTGACGCTGATCGACCGCGATTACGTGGAGCCCAGCAACCTGCACCGCCAGTGGCTCTTCGAAGAAGCGGACGCCGCCGACGCCCTGCCCAAAGCCGCGGCCGCCGAACGCCGCATCGCGCGCATCAATTCGTCGATTCGCGCGCGCGGCGTCATTGCGGATCTCACCAGCGCCAACGTGGCGGAACTGCTGGGCGATGCCGACATCATCCTGGACGGCACGGACAACTTCGAGACCCGCTACCTGATCAACGATTTCGCCGTGAGCCGCGGCAT
>OCZU010002000.1_pt1 | contig 13137 bp, 8 predicted proteins | sample 1539001 | NCBI WGS metagenome assembly OCZU01 (sample SAMEA3539306, study PRJEB22396) | soil metagenome | biome: tundra; feature: field; material: soil | place: USA | collected 2010-05 | depth 0.15 m
CCCGGCCGGCGCCAGCCCCGCCGAGTTCCCCCGGGGGTGGTCCGGTGAGCTCATTTCCGGGGTCCGTGAAGCTGCTGCGCGGTGGACTGGTGCAGCTCGACCCCGCCAGCAGCGCGATCGTCGACGTGATCGTGTTCCAGTACAACCCCGACACGGTCACCAGGACCATGCAGCCCCGGGGCATGACGGGCGAGCCAGGTGACCGGCTCGAGGTGCTCCGGCTCACCGGCCCGCCGCACGAGACGATCAAGCTGGAGGCCGAGTTCGACGCGGTCGAGCATCTGGATACGCCGAAACATTCCGACCCGAGGAACGCGCCGGTCATCGAAGGCGGTCTGCTGCCGGCCCTGGCCTCCCTCGAGGCACTGATCACGCCTTCCGCTGATCAGCTCCTGGCCACTGACGCGCTCTTTGACCAGGGGGCTCTCGAGGTGGCCCCGACCGAGGCTGCCCTGATCGTGCTGGTCTGGGGAATCAAGCGGGTGGTTCCGGTCCTGGTTGGCAGCTTGTCGATCACCGAGGAAGCCTTCGATCCCCAGCTCCGGCCGATCCGGGCCAAGGCCAGCCTGGAACTCAAGGTGCTGACCACCAACGACCTGCCGATGACCCACCTCGGATCGACGCTCTACGTGAGTTACCGGCGCACCGCCGAGGCCCTGGCCGCCCTGGTGGCCTCTACCGACGTACGGCCCCTTGGGCTGGAGCATCTGCCATGACCGGATCCAGGAGCACAACGAGATGAGCTCGCCGAGCCGTTATGCCGCGGTGGGCACTGCCACCTGGACGGCACCAGACGGGACCTTGGTGCCGTACCTTCTGCGACGTTTCCTGCCCCAAGCCGGGCAGCTGGCGACGCTGCGTACCCACCTGGTCCGTCCCGGTGAGCGCGTCGATCTGATCGCCAACGCGGAACTCGGTGATCCCGGCCTGTCCTGGCTGCTGGCCGACGCCAACCTGGTCTACCAGCCGAGCGACCTCAACCAGCCCGGCCAGACCATCATCATCCCTCTCCCCGCGGGCGTGCCCAGTGGCCAGTGAGCTCACTCTCAGCCTGCTGATCGGGGGCGTCCATCCGCAGCCGGCGCCACGGGAAGTCATCGAGTCGCTGGTCTCGGCCAGCGTGACGGTAAGCACGACCGGAAAGAGCGGTTTCGACCTGTCCTTCGCCGTGAGCACGGGATCGCCGCTGCTCACCGACCTGCTGCCGGCCGGGTATTTCGATCCCCCGGCGCGGGTGATCCTGGTCGCCACCATGGCCGGCACCGCCACCGTGCTGATGGACGGCGTGATCACGTTCCAGGAGATGGTGCCGAACGACGAACCGGGCAAGTCGGTCCTCTCGATCAAGGGTGACGACCTGACCCGGATGCTCGACCTCATCGACCTGACCGGCTTCCCCTACCCGGCCATGCCTGCCGAGGCGCGCGTGGCCCTCGCCGTGGCCAAGTACGCGCCGCTCTACGGGATCGTCCCGCTCGTCATACCCAGCGTCCTGATCGATGTCCCGAACCCGACCGTCGAGATCCCGACGCAGCGGGGCACCGACCTGAACTACATCAAGATCCTCGCCGACCGGGTCGGTTACGTCTTCTTCATCCAGCCCGGACCGCGGCCGGGGATGAGCCTGGCGTACTGGGGACCGATGCTGCGCACGGCGATCCCGTTCCTGCCGACGCCACCGCCGATCGCCATCGACTGGGACGGGGCCAGCAACGTCGAGTCGCTTCAGTTCTCCTTCGACGGTTTCGCCAAGACCCAGTGGGTGGTGCTGATTCAGGTCGGCAGCTTCCCGGTCCCCATCCCGGTCCCGGACGTCAACCCGATCAGCCCGCCGCTCGGCCAGAAGAGCCCGCTGCCGCTGAAGATCAGCCCCATGCCCGGGCTGGCCAAATACAACCCGGTCCAGGCGGCTGGCATCGCCCTGGCCAAGGCCGCGTCCACGGCCAACGTCATCTCCGGCCAGGGCACCCTGGACGTGCTCCGCTATGGGTCGATCCTGCCGGCCCGGACGATCATCGAGGTGCGCGGGGCTGGCATCACCTACGACGGCCAGTACTTCGTCGACGCCACGACGCACACCATCAAACCGGGTTCCTACAAGCAGAGCTTCACCCTCAGCCGCAATGCCCTGATCGCCGGCGGCGGTGGCAACCCGATGTCCTATCTCGCGTCGCCCGTGCAGGAACTAAGCGGGTTCGCCGCATCGGCGACGGCGGGCCCGGCGGCACTGCCCGGCGGCGTGGGCATCGCCATCAGCCCGCCTGGGCCAATGCTGGCCGTGCCGACGCAGCCACCGGCTGGCAACGGCGGCCGGATCGCCGCCCTGCCGGCCTCACCATGACCATCCGAGCGAAGGAGACCCATGCCTGACCTAGGCCACTCCGGTTACAAGGAGGCGCTCGCCCCCTTCGGCGAAGCGGATGCCCAGGACCCGGATCCCGAGGTCCGCAAGCGCTTCTTCGGCAAGTACCGGGGCTCCGTGGTGACGAACGTCGACCCGCTCGGGAAGGGCCGGCTCATGGTGCGTGTCCCCGACGTCCTCGGCATCCTGCCCAGCAGCTGGGCGCTGCCCTGCGTGCCGATGGCCGGCCCGATGATGGGCACGTCCTTCGTGCTTCCGCCGGCCGGATCCAGCGTGTGGGTCGAGTTCGAGCAGGGCGACCCGCAGATGCCCATCTGGGTCGGGTGCTTCTGGGACACGTCCGACAACCTCGGCACGCTGGGGACGCAGACCGCCATGCTGGGGATCCCGTCCGTGACACTGGAGACCGCCACCAGCGGCATCGGGATCTGCGATACGCCCGTGCTGTCCGCGACCTCCGGCAACGTGGTCCTCTACTCATCTGATGGAGATACCTCGATCAGTCTCGGTCCAGATGGCGTGACCATCACGGCGACATCCGTTCAGATCGTGGCGTCGAGCTTCACCGTCAACGACACAGACTTCACGGTGACCTGAGCATGGACATTGCCTTCCCGTACCAGCTCGACCCGCAGGGCACTACCGCAGCCGCGGCCTCTTCTGACGACCACATCGCCCAGATGCTCGAGCAGCTGCTCTTCACCCGGCCGGGGGAACGGGTCAACCGCCCCGGCTTCGGGTGTGGCCTGCTCGACCTGGTATTCAGCCCCAACTCCCCGGAGGTCGCCGCCGCACTCTCCATCACTGTGTCGGCCGCCGTCCAGCAGTGGCTGGGTGACGTGGTGAAGATCCAGTCCGTGGACGTCACCTCCACCACGAACCAGCTCCAGGTCGTGCTGAGCTACCTCGTCGTCGCTACCGGTGCCCCGTCTACCGTCACCCTCTCGGTGCCGGTCGGGTGAGCGAGACAATGAGCGGCACAACGGCCCGCTGGGGCGACCTGATGGTGCAGGGTGGTGCCCGCCGTCAGGAGATCCGTCGCCGCCACAGCAACGGGCTCGACACGGTCGAGGTGGATCACGGGGGCCGCCGGCTGGTGCTGACCTTCCTGGAACACGCGCCAACTGACGTGCATCCGGCCAACGTCCGGATCGACGGGCCGCACGGCGTGCCGCCGGTCAGCGCGACCGCGGTCAGGCGGGCCACCGAGGATGATCCGCATCTTGAGGACCGGCTGCTCGTCGAGCTCTCAGGTCCAGGCGGGGTCGGGCCTTACACGCTCCGGCTGGTCGAGCCGACGGCCGACGATCGCCCCGGGTGGGCGCCGTTGCGGGGCCTGGACCCGCGGTTCGCCCGGGCCTCCTTCACCTTCGATGTCGACCTGCCCAACCCGGTCTCCGGTTCGCTGCAGGCCGCCACGTCAAGCAGCGCCGCTCTGCAGGCGTCGTACCTGGCCCGCGACTACGAGGGGCTGCGCCAGCTCATCCTGGACCGGCTGGCGGAGACGATGCCGGCGTGGACTGAGCGTCACATCCCGGATATCGGGATCACTCTGGTGGAGTTGCTCGCCTACATCGGCGACGACCTCAGCTACTACCAGGACGCGGTCGCCACCGAGGCCTACCTGCAGACGGCACGTCAGCGTATCTCGGTGCGACGGCATGCCCGCCTGGTCGACTACCAGCTCGGCGAGGGCAGCCAGGCTCGGGCGTGGGTCTGCCTGAATGTGACCAGCACGGCGGAGCTGCCCCTGCGCGAGCTAGCGTTCGCCGCCGCGCCGGGCTTGCCGGACTGGGTATCGCCGGTGCTGTCCGCGGACGTCCCGCTATCCGGGACGCCCAGCCAGATGCGCCCCTACACGCCGGTCCGGGCAGCCCTCGGACCGGCGGCGACGATGAGCGACGACGATCTCTGCCGCGGCCCGATGATCGCGGTCCGCTACGCCCACAACGAGGTGCCGCTGTGGGCGTGGGGCGAGCAAGACAGCTGGCTGCTGGCCGGGGCCACCACCGCTGTTCTGGCCGACACCTGGACCGATGCGGACGACCACGGCCCGTCGGGACCGCGGTCGCTTGCTTTGCAGCCCGGCGACGTCGTGGTGTTCGAGGCCACCGTCGACCCGTCCGGAATAGGGCCGCCGGACCCGGCCCAGCGCCACCCGGTCCGGCTGACCGCGGTGCACCCGTCGGTCGATCACCTCTACGACCAGCCCATCCTGGAGATCACCTGGGCACAGGCAGAGGCGCTGCCCTTCGACCTCCAGGTCACCGCGCCGGGCTCGGCCGGCACGCCGGTGCAATGCGCTGTGGTGCGCGCCAACACGGTCCTGGTCGGGGACGGCACTGCGGTGTCAGACAACTTGCCCGTGGGCCAGGTGGTACTCACCCATCCGTCGCTCACCTGGGCCTGTCCCTTCCCTGATGCTGCGACCGTGGCTCGCCACCAGGCCACGCTGCTTCGCCGGCTGCCCGGGGACTGGCGGCATGAGGTAGAGGCGTGGCGACGTGACGCGACAGCCGGCCAACCGCTGACTGAGCGCCAGCTGACCGGGCTGCGGCGGCTGCTCGGGGAGGAGGCGCTCACGGAATCCGGCCTGACCGGCCGGAAGAAGGATCGCGGCGAGCAGGAGGCGGAGGGCCTGCGTCACCTGCTGCTCGATGCTGACCGGCTGCTCGCTCCGCGGGTACGCCGGCTGGAGGTGCTGGCCGACCTGGCCCGGGCCAGCGGCCCACTTGAGGAGGTGCTGCTCCGGGAGGTGGCCGACGACTGGGGGGCGGAGCTGGCCGGGCTGCTCAGCGCGCACCAGCCCGCCGCGTGGGGTCTGGCTGCCGCAGCCACCAGCCAGGATCCCCGCTGCGCGATGCCTCTGCTCAGCCTGGCGCCGGCCGACGGCACGGGCGAGCCGTGGACGGTGGTGCGCGACCTGATCGATAGCCAGCCTGGATCCCGGCAGGTCATGGTCGAGGTGGACGACGCAGGCCTGGCTCACCTGCGGTTCAGCCCGGGTGACAAGCCGAGCGGCCCGGTCACAGCGAACTACCAGGTCGGCCAGGGGGTGGCCGGTAACGTGCCGGTCGAGGCGATCAACGCTGTCGTGGCCCTGACTGACGGCGCCGCTGCAGCCGCATCGGTGGTGCAGAGCCTCGGGAACCCGCTTCCCGCCGTGGGCGGCACGGACCCGGAGAGCATCACCGCGGCCAAGGCCGCCCTGCCTGGCGCCTACCTGATCGATCAGCCGCGGGCCCTGGTCGCGGCCGACTACACCGCGATCGCCGAGCAGGTGGCCGGTGTCCGCGCGGCGGCGACCGTGCTGCGCTGGACCGGGATTCGTTACGCCGCCGACGTCGCCATCCAGCCCTCTGTCGGCGAGGATCCGGGCCAGGAATTGCTCGCCGCGGTCGACGACACGCTGTGGCCGCTCCGGCGCATCGGCCACGAGCTGTGGGTGCGGCCGCCGAGCTACCGGCCGCTCGTGCTTGAGCTCAACGTCCGCGTCGGCGACGATGTGGTGCGCGCCGCCGTGACGGCCGCGCTGACCGCGCTGCTCGGCTCCGGTCAGCAGGCCGACGGCAGCCCCGGGATGTTCAGCCCGGAGCTGATGGGCTTCGGCCAGCCCGTCTACGCCAGCCCGATCGTCGCCGCGGCACAGGACATCCCGGGCGTCGAGGCCGTCGAGCTGACCCGCTTCGGCTTCCTCGGCCCGCCCGGCACGCCCGTTGCCGCCACGGCACCGGAGCGTCTCGGCCTGCGGCCGAGCGAGATCGCCCGCCTGGACAACGACCCGGCCGCGCCGGAGCACGGCTACGCCACCATCAACCTGGCCGGTGGCCGGTGAGCGACCTCGTTCCAGTCACCCCGCCGGCCGGTCTGCCGGCATTGCCGTACAGCCCCGGTGATCGACAGCAGTTCTTCAGCCAGATGCTGGCCGAGCTCGTGCGTACCGACACAGCCGACGGCAAGCCATTCGGGCTGCGCACCCGGGCCCTCGATGACCCGACAGTGGCCCTGCTCGACGCGTGGGCCACCGTCGCCGATGTCATCGCCTTCTATCAGGAACGCATTGCCAACGAGGGATTCGTGCGGACGGCCACCCAGCCGGGCTCCCTGCTGGCCATCGCCCAGCTGACGGGCTACCAGCCGCGCCCGGGGCTGGCCGCCTCGGTCTGGCTGGCCTACAAGCTGCCGCCCGATCCCGCCGATACCGCCGTGGTCCTGCCGGCCGGACTGCTGGCCCAGTCGGTACCCGGCACGGGCGAGCTGCCGCAGACCTTCGAGACCACCGGCGAGCTCGTAGCCCGGTGGAGTTGGAACACCCTCGGCGTGCGCACCACCGGCCCGGTCACGGCACCCGCGGGGCTCCCGAAGCTGACCAGCCTCGCTTTCCGGGGGGTGACGACCGGCCTGACGGCCAACACCATGATCCTGCTCTCCGACGGCAGCACGCCGCCGACGGCGATGCTGGTGGAGACAGCCAGCGCGAATCTGGCCAGTAAGGTCACTACCGTGACGCTGCGGTCGCCGACGGTCAGCTCTAGCCCGGTCACCCCGGCCAGCGCCAGCGCCGACCCGCAGGCCGCGTCGCCCCCTGCTACCCCGGCCAAGCCGGGCGCGCAGATCACTACCATCGACTCCTTGCTGCCCCGGCTGCGCGAGCTGCCGAAGACACCGCCTGCTTCCGCGGCTGCCCTCAACCGGGGGCCGAAAGAGGTGTTTGCCCAGAACTCGGACGCCATTCCCCGGCTAGTGGCGGCCCTCCATCCGGCGCTCGCCGACACCATCTACAAAGCCCTCGGCACGGCCTCAATCGGCACCAGCGCCGTGCAGGCCGCGCAGGCGCTGCGGGTGCAGGCCACGCCCTTCGGCGTCCGGATGCCACCCCGCCCCGTCTTCGACAGCAAGGGCCAGCCGGTCGGCACCGAGGAGTGGCCGATCGGCGACATGAAGGTTCTGACCGTCCAGGTGAATTGGAGAGGTGACAGGCCGTTCGGCGAGGCCCAGGTATCGATCCAGGGACCTGACGGCGTCTCGGCCCAGGCGGTCGAGACTAGGAACCCGCCGGCCAGCTTCACGCTCGGGAGCGCCAACGTCACTGTGACCACCAGCCCGCAGGCCGGGGTATCGTTCGTGCTAACCGACCCCTCCTCGGCCTTGGCCAGCATGACGCTGACCGTGTCCTCGTCGGCCGATAGCCCGGGGTCGTTCATCGTTACCATCGGTAACGACACATTTACCTGGGTGCCGACCGTAGAGGCGGACGAACGCTTCACCATCGGCAACTACCGGGTGACCATCGGCTGGTCCGCCCCAGCCGACGCGAAGGTAAAAGAACCGCGCGCCGCTGAGGCCATCCTCACAATTTCGGTTGCCGAGCCCCTGCCACCCGACCCGAACATACTGGACCTCGATACGACCTACCCGGGCATCCTTCCCGGCAGCTGGGTGGTTATCACCTGCCCGGCCGACGAGATACCCACGCCCCTGGCGCCCGCCTACCCGGTGGTCACCCAAGTCAAAAGCGTGGCGACGACCACTGTCGCCCGCTATGGGATGAGCGGCACGGTCACCGAGCTGACCCTCGCCGATCCGTGGATGGGATCCGATGCGCGATGGCTGTCGGCGGTGCGGCCGCTGGGCGTGCAGGCCCAGCCGGCCGAGCTCAAGCTGCTCCCGGTGGCCCGGCCCGGCCCGCTCGCCGGCTCGACCATCGACCTTGACGGGCTGTACGCCGGCATCGAGGCCGGGCAGCGCATCCTGGTGACGGGCACCCGCTGCGATCTCCCCGCCGGCGCCACCGTTCCGGCCGGCGAGCCGGCCATGGTCGCCGGCGTCACCCAGCAGACAACCTCCGGGACCGCCGACACGCCGCACACCACGCTGCACCTGGCCGCCGCGCTGACCTACAAATACGACCTGCCGTCGGCCCAGATCTACGGCAACGTCGTGCCCGCCCAGCAGGGCGCCACCGTGACCGAGCCGCTCACCGGCGCCACCCCCGGCGACCCCAACCTATCCTTCACGCTGTCCCAGGCCCCCGTCCTGGCCGATCCCAGCTCCACAGCGTCGGGATCCGTCTCATCCCTCCAGCTCAGCGTCGGCGGGCGGACCTGGACACCGGTGACCCGTCTCGACGCGGCCACGCAGCCCTACAGCTACCTGACCGGGCTCGACAGCCAGGGCCGCACCACCATCACGCTGAGCGGCCCACTGCCGACGGGCACCAGCAGCGTGCTGGCCACCTACCGGACCGGGCTGGGCAGCGGCGGCAACGTACGCGCCCACCAGGTCAGCCAGCTCCTGAGCCGGCCCCTGACCGTCGCCAGCGTGGACAACCCGCTGCCGGGTTCAGGCGGATCCGGCGGCGACGGACCGGACGACCTGCGGACCGGCGCGCCAGCCGGCCTGGTCTCGCTGGGCCGCCTGGTCTCGGTCGCGGACGCCGCCGACCTGGTCCTGTCGTGGGCCGGGGTAGGCAAGGCCAGCGCCGTGCCGGCGACCGACGGCGGAGGTGAGGTGGTCGCCCTTACCGTGGCCGGCGTCGATCCCGTCGCCCTCGACCCGAGCGGGGCGCTGTGCACAGACCTGGCCGGGGCCCTCACCGACGCCGGCGATCCGAGCGCGCCGGTCGTCGTCCTCCCGGCGTTTCTGTATCTCATCGTGCTAGCGGCCAGCGTCCGCCGCGATCCCGCGCTGGCCTGGACCGATGTCTCCGCCGCGCTGCAAACCGCGCTCTTCGGCGCGTTCGGCTACCCGCAACGCCAGCTCGGCCAGGACGTCATCATCAGCGAGATCGTCGCCGTGGCCCACTCGGTTCCCGGCGTGGAGTCCTTCTCGGTGACCGCCATCACGCTGATCCCGACGACCGCAACGGCCACTGGCATCGAACGCCTGATACGGGCTCTCCCGAAGCCACCGCGCAGCGGACGTCTTCCCGTCCCCCCGGTCTCGTCGGCGGGCGGGCCGCCAGCCGCGGCGGTCGCCTTCCTCTCCGACACCATGACCGACACTCTCATCCTCCAGCAGGTGGTGGGCTGATGGACACCGACCGGCTGTATGACCTCCTGCCCGCTTTCGACCAGCTTCGCGACGTCGAGGCGGGTGGCCCGCTGCGCGCCCTGCTCGGCGTGATCAGCGATCAGGTGGCCGTGCTGGAGGCGGACATCGCGCAGCTCTACGACGACTGGTTCATCGAGACCTGCCAGGACTGGCTGGTCCCCTACTTCGCCGACCTGGTCGACGTCGCGCTCGGCCCCACTGTGGGAGCGTCGGCCACCGGCCCGCTCGATCCGCTGGACGCGGCCAGCCGCCGGAGCCAGGTGGGCAACGCCATACGAGACCGTCGGGCGAAAGGGACACTGGCGGCCATCGAACGTTATGCCAATGATGTGGGCGGATGGCCGTGCCGGGCGATCGAATACGCGTGGCTCATCTCGGTTACCCAGTCCGTCCGGCATCCTGACCTCAGCCGGGGCACCATGATGCCGATCGGGGATTCCGGCGCTCTGGACGGGTTCGGCACTCCGTTCTCCGCGGCCGCCGAGACGGCGGACGTGCGGCGCATCTCCTCGCACCGCACGCGAGGGACTCACAACCTGCCGTCCATCGGGCTCATCGCATGGCGCCTGGTCGCGGACGGCGTCGATCGTGCTCCCGCGGAGTGCGTGAACGACGAGAACCATTTCACCTTCGACGTCCTGGGCCGTGATACCCAGCTGTGCGTCGTGCCCACGCCCCGGGTGCCTGGCCAGCGGCCTGCCGGCGACCTCGATGTTCCTGCCCCGATCAGCCGGCTGGCCCTGGATCGCCGACTTGAGGACTATTACGGCGAGGCCCGCAGCTTCTGCGTGTACCGGGGACGTTCCGTTGTCGACCGCGCCGAGATCATAGTCGCCGACCTAATGCACTGGCGGCACCGTCTCGCGGAGCACCAGGTCGCGGTGGACCCGGTGCTCGGAAGGATCGCCTTCCCGGCGCGCGATGTCCCCGAGGCGGGCGTCTCGGTGAGCTACCGCCGCCTCACCGTCGGCGGCATCGGCGGCGGGCAGTACCCGCGGTCGCTGACCCCGGCCGCGGCCGCGTGCTACCCGGTAAGCATGGCCGGCGCCGGCGGATACCGCAGCGTCGGCGCGGCCTTCGCCGCGTGGCGGGCCGACCAGGCGGGCGGGAAGGCAGGCTCCCAGGCCACCATTGAGATTCTCGATGACGGAGTCTATGAGGAGCGGCTGCACCTTGAGCTCCGGCCCGGTGAGGCGCTGGAAGTACGGGCCGCCGACGGTCACCGGCCGGTGCTGCGCCCAGTCGACGAGAACCACGACCGCCCGGAGGCGCTCCGCGTCACCGGGACAGGCCACGAGAAGGATGAGCAGCCGCCCCAGCGGAAGGCCCGGCCCCGCCGGGCCCGGCGGGGCAGCAAGCCGCCGCCAACCGGCGAACCGGCCGACGCGGACGACAGCGAGGGCGATGCCACGCCGGTCACTGCCACGCCGGTCACTGGCGCGGCTCCGGCCGGGCCGCCGCCGGACGTCACCTTCGACGGGGTGTGGGTCGCCCGGCACGCCGTCGAACTGGCCGGGCACCTCGGCACCGTCACGTTCCGGCACTGCACGCTGGTGCCGGCGGGCGGGCGCCGGCACGAGGACAGTGGCGTCAGCCTGCGGGTCGAAGCCATGCCGTGCGCTGTCCAGATCGAGTTTTCTGTCGTCGGCCGGGTGCAGGTGATCAGCCCCGAGACCGGCTTCGACCCGGTCCCGGTTACCGTCACCGACTCGATCCTCGACCCTGGCCGCTCAGGGGAGAAGGCGATCGAGGGGGCGGAGCGCCGGCCAGCCTGGGTCGCGCTGTCTCTGTGCCGCGTTACCGTCCTCGGCGGCCTGGATGTGCGGGAGATCGGCGTGGTGGCCGACAGCATCATCACGGGACGGCTCGACAGCGCCCGCCGCCAGGTCGGACAGGTGCGTTTCTCTTATGTTCCTGAAGGGTCCCAGACGCCGCGGCGCACTTCGTGCCAGCCCGACGACGTGCTGGCCGAGGTTGACGACGCCATCGCCCGGGGCACCGTCCCCGCCTCGCAGCGCGACGCCCGCCGGCAGCTTGAGGCGGCCCGGGTCACCCCCGGGTTCGACAGTGTGCGGTTCGGCGCGCCCGCCTACGGCCGGCTGATCACCGCCTCACCGCCCGAACTGACGCGCGGCGCGCATGACGAAGGCGAACTCGGCGGCTACCACGACCTGTGGCTCGCCTACCGCGAATCCCAGCTGCAGTCCGGGCTGCCCAGCTACGCCCCGATGGGGATGGACATCGACGCCATCTTCGCCACCTAGGAGACGTGATGTACGGAGATTTCTCCCGGATGACCTTCGCCCCGGCCAAGGCCTACACCGGCGTGTGGTCCCAGCAGGGCCGGGTCCAGCTCGACGCCGACGCCAACGAGCAGACGGCCATCCTCCTCGACTGGCTGCGGACCCTCGCCGTCGACTTCATCGGCCCTTTCGGCGGCCACGTCACCCGGGCCGGTTTCCTCGTCGAACTCTCGGGCCGCAACGTGACACTCAGCCCCGGTCATTACTACGTGTACGGGTTGCGCTGCGAGATCCCCGAACCTGCGGATCCCAAGGCCCCAGGGATGACATTTCTCGACCTGGCCCCCAACGCCGATGCCCTCACTAATTCGCCGCAACTGGTGGAGATGCTCGTGTGGGAGCGCTCGGTGAGCGCCGTGGCCGACCCCGATCTGCTCGAGCCAGCCCTCGGGCCGTACCCGCCCGACACCACCGTGCGCACCCAGGTGGCCTGGGCCCCTGCGGTCAGTTCTAAGCTGCCCGACGGCACTCCGCTCAGCACGCTGAAGGCTAAGCACCTCAACGCTGAGTACATCTCCGGCAAGTTCGAGAAGTACAACGCCGGCGGCTCCGCCCGCCCATTGCTGTCGGCGCGCGCCGAGCCGGACGCCGAGACCGAGGATGCGTCGATCGTGCCCGCCACCTCGGGCTACCTCGGTGTGGAGAACCAGCTGTACCGCGTCGAGATACACAACGGCGGCACAGTGGGCAGCAAAGCCGACGGCGGCGGCCCGACGTTCATATGGTCACGCGACAACGGCTCCGCCGAGTTCCGTATCGTTGTCCCTCCCGGCGCCGAGGCATCCGACCCGGTGACGGCCGTCACCGTCGCTGCCCTCGGGCGAGACGAACGCACTGGGCTCGAGGTCGGTGACTGGGTTGAATTCATCGACGACACTTGGGTACCGCAGGGGCCGCTGGCCCCGCTGCTGGCAGTGCGGGAAATCGAGCGGGCCAGCCTGACTGTCACTCTCAGCGGTGCAATAAAGATCGATCCCGCCCGGCATCCCTACCTCCGCCGCTGGGACGGAACCGGGGACAGCCAAGCGGGCATCCCGGTTGCCGAGTCGTCCGGCAGCGGCTGGCAAGAGCTCGAAGACGGCGTGCAGATCCGCTTCTCACCCGCTGGCGCCCACTACCAGTGCGGCGACTACTGGCTCATCCCGGCCCGCACCGCTACCGGTGGCCTCCTGTGGCCCAGCACTAGCGGCACCAATGCCACCCCCGCCGCCGTCCCGCCCCACGGGCCGATTCGCTACCTGGTGCCCCTCGCGCTGATCACCGACGATAAGGGGACTGCGAGCGTTATGGATCTACGAACCCGTTTCACCAACCTGGCCTGGCCCGACGCCGATGACCTGGGCGATGAGACGGATGGATGACACGGCCGCAACCACGCTCAGCGGGCGGGCGTTCTTCGAACACCAGCAGGAGCGCCGC
>OCZU010002001.1_pt1 | contig 13135 bp, 10 predicted proteins | sample 1539001 | NCBI WGS metagenome assembly OCZU01 (sample SAMEA3539306, study PRJEB22396) | soil metagenome | biome: tundra; feature: field; material: soil | place: USA | collected 2010-05 | depth 0.15 m
ACCGGCCCGGCCGGGCCGGGCGGGGCGGCCGGCCGGGCGGGCGGGGCGTACGGGTCCGTCCCGCGCAAGGAGGACGCCCGCTTCATCCGCGGCAAGGGTCTCTTCGTCGACGACATCCAGCTACCCGGCATGCTGTATGGCGCGATCCTGCGCAGCCCGCTGGCGCACGCCAGGATCGTCTCGATCGACATAGCAGCGGCGCAGGCCCATCCCAGCGTCGAGGCTGTGATTACCGGCGAGACGCTGGCCGCGCGCGGTCTTGCCTGGATGCCGACTCTCTCCGGAGACGTCCAGGCCGTGCTCGCCACCGACAAGGTCAGGTTCCAGGGCCAGGAGATCGCCTTTGTCGTCGCCAGGGACAGGTACTCCGCGCGCGACGCGCTGGAACTGATCAACGTCGAGTTCGAGGCGCTGCCCGTCGTGATCGACGCCAAGCGGGCGCTCGAACCCGGCACCCCCGTAATCCGCGATGACATCGCCGGGCGCACGGACAACCACATCTTCGACTGGGAGGCCGGCGACAGGGCAGCCACCGACGCGGTCTTCGCCGGCGCGGACATCGTGGTAACCCGCGAGATGCTTTACCCGCGCTCCCATCCCGCTCCGCTGGAAACTTGCGGGGCGGTCGCCCAGATGGCCGAGGTCACCGGCAAGCTGACGCTCTGGTGCACAACCCAGGCTCCGCACGCCCACCGGACTCTGTATGCCCTGGTAGCCGGCCTGCCCGAGCACAAGATCCGGATCGTCTCACCGGACATTGGCGGCGGCTTCGGCAACAAGGTGCCCATCTACCCCGGGTATATCTGCGCCATCGTCGGCTCCATCGTCACCGGCAGGCCGGTGAAGTGGGTCGAGGACCGGTCAGAGAACCTGATGACCACCTCGTTCGCCCGGGACTACCACATGCGCGGCGAGATCGCCGCGACCAGGGACGGCAAGATCCTGGCGCTGCGGGCCCGGGTGCTGGCCGATCACGGGGCGTTCAACGGCGCCGCGCAGCCGACGAAATTCCCTGCTGGCTTTTTCGGGATCTTCACCGGTTCCTACGACCTGCAGGCCGCGCACTGCGAGGTCACCGGCGTGTACACCAACAAGGCGCCTGGCGGTGTCGCCTACTCGTGCTCGTTCCGGATTACCGAGGCCGTGTACCTGGTCGAGCGGATGGTGGACGCGCTGGCTCGCGAGCTCCAGATCGATGCCGCCGAGCTCAGGATGAAGAACCTGCTGCGGCCTGAGCAATTCCCTTACACCTGCCCGACGGGCTGGGAGTACGACTCAGGTGACTACCCCCGTGCGCTGCGGCTCGCGATGGACATCGCCGGCTACGCCGAGCTGCGCCGCGAGCAGGCGGAAGGACGGCAGCGCGGCGAGTACATGGGCATCGGGATCAGCTTCTTCACCGAGGGTGTCGGCGCCGGTCCGCGAAGCCAGATGGACATCCTCGGCCTTGGCATGGCCGACGGTGCGGACCTGCGGGTGCATCCGACCGGCAAGGCGGTGCTCGCGATCTCGTGCCAGACCCAGGGCCAGGGTCACGAGACGACATTCGCCCAGATCGTGGCGCAGGAACTGGGCTTGTCCCCGGATGACGTCGAGGTCGTGCACGGCGACACGGACCGCACTCCGTTCGGGCTCGGTACCTACGGATCGCGGTCGACCCCGGTCTCCGGCGCCGCGGCGGCGGTCGTGGCCCGCAAGGTCAGGGAGCGGGCCAGGATCGTCGCCGCAGCGATGCTGGAGGTCGCTCCGGACGACCTGGACTGGGTCGAAGGCAGATGGCAGGTACGCGGTGATCCTGAGCAGTCCAGGAGCATCCCGGAGATCGCGATGGCCGCGCACTCCGCACTGGAACTGCCGGACGGCGTCGACGGCCATCTCGACGCAGAGACCGTCTACAACCCGCCGAACCTCACCTTCCCGTTCGGTGCCTACATCTGCGTCACCGACGTCGATCCCGGCACCGGCGAAGTGGCAGTCCGCCGGTTTATCGCGGTGGACGACTGCGGGGTTCGGATCAATCCGATGATCGTCGAGGGCCAGATACACGGTGGCCTGGCCGACGGCGTCGGCATGGCCCTGATGCAGGTCATCGCCTTCGATGCCGACGGCAACTGCCTCGGCGGCTCGTTCATGGATTACCTGCTGCCGACCGCGATCGAGTGCCCGTCCTGGGAGCTCGGCGCGACCGTCACGCCGTCGCCGCATCATCCGATCGGCGCTAAGGGAATCGGCGAATCGGCCACCGTCGGCTCACCAGCCGCCGTAGTCAACTCGGTGCTCGACGCGCTCGCGCCGCTCGGGGTACGCCATGCTGACATGCCGCTGACCCCGGCGAACGTGTGGTGCGCCATCCAGGGCCGCCCGCTCCGTACCGACCTGGCGATCACGTGAGCTCCCGCCTAGCCCATGATGGACAGATGAGCGACCTCGCCGAACAGCTGCCCGACGTGGACACGCTGATGACCGCACTCGACGCGGCCAGCTACCTGGCGGACGAGCCGCTCAGCACGGCGCTCTTCCTGGCCGCCAGGATGGGCCAGCCGATCCTGCTTGAAGGCGAGCCAGGCGTCGGCAAGACCGAGGCGGCCAAGGCCCTGGCCAGCGTGCTTGACACGCCGCTGATCCGGCTGCAGTGCTACGAGGGCCTTACCTCAGCCGAGGCACTGTATGAGTGGAACTACCCGCGCCAGTTGCTGGCCATCCGGCTAGCCGAGGTCAGGGGCGAGACACCGCGCGAGGCCGACCTGTTCAGCGACGATTACCTGCTGGAACGCCCGCTGCTTGCCGCGCTGGATCATCCCGGCCCGCGCCCCGCCGTGCTGCTGATCGACGAGGTGGACCGCGGCGACGACGAGTTCGAGGCCTTCCTGTTCGAGCTGCTTGCCGAGGCCGCGGTGACCATCCCCGAGCTGGGTACCAGGCGGGCGACGTACCCGCCGATCGTCGTGCTCACCTCCAACCGGACCCGTGACCTGCACGACGCGCTGAAACGCCGGTGCCTGTATCACTGGATCGACTACCCCGATGTCGCGCGCGTTGCCTCGATCATCCGCCGCCGGGTGCCAGCCGCCGCTGTTCCGCTGACCGAGCAGGTGGCCGGCGGCGTGGCCAGGCTCAGGGAACTCGACCTGGCCAAGCCGCCAGGCGTCGCCGAGGCGATCAGCTGGGCGGCCGCGCTGCATACACTCGGCGCCACCGTTCTGGACGGCGCCGCGGCCGAGCGGACAGCCGGGGCCGTCCTGAAGTACGCCGAAGACCTGCATACCGTACGGGAGGCCGGGTTCGCGACCCTGGTCGGCCGCGATCACTAACGACCTGGCCGAGGTCTCCGCCCGGTTCGGGGCGGCCCTGCGGCTGGCTGGCCTGCCGGTCGGGCCTGGCCGGTGCGAGCGGTTCGCCACCGCGGTGATCGTCGCCCGGCCTGGCACACCGCGTGCTCTGTACCTATGCGCGCTCGCCACGCTCGTGTCGAGCAAGGATCAGGAACCGATCATGCGGGCCGTCTTCGACCAGGTCTTCGGCGAGCTGACGGAGCTGCCTGGCCAGCGGGCCGCCGTGGCGGCAGCCGCGTCGCCGCACCCGCCTGCCCAGTCGCCGGAAGACGTCCTCACCAGCGCTGCGCGAGCCGCGCAGACCCACAGTCCCGGCCGCGACCCGATGACGCAGGCCGATGGCGACGCCGATCGCGCCGAACCGGACGCGCCTGAACTGGAGCACCGCTACCTGGGCAGCGCCGCCGAGCGGCTAGCTGGTACCGACTTCGCCGACCTGTCCGAGGCAGAACTGCAGTCGCTGACGGTGCTGATGCGCCAGCTCACGCTCGCGGTCCCTGAGCGCAAGTCCCGGCGGCAGCGGCGCAGGCCAGGCGGCCGGCACACCGACATGCGCTCGACGCTGCGGCAGGCCAGGCGAACCGGCGGCCACGCGTTCGCGATCATCGGGCGGACCGCGACGCGCCGACCCCGCCGCCTCGTCGTGCTGTGCGACATCTCAGCATCGATGGAGCCTTACGCACGGGCGATGATCCAGCTGCTGTACTGTGCGGCCGGCGGCGCGCGAGCCGAGGTCTTCACGTTCGCGACCCAGCTGACCCGGCTGACCCCGGTGCTGGGCAGATCCCTGCCAGGGCCGGCTCTGCAGCGGGCCGGCCAGGCCGCCCCTGACTGGCTGGGCGGAACCAAGATCGGAACGGCGCTCAAGGATTTCAACGATCATTACGGGCGCCGCGGGATGGCCCGCGGTGCCGTGCTGATGATCATCTCGGACGGCTGGGAAACTGGCGACCCTGAACTCCTGCGGCATGAAATGGAGAGGCTCTCGCTGGTTGCGTTTCGGATCGTATGGGTTAATCCGCGGACCAAGAGCGCTGCCTACCAGCCGCTGGCGGGCGGGATGGCGGCAGCGTGGCCGCATTGCGACGCCGTCGTGAGCGGGCACTCGGTGCTCGCGCTCGACCAGCTGACCGCGGCGCTCGCCGACCCGGTCCGGCGCCGGGCAGCGGTCCGGACCGTCGCCGGGTAGCGGCACGGTCTGCGCGGCCGACCCGAAGCTGCCGTGGCCACCACAGCACCCGCGGCTACGGACTACCTTGCAATGGTGCAAGCCGAATCACGCCCAGGCCAGGCCATGACTGGCACGCAGCGGGACGCTGCGAACCCGTGCCAGCTACTACCTTCGCCGTCCCGGCGGGGATCTGGCCTGCTCTTAACTGCCGGCCTGGCAGCGTTCGCCGCCGCGATCGCGCTGTATGTCGGCTACGCCGCCGCGCACCCGATGCACGACTGGATGGAGCCGGTTGACCTGCGGGTCTACCGCTTCGGCGGGCTGATCGCCGCGCACGTGGCGCCGTTCTACCACGCCCGGTACAGCTCGCCGCTCTACCAGTGGCCCGGATTCGGGAACCTGAAGTTCACCTACTCGCCGTTCGCTGCCCTGGTTTTCACGGTCCTGACCGTCCCGTCCCTGGCCACGCTGCTCAAGCTGTCGATCGCGGTGAACATCGCGGCCCTGCTCGCGACAATCTGGTACGCCTTCGGCGGTCTCGGTTACCGGGCCGGTCCGGCACGGGCGGGCGGAACGCTGCTCGTGGCCGCTGCGGTGTTCTGGACCGAGCCGGTCTTGCGCACCCTCTTCCTCGGCCAGGTCGAGCTTGTGCTGATGGCGCTGATCATGTGGGACATGTGCCAGAGCGACCGGCGCTGGTGGAAGGGAGCCGGAGTCGGGATCGCGGCCGGGATCAAGCTGGTGCCGCTGATCTTCATTCCCTATCTGCTGGTGACCCGGCGGTACCGGCAGGCCGGAATCGCAGCCGCGACCTTCGGCGGCACCGTGGTACTTGGCTTCATCGCGATGCCTGCCGACTCACGCCGCTGGTGGCTGGACGGCGTCTTCGCCCAGGGAACCAGGACCGGGTTCGTCGGCTGGGAAGGGAACCAGTCGCTGCGCGGCCTCATCACCCGCCTGGTCGGCAGCGTGGCTGGTGCCCAGCCGGTCTGGCTGGCGGCCGCGGCACTGACGGTGATCGCGGGGCTGGCGTGCGCGGCCATCCTGCACCGGGCCGGCCATCCGGTGGTCGGCCTGCTTGCCTGCGCGCTGACCGGCCTGCTGGTCTCGCCGATCAGCTGGGATCACCACTGGGTGTGGATTGTCCCCGCGATCACGGCCTGCGTCGGCTACGCGGTGCGGTCCCGCGGTGCCATCCGGTGGGCGCTGGCCGGCCTGGCGGCGATGATCGCCGGGTTGTTCGGTGCGTGGCCGGGCGGTCTGTGGGGCGAGCCGCAGGATCTGGGCGCTTTCTCCTATGGCCTGATCTGGGCGCCGCCCAACACCAACCCCGGCACCTACTACCGGCTCGGTGACCAGCCCTGGTTCGTCGAGTACCACTGGCACGGACTCGAGCTGGTGACCGGCAATCTGTACCTGCTCACCGGGCTGCTGCTGTTTGGTCTGCTGCTGGCGATCGCCGCGGCCGGCTGGCGTGGCGGCAGGCGATTGCCTGGCGGCGGCACCGGGGAGGTCAGCCGCCAGCGAGCGGAGTCACAGGTACCGCCGTCGCCGCCGGGATCGTTGCAGTATCCGGATCCGGATTACCTGCCTGGCGAAGTTTCCAGCGGCCGGACAGGCCCAGCGCGGCCAGTCCAGCCGTGACCGCCAGCAGTGTCACCGGCGCGATGACGACCACGCTGTCGTGGGAGAACCTGGCCAGCAGATGACCGGGCGGCGCCCACGGGTTCCCCGGCATCAGCGCGATCGTGCCCGCCGTCAGCCGGGCGAGCACCAGCCAGTCCAGCCGTGACGCTGGGTACAGCACGAGCAGGCAGACGATCATCGCGTCATACCAGGGCAGCTGATAGGGCCAGACGAACAGCCACGCCACGCTGAGCGCCAGGGCTGCCCGGATGGCTGGCGGCGCCTGGACTGCGGTCGGCAGCCTGCGTAGCGTCAGGACCGCCAGGCAGAGTGCCGTCAGGCCAGCCAGCAGCGACAGATGCGCCATGATGTACCCGTGCGGCCCAGAGAGCAATTGGTAGAAATTATCACTCGTGGTCTTATCCCGGCGGGCAAGCAGAGCCTTGATCGCGGGCGGCCCGAACCAGGTATAGGTCGGCACCAGCACCGCCAGTGCGGCACCGACCGCGGCGGCCAGATCGCGGGGTGACCGCCGCAGCACGCTGACCAGTGCGAGGCCGAAGATCAGATAGTAGATCTTGATATCGGCAGCGACGCCGATGAAGACGCCGGCCATCGCCGCGCGCATCGGCCCTGGGTTCGCCGACCCCACCGTCAGCAACCCGAGCATCCCAGCGGCGGCGGCGAGCACGTCCAGGTGACCAGCCGCGATAAGTCCCCACAGCAGCAGCGGGTTGAGCGTCCAGAGCAGGTGCGCGCGCAGCCGGGCGGCGGGGACGGAGCGCAGTACCCGGTGCGCCGCCAGGGCGACGGCACCGAAGGCCAGCGCGTTGCCCAGTTTCAGCCAGAACACGATCCTGACCGCTGAGCTGCCGCCGAGCACGGCGGCCACGAACTGCTCGGCGGTCGCCAGCGGTCCGTAGAGGGTGACCTGGTGCTCCCACTCCACCGGCACCGACTTGCTGTACGCGTCGTGCAGCATCCGGAGCTGATAGGGGGCCATCACGTACGGGCTGTGGCCGAGCACCACCGTCCGACCGTATGCCGCGTAGTCGAGCACGTCGGTGGACCCGGCGGGCGGCAGCACCGTGAGCACGGCGACCGCGAGCAGGCCAGTGACCAGCAGCGCCCGCGCGCTGACCCGTGCGCCCTGGCTGATGGCCGCCAGTCCGGCGGCGACGCCGCCGCCGGCCAGCAGCGCGGCCAGCCAGAGGGCAACGGCTACGACCTTGACCGAGATGTGAACCGACGTCAGTTCCCAGGGCGGCCCGACGGTGGGTAAAACCAGCGGCGGAGTCATCCAGCTTGACCGGAGCAGCGATGCCCCGATCATGATCATGATCGAGCTGGAGATCGCCGCGGCCGATGCCCAGGCGAGCGCACGGGCCGTACGGAGATCGAGGCCAGCACCTGCGCCAGGAGTTCTGCTCATCGTGCCTTCGGGACTGTCAGGCCGACCAGATGCAGCGGCGCATGCCGCCCGGCGTAACCGATATAAATTGATATGGGTACTGCACGCAGGCACGGCAAAAGCCCCGGCCGTATGGCAGTGTTGAGGTCGCGACGCCGCTACGGCGTCACCGGTTCAACGGCCAGGGCTGGACTTTAGTGCCGGCTAGCCGGCGGTCCCGGTGCCGCTGCTGTCCGAGACCTGGACCGAGGTGATGACTGGTGAATCGAGAGTGCTGGCACTAAGCCCTTTCTTCACCGCGTCGAGGATCGTCAGGCCCTGCGAGACGAGGCCGGCGGCGATCTCGCTCAGGCCGTCGGCACCGTTGAGCACGTTGACGTTGGCGCCAGCCAGTCCGGCGGCGGCCTCCTTGACGATCTGCGGGAGCTGCTCGATCATCATCCGGTCGAGCGCGACTCGGTTGTGTGACGCGGCTGCCTCCGCCTGCAGCTTGACCCGGTTGGCGTCCGCCTCCGCGAGAATCCGTACCTTCTGCGCCTCGGCCTCGGCAGGCTTGACCACCTCGGCGACCAGTTGACGCTCGCGCAGCTCAGCCTGACGCTTAGCCAGCTCGGCCTGAGCCGACAGGACCTCCATCGTCGCCTGAGCCTGTGCCAGCGGTCCGGCCTGCGCGGCCTCGGCCTGCGCCTTGTCTACCTCGGCCTTGTACTGCGCCTGAACGACCGACGTCTGCCTGGCGTACTCCGCCTGGGCGCGCTGCGACTTCTGCTGAGCTTCGGCAGACGCCTGATTCGCCTGCGCCTGGGCGATCTGCGCCTGGCGCTGGATCGCGGCGTTGTGCGGAGCGGCCATCGCGTCGATGTAACCGGTGTTCATGTCGTCGATGGACTGGATCTGCAGCGAGTCGACGCTCAGGCCGATCTTGGCCATCTCCGCCTTGGACCCGTCGAGCACCTCGGTGGCCAGCTTCTGCCGCTCGGTGACGATTTCCTCGACGGTCATCGACCCGATGATCGAGCGGAGGTGACCGGAGAAGATCCGGCCGGTCAGGGTGGACATCTGATCCTGGTCGGAGAGGAACCGCTGCCCGGCGTTGACGATGCTCTCCTCGTCGTTGCCGACCTTGAATGCGATCACGGCGCGCACGTTCAGGGCGATGCCCTGCTTCGTCACGCACTGCTCGGATACCTCGGACTCGCACATGGACAGGGTGAGGAAGTTGGTCTTCCTGACGAACGGGAGAACCATGGCGCCATGACCGGTCACGACCCGGAACGGAGCACCGTTCTTGCCGTACCTACCACCGGAAATCAGCATTGCCTCGTCGGGTCTCGGGACACGGTAGCCAAGCATCTTTCATCTCCAAGTTGGGGTTTCGCATCTTAGGTGCGGCCGGTTACCCCCGGTCGGGATTGTCGATATTGTCGGGAAAGCGGTCGAGCGGGTCGAGCGGGTCGGTCCACGCACTGACATCGACGGTGCGGTTGCCACGGGACTCGATGACCAGCACGGATGTTCCGAGCGCCAGCGGCTCAGGCGACCAGGCGATGAACGCCTCCGACCCGCCGCGGATCTTGACCAGCACTTCCCCTGGGCCGGCCTCGCCCCGGGTGGCGACGATAATGACGCCGATGCAACCGATCGGCGAGACGTCGGCAACCACTCCACGCCGCTCCTCTTGCTGTCCGTCATACCGCGCCAGACCTGGATACTCAGACTATCCCCGGCTGCAACGCCGCGCGGCGGCAGCGCCCGGTGGCCTGACCGCGGAATACTTCGGCAGCACCAGGCGTTCCAGCACTCGTCGGTGTGCTGAGTCCCCCGGGCCTAACCCATAGCCTTCGCGGAATACCGTTCGGCTGGAGCCGCGTTGTGCCTTTCGCCGAGAGGCGACCACACACCGGCGCGAGAGATGCCCTCGTGAGCGAAACCGCTCCGGGGGCTCTGTCGTCTCCGGACTACGATCAGCTCTAAAGCGCCTGCCCAACGGAGGACAACGTGCTGCGTCGACCGGTACTCAATCTGATCAGGCCCACGGCGGTCCTGACCGTCGCTGTGGCGGGAGTGGTCGCGGCGGCAGGCGCACTGCCCGCCCAGGCCGCGCGAGTACCGGCCGGGCGAACCGCCGCCGCGGCCCCTGGGTGGCGGATCACCAGGACGTTCACTACCAAGAACACCTTCCTTGACGATGTCGTGGCGTTCCACAACGGGACAGCATGGGCGAGCGGCGAGACCCCGGCCCAGACGCCGGTCCTGTACCACCTGACCGGGACCGGCTGGCACGCTGTTGCGCTGCCAGGACCGACCGGGTCTTTCGTATCTAACGTGAACGCCTCGTCCCCGACCAACGTCTGGGCCACGATCGCCAACGAGCCCGATGTCGCTCACCTGACCAGCCACGGCTGGGTGCTGGTCTCCTTCGCCGACGGAAGCGACGACGTCTTGATGGACGGGCTCGCTACGACCAGCCCGAGGAATGTATGGGTATTCACCTACGACTTCACGACCAAGCTGCCCTACGCCCATCACTTCAACGGCTCGTCGTGGAAGACCACGCAACTGCCTGCCATCGTTGACGGAAACAGCCTTACCGAACTCGTCAGTGCGTCATCGGCGGACAACATCTGGACCCTGGCCGACAAGGGCAGCGCCACAGTGACCATGCGGTATAACGGCCACAAGTGGCAGACCTTCCCCCTGCCGGCAAGCACGGTCCCGGCCGGCCAGATGGTCTTCGTCCGGCAGATCCTGGCTGAGTCGGCCAGCAACGTCTGGATAGCTGTCTGGACAGCCAAGGGGGAGGTCGCCGGTCCCGTCGTCCTGATGCACTGGAACGGCCACCACTGGAGCAAGGCTGCGGGCAAGCCGCCGGCTGGAGTGCTTTCCGGACCGATCGCCCCCGACGGCCGCGGCGGGCTCTGGCTGGGCGCGCAGTCTGGCACCGGTTCACCGTTCTTCCTGCACTACCGCGCCGGGGTCTGGACAAGATTCAGGAGTCCGACCAACTCCCGTGGACCGCTGACCCTGAGCGCGCTGGTCTTGATCCCCAGGACCAGGTCGCTCTTCGGCGTCGGAGATCTAGGCGCCAACTTCGGTGGCGACAACGGCGCCGCCATCCTCAAGTTCGGCCGCTAGCGGACTAGATCCTGCGGGGGACGGCTGCTCAGTTCCGCGTACCGCGAGACCACGGCCAGGCTGAGTGCCGACTCGACGTTGTCGAGCTGCAGCTGGATCCGGCGTAGCTGGGGCACGATGTCTGCCGTCATCTCACGGCGAAGGTAGCGGATGCAGAACGCCTGGGCCACCACCACGCCGAGCAGAGTCCCGAGAAAGAAGATCACTACCATGGTGACCACTCCTAGCGTTTGCAGTGCATATCGACAGTATGCACTATGCACCGGTCAGCAAGCAACTAGTCTATCTGCCAGGTTGCAGATTGCCTGCTAGTGATCAACTCCATGGGTTGTCGATCTCCTGAGCCGCGCTCCGGACAGCCGACCCGGCGCGAACCACCGTCAGGCGATCAGCTTGCTTACCGGATCAGCGGCTGCGGCCCGTGTGGCCGAGCCACCGCACGGACCTCATGGCGACGCCAGTCGATGCACATACATGCAGATCGCCAGGCTAAACGACCCACCGTGCGCTGACGTCCCTCGAAGGCGCCAACATTCTCGTTTGATCGCATGTTCCGTTTGATATTGCTGCTACTATGCACTATGCTCGAAGGCTTACGGCGAGCTAGCTATATGCCACATAGCACTCTGCAAGAGTATGACCAGAATTCGCAATCTTCGCCAGCGCATGGGGCGGAGTCTGCAACCGATGCCCTAGGCAGGCGGTCATGCGGTCTATATGCCACCTGTCATTCTGCTAAGGCGGGATGGGATGTGAGATAGGGCTGTTAATACCGGAGGAGATGATCATGGGCGACAGCCCGAATCCGTTGGTGCCGCGTCGACGCTTGCGTGCGGAGATCCGCAACTTGCGGCAAGAGGTTGGGCTTACGCAAGATCAAGTGGCAGAGGCGATGGACTGGTCACTCAGCAAGGTCATCCGGATCGAGGCCGGGTCGGTTGGCATATCCACGAACGATCTTAAAGCTCTGCTGCGGCTGTACAAGATCAGTGACCCAGGCCGGGTCGAGGATCTCGTTTCCCTCGCGCGGCTGGCCAGGGAACGTTCGTGGTGGAGCACGCATAAGGACATCTTGTCTCCGCAGCTCATTCAATTCATCGAGTACGAGGCTGCCGCGTCCGTGAACCGAGGATTTCAGCCGACGCTGGTCCCCGGCCTGCTTCAGACCGAGGAGTATGCGCGCGCCATTATCAGCGAGCTCGGAAGCCCATCCACGCCAGAACGTCTTGACAGCATCGTTAGTGTCCGGATGAAGCGCCAGGAGTTGCTCGATCGGGCCGACCCGCCGACATTGCATTTCATCCTCGACGAGGCGGTGATCCGTCGCGTGGTCGGCGGCCAGTCCGTCATGCGCCGCCAGATCCATCAGATCATCGAGATGGCCGCCAAGCCGAACGTCACCGTGGAGGTGGTGCCTTTCGCTGTCGGCGTCCATCCAGGGATGCAAGGGCCGTTTGTGATTCTCGAGTTCCCCGACCCGGGTGATGATGACGTGCTGTACCTGGAAGGCTTCCGGGGTGATGTGATCATACGGGACGTGCCGGAGGATGTGGCTGCCTTCTCGGTGAGCTTCGAGAGGCTACGAAAGCTGTCGCTCGGTCCGGATGAGTCGGTGAGCCATCTCGGCAAAGTGGCAGACGACATGACTTGAGCCGGCCGATGCTCGGTGATGAATCGGGCATCTACCACCACTACCGGGCGGAATGCATAAGGACCGTGCCGGAGTTTTATCGTGACTATTGGCCGAATCGACCCCATCCGTCTACACTCGGCGTGACAGATTCCGCAATGGGGGGTCGGCGTTGATCCTGCGCTTCCAGAGTGATCTTCGATCGGAAGCGTTCCGGACTCAATCAATCCCATCGAACCCATCCGATACCAAACCTGCTGTCGTGACGGCTGCCGTGCAGACGGGCATCGGACGCTGGGCTGGAAGTCGAAACGCGGAATTTCTGTTCGCGACCAGAGGAGGGATGGGTGTCCGATTTGGACCGGGCCGACATCGTGTGGCGCAAGAGCGAGGCGTCGGGGGGAAGCGGTGACTGCGTCGAAGTGGCGTTCTCCGGTGACTCGGTTCTCGTGCGACATTCCAAGGATCCATCCGGGCTCAAGCTGTCCTTCACGCGTTCAGAATGGACCGCGTTTCTGATAGGCGCTCGCAGCGGCACTTTCGACCTCGCTGAGCACGATTAGCAGCAAAGTAGATTCGGCGTAATCGCAAGGAGCACTCAAACCGGGACCCGGAGTTCCAGAGTTTCGGCCCCGGCTTCTATTCAGACTAGTGCGCACCCCAGCCGACGTTGTTGATATTGGCCGAGTTGGGCCAGGTAGGTGCTCGCGGCCGGGCTGGCGTCAGGCCGGTCAGCGCGCCCCGAGCCTGGTCTGGCCGTCGAGCAGTTCCCTGCCGATGTCCAGGTGACCGGCATGTCGCGCGGTCTCCTCGATCATGTGCAGCACGAT
>OCZU010002002.1_pt1 | contig 13133 bp, 8 predicted proteins | sample 1539001 | NCBI WGS metagenome assembly OCZU01 (sample SAMEA3539306, study PRJEB22396) | soil metagenome | biome: tundra; feature: field; material: soil | place: USA | collected 2010-05 | depth 0.15 m
GGCAGATCAGGAGTTGGCTGCCCTGGCGGGTCAGGTGCGGTTGCCGTGCGCGGCGATATCGGCGATCACGTCGCCAACGCTGCGGACGGCACCGTGCTTGCGCCGGATCAGGTCGGCCACCAGGCCGGTCCAGCCGGTCTGGTGGGCGGCGCCGAGACCAGCCCCGTTGTCGCCGTGGAAGTACTCGTTGAAGAGCAGGTTGTCCCGCCAGGCGGGATCGGCCTGAAGGAACCCGGTGCCGCCGAAGCACGGCCGTCTGCCGTCTGGCCCTCTGGTGAAGATCGAGATCAGCCGGCTGGACAGGTCCGCGGCGATCAGGTCCAGGGTCAGATGCTGCCCGGACCCGGTCGGGTACTCGATGGTCAGGTCGTCGCCGAAGAACCGGTGGTATCGCTCAAGCGCGCTGACCACCAGGTAGTTCACCGGGAACCAGATCGGCCCGCGCCAGTTGGAGTTACCGCCGAACAGCGGCGTGGTCGACTCGGCCGGCTCGTAGTCGATCGACGCCTGGTAGCCCTCGACATCGATCGTGTACGGGTGCTCACGATGCCAGGCTGACAGTGCCCGCAGGCCGTGCGGGGACAGGAACTCACGTTCGTCGAACAGCTTGGCGAGCAGCCGGCCGAGCCGGTCAGGCCCCGCCAGGCTGAGCAACAGCCGCTGATTGCCCGGCTCGCCGCGGAGCAGGCCGGCCCTGACCAGGCCGGCCGTAGTCGGCTTAGCCCGTCCGCCGGGCGCGGCCGATCCGCCGGGCGCGGCCGATTCGGTCGGCCCGTTGGAGTGGTGTTCGGCCAGGTAGTCGGCGAAACGCTTGCCGACCACCATGGAGCGTTCCAGCGTCCCTGAGTCCACCACGCCGAGCGCGAGCGCCGGGATCATGCCAACTATCGAGCGCACCCGCACCGGCACCGAATCCCCGGCCGGAGTCAGCAGCCGGTCGTAGTAGATTCCGTCGTCCTCATCCCACAGGCCCTGGCCGTCCAGCGCTTCCTTGATCACGGCGAAGTGCTCCAGGAACTTCAGCATCAGGTCGGTGCCAGGGCGCTGGCCTGACCGGTCCAGCACCAGTGCGATGGATGCCATCGCCATCGCGTAGAAGCCCATCCAGCCGGTGGCGTCCGACTGCTCAAGGATGCCGCCGACCGGCAGGTGCGAGCGGTCGATCGGGCCGATGTTGTCCAGGCCCAGGAAGCCGCCCTCGAACAGGTTGTTGCCCTCGGCGTCCTCCCGGTTGACCCACCAGGTGAAGTTGACCAGCAGCTTGTCGAAGACCCGGCTGAGGAAGTCGATGTCGTGCCCGCCGTCCACGGCGAACACCTCAAGCGCCGCCCACGCCTGGACCGGCGGGTTCACGTCGCCGAAGTCCCACTCATACGCGGGCAGCGCGCCGTTGGGATGCTGGAACCACTCCCGGCAGAGCAGGATCAGCTGATACTTCGCGAACGCCGGATCCACATGTGCCAGCGCCACGCAGTGAAAGGCGAGGTCCCAGGCGGCGAACCAGGGGTACTCCCACTTGTCCGGCATCGACATGATGTCGAAGGCGTCAAAGCTCCGCCACCGGCAGTTGCGGCCGGTCAGTCGCTGCGCCGGTGGCGGCGGCTGGGTCGGATCGCCGTCCAGCCAGCGTGCCACGTCGTAATAGAACAACTGCTTGGACCAGAGCATCCCGGCGAACGCCTGGCGCATGACCATCGCCTCGTCGGCGCTGCACTCGGGCGGTGTCAGTTCGGCGTAGAACTCATCGGCCTCGGCCTGCCGCCCCGCCAGAACCCGGTCGAAGTCCGCGCCGAGAGCGTCGTCGGAATCGCCCTGGCCGGCCGGGCGGAGCCGGAGCCGGAGTTCGGCGGTCTGGCCGGCGGCGACGCTCAGCTTGTACCAGGCAGAGCACTTGGTGCCGGTGCGTTCCGGATTGACGGTAGCCGCGCCGGTGACGACATGATCACCGATCCCGTCCTTCGGATACGGCGTGATCGGCTCGGTGCCGAACAGCAGTTCGGAGTTGGTGTCGTTATCGCAAAAAAGCAGTTCTGGTGCGGTGCCGTCCGGTCCCGGGCCGGCCATCAGCTCAAGGGCGCCAAGGAACGGATGCGCCACGCTGACCGTCGGGTGGCCGGCCTGGCCAGGCTGGCTGGTCGCGGCGGTCAGTACCGGCCGGTCCGCTCCCTCGTCCCAGGCCCAGGTGTTGCGGAACCACGCGGTGGGCAGCACGTGCAGCGTCGCCTCGTCGGGTCCTGCGTTGGTCACCGTGACCCGGATCAGCAGGTCGTCAGGGCCGGCCTTCGCGTAGTGCACCTCGACGATCCAGTACCTGCCGTCGTCGAAGACGCCGGTGTCGAACACTTCGTACTCGGGCTCGGTCCGGTTGCGCAGGCCATTTTCGCGTAGCAGTTCGGCGTAGGGGAACTCGGCGCGGGGGTAGTGGTAGCGCCAGCGGTTCCACGCGTGGCTCGGGATCGCGTCCAGGTACCACCAGCACTCCTTGACGTCCTCGCCGTGGTTGCCCTGGGAGCCGGTCAGGCCGAACAGCCGTTCCTTCAGAATCGGATCCTGGCCATTCCACAGCGCGAGCCCGAGACAGAGCCGCTGCTCGGTGTCGCAGAAGCCGGCCAGGCCGTCCTCGCCCCAGCGGTAGGCGCGGGACCTGGCGTGATCGAAGGGCAGATAGTCCCAGGCCTGGCCATCCGCGCTGTAATCCTCCCGGACGGTGCCCCACTGCCGCTCGCTGACGTACGGCCCCCACCGGTACCAGTCGCCCGCCTGGCGCAGGCCGTCCTCCATCCGGCCGAAGCCGTCCACCCGCTCGCGCTCCGCGCTCAACGCCGCCCCCTGCCTGGATACCTGCGCCTGGCCGCATTGGGCGTTAACTATAGGGGACGGCGGCCGGCCCGGTCGTTATCGCGAACAGGCCTGAGGGAGAGCTATGCCGGAGGTCATCAGCAGCGCGGCCAATCCGCTGATCAAGCGGGTGCGGCAGCTCGCCGATCGCCGGCACCGGCGCCGCGAGGGCGCGTTCGTCGTGCGCGGTGTCCAGCCGGTCTGGCAGGCGGTCGAGGCCGGTGCGGACATCGAGGTTCTGATCAGCGCGCCCGGCCTGCTCCATGGCCCGGCGGCAACGATGGTCGCCGAGCAGGAAGCACGCGGGGTCAGGGTCGCCCGGCTGACCGGTGAGCTGTTCGGCCGGATCGCTGACCGGGACGGGCCTGCCGGGCTGGCCGCGATCGTGCGGAAGGTCCCAGCCAGCCTGGATGACCTGCAGGTTCAGCCGGAATCGGTCTTCATCGCACTGCACGAGGTCGGCAACCCCGGCAATCTCGGCACGATCATCCGTACTGCCGACGCTGCGGGCGCCGCGGGCGTGATCCTGATTGGCGCGACCGCCGATCCGTTCGACCCGGCCGCGGTCAAGGCGTCGATGGGCGCGGTGTTCGGCGTCCGGATCGCGATGGCGCCTGCGACCGATGAATTCCTGTGCTGGTGCCGCGATCGCGGCGTGAGCGTCGCGGTGACCTCGGCGAAAGGCACGGGAACGTTCTGGGAGACCGAGCTGCGGCCACCGCTGGCGATCGTGCTCGGCGGCGAGGGGACCGGGCTGCCCGCCGGCCTGCTGGCCGCCGGCGACCTGCGGCTGCGGATCCCGATGACCGGGACAGCCGAGTCGCTCAACCTTGCCGTCGCGGCCGGAATCCTGCTATATGAGGCATGGCACCAATGCAGGGGAGAGGGCGGGCTCGATGGGCGGACTGAATCCTGAGGTAGAACCAGCCGAGGTGGGACTAGACCCGGCCAGGCTGGCCCGGCTCGACCGGCATTTCGCCAGGTACGTCGACGATGGCAGGCTGCCTGGCTGGCTGCTGGCGGTCAGCAGGCACGGCAAGCTGGCATATGTGTCCAGCTACGGTATGCGGGACACCGACGCCGCTGCGCCGGTCGAGCCGGACACGATCTGGCGGATCTACTCGATGAGCAAGCCGATCACCTCGGTTGCCGCAATGATCTTGTATGAGGAGGGCGCGTTCGAGCTGACCGACCCGGTCAGCAAGTACATCCCGTCGTTCGGTGCGGCTCGCGTCTACACGGGCGGATCGGACCTGCGGCCGGTGACCGAGCCGGTGACCGAGCCGGTCAGGATCTGGCACCTGCTGACTCATACCGCCGGGCTGACCTATGGCTTCCACCGCACCCATCCGGTCGACGGCCTGTACCGAGCCCGCGGTTTTGAGTGGGGAACGCCGAGGAAGACTGACCTGGCCGAGTGCTGTGACATCTGGGCTGGCATGCCGCTGCTGTTCCAGCCAGGCACCGAATGGAACTACTCGGTGGCCACCGACGTGCTCGGCCGGGTGATCGAGGTCGCATCCGGGGCCGGCCTCGACGAGTTCCTGCACGACCGGATCTTCGCCCCGCTCGGGATGATCGACACTGGCTTCTGGCTGCCCGAGCAGGAACGGGAGCGGCTGGCTGCCCTCTATACGCTGGGTCCTGGTCGGCTGGCGACCAAGCTGGAGACGCTCGGCGCAGTGCCGGGCCGCCGTCCGACCTTTCTCGGCGGCGGCGGCGGGCTGACCTCGACGGCTGCTGACTACCACCGGTTCACCCAGATGCTGCTCGCCACGCCGGGGAGTCCGGCCGGCCAGCTGGACGGGGTCACCGTGCTCAGCCCGCGTACGGTCGCCTATATGACCAGGAACCACCTGCCGGGCGGTGCCGATCTCGAGGCCTTCGGCCGTCCGATCTTCGCCGAGACGCCGTTCCGCGGCGTGGGCTTCGGGCTGGGCTTCGCTGTGACGCTGGACGCCGTGCCCGGCCGGACGCTGGGCAATGAAGGTGAATTCTCCTGGGGCGGGGCGGCCAGCACGGCTTTCCTGGTCGATCCTGCCGCCGGGCTGACCGCCTCCTTCTTCACCCAGTTGCTGCCATCCAGCGCCCATCCGATCCGGTCGCAGCTGCGCCAGCTGGTGTACCAGGCGCTGACGGACTAGGCCGCGCGGGTCAGGCAGCCGGGCCGCGGCCGCTGCGGTGCGCGCCGCCCGTGCGGGTGGGCGCCGGGACGTCGTCGTTCCTGGTGCCGTCACCGGCGGTGTGCCTGCCGGCGTCCTTCCGCAGCGCGTGGATCCGGTGCGCGACCAGGCCGGCCAGCAGCAGGATCACCAGCACGCCGCCTATCAGCGAGAAGGAGTGGAAGAACTTGTCGACCGTCGGGCCCAGCTTGTAGCCGAGCACCGAGAGCCCAGTTGCCCAGGCAGCGGTCCCGATCAGGCTGTAGATGGTGAACGGAATGAACGGAACCTCGACCACCCCGGCGCCGAACGAGGCGAAGCAGCGCACGATCGGCAGCATCCGGGCGACGGCCACTGCCCAAGACCCGCGTCCGGCGAAGATCCGCTCGGCCCGGTCCAGGTCAGAGCGAGTGACAAGGACGAATTTGCCGTAACGGTCGAGCAGGTGCCTGCCGCCACCACGGCCGACCGCGTATGAGGTCAGCGAGCCGCCCATCTCGGCCAGCGTGCCAATGATGATCACGCCAGCCAGGGTGAACCCCCTGGGGTCCGCCGAGGCGGCGATAGTCCCAGCGAAGGCGAACGTGATCTCAGAGGAGATCGGGATACAGCATGCCTCGACGAACGCAAAGATGATCAGGGCGAGGTAGCCGTGGTTCGTCATCACACTGGTCAGAAAGTGCTCCATGTCGAAAGTTCTACCGCATCGGCGGCACTGTCACGGTCACTGTGTGCCGAACTTTGCCAGTCCTGAAGATTCAGCCATGATCCGTACGTCGGGGCGCATGATCCTGGCGGCCGTGTGCCCCGCCGCCAACGGGGGCTGGGGGCGGGGCACACGGTGTGCGCGCGGCAGGCGCCTTTGGGGGTGGCGCGCTGCCGCGGTCCGCGTGACTGGCTACGGGGGAGCAGCCAGCGCGGGGGTCTGGGAGGTTAGAACAGGTGCTTGGTGATGTTGGCGACCAGCGTGGCTGCCTGGGCCTCCCACTTGGCGTAGGCGTAGGGGAACGCTGAGTCCTGGACGCCCTGGGCTGCCTGCCACAGCGGCTGATGTGCCCAGTACGGGTCGCGAGCCTGGTAACCGCGGAGCGCGTTCAGGAAGGCATCGGCTGCGTACCTCGGGTGCAGGATCTGGGTCGGGGTGCCCCAGCCCGCGGACGGGCGCTGCTGGAACAGGCCAAGGGAGTCGTAGGTTCCGTAGCCGATGTTCTCCAGAGTTGACTCCTGCATGGCGGTGGCGACGGCGATGACGGCGGCGCGGAGCCCCATCCTCTTGTCGATGGCCTGGCGGATGATGGTCCTGGCGTTGTCCCAGCGGGTCGGGGTGATCGGCATCCATGCCTGCGGGCCGCTAGTGCCGACCGGCGTGAGCAGGTCGGCCGCCGGGAGCGGGCCGTGACCGGCGCGGGGACTCGTATGGTTCGCGATGATCCGGCTGACTGCTGCCCAGGTGTGAGCGTGCCTGCGGTGCGCGGCGCGGGCGGCCTGGTGCCGGGCGGCCTGGTGTGCGGCTGCCGGGTGCCGGGTGGCCTGGTGCGAGGCGTGGTGGTCGGTGGTGTGGCGGGCGCGCGCCGGGGCATCGGTGTTGTGATGGCCAGTCCGACCGGCCTGGTGCCCGGTCATGTCGCTCTGGTGAGCTGCGGCATGATGGGCGGCGCCTGCGGCCGAGTCGTACCTGGGACTGGCCGCGGTGCTGCTGGAGAAGCCGGCGGTCGCGGTGGCGGTGCCGGCTGCGGCGAGGGCCAGTCCGGCCCCGACGTAGACCATGGTCTTGCCACGGATGCTGTCGGTCACTCGATGGGACGTGCCGGTCACTCGGCGGGGGGTGCGGGGCATGCGCTTTCCTTCCGTGCGGACCCGCCGCTGACCGGCCTTGGGGTTGCGCAAAGCCGGTGCTATGGCCGCCGGGCATTCGCCGGCCGGCAGTGACACGTGCTGGGGGCACGTGACTCGCTGGTTCAAGGCGGGCGGCTGATGATGGCGCGCGGGGGTGCGCTCCTGATCAGCCGGCCTGGGTAAGCGGGAGCAGATCCAGGGGGTTCCAGGAGGTGCTCACCAGCGGGGGTCACGATGTGTAACGCGACTATCACGGAAACTGCATCCCGATACGGGGCAAAGTGATGCACGTCACTACACTCGGTTACCGGAGACGTGATCGTGGGCTGTATCCCGCCAAGAAAAGCGGGATACAGCCCACGATCAAGAAGCGTGCCGTTCGGGCGGGCAGTCCGCCGGGATTTGCTAGCCGGCGCTTGAGTTGCCCGGCCTGGCCGTGCCCGCTGGCACGGTCGCCGTCGAGGCGGCCAGCGTTGCCGGGTCGACGAATGTGCTGCCGTCCGGTCCGGCCATGACCGCCTCATGCAGGGCGCTGCCCTTGACGAACTGCGGCCAGCTGAGGAACCACTCGGTCCAGCCATTGTCCCAGCTCCCGCCCCGCGGGCTGCCGGAGATGGTCACCGGATCGCCGGGAACCGCCATCTTGTAGTAGAACTCCGCGTCGGCCGGTGCCATGTTGACGCAGCCGTGACTGACGTTCGTGAAGCCCTGCTCGCCGACCGACCAGTAGGCGTCGTGCAGGTAGTCCCCGGTCCAGGTGAACCGGACTGACCACGGCACCTCAAGGGCGTAGCCGGGGCCCTTCATCAGCACCGGGTTCCCCTTGGAGATCGTGAGGTAGGTACCGTTCGGCGTGTTGTCGCCCGGCCGGCCGGTGCTGATCGGCCAGGACCGCAACAGCTTGCCGTCGCGGTACAGCTTCATGTGATGCGTCCGGGTGGATGCGGTCACGATCAGCGACTGACCGATCTTGAAGGACTGGGTCAGGGTGTGGTCGCCGTAAACGCCCGGTGCCCCCTCGACGCCGTTCAGGTGGCCGACGAAGCTCACCGACGTGTGCGCGGGCCAGTAGTCGCGGGTCCGGAAGACGAGCGTCTGGCTGTTGTCCCAGTACCAGGCCCCGACAACGGGCTTGGAGGAGGTGACGGTCAGTGAGCGCTCTACGGCGGCCCGGTTCTCGATCGGCCTGCTGAAGGTCAGCATGATCGGGATGCCGACGCCGTACGTCTGCTGGTACCCCTCGAAGATCATCGTCGTGAACGTCTGAGCCGGGCTCAGGGTCCGGAAGGCGCTGGTCCGGGCAGCGGAGTGACCGGAGGTGTCAGAGGCGGTCGCGGTGACCTTGAGGCTCTGCGAGACGGGCAGTGCCCAGGTGCTGTGCCACACCGTGCCGGCCGCGTTCAGGGTTCCCGCGACGGTGGCCCCGCTGACGGTCACATTATGTAGCTTGCCGCCGGTGGCGGTCACCGTGATCCCCTGGCTGGGGTTGACGTCGCTGCTGCCGGTCGCGGGCGTGATGGCGATCTGCACCGGGTTGGCCGCGACTGCCTTCTTAGCCGGCGATCCGGGGCCGGTGCCACCGCCGGCCATGCCTGACCCGGACTGGCAGGCTGTGGCTAGCAGGCCGATGGCGCATACCGCGGCGACCGGGAATGCACCACCGCGCAGCGCTCGGTGCCGCCGTGCTCGATGCCCCTGCGACGAGGTGCTCTTGTCCAGCACGCTGTCCTCCCAGCTCATTCGGTCTGTGGCCTTATAGACGTACGGCGCTCCTGGCTGGTTGCGCAGACCTGGTGCCTGGCCGCTGGCGCTTTCACAGTATGCCCGCATCAACTGCATGCTTAATCCGATTGTGATGCACCAGTGAATGTTGTCCATGCAACCCATAGGTTATCTGCGGTGGAATCGACGGATAAAACCAAACCCTTCCGTCACACGCAAAACGGCCAGCACGACCACTGTTATCGCCGTCCACGGTACGTAGTCGCCGAGCCGGTCGAACGGCGTCCTGGCCGAGGTGGCAGGCAGCGTGATCGTGACCGGGATGACGCCGCGGAAGGACGTTCCGGCCCAGGCCAGGAGGCGGCCGCGGGAGTCGAAGGCGGCTGAGTCGCCGGTCAGCGCCGCCTGCACGACGGGCCGGCCGGTCTCGGCGGCGCGCAGCGCGCTGAGCGAGGCGTGCTGCGCGGGTGCCCAGCTACCCTGGAAGGTGGAGTCCGAGGTCTGATAGATGATCACCTCGGCGCCATGATTGGTGTCTACCCTGGACATGTCAGGGAACGAGGATTCGAAGCAGATCAGCACGCCGAAGGTGAGCTGCCTGCCCCCCGGCAGCGTCAGGTGCAGCACCCGTGCGCCCTTTCCCGTGATCATGTTCTGCGGTGCGGCCTTGCTGATGCTCGTCAGCCAGCCGAGCATCGACCGGAACGGGATGTACTCGCCAAACGGCACCAGCCGCGTCTTGGTGTACGTTCCCTCGATGCCGCCGGGGCCGATCAGAACGGCGACCTTGGACTTCACCCCCGCCGGGTTGAGCGCGTCCTGGCTCACCAGCAGGGGTGTTGTGGCCGACAGCCGCCGGAGCATGTCCAGCAGCGCGGGCTCATGGTAGAGGTCATAGCCGACGCTGCTCTCGCCCCACACGACCAGGTCGGCGCCATGGATGCCAGTGGTCAGCCGGGACTCCGTGGCGAGCCGCGTCGCGCCGCTGCGTGCCAGCCCCGGCTGGACCAGGGCGAGCGTCAGCTGCCCGGCCGCGCCGGGAATTGCTGGCGGATCGGGTGTCAGCGCGAACGCGACCGGGCCGGCCACGATCGCCGCGATCGCGCCGGCGGCGCCGAGTGCCCGCACCGGAATGCTCACCGCGGTCAGCAGGACCGCGATGCCCGCGTTCGCCGCCACCAGCGCGAAGCTGATCAGCCAGATCCCGCCGACCGCCGCCAGCGCGAGGACCACGGGATGCTGCCACTGGCTGGCTCCGTAGACCGCCCACGGGCCGCCGATTGCCTGCCATGACCTGATCCAGTCGATCACGACCCAGCAGCTCGGCAGCACCACCAGGGCAGCCAGCGCCCGGCCGGGACCGGGACCCGGCGCCCGGAGCAGCCGCCAGGCGGCCAGCCCGACACCGGCCCACGGCGCGCCGAGCACGATCACGACGAGCAGCAAGCCGGGGCCGAGGTTCGGGGTCAGCCAGTAGAGGGCGGCGAGCAGGTATCCGATCCCGAACCACCAGCCACGCACCGCCGCCTCCCGGCCGGTCGGCGCCCGGCGCAGCAGCAGCAGCCCTGGGACCAGGCCGAACCAGGCCAGGAACTCGACGTTGGGTGCGGGAAAGGCCAGCACCGGTAGCGCGCCAGCCAGCAAGACGGCATAACGAGCAGGCTGCGAGAGACCGCGCCGGATGCCCGCGAGCCTTCCGCGCCGCCGCGACGGTCCCGCCGCTGGGCTCTCCTGCGGTCCCGTGAGACTCATTCCGTGCCTGGCTGTCTCCTGCGGATCAGTGCCCAGCCGAGCGCGAGCAGCGTCAGTCCGACGATCACCAGTTCCGGCCAGCTGCCGACCCGGTCGGCGGGAGTGAACCCGGACAGCAGCGGTACCCGAGCCTCAAGCACCACCTGCTTCCAGGTCGTGCTCCTGGCTAGTACCCGGCCGTCCGGCGCGATGATCGCGCTGATCCCGGTGGTGGAGGCGACCGCCACCGCGCGGCCGGTCGTGACCGCGTCAATCCGCGCCATGCCGAGCTGCTGCAGCGTCTCGCCGGTCTGTCCGTCGAGCTCGAAGTCCGCGTCGTTGGTCTGGACGGTGAGCAGGTTGGCGCCGGCCAGCACCTCTGACCGGACCAGGTTGTCGAACCCGACCTCGTAGCAGATCACGTCACCGAGCCGGATCTGGCCGATCCGGAATACGACCGCGCGGTGCCCGGGGGTGAAGTTCTGCGGCTGCAGCGAGGGCAGCGAGGTAAACGTGTCCAGGAATCCGCGGAACGGGATGACCTCGCCGAACGGCACCAGCTGGCGCTTGAGGTAGACCTGCGTCGGCCCGCGGCCAGGCAGCCAGAGCTGGCCGGCGTTGCGCACCGGGTGGTCGAGCACGGCCCCGACAAGTACCGGCCGGCCGATGGCGGCGACGGCGGCCGCGATGGTCGCGTAGGTATTCGGGGACAGGCTCGGGTCAATGTCGGTGGAGTTCTCCGGCCAGATCACGACGTCAGGGGCCGGCTCGCGGCCGGCTCGGACCTGGCCTGCGAACTTGATCGTGGCCCTCGCGTGGTTGGCAGTCACCGTGGTGGCGCGCAGTACCTTCGGAAGGCTCCGCGAGTGCGGCACGTTGCCCTGCACGGTGGCCACGATCGCGGTCGGACCAGGGCCGGGCGTGGTGGTCCAGGCTAGGTTGCCGGCCATGGCGGCGCCAAGCGCCAGCACGACCATGGCGCCCGCGGCCCGATGCTGCCCTGGCCGCCCGTGGCCGAGCACGGTGATCAGCGCGAAGGCAAGGCATCCCCCGGTGAGTGCGAGCGCGAAGCTGAGCAGAGGCGGGCCGCCGATCGCGGCCCAGCCCGACGTTGGCGCCCCGGCCTGGCTCATCGCCAGCCGCCCCCACGGCATTCCGCCCCACGGAATCCGGTCGCGCACCGCCTCCTGCGCGACCCACCACCCTGCTACAGCCAGCGGCCAGGCGCGCAGCCGCAGCAGTGGCCGGAGGCCAAGAGCCGCCACCGCGAAGATCACGGTTTCCAGTACGACCAGGGCCGCCCAGGCGTACCAGGCAACATTGATAAGCCAGGAAAATAGCGGAACGAAGAACGCGCCGCCGCATGCCAGCCCCAGGCCGACGGTCGCCCGCGGGCCTTTGCCCCAGACCGCCAGGATCAGCAGCGCCGGGCCGACCATCGCCAGCGGCCAGACTCCGACCGGCGGGAACGCCGCCGCCAGCGCCAGCCCTGCGATCACCGCCACGGCCGTAGACCACCGGCCGGTAAGCCCGTGCCAGCTGATGCCGGCCGAGGATCGAGCCGCCCCGGCGAGCCGCCCCGACCCCCGGGCAGAACCCGCCCGACCGGTCTTGCCCGGCCGACCCGGCCGGCCCGGCTCGTCAGGCTTGCCCGGTTGCACAGCCTGGCCCGCGCCGTCCGGCGTGGGCTCCGCAGGCTGGCCTGATTCAGCGAGCTGGCCCGCGCCGTCCGGCGTGGGCTCCGCAGGCTGACCTGATTCAGCGAGCTGGCCCGCGCCGTCAGGTTTGCCCGGCCGCGCGCCGGTCCAGCTGCTGCGCAACAGTTCCTCCGGCGAATGGTTTCGGATATGGGCGGTTGCTGTGAGCGTATCCGCAGGTCCGGATCCGGAATAACCTGCGCGCCTGCTGAGTCACACTGAGGGGACTGCGGAGGGAGACCAGGTGAGCCGGCGCGGCTGGGTCATGTTCGCCGCGATGAGCGTGATCTGGGGAGTCCCGTACCTGCTGATCAAGGTCGCCGTGGGCGGGGTGCCGGTTCCGGTGCTCGTGCTGGCGAGGGTCACGATCGGGGCCGCGGTGCTGTTGCCGGTGGCCCTGCAGCGCCGCCAGCTGGCCGCGATCTGGCCGGTCTGGCGCTGGCTCGTGGTTTTCGCGTTCGTGGAGATCATCCTGCCGTGGTTCGTGCTGTCAGAGGCCGAACGCGGCATCAGCAGCTCGCTGACCGGCCTGCTCGTCGCTTCGGTGCCGATCATCGTGGCCCTGCTCAGCCTGCTGATCGGCGACGGCGACCGGCTCAGCAAGATCCGGTGGATCGGCCTGCTGATCGGCCTGGCCGGTGTCGTCATGCTGGCCGGGCCGAACGTGGTCGGGCCGGGTGCCGCGCCCGGCGCGGCCAGGTCGGTCGGCGAGGTGCTGTTCGTGGCGCTCTGCTACGCCAGCGGCCCGCTGATCGCGAGCCGCAAGCTGGCCGACGTCCCGCCGCTGGCAGTGACGGCCGCGTGCCTGGCGTTCGCCGCGGTTGTCTATGCGCCGCTGGCCGCACTGAACTGGCCATCGGCGGTCCCGTCGGTGCAGGTACTGCTCGCGATCGCCGGTCTCGGGGTGATCTGCACGGCCGTCGCGTTCGTCATCTTCTTCCGGCTGATCGCCGAGGCCGGGCCTGCCAGGGCCAGTGTGATCACGTACTTCAACCCGGCCATCGCGGTCACGCTCGGCGTCCTGGTGCTCGGGGACAGGGTGACGCCGGTGATGCTGGCCGCATTCGCGACGATCCTGGTCGGCTCGGTGCTGGCGACCAGGGCGTCGCGGCGCCAGCTCGTGCCGCCTGGGACCGTGCCGCCGCCT
>OCZU010002003.1_pt1 | contig 13130 bp, 7 predicted proteins | sample 1539001 | NCBI WGS metagenome assembly OCZU01 (sample SAMEA3539306, study PRJEB22396) | soil metagenome | biome: tundra; feature: field; material: soil | place: USA | collected 2010-05 | depth 0.15 m
TGCGGCGTACCTACAGAAGTGTGGGGCAGGCGCTTTCGCCTGCCATCGTAGTGCTCGGCGTCTCGATCTCGCTGGCCGGCTGCGGCAGCGGCTCCGGGCATGTCAAGGGCGCCGGCGCCGCGCTCCTACCCGAGGCAGACGATCTGAGCTCCCAGCAGGTGTCCAAGTCGATCGATCTGCACTTCTACCTGGATGCGTCCGGTTCGATGAAGGCATTTCTGGCTGCGCCGAAGGCGGGCCAGAACAACTACTTCACCAGGGTTCTGAATAAGGCCGGCGATATCCTCAGCGAATCCTGGAACGCCAACGTCTCCTTCTGGAGGTTCGGCGAAGGCGAGCCCCGGCAACTGGATTCCGAGGGCCTCGGTAAATTCCTGGCGCCATCCGCATTCACCGACCGGAGCACGCACATCGAAAAGGCCATCGCGCATCACGCGCATGGCCCCCAGGAGCCTGCGGGGGCGGCCGATCGGCACCAGGTCAAGGTGATCGTCACCGATTTGTGGCAAGACAAAGACGGGGCCGGAACCCTCGCCGTACTCCTGGATAACGCCTACCTGAATCAGGAATCGCTGGCCGTGGGAGTGCTGGGCGTGCGCAGTGTGTTTCATGGAAAGGTAGATCTGCGCCTGCACTCAAACCCGGAAGATGCGGCGGACTCCATGCCGTTCTACTTTCTGATTTCCGGGCAGGCCGCGGACGTACGATTCGCCATCCGACACCTGGTGGATGACCTCAAGATTGGCGAGCAGGACCATTTCCAGATCGTGTTCACGCGGCGGCCGGTGGAACACCTGCTCCATAACCTGGCAGTCACTTCGGCCGACAAGAAACTGGGGATTACTCAGGATGACAGGCTGGTTCCGGGCGCGCGGAATCGATTCCCGGTTCTCGCCAACGTGCGCCACGATGTGAAACTGAATATGGACGAAACGCCCGACGATCGGCGGATGAACCTGGGCCCGCACATCAAACTGGGCGTCCACCCCAAGGTGACGGCGATCGCGTATCGCAAGGGACAGAGTAGCCCCGACCCGAAAGCCGAGGACGAATTAACGGTGTCGCTGAACCAGCAGCCGAGAGAAATCACGATCCACCGCTCCCTGCTGGACGCCAATACGATGTACCGGTTTCAGATCGACCTGATCGGAGACTGGGAGCAGCCGCTGGCGAACCTGGATGCCTGGAACCTGGAGTCCGCCGAGGAAATGGTGAACGACCGGTTCCCGGAGGACGCCAAGGGCAGCCGGCCGGGCAGGACTCTCAGCCTGCGTCATTTTCTGAATGTTCTGCGCTTGAAGATGCGCCAATATGAGACGCCACTGGCCCGCTATTACCTGTACGTGCAAACCAACTAAGAGAGGATCCGGCGAATCGAGATGAAAAATCGCGTGCTGATCGATTTCCTGTTAATCGTGTTCGTGTACCTGGTCTGCGCCGGTCTGATCTACGGTGCGGTGACTTTGAATTGGCCCGGTCAACTGGGTGTGCAGGTGGGCAACGCCCAGGATTTCTCGGACCGTTTCTTGACGTGGTCTGAGGTAGTCGGCGCCATCTCGCTGTTCTGTGCGTTCGCCTGGTACATCCTGGGCGAATGGGGACCGAGAGCGAACAAGCTCTCGGCGGGGACCTGGCTGGCGATATGGTTTGCCTTGTTTCTAGTCGTAATCGCAACGGGCATGGCGGGGATTTTCCTGGGGCCGGAGGCGACCGAGAATGGCTGGATACTGGCGGTCTGTTACATGCTCTGGGGGCCGGTTTTCTACTATTTGGGCACCGTCCTTTTCTCCCCCGCGAATACCAAGTACATCGTGCCGGGCTCCGGCGTGATCCGGCGGGGTTGGTAATGACGACGTGGCGCAGACTCTCAGTCTTTTGCCCTAGCGCGGCATTTCGCTGTCGTGCGAAAAGCGTCGAGACGAGTCAGTCTCGACGCTGCAAGCACGAGTGCTCGCGCCACAGTTCCAGGAGAATAAGCCATGAGTAATTTCGTTGTCGCGGTGGGCGGTAGCGGCGCCAAGTTGATGCAGTCGCTGATTCATCTGGGGGCGGCGGGTATGCTCCCCGAGAAGGCCACGACGCTCTCCGCCCTGCTGGTCGACCCCGATGAGAACAACGGGAACATCGAAGAATGCCTGAATATCGAAAAGGCCTACCAGGCGTGCAGGCAAATCAAGGTAGGCAATACGGACCTGTTCCGCGCCCATCTCTCGCTCGCCGGCCCCTGGACGCCCATCGGCAATTCGCAGTCCGACACGCTCAAGGAGATCTTCAATTACAACCAGCTCGCCAACAACGCCTCCGAGGAAGCCGAGCTGATGGACCTCTTCTTCGAGCCGGGCGAGCTGGAGATGTCGGTGAAGCAGGGCTTCCGCGGACGACCGGCGATCGGCGCCACGGTGTTCGCCAACTCTGTGAATTTCGACCGCGGCGTCTGGAAGGATTTTCGAACGGCCGTCAAGAACAGCGCCGCCGCGGCCGCCCCGCACATTCTATTCGCCGGTTCGGTGTTCGGCGGATCGGGAGCGTCCGGCGTGCCCACGCTGGTGCGCCTGCTGTCCAATCACTTGCAGAAGGATGTGGGCAACGCCCGCTACGGGCTGATCCTGTTTCTGCCGTTCTTCCAGTTCAAGCAGGTCGAGGGCGAGGCCATCCAGGCCGATCCGGCCTCGTTCCCGTTGGCTACCGCCGAAGCGTTGAAGTATTACAACGAGCGGAACTTCCTGGCCATCTGCCATTCCATTTATGCAGTGGGCGAGGAGGTCCCCGCCGAGATGTCGGTGTCGGCAGTAGGAGCCAAGGAGCAACGCAACGAACCCCACTTCATCGAATTGGTGGCGGGCATGGGCGCTCTCCGGTTCTTCGATGCGGACTCCCGCTCGCAGGATTACACTCTGGCCGTGGCCTCACGCCTCGAGGATGGAAAGCTGATCTGGGATGACCTCCCCTGCGATCCACAGATGGGCGGAGCCCAGGTCCGTAAGCTGCAAAACAAGCTCCAGAAGATGGCGGTCTTTGCCGTCGCCTATCACTACATTTTCTACCCGGAGATTCTCGAGGCCCTGCGGGCGGGCGGCAGCAAAGCTCCGTATTGGGTGGACCACATCGAGCGCAAGGGTGTGAAGCCGGACGAAGCGCGCGCCGCACTCGCGGCCGTCGACGCCTACACCGTCAAGGTGTTGGAATGGCTTCTCCACATCTCGACCCCGCGGCGGCCGAACTTCGTGCCGGGCCTGGTCAACCCCAACGTCTTCGCCGTGGCGCAAGGCCAGAACTGGCGCCTCAAGCTGCCTCGGGAATTCAAACAGACCGAACTGGGCGGTCTGCTGCTGAATCGGCCGAAGGCCAAAATCGACGATCGCACCGTCTTGAGCCGCGCGTCCAGATCCAACGTTAAGGACAACGACGCAGTGGGACCGGGCCGCCTGGTCCGAGCCTTGTTTGATGCCTGTGAAGTGGAATGAAGAACGATCGCGGAGCCTCTCATGCCTCACGCCTACCTTCCTAAACGAAAGTCCGGAACCGGCAATCGCTTCCCCGACCCGCAGTCCGCGGGGACTTGGGAAGAACGTCCGACGCAGTTGAACCATCTGGCCGAAGCCATCGAGATCCCCTCGGGGCCGCAACGGATCTACTCGATCCCGGATGCGTGGGCGCGCGCGCTGCTGTTCGACCGTGCCTTGTACGACGAGGACCACAAACTGCACTCGATCATTCTCGGAGAGTGGAGCGGCCTGCTGGCGCTGATCGGCCTCCGCGAGCGCAGGAACTTCGAAAGCCTCTCGATCCACCCGGTGAGCCTCAATTCCGCACGTCCCAATTCGTTCTCGTCGGTGCTCGCCGAACTGCTTCCGCAAGACGAGAACATGCTCGCGCCAGGGTCCAATTGGGAGGAATTCCACATTCTGCGCTGGCAACTGGCGCCCTGGGCGCACAATCACCCGCACGCCTTCGGCTTCACCTCCCCGATGACTCTGGTCGCGACCGGCGCCGACTATGCGGGCCTGATCTCACCGGACGAAGTACCGTGGTTCGATGGTTACCGGCTCAATGACCCAACCGGCCACCTCGCCGTCCGCGAGCGAAGGGCGCTTGCCGAGTGGATTCTAACGCTCTCCAGGGAGTTGACGAAGCAAATCACCAACACCGTGCGCAAGAGCAGGATCGTCGACCTGGTCAACGATTTCGCCCGTCGACTGGACAGCACCGCCAAGGCTCCTTCCAGCCCGGACGATGTCCTCTCGTCCACACTGTTCCTGGGTTTCCACGACGGCATCTTCCACGTGTTGGACCGGCCTTTGAAGGGAGAGACGTCTTCGGTCAGCGACGTCCAGATTGTCACCAGCAAACCAAGCGCGCCGGTCTATTACCTGATCGACCCCTCGCTCGCCCAGCAGTGGCAGCAGAGCGCGAAGGACCTGGTGGTCTATGGCGACGTCCACCTCGCCACGGCTGACCGCTACACCGGTTCCGGAAATGTTCAGGGCCAGTTGCCGGGCGGCCAGCTTTGGTGCGCCGCCGGCTTTTTCTTTCAGAATCGGCTGATCTACCTGCGCGACGGAGGGGCGGCATTCCCCGGGTGTCTTCCGATCGGCGTCTCGGGCGATGCCAAGAAGCGCTCGACGGTTCTGCCGCTTTCCGAAGACGCGCTGAAACTGTTCACGCCCAAGGAGCTGCAGGAAAACTTCTCCCTTTCGTGGCTTCCCAACGGAGGCGCCACGTGTTTTCTGCGCCTGCGGTTGAAGACCTCGAACGGCAAGGAAAAAATCTGCCGCGTTCAGAAGACCTACACGGAAGCGGAAATGGTCCTGGTGGAAGAGCTGCCGCTGGTCTCGATTTGGCCCGATTTCCGCATCTCGACGGTGAAATGGCAGGCCTATTACACCTTCCAGATGTGGACCTCCAAGACGCGCGACGAGCTGAAAGTGAAGCCCTGGTCGGATGACGAGCGGGAACCCGCCGCCAATCGTTTCCAGATCCTCGATCAGCGGCATTTTGAGGTGAGCTTCACCAAGAACTATCCCGAGGCGCTGGTCTGCTCCACCCCGTTCGTCGATTTGGACAACCATATCGAGGATACGGCCAAGGGGCTGCTGCTGGTGAACCGTCCCGAGATTCTATCGCCGCCGGCCATGGGTCGGGTGACGCTGGGCGTGGACTTCGGATCCACCGGTTCCGGCATCTACCAACGCTACCGCGGCGATCCCAAGCCGGTGGTCTTCAAGAATCGTCTGCGTCAGATCACCGGGTATGATCCCGCCAAATTCCGGTCGTTCACCCGCGAGCTCTTTATTCCGGCGCGGGACTGGTCTGCGGATGAAATCCTGAGCGTCTTCCAGGATTTCGGAGACCCAAAGGAAGGCCCCAACGCGCGCATGGTATTGCGCGACGGACACGTTCTCTACACGGAAGATCCGCGCACCTTCATCTCCGGCGACCGCAAGCGGGTCAAGTCCAACCTGAAGTGGGGAGACCAACAGGAAAAAATCGCCGCTCGCGACTTTCTGAAACAGATCTGCCTTCAGGCTGCCGCCGAAATCGCGGTGGAAGGGTGCACCTCGGCCGATCTCCGCTACTCCTATCCGACCGCCTTTTCCGATGGCGACATCGCCAACCTCGAAGCGACCTGGGAGCGCGTCGTCGCGGAACTGGAGAGTCACACTGGCATCGATTTCCGCGTCAACCCGAAGTACCTGGACCCGGTATCGGGTGAGGAGAAGGACGCCGATAATCGGGAAGCCATCACCGCCACCAAATTCTTCTGCGATTACGCCGGTGAGGGCGACCGAATGGACATCACCGGCGGAGCAGTCACCGTCGACATCGGCGGTGGCACCACCGATATGGCCGTCTGGAACCGCATGGAACTGGTCTCCCACAGCTCGGTGGTATTCGCAGGACGCGATATCTTCCTCAACCCGCTCCGCCGTAACCCGCGTATCCTGGCCGAGATCGACGCACGGGTGTCGCACACCATCGAAGAACTGCTCAGGACTGGTGAGAAGGATGCCGCCTTCACCGCTCATCTGGAGGCCATCATCTCCAAACACGGGAAAGAGCTGATTGACGGGCTGTCCCTGAAAGAATCCGAAGGGCCGATTCAGGGTTTGCTTTCGATTCTCGAGACGGGACTCTGCGGGATCGGTTTTTACGCGGGCCTCCTGGTACGGCGAGTGCAGAGTGCCGGTGCGTTTAAGGCCGGCAAACGAGTTGCGATCTTCGCCGGGGGCAACGGCTCGAAGATTTTCCTCTGGTGCGCGCTGGGCAAACTCTCCGAAAGAAGCGAGATCCATAAGCGCTTTGCCAACGCCTTTCTGACCGCGGCCGACCTGAAGAATACGAAAATCGAAATCCGCCTCAGCGAAAAGCCCAAGTCGGAAGTCGCCTACGGCCTGGTGTGCCAGGACCTGCCGCTGAAAGTGAAGGAGGATTTCGCCAAACCTTTGGCCGGCGAAGCGTTTCTGATTGGCGACGTCGAGCAATCGTGGGATAGTTCTCCGCCCGCGGAGGAGATTCGTAAGAGAACCGTAGTGGTAGACAGGAAGTTCCCTTTCTTCCGGCAGTTCCTGGAATCGTTGGACGAAACGCCGGATGAGGATCTTCTCGACCGGCTGGGTGGGCAAGTCGATCTGCGCCTGACCATGCTGGCAGGGGAAGTCGCCAGCGCACAGCAGAGGGAGAAGAGAAAGAAGAAGGACGAGAACCTGTTGCGCAACGAGCCCATCTTCATCATCGCGCTGAAGGCTTACCTGGCGATGCGAATCGAGGAGTGGGCCCGCCGTGCCTAGGGTAGTGTCCTGCCCAATATTTGTCAGTGCTCTTATTGCTGTGTGGCGCGGGCAGTCGTGCCTGTCTCCATGGGGCCGGCGGCGACGTGGCGCAGACACACGAGTGTCCGCGCCACAAGTGCGGCAAGCGGTTTTCGGCCTTGGGCTGCTGTTCCTGTGCTGGGGTTTGGCCGCGCAAGATGCAGCCAAGCCGCTCGAAAGCGTCAAGAAAAGCGAGCAGAAACAGGGCGGCGAGGCCGCCCAGAAGGGGGGCGCTGCCATCGAGGACGATCGCCCACCCGGCCAGGTCAATCCTGAGCCGCCCAAAGGACAGCCTGTCTCGATCGTGCTGCCGCATACCAGCGATCCCCTTCAGGGACTCTGGTACGCCATCATGGGGATCTCCGGCCTCTCGTTCCTGGCGCTGGGATACGCAGCATGGCGACTGAAAGCCGTTGGCCCACCCCCTGCGCCGAATCTCGAACCGCTGCTTAGTCAGTTGAGTACGATCCGCCAGCAGGCATCCTTGGCTCGATCCCGGTACGATGATCTGGCGCGACGGGCCAGTCAGCCGGCGCCCCGGCCCGATCCCGCTCCTCCCTCTCCACAAGTCGGGAAAGAGCCCTATGAATCGAAGCCGCCGGCCATCCGGCTCACGCCCCAACCGCTACTCCCGATCTCTCCTGCCAGGACCGCTCCCCGCGCCGGCGGTTCCAACCTGGATTGGAGCCCGCGAATTCGCCCGCGCGACGAGCTGGTCGAAGCCTATCATCTGGCGCGCACCTCCGCGGATCGGATCGCTCGCGACCAATTCGACAACCGGTACCCGTACGTCCGCATATCTTGCATCAACCACGACGAGTGGCAGTTTCACAAGAACATCACGCTTCGTTTCCAGGCGTCGGATTTTGGCTGGTACCTGATGGTTTCTCGCGGCGGGAATCATCAGGCCTTCCCCTGGTTTACACAGGATCTCGCTCACGAGCGGGAATCGTTCAAAGGCGTGTTTGAGTATCCCGAGGGCTCGGGCGATGCCAAGCTGCGGCTCGTCCGCCCCGCCCTGCTGCAATCCCAGGGCGACGGTTGGATTCTGACGTCGCCGGGCGAGGTGCAAGCGGATGTCTGAGCGGCTCTGCCCTTCGTGCTCCGCCTGGGAGTGCGCCGCGGACGATGCCTATTGCGGCCACTGCGGAAAGCCGTGCGCGCAATTGCAAATGGAGGTGCTTCCGTCCGTCCTCCACATTGGCCAGATCGCGCCCAACGTAGGATTCCGGATCTGGAACCCGACCTGCGGCGCCCTTCCCATCAGCCAAATACGCAGGCCGGACTGGGTGACACTTCTCGGGCAGCAACCTCTGCAGATCGCCCCGCGAAGCACAGTACTCTTCTACGGCCGGGCAGCCACCTTCTCGATGAACGCACCGGCCTCGTTCCTGATGCAAGTGGACACTCCAGCAGGCAGCGCTGCTTCCCTGCTGATGGCCATCCCCGAAAAGCCGGAGCTTCACGCGGCACCCTCGGAATTGATGGTCTGGACCGACCACCGGCGGGAGGGACGACAGCGGATCGACCTGGGATTCGGTCCACTGGCCGGCAGCCTGCGCGTGTTGAGCGTCAAGAACGCCGGGTTTCATTGGATGACCTTGGTCGATCGTCCCGCCGGACCGATCATCGCCTCCTCCGGAACGCTCGTTCCCGTGTCGGTTGAGGTGGACACCGAGAGAATCGCCACGCTGGAGCGCAAGTCGGGTGAGATCGCCATCGAATACGACGACGCCCACGGTCCCAAAACTACCCTGCTCCCGCTGAACTTCGTGGTCCGCAACCATCCCGAGCTGCGTTGGACCGGCGAGAATCTGCCTCCCCCCGCGCTCATGCAAACCGACAAGCAACGGCTCAAATTCGTGTTCTGCAACCGCGCCGAGGACGACCCGCAGGGTGGCAGGATGAACGCCCCCGTAGTGCTGGAGAGCGTCACGCTGACGGCGCCCAAGGCCGGCCCGCCGCTCTCCGCGATCCAAGTCTCGCCGCTGCCGCTGACCATCGCCGGAGGCGAAACCTGCGACGTGGAATTCGAGCTGAACCTGGAGTCAGTCAAACCGGGCATCCACGCCTTGAAGCTGGAGGCCCGCACCAACTACGCCGAGTTGAACCAGCGGTCTTACCAGGCGTCCATCGACGTCCGGGAGTTGCTGAATTTCGACGGAATCATTGCCATCGACTTCGGCACCAGCAACACCTGCTGTGCGGTACTCGAGAACGGGTCCGAGTTCGAGAGCATTCCCCTGGATGGCGCCAGCACCACCGACCCCACCGTGGTCCGCTATCTGGACCTGGGCGGAAAATTCCCCGAGATCGAAACCGGCGTCCGCGTGAAGAACCAGGCCGCGGTGGATGAGAAGGTGGCCAGCAGTACCGTCCAGCGCCTCAAACAGCTACTCGGCGAAACCACCTATCCGCTGCGCATTCGCCCCTTGGCTTCGACTGACTGGGTCTACCGGGAAGCCCGGCTGGCAGCGCGCGATTACCTGCACCATGTTCGGGTGGCCGCCGAAAGGCAAAAAGGCGCAACCTTCCACGAATTCATATTGACGCATCCGGCAGTGTGTTCCATCCGCCAGTATCGCAACCTCCGGTTCGCGCTGGAGGGGGCCTTCGGCGAGGACGCCCAAATCCATTTTCTGCAGGAGCCGATCGCCGCCCTGATTCCGTTTTTTGACGAGATGGCCAAGAACCCTCGAGAGACCGGCTACACGGTGGCGGCGTTCGACCTCGGCGGCGGCACCACCGATGTCACCGTGGTTCGGGTCAACCATCAGCCGAGCGGCTCCGGTGTGCAGATTCAGCCGGAGATTGTGGCTTCCTGGGGCGAGCGTTTTGGCGGCGAGAACCTGACGGATTTTCTGGTAGGCCAGATCAAGCAGCGGTGCCAACAGATCCTCGCGCAAAAATACCCCGGTTTCGAGCTTGCCGATCACGCGGTAAGAGGCGCGTCCTCGCCGGATATCATGCGGAATGAGGCTGCCTTGCGAGAGTGGGCCGAACGGCTGAAAGCGGGCCTCAGCGAAGAGAAGACTTCCCGCCGGGAACTGGACACGCTGCTGCTGCGCGCCATTTCCAAGCGGCCGGATGAGCCGCCCGAGAACAAGGCGTTCGAGCCCAGGGACCTGGAGACCGCGGGCGCAGTGACGTTGCAGCAGGTGTTGGTCACGTATACCAAGGCTCAAGTTGCGCGCATGGCGGAACGGCTCAAGCAGACCATCGCCGGCATGCCGCCTTTGAAGTACATCCATCTCTCCGGGAAAACCACGTTCCTGCCGGTTGTGCGGGAGACGTTGCATTCCATTTTGCCGGCTACCATTTATCGCGCCGAAGATCCCAAGGAATGCGTGGTGCGCGGCGCCTGCCTCTCGCGTTCGATGGCCCGCAGCCGCCTGCGCCGGCTGGTCCTGCCCAGGGAATCGCAGCGAACCACCTCGCAGGTCGGGCTGATGGACGACGATGCCGGACGGTTCCTGCCTGTCATCCCGCTCGATTGTCCAATCCCGCCGGCGGGACTGCCGCGCGAGGTCCCCAACGTCTGGAACGGCCGGGATGTGGTGGTGCTCTGGGAAAACCTGGGAGTGGAAGACACGCGCGTGAGTCGCGATGGAACCCGCAATCCGTACTTGCAAAAGCTCGGCACCTGGGAGCCGGAGCGCCAAATCCAATCGTCGCCCGAAACGTCGCCCCAATCGCCGCCCGAAGCTTCCCCGGATTGTTGGTGGGCCCTGCGTCTCACCCTCACCCCGGCGTTTGCGCTGGAGGTAGCCGCTGTGGGTCCGGATGGCCAGAGCGTTTCCTTCCGGCCACGGCATGGCGGAGGCTTTCCGTGATTCGCGGATTGGTCCTGTTCAGTCTCGTAAACGGCGGATGGGGCGCCATCCTGCCATACTTGGGCTTGGGCACTGCGGTCCTGGCTTTCCTCTTTGCAGCACTGGTGGTGTACCTCGCCCGGGATTACACTGCCGCGGGGAAACGTCAGGCGGAAGCCCTTGACACTTCCATCCGGGAACTGGAGACCACCGTTCAGGGCATTGTGGATACGCTGCGTTTTCCGGAACCGCCCGGCGCGCGACCGCCTGTGGGAACCGAACCGGTACTCCTGACGCGTGAAGTGGAAGCCCTGAAAACCGAGATAGGCCGGTTTCTCCAGTACGTAACCGACTGTTTCGCCGGTCTCGGCAGAGTCCCCGGCGAGACCCGCAACAAGATCGGGGAAATGGAGCGTCTGGATGCGCAGATTGGCCGGCCAACCGATGCCCCGGCCGCCAGAGCGCAATACAAGACCTTGGCCAAGACCCTGGCCCGCCTCGCTCTTGCAGCTACAGACGACGATTTCAGCAAGTACAGAAAGCGGAATCCAGCCGCGGAAGCCGCGCTCCAATCCCTGTTGGACGTTGCCGGTTATCGCCTGCTCGCTCCTAAGCCACTCGAAAAATACACTGACGGGCGGCACGTTTCGAGTTCTCGAACCGAGCCGGCGGAGGTTCGAAATCACCGTGGACATATCGCCCGCGTGGAACGCCGCGGGCTGCTCGATTCCAACAACGATGTGATTCAGAAAGCCGAAGTGGTGCTGTACGACTGAGGTTCGCCACATGCGCCGTGTTCTCACTACCATCTCGCTCCTTCTGACAGGGCTGACTTGCGCCTGCCGGCAGACGTCACAGATGGGCTACAGCAAACTCTCAGCCGTCCAGGTCGCGGACCGGGCCAGGCCTGCCACGGTCAACATCATTGCCGAATACGAATCCACCGTCGAGGTGGCCGACTTTGATGTGGACACCGCCCGGCTCAAAGCCGACTCCCAGAGGCGGATGGCGGGCACGAGCCCTACGCGTGAAGAAGCGCTGACCACGGTTTATTCCACACTTCTCGCGGATCCGGGAACCTACCTGGTGCCCAATGGGAAATCGCGCACTTCCAAGAGTAAGGCCAGCGGCCTCGGCACCGGGTTGGTGATTACACCCGATGGTTACGTGGTTACCAACGCCCACGTGGTGGAGCCGGACGAAGAGGAGATCAAGACCGCGCTGATCTCGTCCATTTCGGGCCTGGTGGATCAGGACACCGCCGAACTGGAGAGGGGGTTGAAAGAGGTTCTTCCCGGAAGGACCATCGGCGAAGAGGCCAAAGCCCGCTTTCAAAAGGTGCTGCTGGAACGCCACGCCAAGGCGGCCCACTTCGTGGGAATGAACAACTCGATCTTCGCCGTAATGGGCTACACCGGATCGGGCGACAACCTGGAGGTCCGGCGCAACGCCTGCAAGGTGCAGAAAGTGGGCAAGGCGGCGCCCGGCAAGGATGTGGCCATTTGCAAGATGGAAGGCAGTGACTTTCCCACCCTCCCTCTCGCTGCGGGGCTGGATGACGGTGGCGTGCGAACCGGCGCGGATCTCTTCATCTTTGGCTACCCGGGAGCGCTCGCGTTCGATTCCTCTTTCTCACTCTCCAGCCGCCTGGAACCCACCATGACGGCCGGCCACGTCGGCGGGATCAAGGAAATCGCCGGCGAGAAATGGAAGGCCATCCAGACGGACGCCTCCATCAGTCCGGGAAACAGCGGCGGCCCGGCCCTCAACGATACCGGCCGTGTGGTCGGGCTGGCCACCTTTACGGTGCAGGGGGAGCGCACCCAGAATCTGAACTTTGTCGTCTCGGTGGACGTGGTGCAGGAGTTCCTGCGAGACCTGCATGTGACGCCTTCCGAGAGTGCGTTTACCACCAGGTACCTGGAAGCGCTGGATGCCTACGAACGCCAGGACACGCGCCACGCGCTAGCCTTGTTTCGTGGCTTGAATGCCGACCACCCTGAATCGAGCGTGGTGCGCGACTTCGTGCGCCGATTGAGCGACGGCCAGCCGTTGCCGGCCGTCGGCGTCCAGTCCGCGCCCGTCCGGCACGACACTCAAACACATAACGGCGAGCGCAAATCGGGCGGCGCCAAGATCTTCTTCATTCTCATCGTGGGCCTGCTGGTCATCGTCATAGCGGTGGTGATTCTTGCCAATCGGAATTGAGGCAATAGCCCGCGTGTCAAGCTGGATGATCTCGACCCTGAGCGGAGCTGCGGCGAGGAGGCCCCCGCCGCCGGCGCGATCGGAAACCTGATCCCGTTTGCCGCGCGACTGCGCATCTCCATGTGAAGGAGTAGTCACCCATGCGCATTAGCTTGATTTACCTTGTCGCGGCGGTCCTCGTGGCCGTTACTCTCCAGGCACAAACCCCGTCCGGCAGCGATGCCACGCCAATGTTGGTGGTCCTGAAAGACCAGCCGGCGAAACGAATTCTCGCCCAACTGGCCGCCAGACGCGGCGGCAC
>OCZU010002004.1_pt1 | contig 13130 bp, 8 predicted proteins | sample 1539001 | NCBI WGS metagenome assembly OCZU01 (sample SAMEA3539306, study PRJEB22396) | soil metagenome | biome: tundra; feature: field; material: soil | place: USA | collected 2010-05 | depth 0.15 m
GCATGATTGCAGCGCCTGCCACAACCTGCTGGCGACGGGCGAGGAAAATCCGAAGGTGCTTTCGGATCTTGGCATGAAGTAAATGTCGGCGAACAAGCATAGCGAGAATTGGACATGATTCAGACCAAACAGGCGCGAAGAAAGTGGAGGGCAGGGCCCGGAGTCGTAGTCGCGATGTTCCTCGCCGCGCTTTTAGCCCTGCGGTTTTCCGAGCGTCCCGTGCGCGCCGCCGATCAGCCCGGAGCCGAATGTCTCGCTTGCCACGGCGATAAAAATACCACGACGACCCGAGCCGGCAAAACCGTTTCGCTCTACGTAGACGGCAAGAAATTTGCGACCTCCGTACATGCCAGCTTCGGATGCACCGGCTGCCACGCCGACCTCGAAGGGAAGGACTTTCCTCACGAAAAGCCAGCGCCGGTAAAGTGTGGTACCTGCCACTCTGGCGAGCAGGATCTATATACAAAATCGCTTCATGGTAAGGCTGTAGCGCGTGGAGATTCTCTAGCTCCGCATTGCGTGACTTGTCACGGCAATCATGCCATCTTCCCGATCAAAGACCCGAGGTCCGCGGTCGCGCCCCTGAAGGTTCCCTTCGTTTGCGGCCAGTGCCATAGCGAAGGCACCCCGGTTTCGCGCACTCGCCAGATCGCTCAGGACAATATTCTCGAAAACTACTCGGAGAGCATCCACGGCGAGGCTCTGCTGAAAAAAGGGCTGGCCGTCGCTCCGACCTGCGCTACTTGCCATACGGCGCATTCGATATTGCCCCACACCGACCCCGCCTCTTCCATCAATCGCAAAAACATCGCTGCCACCTGCACCAAGTGCCACTCGCAAATTGAAACCGTCCACCGCAAAATTATTCGTGGAGAACTCTGGGAAAAACAGGCCAATGTCCTGCCCTCCTGCCCGGACTGCCATCAGCCGCACAAGATCCGAAACGTCTTCTACGATATGGGGATGGCCAACGCGGACTGCATGCGTTGCCACTCGAATCCAAAACTGAATCGCGCGCGCGACGGAAAATCCATGTTTGTAAATGTGGACGAGGTGACCCATTCGCGCCACAGCAAAATCGCATGCAGCCAGTGCCATTCGGAGGTCAATGCCTCCCATGTGCGGCCTTGCGAGACCATCACGCGCGGTGTCGACTGCACATCATGCCACGATGAAATTGGGAAGCTCTACGCCACCAGCATCCACGGCCAGCTCACCGGCAAGAGTGATCCGAATGCCCCAACCTGCAAGGAATGCCATGGCACGCATGGAATCTTGGGCAAACAGGATCCGCAGTCTTCGACTTTTGCGGTCAATGTTCCGGGGCTCTGCGCGCGCTGCCACCGTGAGGGCCAAAAAGCCGCCGTGCGCTACACCGGAACGCAGCACGAAATCATCCAGAATTACACCGAGAGCATCCACGGCACGCTCCTGAAGAACGGCCTGACGGTGACTGCGACCTGCACCAGTTGCCATACCGCGCACCACATTCTTCCCAAGAAAGACCCGGCATCGAGCGTTAATGCCGGCAACGTACCGACCACCTGCGGCCAGTGCCATCACGGGATCGAGCAGCAGTTCGAGAATAGTATTCACTCCAGAAAAGTGAACAGCACCACGAATCAACTTCCCGTTTGCAACGATTGCCACACCGCTCACTCCATCCATCGCACGGACGAAAACAGCTTCCGTCTCGATGTGATGGGCAAGTGTGGACGCTGCCACGAGCAGATTGCCGAAACCTATTTTGAAACCTATCACGGAAAAGTCTCCCGCCTCGGCTATACGAAGGCCGCCAAGTGCTATGACTGCCACGGCGCCCACGACGTGCTGAGAGTCTCGGACCCGAATTCTCACCTCAGTCGCGCCAATGTGGCGGCTACCTGTGCCAAGTGCCACGCCGGAGCAACCCGGCGCTTCGCCGGTTACCTGACTCATGCGACTCACCACGATCCCAAAAAGTATCCGTTTGTTTTTTATAGCTTCTGGGCCATGACCGGTCTGCTGTTGGGAACATTCGTGATCGGTGGAGTGCACACACTGCTCTGGCTGCCGCGAGCCTTCCAGATGCGCCGCGAATTACGTGCCGCGAAATCGGAAGCGGCCGCGGAACTGGGGAAAAAGGAGGACACCAATGTCTAATGGCCAGGTGGCGGAAGACGCGCCGGCGAAAAAGACTCCGGTGCCTTCGAATGAAGGGGCGGAGCGTCAGTTTGTACGCTTCACCCGCCTCCAGCGAGTCTTGCACGCCTGCATGATCGTAAGCTTTATTACGCTGGCGATGACGGGATTGACGCTGAAATTCTCCTACACAAAATGGGCGTCCATCCTTTCTCATGTCTTCGGAGGTTTCGAGACCGCGGGCTACATCCACCGCAGCGCCGCGGTGGTGATGTTCAGCGTTTTCTCTACCCATCTGTTCGACCTCTACCGCCTCAAAAGAAAAGAGTACGGAACCTGGCGCGCCCTGATCCTTGGACCCGGCAGCATGGTACCCAACCGAAGAGACTTGTCGGAACTCATCGGCACGCTGAAATGGTTTGTGGGTCTGGGTGAGCGGCCTGCCTATGGCCGCTGGACCTACTGGGAAAAATTCGATTATTTCGCCGTGTTTTGGGGCATCGCGATCATCGGATCGACCGGACTCACGCTTTGGTTCCCGGTTTTCTTCACGCGCTTCATACCTGGATCGTTCCTCAACGTCGCTACCATTGTTCACAGCGACGAGGCGTTGCTGGCCACAGGATTCATTTTCACCGTGCATTTCTTTAATACCCACTTGCGGCCAGAGAAGTTCCCCATGGATATCACCGTGTTCACCGGGCGCATGCCGCTGGAAGAATTAAAGAGAGATAAGCCCAGAGAGTACGAGGCCCTGGTCGCCAATGGAACGCTGGAAGGCAAAATGGAGGTCGCGTATCCGCCGATTGTGACGCGTACGATTCGAGCCTTTGCCTGGGTCGCGCTGGCGCTCGGATTCAGCATTGTGTTGTGGATTATCTATGCGGTGTTGTTCGCATACAGATAGATGCTTTTTGCTTTGAAATGGCGCGGCTTTAACCGCGCCGTACGTGTACTCATAAATAATCATAACTGCCGCTTCAAGGTTTGCTGAAAAACGGACGTTTCGTATCAGGGGATCGCTTTAGCGATACCACAGCTCCGAAATTCCGATGCACTTTTGGGCCGGAGTGAGTTTTCAGCAAACTGTCAGCCAGTGGAGAGAAGATTCTAGAAATGAAAGTAACCCGAACTACCTTAATTTTCCTCGCATTACTCTTAGCTTCTACGGTGTCACCGGCCGCATCTTCCCCCGATCAGGAGTGCCTCGCCTGCCACGGCCAGGCAGGAATGAAGTCCGGAGCAGGGAAGAGCATTTCCATCGACCCGGCCAAGCACTCGGCCAGCGCGCACGCCGTCCTCAGTTGCAAAGACTGCCACACCGACATCAAAGAGTTCCCGCATCCCGCCAAGGTCGTAAAAGTCCAATGCAGCACCTGCCACGCCGACGAATCCAAAGCGTTTCCGGCCAGCGCCCATTCTGCCCTCGGCGATACCGCTTGCGCTTCCTGTCATGGCAGCGTTCACGAACTGACGACCGCCGAAAAGCTGATGCCGGGAAAGTGCGTGGAGTGTCATGCCGACGAAGTGAAGGCGCTGGACTCCAGCATCCATGGCCAAGCCGCGAAGAGCGGCGATCCCGACGCCCCGAAGTGCGTCTCCTGCCACGGTCCCATCCACGCCGTAAAGGGCTCCGGCGAAGCCGACTCGACCATCGCCCGCAAGAACATGGCCGATACCTGCGCCAAGTGCCACAGCGACGCCGGGTTCTTATCACGACACAAGATTCCAGTAGCGCATCCGGTTGACTCCTATAAGCAGAGTGTCCACGCACGCGCAGTCGCGGCCGGTAAAGAAGCGGCGACGTGTTCCAGTTGCCACGGCACGCATGACATCTATCCCGCCACCGACGAGCGCTCCCGGGTCAATCACTGGAAAGTGCCGGGCACCTGTGCGCAATGCCACAAGGAAATCGCCCGCGAATTCGGCGAGAGTGTTCATGGCGAAGCGGTCAAGGAAGGTGTGCGCGATGCTCCAGTCTGCGTCGACTGCCACGGCGAGCATTTGATCATGGACCCGAAGAGCGCAGGCTCGCCCTTGAATGCCGAGAACGTCTCTGCCCAAACCTGCGGCCGCTGCCACGGTGATTCCAGGCTGGCGCTCCGCTACGATTTGCCCACGGATCGCCTGCCTTCGTACGCCGATAGTTATCACGGGCTGGCTCTTAAAGAAGGAAAAGTCACGGCGGCGAATTGTGCTTCCTGCCATGGCGTCCACTCCATTCTTCGCTCGAGTGATCCGCGCTCCACGGTGAATGCAGCCAACCTCCGCAAGACCTGCGGGCAGTGTCATGCAGGCGTGGCTGAAGGTAAATTCGCCATCGGGCCGGTCCACGTCCAAACTTCAACCGGAGCCGCCCACCCCGTCGTAAAGTACATCCGCTGGACGTATTGGGGACTGATCCCAATGACCTTGGGCTTCATGATTCTCCACAACCTGATCGACTTTCTGGCCAAGCTGATTCGCAAGCGTCCACATCATGTCAGCGGAGCCAAAGTCACGCGCATGAACCGCAACTTCCGCATCGCTCACTGGGGCGTGATTCTGAGCTTCCCAACCCTCGTGATCACCGGATTTGCTTTGAAATTTCCCGACGCCTGGTGGTCGCAACCGCTATTGCTTTGGGAGAACCACATTGGGTTCCGCGGTGGATTGCATCGTACCGCGGCAGTCATCCTCGTCGCGGCCACGCTCTATCACTTGATTCACCTCGCGCTCAACAAACGGGATCGTATCTTCCTCTGGGCGATGATTCCCACGATCAAAGATGCAACCGATATCGTGCAGGTCTTCTCCTACAATCTAGGGCTGACCAAAGTTGAGCCGAAGTTTGCCAAATTCAATTACGCAGAAAAGCTGGAATACCTGGCCTTCATGTGGGGGACGTTTGTCATGGCCGTCTCCGGTTTCTTGCTCTGGTTCAACAATTTCACCCTGCGCTATTTCCCCAAGTGGGTGTCCGACGCAGCCACCGCCGTCCACTACTACGAGGCGATTCTCGCGACCTTTGCCATTCTCATCTGGCACTCCTACATGGTCGTCTTCGACCCACTCGTCTACCCGATGGATACTGCCTGGATCGATGGCAAAGTCCCGGCCGATCACTACCGCTATGCGCGGCCCGAATACTACCGTGCCTTGCAGCGGGCTGGCATGATCGAAGAGCCCAGTAATCCTTCCGACTATCGAGACGATGAAGGAGCCGAGGGCAACGCTGCGGGCAATCCACAGCCGAAACACTAAAAGTCTACGTCCCTAAGTTCTGGCCGAGCCGCAACCGCCATGTGTAGAGCGGACACTCCTGTCCGCTCAAAGTTGGAGACCCCAGCACGCTCGCTGGATTTAGAGGTCCGGGCTCGTCGAAAGAAATTTCAATCGCAAAATTGTCAGAACGAAATTTCCGCTCTTTCTGCGCGGGACTACTCCCAAAGACTAAAAATGGGCTCGACTAACCCACGTGGGTAATTGCAATGAACTCACTAGGAAGACTGTACTGTGGGCACAGCGCCCAGGCATATCCTCCCCCGGATCAGGCGCCCGTATCAATTGGTTGAACGGAGGATCCATGAAAATCAGAGTGCTCGTATTTTTGCTGCTGCCCATCCTGGCCGTGGCTCAGAATCATAAGTGGCAACAAAAGGGGCAGCAAGGACAGGGTCAAGGTCAAGGACAGGCACCAGGCGGCGACAACAGCGTATATTTCGTCACCTACTTTTCCAATGCGAATACTGACGGGCTTCCGGATTCCACTCTCCGGTTGATCAACGACGGCGACACTAATGCAAACCTTTGGGCCGCGTACTACGTGCTGGATGACAGCCAGGAATTCACCGAGTGCTGCGCCTGCCAAATCACACCGGACGGCTTAAATTCGGAATCCGTGAATACAGAACTCGCGTCGAACCCTCTGACTGGCCGCTTCGTCACCCGTGGAGTGATCAAAATCATCTCCTCGTCGACCGGCGATCCAACCGCCACGACGCCCACAGCCGGACTGCGTGGCTGGGCGACGCATGTCCAACCCAATTCCTATGTCACCGAAACCCTGTTAGCCCCCTCGAATCTTGTAGCGGGTGAACAAACGCTGCTGCAGACTCTTTGCTATTACACCGAGATTCTCGGGAGCGGCCAGGGAGTATGCAGTTGTACGCCCGAGGATCACGAATTCTAATCGTGCTGCCTGAAGATTGCGTGCAATCCACGAACGGCTGGCAGTCCCTCCGGCCGAGTCGTTTCTTCGGTCCCCGCTAGAAGCCACGCACCGTCTAACCCGCCGCTGAAAAACTCGACGTTGCAGACAGATTTTGGGTGGCGCAGCGGTTCACCGCTGCGACGAGGCGTGTCACCTTCGCGCCTTTATGCCGCGGAGGTCATGTTTTTTCGCCCAGTCGGAGTTTTCCGCAGCCGCCAAATCCGCTTGGTTGTGCTGCCGTCTCCTTCCGAAGTTCTCTTTTTAAGATCTTATTTTGGAGAAAGAAACGGGGCCGATGGAGGATGATCGGCCCCGTGAGTGGCTTATCTTGTTTCTCAACAACTAGGCGGTAATTAGCGATTCCAGCGCAACCCGGTTCGGAATCACAAGGGTAGAGCCCATCTGCTGGATAATGTGCTGCTTCTTGAAGCCTGCGAATAGACGGCTGACCGTCTCGCGTGAAGAGCCGATCATTTGTCCGATCTCTTCGTGCGTCAAGGCCAGCTTCATCTGGGTGGGGTTCTTGGATTTGGTGTTCTGGTCGAGCCAGCCCACCAGCAACCGGGCCAGTTTTTCGCTGGCCGAATCAGACAGAATGAGGTCGCGAATCTCGCGGCAAGTGGACGCATAGTCCGCACTGATATGCTGGGTCACCCACAGGGCAAACTCGCCGTGCAGGCGCATCAGTCGCAGCAAGTCGCTCTGGCGCAGAAAGCTGATCTCGGAAGGTTCCTGGGTCTCGGCGGTGGCTTCATACTGGCGACCGGAGACGACAGCGGCAACTCCCAGCGGACATCCAACGTCGGCGATCCGCAGAATCAGGGTTCGCCCGTCGCTTCCGCAAACCGACAGCTTCACCCGGCCTCGCCGCACTAGATAAACTCCACGAGGCGCCTGACCTTCGGCAAATAGAACTGCGCCGGTCGGGTACGTGGTGGTAACGGCATCGTGCTCCAGGGCTTCGGCTATTGCTGGAGGAAGATCGCAAAAGGACTTGTCGGTTGATGCCAGTTTCTGGGCTTGATTGATGACTTGTGTGGCCATGTTACCTCCGCTTACTCTTTTACTTTGGCAAGTACTTCGCCATTCTCCTGATCCAGGCCCTGACCTCCCCAAAAACTGTCTAAGTGGAACGAAATACTAGCATTGTTTGCGTAGGGTGGCGCACATTTAATTTGGGACAGGCCCAACTTTCAGCGCGCAAGTGCGTCCTTTCCCACACCGTTGTGTGATCTCCATCACTGACCCAGTGGTTACATGACCCGGTTCGTGGGTTATATGAACATTCCACCGTCTTGACCAACCCACCTTGTTCGTCGATTATTCCAGGATTTTGTGGATGGTATTTAATAAGACGGTTCGGGAAAAGGGCTTTTCAAGCAGAGTGATGCCACGGCTCAAAACCTCGCGTTCGGCGATTAGTTCGCCCGTATAGCCGGACATGTAAACGACCTTAAGCTCAGGATGGGAGGGCCGCAACCGCTCCACCAATTCAGGCCCGCCCATGCGCCGCATCACGACGTCGGTCAGCAACAGATCAATGGATCCGGGGTGAGTCTCCATCCATCCCAGCGCCGATTTTCCATCGTCCGCCTCGATTACCGCATAGCCATGTTCCTTGAGCAGTTGGCTCGTCAGCGCGCGCATGATGTCATCGTCTTCGACTAACAGGATTCTGGTTCCTTGCCGCTTCGGACTGACCGTCTCAACCTCGGATGATTTGGACCCAATTCCGATCTTCTCGTCGGCGCTCGGCAGATAGATTTTGAACGTCGTTCCGTGTCCCGGCTCGCTGTAAACCAGAATGTGTCCGGCGCTTTGCTTCACAATGCCGTACACCGTGGCCAGGCCCAAACCGGTGCCTTTGCCTGTTTCTTTGGTGGTGAAGAATGGCTCAAAGATGCGCGCCACCGTGGCTTCATCCATGCCCGTTCCGGTATCGCTGACCGCTAGCAGAACATATTTTCCCGCCCGCATGTTCTGATGCTGTTCGGCAAAATCCTCGTCAAACCTCTCCGAGCGAGTTTCCAGAATGAACTTGCCGCCACGAGGCATCGCGTCCCGCGCGTTGACCGCCAGATTTACCACGATCTGGTCCAGTTGGCCTGGGTCGGCCTCCACCACTGCCGCGGGTGATTTGGAGACAATGAGGATCTCGACATCCTCCCCCATCAGGGGACGCAGAAGCTTGCTGACGTCCCGCAAGCGCTCGTTCAAATCGAGGATTCGGGGTTGGACAGAAGAAGATCGGCTGAAGGTGAGCAACTGGCGCGTCAGGGATGATCCGCGATCGGTTGCTTTCTTAATGTTCTCAACGTACTGCGTCGCGCCGGCGGCCGGATCAACGCGATCGCGAAGAAATTCGGCGCAGGCGCTCACGATCCCCAGGATGTTATTGAAGTCGTGCGCCACTCCTCCGGCGAGCCTGCCGATCGCCTCCATTTTTTGTGCTTGATGGAGTTGGCCCTCGGCCCGCTTTTGCGCCGTGATGTCGCGCGCAATCGCCGACGCTCCAACAATGTCGCCCTTGGCGTCGCGCAGAGGGGAGATCGAAATGGAAACATCCAACATTTTTCCATCTTTTGCCACGCGCATCGATTCAAAGTGGTGGATCGTCTCGCCAGAGGCAATCCGGGTCAGAATATCGGGAATTTCATCTTTGCGATCGCTGGGCGCCAGAATCGAGATATGTTTCCCGACAATCTCATCCGGCGTATAACCGTAAATGCGCTCGGCTCCCTTATTCCAACTGGTAATGGTGCCGTCCAGATCTTTGCCATAAATGGCATCCTCGGAGGAATCGATAATCGAGGCCAGCCGCGTGCGATATTCGCCCAATTGCTCGGCCGACCTGTGATGGAGCTCTTCGTTCGCTCGCCGTAGTTCCTCCGCGATCCGCTTGCGATCGCTGATGTCACGGATCGCGCTCAACACAAATATTCCTTCATCGGTGGAGACCGGGCTCAGGCTAATTTCGACGGGAAACTCCGACCCATTGCGCCGCCTCCCGTAAAGATCCAAATTCGCACCCATGCGGCGCGTCTTCGGCGTTTCCTCGAAGCTTTGGCGATGGTGGTGGTGCGCAGACCGGTAGCGGTCCGGTACCAGCATTTCGACCTTCTGACCAATCAATTCCTCGCGTTGATAGCCAAAAAGACTTTCAGTCTGTGAATTTAATTGGACAATGGTTCCGTCGCGATCGACGGCTATGATCGCATCCGGGAGAGTTTCCAGAAGATCGCTGGAAAGCAGAACCTCAGCCATGGTGCTGGGTGTGGGCTGCCCGTGATTCGAGGAAGGTCGCGACATAGACATCGAGGTCTGAGCTTTTAATCTATGTCGGAACCCGCCCGCCTGTAAAGGCGTACCCCTTCATTCTGTAGTGTAGTGCGTCAAACCAGATCGACGTTTATGATTCGCTGACTTCCCCCGTGCTCCTCTGTGTGCCCCGTGGTTAAAGCCTTTGACGTCCTCGTCCAACACCAAACTTCGAATCGGATCGGAACGAAACATAACCGTCGCTATCTTCAACGCACTACACGAGTAAGCATTCCGGTAATCAAGCCCCGGAGGAACGGCTGGTGTTCTCAAGCCAGCGGCGAGGGCCCCGGATACCATGCATCACAGCGGCGGTTCAGCCGCGTATCAGAGCAGAGAGGAACACGGGGCCGGCGGGTGTTATCTTTAGTCAGCGTGGCCTCCCGAACGTGGCGCGCGAAAACAGCTCCATGGAAGTTCTCAAGCGACTCTTTGAGCAGCACTTTCAATCGCCCGTCGAACGCACGGAGCCACTGCAGGGCCAGCTCGGCGGCTCCGGCCGCAAGATCGTCCGCCTCTCGGGCCAGAAAATCAGCGCCATTGGCATTCTCTATGTCGTGCGCGAAGAAAATGTGGCCTTCCTGGAATTCTCCCGCCACTTTCGCCGGCACGGATTGCCCGTTCCTGAAATCTATGCCGACGACTTGAGCCTCGGCGCTTATCTAGAAGAGGATCTGGGCGGAACGACGCTGTTTGAGTATCTCTCCGAGCATCGCGAAGGCGCGGATATCTCCCCGGAAGCGGTCGCGGCCTATCGAAAGGTGGCCGCCCTGCTGCCCCGCTTCCAAGTCGAAGCGGGCCGTGATTTGAATTACAAAGTCTGCTATCCACGCGCCAGCTTCGACCGCCAGTCGATCGCCTGGGATCTGAATTACTTCAAGTATTATTTTCTACGCCTCGCGGGCCTTCCCTTCAACGAGCAGGCGCTCGAAGACGACTTCAGCCGCCTGACAAAATTCTTGCTGATCGCCAACCGGGATTATTTTCTTTATCGCGATTTCCAATCGCGCAACATCATGTTGCGGGATAGCCAACCTTATTTTCTCGATTACCAGGGTGGCCGCAAAGGCGCGCTGCAATATGATATTGCTTCGCTTTTGTATGACGCCAAGGCCGACCTGCCCCCCGATTTGCGCCAGCAGGTGCTCGATCATTATCTCGACGCGCTCGCTGGCTTCCTCGATCTAGATCGCCCCGAGTTCATGCAGTTTTACTATGCCTATGTTTACGTCCGTATCATGCAGGCTCTCGGCGCCTACGGTTTCCGCGGCTTCTACGAGCGTAAAGCGCACTTCCTCCAAAGCGTTCCTTATGCGCTCAAGAACCTGCGCTGGCTCCTGCACAACGTAGAGTTGCCAATCGCCTTGCCCACCCTCATGGAAGCCTTCAAGAATATGGTCGGTTCGGACAGGCTGCAATCCCTGACGGCGACATCGCAACCAGCGAAACTGACGGTGCGTATTTTCAGCTTTTCATTCCACCGCGGCTTGCCCCCGGATGAGTCCGGAAACGGCGGGGGATTTGTTTTCGATGCCCGCGGTCTCCCCAATCCGGGGCGTGAAGAGCGATTCAAAGCGCTCACGGGCAAAGACGCTGCCGTGATCGACTATCTTGGTCAGCAGGAAAGCGTGCGCCAATTCCTCAAGAGCGCCTGCTCGCTCGTGGATACCAGCCTGGACGCCTACCAGCATCGCGGCTTCAAACACCTGATGGTGTCGTTCGGCTGCACCGGCGGGCAGCATCGTTCGGTTTATCTGGCCGAGCAGTTAGCGGCGCATCTGCGCGTCAACCAAGGCGTCGAAGTAGTAGTGCGGCATCGCGAGCAGGAGCAACTCAATTCATGAAAGCCATGATTTTCGCCGCTGGCCTGGGCACACGGCTGCGACCCTTAACCGACGATCGCCCGAAGGCGTTGGTCGAAATCAATGGCCGTACCCTGCTTGAGATTGCGCTCTCACGTTTGCGCAGCTTTGGAGTCAGCGAAGTAGTCATCAACGTCCATCACTTCGCCGACATGATTGTCGAGTATCTACACACAAACCAAAATTTCGGCATGCACGTCGATGTTTCGCGGGAAGACGTGTTGCTGGACACGGGTGGCGGATTGAAAAAGGCCGCCAGCTTATTGCTGAATCAGTCTGCCGGTAATTCCGTACGACAGTCGGACGAAGAGTCCAGCCTACTCTCATTACCGATCATCATTCACAATGTCGACGTCCTCACCACCATCGACCTCGCGCGCATGCTGCAGTTTCACCAGGAAAATCAGGCTTTGGCGACCTTGGCCGTACAAGACCGCGCAACCTCGCGCTATCTTTTATTCGACGATCAGCTGCAACTGTGTGGCCGAAGAACCGGCGGCAACCAACCGGAACTCCTCGACCCGCGCCAGCCCGCGGCTGCGCTGGCCTTTTCCGGCATACACATCGTTTCTCCCCGCCTGCTGGATTTGCTCACGGAAGACGGAGCCTTCTCCATTATCACCGCCTACTTGCGACTCGCCGCGCAGGGACAAAAAATCCAGGCCTTCCGCGCTGATGAATACTATTGGCGCGACCTGGGCACTCCCGAAAACGTGGCCCACGCCGCCGAAGATCTCCGGCAGCAGGGCGATCCTGATTAGCGGAAACAAAACCAAGCTGGATGTCGGGGTTGCGCGAAGCTCGCGGCTCGGAGCTCGGAGCCGGTCTAGAGCGTCCCAACTGATACCCTGAACATAGACCATTCCCAGGAGACCGCACCGCATTGCCGCCCATCGTCAACGCCCAGGAAATCACCAAAGCCTTCGGAGCCAACCCGCTCTTCCAAAATGTCTCCTTCACTATTTCCGACGGGGATCGCATTGGCCTGATCGGCCCGAACGGTTCCGGCAAATCGACGCTCCTCCGAATCCTTGCCGGCGAAGTCGCACCCGACAGTGGCGAATTGTCGCTCCGAAAACGCACACGCCTCGCCAGTGTTGAACAAGACTCGCGATTCCCGCCTGAATCCACGGTTCGCTCCGTAATTGAAAGCGCCTTGGATCGCAGCGGCGTCTCCGGCACCGAGCGCGGTGCGCGTTTCGCCGAAACCCTGGGCCGCGCCGGCTTTGAAGACCTCGAAGCGCGCGCCTCCGAACTGTCCGGCGGCTGGCAGAAGCGCCTGGCGATCGTCGAGGCACTGGTTCAGCATCCCGACATCCTCCTTCTCGACGAACCCACCAACCATCTCGATCTTCCCGGAATCACATGGCTCGAAGATCTGCTGGAACAAGCATCATTCGCCAGCGTAATCGTCAGCCACGACCGCTATTTTCTGGAGAACGTCACCACCGACATGGTGGAACTCAACCGGATTTATCCCGAGGGCTCGCTGCGCGTGCGCGGCAACTACAGCACGTTTCTCGAAAAGAAAGAAGAATTCCTGCACGCGCAATCGAAGCGTCATGAGGCGCTGGAGAATCTTGTCCACGGAGAAATCGAGTGGCTCCGCCGCGGAGCGAAAGCCCGCACCCGCAAAT
>OCZU010002006.1_pt1 | contig 13125 bp, 14 predicted proteins | sample 1539001 | NCBI WGS metagenome assembly OCZU01 (sample SAMEA3539306, study PRJEB22396) | soil metagenome | biome: tundra; feature: field; material: soil | place: USA | collected 2010-05 | depth 0.15 m
TCGTTCAAGAGCAACAGTCTTTTGACGCGCCTTTGTCGTATTCATCGTGGCGGCGAAGCCACGTCCTCGTCGGGCCTTCGTTGCGACCCTTCGGTGTCCGATCCAGGATCGCGTAGTAGCCCATTAGGAACTCTGTGCCTCGGGTGTAGCTGGAATAGCAGTAGAAAATGTCGTCGCCCTCACGTGCGAAAACGCTGACGGCGTGGCCCTCGGATAAATAGCCAGCTACGTCTGTGCCGGACGCGGTGGCATGGTGTGCTACAACCGGTGGAAGCTTGTCGCGAAAGCGCTGGTCGCCCAATTGCCAATACGCCGCAATCTCATTGGACTGCGACCCCGTCTTGGCCTCGTCGGGTTGCTCGTTGGCGGATACCCCGAAGTCGAAGTTGAAGTCGCTATCGTAACTGGACGCCCAGTTGAAGCTCCAGCCCATTCGCTTTCGGTAAGCGAGCAGCTTTTCGAGCGGAGCGCGCGAGATACAGACCATCGTTACGTCACGCGCCGCGAGGTGTGGGAGAACTCCGTTGAAGCTGTCGGCCGTCGCCGAACACTCCAGACAGCCGGCAGTATACCCTGGCCCAAACATGAAATGGTAAACGACGAGTTGCGAGCGTCCATGGAAGAGGTCCGGCAGCAACGCGCTTCCCTCCTCGGTTTCGAATCGATACTCCTTGTCGATCCGAACCCAAGGCAGCTCCTGCCGCTGTCGCGCCAACTCATCGCCGCGCCGCGTTAACTCTTTCTCTGCCTTGAGCAGTTCCTGCCGGGCTGCAAGCCACTCTTCACGTGTTCCGGTCTTATGGTGAGTCATAGGTGTAGCTCCTATCGCATTATTATGTCCCAATGGGTGTTCAGGCCGATGCTAGCCAGGTTGGAAAGATGCTCGCTGGCCGCCAGCCACACGATTTCGCAAATCTCGCGTTCGAGCTCAAGTTACCTCCAGCTATGGCGAACATCTCAAATGTACGCCGCGTGTTAACGCGCGCGGCATGAAGCGCATTCCGCCCCACGCCTCACCAAAGGTGCGCAATATAAGCTTGCCGGATGGCACGGTTGAAAGTCTTGGATGTTCTTGCGCTCTTAAAGTGAGGGGCTCATCGCAATACACATTAGCGAAGGGCGCTTCTAGCGGTCTTGGAAGTAGTTGCTGCCGGACGTCAACCCCTTCAAGTAAACACCCGGCGGGAAGCTAAAAACCTTCCGGAAATGATTGGTAAAATGGCTCTGATCGAAGAAGCCAGTGTTCAGCGCCGCCTCTCCAATCGGAGCGCCTTTCGCGAGCAACTCCTTGGCGCGATTCAACCGAACGCGAGTCTGATATGCATGAGGCGGAAGTCCGACTTCTTTCCGAAACACTCGGATTAAGTGAAACGGGCTCAAGTTTGCGATGCGTGCGAGTTCCTCCAACGTCAAATTTTCCGCATAGCGACTTTCAAGGCAATCCCTCACGCGTTTGACAGCCCCACGCTCATTTCCAAGTTTTAAAGTCGTCGCAGGTCCGTTGCCATATCGAAGGATTAGTTCGCCCACAAATTCCCGCAACAGCGACGAACTCTCCATCGCCGATGGCTTCGAATCCATTTTGGTGTGAAATCTCAAGAAAGGCCGGCAAAGAGACTCATCACACATAAACGGACTCTGAAAGATTCGGCCCCCTCTGAAACGATCCCCCATTTCTTCGGCAATTGTCTCCAGCGCCTTGGGGGCGCAGTGAAAATCCCGGTATTTCGATTTGCCGTCAAAATCGTCGTCAGAGGTGATATCGCATGACTGAGCAATGAGCAGCGCGCCCTTACCCACCGAATAGTTCACGCCGCAATGGCGCACGTTATAAGCACCCTGCTCAACGAAACAAAGGGCTAGGGACTGATGGAGGAACTTTGAAGTTGGATGCGCGATATTGGAGACATGATGAAACTCACCTATTCCTTCCGAGCGCCAAACCCTGAGCTTAAGTTCGTCACTCACTTCGCCATCCATCCTTAATCGGTTAGAGTTAGGTTCTGATTGAGCGTTGTTTTGCCCGCAGCGTTGATCGTGGTGACAATTCCGGGGAAGACTTTCTGGATGTCCGGGTTGTTTGCCCAATCCGCGAGATTTTCGATCCTGTACGTGTAGTAGATCGTCGCCGTGGTCTTGTCGCCCATCTTGATCGGGCCTTCTGTCTTGCTGACTTTATCAACGGTCCGTTGTCCAAAACAAATGTCGCCAAGTGCTTTCTTGTTGGGACCCAAGCCGACAACATTTTTCTCGCGGTAGAATTTCTTTCCCTCATCGGTCAATTCGTAACGAAGCACCTTGGCCTTCGCAGGGCGACCGCTCAATGTCGTGTATTCGGCTTCTGCGCTCTGGGAATGTACTAACCCAACTTTCTCTAACGCCGCCATCTCTGATGCTTTGACATTACCCGCGCCTTGATCGCTGTCTTGGAGGTCCACTGGCCACTTCGTGGAGATGCCAAGCACGAACCTTGTCGCGACTGTACCCAGACGCACAGCAGAACCGATCGACCATCGCGGTTCAGGAATGATCTGATCGAAATGCAGATATCGGCAATAACCAATTAAGAGAATTTCGTCATAACCACATTCGAGTGCTGTAGTTTCTCTCTGGGCGCACAGTGTGCAGATGTTATGTTCATGCCTCGGTGTGGCCAAGGTGTCGGAATCGATATGAAATCTCATTGCGCGCGCAATCGCACTTATTGATTTCGTGGGTGAGTCTTGGCTATTGGTGCGGCGAGGCGAAGCCATCGTCTTTGCAACGCCGAGCGCGAGTGGTCAGTATGAAATCAGGTCGAGTGGCTATTGCGTATGACCATTACTAAACGCAAAATGATAAACGTGTCTCGATACAACTCAGCAGCACGATTCGCTCTATTTGTGGTCCCATTCTTCGCTCTCCTGTTTTTGCGAAATGCGCCGGTCGTCGCCGGGCAAGGTCCGCAAGTCGAAAGCAAAACCGAAGCCGCGGGAACAGCGAACGCGGAGGCCCATCCCATTCTTGTTGAACTTTTTACTTCCGAAGGATGTTCAAGTTGTCCTCCAGCCGACGCTCTCCTCCAACGAATGGACACGTCTCCAGCCATTGCAGGCGCGCAATTCATCGTCCTCAGTGAACACGTGGATTACTGGGACCGCGACGGATGGAAAGATCCAAACTCCTCGGCTGCGCTCACGGAACGCCAGGCGGCTTACGTCCGCACCCTGGGACTAAAGGAGCCCTATACTCCGCAGCTCATCGTGGACGGAATCAGTGAAATGCGCGCCAACGACCCGAAGCAGGCGGACAAAGTGTTCCACGATGCCGCTGCAGCGCCCAAGGTTCCTGTGCGAATCGGCGAGGTGAGCGTTGATGCCGGCAATCCCGCCGTTCTTCGCACCCGGATTGAAGCCGATGGTGCAGCCGATCAACGCAACGCCGATGTCTACGTGGCAGTCGCTCTCGATCGCGTGGAGTCGCAAGTCTTGCACGGCGAGAATGGTGGCAAACGCCTGACGCACGTGGCTGTCGTGCAGGAAATCAAGAAGATAGGAAAGCTGTCGAAGGGCAAGAATTTTGCCGAAGCCGTTCAGTTGAAACTCAAGCCCGGTACCGATCCAAGCAACATTCGAATCGTTGCCTTTGTGCAAGAACCTGGGCCGGGTAGATTGCTCGGGGCAGCATTACGGAAGAGCGCAAAATGACGGCAAAGTATGACCGATGCTTCAGTTCTCACCGTGACGCTGTGCGCTACGGTTGTGGCCGTGAGTTGGTGATGGCCGACTGATTAGAAGGTTGCGCAATTTGCGGACGGCGCCGGGAATCTCCTCGACCGGGGTGCTGGCGAAACCTAAGACGAACCCCTCTAGCGATATCTTGCCAAAGTAGGAGGGAGAAAGAGGCCACAGCCAGAGGTTCTGGCCGACAGCCCGCTCGGCAATTTCCACGTCGTGGCTTCCGTCCGGCAGTGTCACAGTCACGTTCATGCCCGCCTCGCTGCCGAGCACCTCGACCATGGATCCAAGTTCCTTATGGATGCTGTCAACCAGCGCACTCCTCCGCTCGCGGTAGAGAACCCTCATCCTTCGAATGTGACGGGAAAAGTGTCCTTCAGCAATGAGGTCAGCGACCACTTCCTGATAAAACTTCGGTGGACCAATATCCATAGCACGGCGGACCGACATAAAACTGTCGACCAGATCCGATGGAATGACGATGTAGCCCATGCGCAACGCAGGAAACAGGACTTTGCTGAACGTTCCGACATAGATCACACGGGCGTTGGCGTCGAGCCCCTGCAGAGACGCGAGGGGCGAGCTCTCGTACCGGTATTCACTATCGTAGTCATCCTCGATAATCCAGGACCCTGTGCTTTGAGCCCAGTCCAGCAATTGGAAGCGTCGTGAAGCGCTCATGCTTACGCCGAGCGGAAATTGGTGAGAAGGCGTGACAAACGCGGCTCGCGCCCGGCGGAAGAGTTTCATGCCGGCGGCAACATCCAAACCTTCTCCGTCGACAGGAACAGGGACGATATGGCAGCCCGCCAGGGCAAAAACAGCTTTTGCCAGGCGATAGCCGGGTTCTTCTACCCACACGCGACTCCCGGGGTCGAGGAGTACGCGGGCGGTTATCTCAAGCGCTTGCTGGGAGCCGCTGACGATCATCACTTGATCTGCTTCGCAGCGCACCGATCGCGCGGTTCTTAAGTAACTTGCAATGGTCTCCCGAAAAGCCCTGGAACCCATCTGGTCTCCGTATTGAAATGACTTCGCGTCCATGCTTCGGCAGTGACGCGCGACCAGGTTCGACCAGACCTGGCGGGGAAATTGTTCAACCGCCACTTGTCCTTCGCCAAATGCCCCCCAGCCTCGCTGCCAAGGGTCAACTTTAAAATGGGGAAGGACCGAAGAACGGCGCGAAACCGGGCGAGGCTCAGAGTGACTAGTTCGAAGTCGCACCTTGGCGGGCTGGCTCGAAGTGAGCTGCTCCGGAAGCGAACTGGAAACAACAGTACCCGCTCCGACCCGACTCTCGAAATAGCCTTCCGCCAAAAGCTGGGCGTATGCATTAACAACCGGGAAGCGCGAAACACCAATTTCCAACGCCAGCACTCGGGTTGATGGAATTCGTTGTCCGGGGCGCAGGTTGCCATCGACGATGGCTGTGCGATACGCGTCATAAATCTGCCGGTGCAAAGCCTTCGGGGCCTTCCTGTCGACCGTGATCAAGGGCAGAATTCCGGCGGCTAACCTCTTCATTATCGTAATCGTAGTGGTTATGTCAGATCACGTCAAATTGGTATAGTTTTATAACCATTTCCGGAGCTATCGTTAAATAAATAGCTTCCGCGATCTCATCGACCGTGATCCGGGTCAGCAATTTCTGAGTGGTTGCATCAAAAGGCTCTAAAACGAGTGCTCTTTGATCGCGTGGCTGCGAGGCGACCTGCAATCCCCAGGCGCATGCCGCATTCACTCGTAGGGCCTCGGCCGTGTACCGCTGCGCGTCATAGATCAAGCTGGCAAATCCATCCCGCAACAGCAGCTTGCGCCGGTCGGCCTCGGTCTAGGCCAGCAAGGGAAGTAGAGTGTCTCTCATCTCCGCTGTAATTTGTTCGGTCTCGAGAAGTTTGAGCGCCTCGGCAAGATCGAGAATTTCGGAGACGGAGGGCGGTTTTTCCATGCTCCAGCCGCGCAAAGCCTTTGCAAGCCCTGCCATGCCGGCATGGAATTCGCGACTGGACTCCGGAGTTCTCAACGCGACAATTTCCGCCTCACGGTGAGCGGTGGGGTGTTCGACCCGAAGATAAAAACTGCGCAGGCGCAGGGGATCGCCGATGCGCCTTTCTTCGTTGACGTTTCGATCGCGATGGAGGCGTCCCAGGACTATGGATTGAGCCCACGCGAAGCGAACGAGTTTGAAGCAAGTGCAAGACGCAGTTGCCGGCTGGCGAGAAGAAGCAACCCGGCTGAACATTCCAAAAGCAGAACAGGATTTGATGGCCAACGCATTCCAAGAGTGATAACCGGAAGTTTCCCACTGCGGTGCGGCAACGGTTCCCGGGTTTCAGTTCCAAGACCCGGATGCCCTTTGCGAAGACATGCATGGGAAATGCGAATGCGATCGCGACGATTCATCCCGGAGCCTGTTCAGTTGATGTGAATCTGGAGCGAAAGGGTTCTGCCAGCTCTCGCAGAGTTGCCGTTCTCGTCAAAGACGACCCTATGGCCGAGCATAAGCGACTGACTGCGTCCAATCGTGATCAACTCCTCGTTCTCTCGGTTTTCTGGACCCGACCTGTGCTTTGTGGCGATGCTCAATCCTACTTTACGGTAGCCGTTGCGGGGTTGAAGAAATCGGCGAACATTTGGCCATTCGGCGTTCCCATTCCGGTTACATTATCCCATCCCACTTTTGTGTGGAGCGCGGAGGGACTGTTACAAGGGGTCCCGAAACCGGAATCGGCGGGCTGGACGGAACAGTCTGTTCCGAAAGAGACCACCAGCGCTGTGTCGTAGCCCGTGCCCTCGTCCCACAGTGCGCTGACAAACTTCGCGGGCGTTTCCGTAGGCGGTATCCCTCCCACCACCTCCGCTGGAGTGTAGCGGTTCGTACCGCCAGACTCTTGAATCGAAGCTGTAAGGTTGTTGACGCTGCGCAAGGGAACAATGTCGGTGACCGCTCCAGCGGGCAAAGAGTATATGTATTGGGCCGCCTGGCCAAGAGATTCTCCTGCCTCCTGATTGGCGATCGCCCACAAAGCCGAGAACATCGGACAAGCAAGGCTCGTGCCTCCAACCACTTGCCAAACCAATTCCGGGGACTGGCCGGGAATACTAATGGCGATCACTGCGCCAGTGAACGGATCCGCTAGCCACGCAATGTCAGGCACCTGCCGATATCTTCCAGCCACACCTTTCTGGAATGCAGGCTTAGGAAATCCCGCGAGACAGTTTCCGTTCTCATCCTGTACAGCGCACGCACTTTGCCCTCCACCCGATCCAAAATAGAATCCCTGGGGGGCCGGCGGATCGGATATCTGACCGTACTCGGCGAGCAAGCTCTCGTTGTTACCCCACCCCGCCTGCCATGCGATCGAATTGTCCGAATTCAATGCCAGGCTTACTCCCCCAACTGCAGTCGCCCACGGAGAATCCGCTGGAGCGTTCACCGTTGGAGATCCTCCGGACGCGCTGAAATCGCCGTAATCTCCAGAGGAGAAATTAGTGGAGATGCCCGACAAAGCGGCTATTTCTGAAATCAGGTTCTCAGTTTCGAGTACCGATTGCGGGGTTTCGTTTTCTTTAGAGCCGTAGCTCCCCGAGACCGAGTTACCCAAACCGTAATTTACTGCATAAAACTCGGCCTGATCCACATCCTGGAAGCTGGCAGAAGGCGGAACCACCAGATCGATGTTTGCCCCGGGAGCGATGGCATGAGCCCACTCGACGTCGAGATTGATTTCTACCTGATCTGCGCTAATGCACGTACTCTTGGTCGGAGTGTAGATGATCTGGAAATTTGAAGAGTTCAACAAGGGCAATCCGAACTTGTGCGAAAACGCATTCGCGTCATGTTGAATGGTCGAGGAACCGCACCAATCAAGAATCACAATCGTTTGGCCGCTTCCCGTATATCCCTCGGCATAAAGTCCTTTGAGGTTATAGGCTGTCTGGATCGGGGCTGGCGTGTAGCCACATCCCGCGCTGGTCAAGGTTTGAAGATTTATGTGGTTGCCAGTGTAGGTTCCGATCGGAAGCTCACCGTCATTGTTGGCAGAGAATTCTTGCGTCTCGATGTCAAAGCAATCCGAGGAATAGAAATCAGGATCCGCAACCGCCGGGGTCGTCGAAAGATCCGACTTACCACTTGCGTTCGCCGGCCGCGCAATTACCGGATGTTCATACTCTCCCGTGTCTAGCCCTGAAACTGCTCTTACCAGCACGCCAGCAGGTCCTTCCACATAAGGATCGGTGGCATTCGCTCGAATAATCTTGCCGTGCACTTGGTAATTATTGAGTTGCACGTGAAACGCCTTCTCCACATCGTCCACTGTGCCTCTGGCTCGCAGAAAGCGCGGCAATTTGGGATCGCGTCAGCCAGTGACGGTAGTTAGGCGAAGTGCGGTCATACAAATTGCGCGCCGTCGCATCCATCTCGGAGCGGTTGTGCACGTTCGTCCAAACACTGACCTCGATGGTCTTCGTTGGATCTGCAGCGTCCAGGTTTTTGGCCGTGGACACAAAGGGAGGAGTGTTATGTGCAACAAACGTGCCGTTCGCGGCGCGGGCCGTCAGAGTCGCAAACAAAATCAGAGATAGCATGGCAAGTTTCATACGAATACTGCGTGGCACGTAGCGCTGGGTTACCCGGTAAGGTGTTGCTTTTTCCTCGAACATGAATTCCTCCCAAAAACAGTACCGCGAAAATTGTCAAACGCCTCTGGCCTCACGCTGTCTCTCTTGTCAGGGCTTGTTGAGGCGTGGCGCCTTCGATTTACTTCTTGGTGTTCGGCGCAAACCAATCTGCGAACGCCTTGGCGTTCGGAGTCCCGAGCCCAGTCACCTCGTCCCATCCAACTCGTACTTTTAAGTGGTAATCTCCGCCGAAGGAGATTCCAAAGACGCCACCGCTGGGATCGTCCGCGATCGCACTATAGAACTTGCCGAACGGCAAACCGGGGAACAAGGCCATCGTTAAGGGGGCATCGTACCGATGGGTCACTGAGGGTGAATCTTCCACGACCGCGGTAATATCGTCGGCGGAGCTGTACGGAACGATATCGGTGATTGCCGTCGGAGGCATGGAATACAAGTAAGGAGCGGCCTGACCGAGGGGAGCTCCCGCTTCCTGATTGGCAATGGCCCATAATGCGGAGAACATTGCCGTCGATAGCTCGGTACCCGCGGAGGCGTACCAGACCTGGGGGGGATATTGCTCAGGTTGGCTTACAACGATCAAAGCGCCGGTAAACGGATCACCTACCCATGAAATATCCGGTTCCCGGCGAAACTTTCCGGGTACACCCTTCTGAAACGAAGGCTTTGCGAAAAATGTGCTGGCTCCTCCACCCGACCCGCTGTAGTAGTCACCGAAGTCCGGTATGTAGGGGGGATCGGAAATCACTCCTTCGTTGATTAGGACGGAGAGATGGTTTTCCCATCCGGTTTGAAACGAAATCGAATTGTCCGAGTTCAACGCAAGACTGACGCCGCCTACCCCGGTAGCGTAGGGAAGGTCTGCGGGAACGCTGACGCAGCCGCAGCCGGGGATGAAACCCCAGGTTCCATAGTCGCCGGAAGCGAAGTTCGTAGCAATGCCAGCAACAGCAGCCATTTCTGAAATCAGATTCTCTTTGCCTAGTTCAGCGCCCGAAACCCACACCTCTGGAGAGAAGAAACCACCAGAGAGTACATTTCCAAGTCCAGAACTGACCGCATAATACTCCGCCTCGTCTGTGTCCTCGAAATCCGGTTCCGGCTGGGGAACGATCAGATTGATAATATTTGCGCCCGGAGCCACGGCATGAGCCCACTCCACATCAACGTTGATGTTCGGCCATACACCAGCACAGGAGGAGGGACTGGGATAGTTGATGACAGTGAAGTTGGACGCCGTAAGCTTGGGCAACCCAAATTTTTTCGAAAACGCGTTGGCATCATCCAAGATAGTCGGCGAGCCGCACGCGTCAATGATGACGATGGTTTGCCCAGCACCGTTGTAGCCTTCCGCATACAGGGCGCTCAGGTTGTAGGCCTCGTACAAATTCGAAGGCGTATAACCGCAGCCTGATCCCGATTCGTAGTAGACGTTTCCTTTGTAAGTCGCCTTTGGATAACCCCCGCCCGTGGTGTACTGCTCTATTGCCGGACCGGGGAAGCAAACCGACTCAAAGGAACTTGAATCCGCGGCAGAGGATGCAGGGGCTAAATGCGCTCCATTAGTCACGCTAAAAGATTGAACCATCGTAGGGCGCACGGTAAAAGGGTGTTGGAATCCAGCGTTATCGAGTCCAGAAATAACCTGAACGATCGCCGCTGCCGGGCCCTCGACATAAGGGTCCCCTGCATTGGCGCGAAAGGTACGGTCGCCCAACTGATAGTCGTTTAGCTGCACCTGGAAAGCATTCTCTAGATCGGCGATCGAACCGCGCGCCCGAATATAAAAATTGTTGGGGCCGACTCTGACGACCTTCAGATTTTTTGACTCGACGAAGTCTTCAACCGTTTTCGCATCCGTCGGAGTGGGCGCGAACCTGGCGGCAATCTCGGCATTGTTCAGCCAGTGGCGATAGTTGGGCGAGCTCGGGTTATACAGGTCTTGCGCCAGCTTATCCAGTGCGTCGCGGTTGTTGGGCTGCAGCCAGATGCTGATCTCGATTGTTTTGGAACTGTCCTCCTGGCCCACTTTTGTCGCCGTAGAAACATAGCGAGGCGTATTGTTGGCGATGTACCGACCCTCCGCACACGCCGGAATTGCGCCGGGCAGCATGGCAAACACAAGCAGAAAGCTTGCAAACCAGAGCGGCTGCATCAGGCAATCGCGGTTGGTCGATTGCAGAGACGCTTTTGTCCTCATTCGTTCGTTCACGATTTCTCCCTGAACACAAGGATTTGAGTTTCGGCAGTTGCCTAGAGACCAAACGAGCTTTGGGTGTCCTGATCGCCGCGCTCTCGCTTGGCAGACGGCTGCGAGTAGGAAAGCTAAGCGCGATAGTGGCGGAACACAATAGCCACTTTCGGATGTTCGCGCATACCACTTCAGCTAGGACAGCTCGCGGACCTGCGATGTAACCCAGGTGCACCCCTCGCACTGCTCCGGCGCAGGGTGGCCGGTGTGCCACATGAAGTAATAAGCGATCAGCATCCGGCGTCCCTCGAACGTGTCCAATAGTGTCATCGCGCCACGTTCGCCAATGAGCGGTGTGGCGCCGTTCACCTCGACCATCGGCAGCCGGCGGCGGGCTGCCGCGATCGCGTCGCCCTCGTGCGTGTGAACCTTCTCTCGAACCCGCAATTCGTCCAGCTCGGCCTGGAAGGTGCTCCGATCGACTATTTTGGGCGCTCCAAGTTCATCTCTCATGAAGTTTGTCATCGTTCTCTCCATTAGCGCCACGGCGCTGTTTTCATTTTCCTGAGGTCGGTCCTCTATCCAAGTTGGTTTCGCACGTTTTACCACCATCGGGCGACAATGCCTGCTCCCAGTGAGATGAGGTGGGTCTGATCTCGGATCATATGAATCGTATGCGGCTTGGTTTCCCGTTCAAGGTATCGTCGGCGTAGAACCTTCCTACGCCATTGTGGAAGCTACCTCTCGCTGGCGGATCCAGCGGGCGAAACCCTGCCATAACTCCTTGAACAGAATTGTTAGAAGGTTCGGGTTAGTAGTTCCTTTAACTTCCCTTGGCCTTTGCTACCGCGAGAGTTCGCAGATCCAGTTGACTTCCCAGGTTTTTCCACCGTCGGCCGACCAGGACTGTTCCATTCGGGCAGACTTCGGGGAAATGTTCAGCCACACATAGCGCACGAAAATAGCCCGACCTTTATAAGTATCCTGGTTGTAGAACTCGCCGCGGTTGCCTGTGAATTGTCCGATGACTGGAGGGAGGTCGAGCGTTCCCTTGTCAACGTCAACCAGATAGATCGACCATTGATGGGTCTCTGGATTATAAAGCCTGAGAGTCTGGCCTTTATTGCGTTTATGCAGCTGAACGCCATAGGCGTCGAATTCTTCGAAATTCGCGTTGCTATCGAGCAGCTTCTTGTGGTTTGAAATCCCCTCTTGATCGACCCAGTCTTTCGGGTTATTCGAATCGTCGAGACGGTTGCGCAACGCACGGGCGTGAGCTTTCCAGTCGCCAATCAGAAAATCGAAATCGTGAGATCCATCCCGCTGCGGAACCAGCCGGCGCCGTTGACGCTTGCTGTTGAGCGGCCGCTCTATTCGGTTCGGTTTGGGCCATCAGCCGTGGGGAGTACGACACTAAAAGTAGCAGAGCACTCAGTAGGAAAAACCTATAAACAAATGTTGAGTTCTTCATTTATCTTCATTCTCCGTCTGGTGAAGCAGATTTTATGTTTCATGCTGTCGACTAGAATATGAGTGGGGTGAATTCGTGGTCATGTCCATGCAGACAAATCGAATGAAAACGCTCTTGCCATTAATCGCATCTTGCCGAAAAGCTCACCGCAGTCTTGAATTTGCAGATCTGGCTTGGGTCCAAGATGCCATTCTTGCTATTCATCGATCCCCTCGATCAGCGTACTCGTATGATGTCCTGCGCCCAATTGGTCTCCCACGTCTTGCCGCCATCTTGCGAGTACGCCTGCTCCCAGTGACAGGAGGTAGGGGTGATGCCGGACCAGATGAAGCGCGCCCGAACGGGCTTTCCGTTGAGCGTATCGTCACCATAGAAAGTGCCCACACCGTTCTTGAAGTCCCCTCTCATCGGAGGGTCCAGCGAACCTAGGGGGTTGCGGCTATCGAGCCACCAGATTAACCATTGCTGAGACTTGGGGTCGAAGGAGCGCAGAGCGACCCCACGATAGGGAGCGCCCGGCACATTGAGCACGAGGTCGTCGACATTGCTATAGCCCACCATCAGCGGCTGGCTGAACAACGTGCCTTCGAATTCGATCCACTCTTGACTGTTGGCGAGGCGCTCCTTCAGCTTTCGATGATGAACTCGCCAGTGCCCTACCAAGAAATCGAAGTCATGGAGTCCGGGCACCGTACGTTCTGCTTGACTTATCTCTCCTCCTGAACCCGGGGAGGACTGCGCGACAGAGAGCCCCGACGCCACTAGGCCCAAACTCAGCCATACCATAACAGCCATGCGCTGATGTGTTTCCACGTTTGCTCCTTTTCGTACCGAGAAAGTGATGCTCCGCACACCGTGCGGAAGCACTCGCGCAGCTCCCGTGTGAAAAGAGCGGGCTGCTCGAAGGCGGCGAAGTGGCGCCTTCTTCAGCTCGCTTTCGCCTCTTCCGCGCGCCTTCGGGCGGCGGCCCCTTGAGGGTCGGTTATGATATCCACCCACTTCGGGTGAGGCGAGGGCTCGGCGTCGTAATTGTCGTGCCAGTTCCACCACTTGTACGGCGGAGTCTGGGGGTAACCCTCTGGCGAGTCCTCCCAAGTCTCCTG
>OCZU010002007.1_pt1 | contig 13114 bp, 13 predicted proteins | sample 1539001 | NCBI WGS metagenome assembly OCZU01 (sample SAMEA3539306, study PRJEB22396) | soil metagenome | biome: tundra; feature: field; material: soil | place: USA | collected 2010-05 | depth 0.15 m
TTCCGTCCGCCATATGTCCGTAACCACTGCTATGCAGGGGCTCACAGCGGCACATCATGAGACACGGCGGGACAAGAGGAAGCAGGCCCGCGAGCCCGGGAAAACCCAGCTCACGGGCTGTTTTTGCAGGTGGTGGCAGGTGTTGGGTTCGAACCAACGTAGGCTAAGCCGACGGTTTTACAGACCGCTCCCTTTGGCCGCTCGGGCAACCTGCCATATGCCGTCCCGCAGGACGGGCACTGTGAAGGATAGCGGACACGGCGGTCGGCCGCCGCACGCGAGTCACGCACAGACCGCCGCCATCACCGCCATCCGCGCCCGTAGCACCTCCCCATGCAACCACCCGCCGCACGCCTGCGACCGGCACGGCACCGCCCACGACCGGCACGGCACCGCCCACGACCGGCACGGCACCGCCCACGACCGGGCGCCGACCGCGACGACGGGGCACACCAGCGCCTCACGACGAGGCGCAGAGGTGCAGTACCCCCACGACCGGTCGCGGGCATCCACGCAACCTGCCGCCCGGCAGCGTCGTAGATCCACCACACCCGCCTGAGGCAAAGTAGCCTCGTCATCGAACGTGGCGTCTCCCGGATTGGAGTTGTGGTGGCGGACAGCAGTTTCGACATCGTCAGCAAGATCGACCGTCAGGAGGTGGACAACGCGCTCAACCAGGCGGCCAAGGAGATCGGCACCCGTTTCGATTTCCGCAATGTGGGCGCGTCCATCGGCTGGTCCGGCGATCACGCCGTGGAGATTCGCGCGAACAGCGAGGAACGTGCCAGCGCGGTGCTCGACGTATTCAAGGACAAGCTGGTCAGGCGCCAAGTGTCGCTGAAAACCCTCGACCCTGGCGAGCCGAAGCTCTCCGGCAAGGAGTACCGGATCGCCATCAGCCTCAAGGAGGGTATCTCGCAGGAGGACGCCAAGAAGATCGGCAAGATCATCAGGGACGAGGGGCCCAAAGGCGTACGCGCTCAGGTGCAGGGCGAGGAACTGCGCGTCTCCTCGAAGAAGAAGGACGACCTGCAGGCCGTGATCTCCCTGGTCAAGGGCAAGGAACTCGATCTCGCGCTGCAGTTCGTCAACTTCAGGTAGCCGCCAGCGCGCTGGGCCTTCCCGGCTCTCAGACCGGCCCGCCCTCAGACCGGCCCGCCCTAAGAACAGCCCGCTCTCAGACCGGCCCCCCCTCAGACCGGCCGCCGTAAGAACAGCCCGCCCTCAGACCTGGCTGGGTAAAGCGACCCGGCCGGTGGCCGGCCGGGGATGCGGCACGGCGATACCAGGCCACCCGGGCGGCGCGGGCGGGCGGCCCGGCTGGGGTGGTATCTGCGGAACTTTGGGCAGCTCATCCCCGCAGGCTGGCGCGGAAGGATACGTGCCTACTTTCATGAGCCCTCAGCCTCCTCGGCAGGTCTGCACGGCATTCCCCGTACCGGGCAGCGTCATGTGAACGGGCGCTTCGCAGCGCAGTCAGATTGCCACACTAAGTAACTATAGGCCGTTCTGCGGCCGGGCGCCGGACATCCCTCCACTGCCGGGTCCAACGCCCTCCGCCGTGATCACTTCTTTCGGGGTCGGCGCGCCAGGATCGTGGGCCGGCGGCGGCGGCACAGTCCACATCCACTCGCGCAGCCTGTCGCGCTCGTGGGTGAGGTCGCCGATGTCAGTCTCCGCGTACGAGAACTCCGGAGACCAGAACAGGGCGTCGTAGGGGCACGCCTCGATGCAGATCCCGCAGTACATGCAGAGCGAGAAGTCAATGGCGAACCTGTCCAGCACGTTGCGCACGCGGGGCCGCCCTCGTCCGGCCGGATCCCCGGGCGGCTGCGGCACCGGTTCCTTGTGCGAGTCGATGTAGATACACCAGTCCGGGCACTCCCTGGCGCACAGCATGCATACCGTGCAGTTCTCTTCCAGCAGCCCGATTACCCCGCGACTGCGCGCCGGCAGCCCCGCGGCGTCCCCGGCCGGCCGCTCGCTCGGGGCTGAGCCTGCCTCCCCGGGGCTCACCCGGACCCCCAGCCTTCGGGATTCCCGGAAGGCGGCAGCCGGCGCCCGCCGCGCGCCGCGCCGCCGCGGTCACCGGGATCCTTTGCCCCCGGCCACTCCTTGGCCACCCGCGCCGCGAGCACGAAATCCTTACGCAACGGATGCCCTTCGAACTCATCTGGCAGCAGAAGCGGCGCCAACCGTGGATGCCCCGAGAAAATTACGCCGAACATCTCATGCGTTTCGCGCTCGTGCCACGCGGCGCCTCGATAGATCCCGGTGGCCGTCGGCAACTCCGGGAGATCAGCCGCCCCAACGACGCTCCGCAACAGCAAATGATGCCGTCCGGCCAGCGAGTACACATGCGCCACCACCGCCAGCCCCGCGTCAAGTTCATCAACCGCACTGAGCCAGTCGAAGAAGTCACAGTCCAGCTCGTGGCGGGCGAAAGCCAGCGCGGCCAGCCACGCCCCTGGGGACACGGTCACCGTGACGGTTCCCTGGCTCACCTCGCATGCTGCCCCGGCCGAATCCGCGCCATCCGCCCCGGCGCCCAGCGCGGCATCCACCCGCTGGATGATCTCCTCGGGGGTCACTGTGCCTCCCCAGCCAGGTGCCGAGCCTCAAGCACGGCCAGGCCGTTGAGTAGCGCCTCGGGGCGCGGCGGGCAGCCGGGCACATAGACGTCCACCGGGAGGAACTGGTCAACGCCCTTAGTCACGCAGTAGGAGTCCCAGTACGGGCCACCGCTGTTGGAGCAGGCGCCGAACGACATGACATACCTGCGCCCCGGCATGCGCTCGTAGGCACGGAGGACCAGTGGCGCGAGCTTGTCGGTCACCGTTCCCGCCACGATGAGCACGCAACCGCGCTCCGGCATGGCGCCCCGTCGGGCATCCGGCGTTCCCGCCTGCCGCAAGGCGGCAGCGCACTCCACCGCGCAGCAGGCCAGCCCGGCGTCGAGGACCCAGAGCGAGTACCCGCGGCCAGTGTCGATGACCAGCGGCGCCGAGCCGGATCCACGATCAGGGCCGCTTCCAGCGCGCGGCGCGGGAAGGTCCACGGCAGCCACGCAGCCAGCGTAGCTGCAGCGCGCCCCGCGCCCAGCTACTGAACCACCGGGTACCCGGCTGATTACGTAAAGTAGCGAATCTTGGGGCCGCTGAACCGGGCCTCTAGCGACGCCGTGTATAAGAGAGAAGAGCAGCGGCGCCTTTCATAAGTGTTACAGCCCGGAGCCATCCGCCTCCGGGTGGGTGAACCAGGCGCTACCGTGAACACCCTTACGACACTGTGAGATCCGTCACGACCAAAGCGAACGCACCTGCGGCCGCCTCGGCGGCACCGTGGCGCAGGTAACATGGATGTAACCATAAACTCTGGCCCCGGGGGTTCATTGTTGACCCGGGTGCGGCGCTCGCGGACCCGCGCTTATCGGCGCCCGGCTGCGGCGCGTCGAGGAGGCTTTCCACTGTGACCAAGCAGGTCCAGCAACTTGATCGTGTCATCATCCGCTTCGCAGGCGACTCCGGCGACGGCATGCAACTGGCCGGCGACCGGTTCACCCAGGAGACGGCGGCTTTCGGCAACGACTTGTCGACCCTGCCGAACTTCCCGGCCGAAATCCGTGCCCCCGCGGGCACGCTGCCCGGCGTGTCGAGCTTCCAGGTACACTTCGCCGACCACGACATCCTGACGCCCGGCGACGCGCCGGACGTGCTCGTCGCGATGAATCCTGCCGCGCTCAGGGCCAACCTGGACGACGTGCCCCGCGGCGCGGACATCATCGCCAACACCGACGAGTTCACGAAGCGCAACCTGGCCAAGGTGGGCTACGACGGCAGCCCGCTGGATGACGGCTCGCTGTCCGCCTACAACGTTCACACAGTCCCGATCACCTCGATGACCGTGAAGGCGCTTGAGCAGTACGACGTCTCCCGGAAGGAAGCCGAGCGCGCCAAGAACATGTTCGCGCTCGGCCTGCTCTCCTGGCTCTACAACCGGCCGCCGGAAAGCACGCTCAAGTTCCTCGAGTCGAAGTTCGCGACCAAGCCCGAGATCATGAAGGCGAACATCGCGGCGTTCCAGGCCGGCTGGAACTATGGCGAGACCACCGAGGCCTTCTCGGTTCAGTACGAGGTCAAGCCGGCCACCCTGGAGCCTGGCACCTATCGCAACATCACCGGTAACACGGCCCTGGCCTACGGCCTGATCGCCGCCTCTAAGCTGTCCGGGCTGCCGATCTTCCTCGGCTCCTACCCGATCACCCCGGCCTCCGACATCCTGCACGAACTGTCCAAGCACAAGCAGTTCGGGGTGCGCACGTTCCAGGCCGAGGACGAGATCGCCGGCGTCGGGGCCGCGCTCGGCGCCGCTTTCGGCGGCGCCCTCGGGGTGACCAGCACCTCGGGACCTGGCATGGCGCTGAAGGCGGAGACGATCGGCCTGGCGGCCTCGGTCGAGCTGCCGCTCATCGTGCTCGACATCCAGCGGGCCGGGCCTTCGACCGGTATGCCGACCAAGACGGAGCAGGCGGATCTGCTGCAGGCGCTGTTCGGCCGGAACGGGGAGTCGCCGGTCGCCGTGCTCGCCCCCGCGACCCCCGGCGACTGCTTCACGATCGCCATCGAGGCGGTCCGCATCGCGGTCAAGTACCGGACGCCAGTGATCCTGCTGTCCGACGGCTACCTGGCCAACGGGTCGGAACCATGGCGCATCCCCGACGTTGCGGGTCTGCCCGACATCAGCACAAGTTTCTCGTTTAGTAAGCCTGAGGACTGGCGGGATGGCGACGGCCCCATCGAATTCCGGCCGTTCCAGCGCGACCCGGAGACGCTGGCCAGGCCGTGGGCCGTGCCGGGCACGCCCGGGCTGGAGCACCGGATCGGCGGGATCGAGAAGGCTGACGGTACCGGGACCATCTCCTACGACCCGGACAACCACGACAAGATGGTGCGGCTGCGCCAGGCCAAGATCGACGGTATCGCCGCCGACATCGGGCCGCTCGAGGTGGACGACCCTGACGGCGCCAAGGTGCTGGTGCTCGGCTGGGGATCCACGTTCGGTTCGATCGGCGCGGCGGTGCGGCGGGTGCGGACGGCCGGCGGCTCAGTAGCCCAGGCTCACCTGCGGCACTTGTCACCGATGCCAGCCAACCTCAGTGACGTGCTGCGCAGCTATGACAAGGTCCTTGTCCCCGAGATCAACCTGGGCCAGCTGGCGCTGCTGCTGCGCGGTCGCTACCTCGTCGACGTGATCTCCTACAACCGGGTGCGCGGCCTTCCGTTCCGGGCGGCCGAACTAGCCGGTGTCATCCAGGAAGTGATCGCACATGTCTGAGCGGATCGCGGTTACCGGGGAATCCCGGCGGCCCGCCTCGCTGACGCTCGTGCCCAAGACCGACACACGCCTCACGACGAAGGACTTCAAGTCCGACCAGGATGTGCGCTGGTGCCCCGGCTGCGGTGACTACGCGATCCTCGCGGCCTTCCAGGCGTTCCTGCCTGAACTGGAAGTGCCGCGGGAGAACGTGGTCATCGTCTCCGGTATCGGCTGCTCATCGCGGCTCCCGTACTACGTGGACAGCTACGGGATGCACTCGATCCACGGGCGCGCCCCGGCCGTCGCGACCGGCCTGGCCTCGTCCCGCCCCGACCTGTCCGTCTGGGTGATCACCGGCGACGGCGACGCGCTGTCCATTGGCGGCAATCACCTGATCCACGCGTTGCGCCGCAACGTGAATATCAAGATCCTGCTCTTCAACAACCGGATCTACGGGCTGACCAAGGGCCAGTACTCACCCACCTCCCCGCAGGGCAAGGTCACCAAGTCGACCCCGTTCGGCTCGCTGGACACTCCCTTCAACCCGGTGTCGCTGGCCCTCGGCGCGGAGGCCAGCTTCGTGGCCCGCACGATCGACTCCGACCGCAAGCACCTGACCAGCGTGCTGCGCGCGGCTACCGACCACCGGGGCGCCGCGTTCATTGAGATCTACCAGAACTGCCCGATCTTCAATGACGACGCGTTCGCGCCGCTGACCGACCCCGCGTCGCGGGACGACAAGCTGGTCCGGCTGGAGCATGGCGAGCCCGTCCGCTTCGGCGCGGATCGTGACCGGGGACTCCGGTTCGGCCGGTACGGCTCGCTGGAGGCCGTTGACGTGGCCGGAGCGGATGAGGACTCCCTGCTGGTACACGATGCGCACGCGGCCAACCCGTCGTACGCGTTCGCGCTGTCCCGGCTGGACAACGCCGACTTCGCGCACACCCCGATCGGCGTGTTCCGGCAGGCTCCCAGGCCCAGCTACGACGAGCTGATGACCGGGCAGATTGACAGCGCCAGGGAACGGCAGGGTGACGGCGACCTCGCGGTCCTGCTCGCGGGCGCGGACACCTGGCAGGTCGGCTGACCCTTGACCGGTGCCGGACACGGACCGGAGAGGAGAGGCCATGACCGTGCGCGTGGAGCGGGCCGGGCCGGTCACCACCGTCATCATGGATCGCCCCGAGGCGCGCAACGCGGTCGACGGGCCGACTGCCGCGGCCCTCGCCGATGCCTTCCGCGAGTTCGAGGCTGACGAGGCGTGCCGCGTCGCTGTCCTGTGCGGATCGGGCGGCACGTTCTGCGCCGGGGCCGACCTCAAGGCGGTGGGCGGCCCGACCGGCAACCGCATCGAGCCGGACGGTGACGGGCCGATGGGCCCGACCCGGCTGCGGCTGACCAAACCAGTGATCGCGGCGATCTCAGGGCACGCGGTGGCCGGGGGTCTCGAACTCGCGCTCTGGTGTGACCTGCGTGTCGCCGAGGAAAGCTCGGTTCTCGGCGTGTTCTGCCGCCGGTGGGGGGTTCCGCTGATCGACGGCGGCACGGTCCGGCTGCCCCGCCTGGTGGGCCTCGGCCGCGCACTGGACCTCATCCTCACCGGCCGTCCGGTGCCCGCTCCCGAGGCACTGCAGATGGGCCTGGTCAACCGGGTGGTACCGGACGGCCAGGGCCGCCCGGCCGCCGAGGAACTCGCCCGCGAACTCGCCGCGCTACCTCAGCAGTGCCTGCGCAGCGACCGGATGTCGGCGCTGGAGAGCATCTCACTGACCGACGAGGAAGCCATGGCGAACGAGTTCCGGCTCGGCATGACGACGCTCGCGGGGGCGGCCACCGCAGCCGGCATCGCACGATTCCGGGGCGGCGCAGGCCGTGGCGGCGCCCCCAGCACCAGCTAGCTCTTCAGGCTGCGGGGCTGGAGGTCTCCCCGGACGAAGGCGCCAGCTCGGTGCGGGCTTCCTGGGCCTGGATGAAGGCCGGCCCGCTGGCCAGCTCCTCCAGGCTCCGGCCGGACGGCTCGGGCAGCACCAGGGTCAGCAGGAAGCCGAGGACCGAGACCCCGGCGGTCAGCATCAGCGTGCCGCGCAGGCCCAGGCCCTTCTGCAGCACCGGGAAGAGGAATACTCCGATAAACGCGCCGAATTTGCCGATACCTGCCGAAATGCCGTGCCCGGTGGCGCGCATGGTGACCGGGTAGATCTCGCTTGGCATGACGAAGGTGGTCATGTTCGGCCCGAACTCGGTGAAGAAGTAGCTCACCCCGTACACCAGGAGGAACGGCACCACCGCCGTGGTGAGGCCGGGGACCAGCCCGATGATCGCGAAGCACAGCGCCATGACGGCGAACCCGGTGAGCTGCAGGCGCCGGTGGCCGATCCGGTCAAGCCAGAGGATCCCGCACAGATACCCGGGCACGGCAGCGACCACGAAGATGGTGAGCTGGATGGCGATCGCGGTCATTGTCGAGGAGCCCGGGGAGATCAGCTTGATGATCTGGGGCGTCGAGATCGTGTTGCCGTAGTAGGCGTAATCGAGCAGGAACCAGGTACCCGCCGTGCCGGCCAGCATGACCAGGTACCTGCGGTTCGTCAGGAACGAACGCAGCCCCATCGTGTGACGCAGGCGCGCCGTGGAGCCTCCGTTGACCGCCCCTTCACTGAAGGCGGATATCTCGCTGAGCGTCTCGTTGCGACGGCCCTGCACCTGCACCTGGTAGCGCGGCGATTCAGGCATCCGGGTGCGCAGATACACCACGGCGGCCGCGGGCACCGCACCGAGCGCGAGCATCGTCCGCCAGGCCACGTCGTTGCTGGATCCGGCACCGAGCAGGGCCAGCGCGATGAGCGGCCCGACGATCAGCCCGAGTGCCTGGGTGGAGAACACCATCCCGACCAGCTTGCCGCGGTCCTTACGGTTGGCGTACTCGCTCATCAGCACGGCGCTGACCGGGTAATCGCCGCCCACACCGAAGCCGAGCAGGAAGCGGAACGCGATCAGTACCCAGTACGACGGCGACAGCGCGGATCCAAGGGCCCCGACCACCATGATCGCCGCGACCAGCCAGTACACGCGTTTGCGGCCGAACAGGTCGGCGAATCTGCCGAACACGAAGGCACCGAGGAAAGCCGCCGCCAGCATCGTGCTGTTCAGCAGCGCGAGCCGGCCGGAACTGAGATTCCATTCCTGCTTGATCAGGGTCGAAGCGATCCCGATGACGAACAGGTCATAGGCGTCGGTGAAGAAGCCCATCCCGGCCACCAGCACCGCCCGCAGATGGAATCTGCTCAGCTTTGCCTCGTCGAGCGCGGTCAGCAAGTCCGCGGAGCGGATCTCGGTCACCGGCAATCCTCCCAAACCCGCGGCCAGGCTCGCTGCCAAGGTGCTTTCGCGAAGAAATTACTTCATTCAGGCGAACCCTTCCCGACGAGCAAGTGAACAGCAAGTGAATGAAGAGGAGTCCTCCGACCTGGCCGAAGGTCCCTGCGCTCCGCACCTGCTCCGCCGGAGCACCCCTCTGGCCAGGTAAAACACCCGGAATGCGGCCTCAGGGGGCGCTGACCTGACTACCGAGCCCGCACGACCGGCAACAACCGGGCATGACCGGCTTCGTACTGGTAGGCACCATGGATGCCGAGTTGTCGTTGGTGCCCGGGGATGTCTGGCCAGAACTGCGGGGTTGACTACGCCACCGGCCCGACTAGCCCACCTGTATAAGCGGAGGTACAGTTCAGGCAGGCTGGATCGGGGGCGATCCAGCCCCTTCCGAGGTGAGCAATGGCCTTCCTGATCGTGGCCGGCAGCGCGATCGTCGTGGTGGTCGCCTTAGCGGCCTGGTACGACCATCGGGCGAGGCGCCGGGGTGAGCAAGTAACCGTGACACTGAAAAGGCCTTGGCGCGGCCGCATGTAAGAACCGCGCTCACCTCCAGCCCAGGCCCGGCTAATCTGACCAGCCCGCCGCCTGACCAGCCCGCCTCCTGCCCGGGCCGACGCCGCCTGACCAGCCCGCCTCCTGCCCGGGCCGACGCCGCCTGACCGGGCCGCCGCCTGACCAGCCCAGCCAGGGACGCGATGACAGTTCGCATGTTCCCGGAACGCGGCTCAAATCCAACTCACGATATATCTTGCTTATCCACGGACGCGATGTATCTTGATATGGACCGGGCATGGCTGAGGACGAGGGCTTGAAGGGCGGATGCAGAACATGTTTGAGCGGTTTACCGACCGGGCGCGGCGGGTCGTGGTCCTGGCTCAGGACGAGGCGAGGAGGCTCAACCACAACCACATCGGCACCGAGCACATCCTGCTCGGCCTCATTCACGAAGGCGAAGGGGTAGCGGCCGCCTCCCTCGAATCGCTGGGTATCAGCCTGGAGGCGGTACGCCAGCAGATCGAGGGCATCATCGGCCAGGGTCGGGCCGCGCCGACCGGAGGCATACCGTACACGCCGCGGGCCAAGAAGGTTCTGGAACTGTCACTGCGGGAAGCTCTGCAGCTGGGCCACAACCACATCGGCACCGAGCACATCCTGCTCGGCCTGATCCGCGAGGGCAGGGGCGCCGCCGCGCAGGTGCTTGTCAGGCTCGGCGCGGACCTGGCGCGGGTCCGCGAGCAGGTGATCCAGATGCTGGAGGACGCGCAGGGCGAGGAGGAGCCGGGGACCCCGCACGCCGCGAAAGGCCTGGGTCCGGCGGCCCTGAAGCAGCGCGGGCTGCTGGCTGAGGTCCTCAGCCGTGTCGAATCGATTGACTCGCGCCTGGCGGCGGTGGAGCACCGCGTGGGTGCCGGACCGGATGTGGGCGACCTCGACCAGGAGATCGCGCAGGCGCGCAGCGACAAGAAATCCGCGGCCGACGCCGAGGATTATGAGATGGCGACGGCGCTGCGCGACAGGGAAAGGCAGTTGCTCGCCGAGAAGGCTTCCCGTCAGGAGCAGTGGGCCGCCGCTCATCTGGACCTTCCGTCCCTGGCCGAAGGGCTGCACCGGCTGAGCGAAGAGGTCAAGCGCCTTCGCGGCCTTCTCCGCCAGCAGGGCATCGAACCGCAGGACGGCGCGGCCTGACGTCCCGGAGGCGTTTTCGCCACGCGGGCGTTGCTGAGCTTGCCGCGCACGCCGATACTGAGACCGCGGCGCAGGTCCTCACCGGGTCGGCCGCCGGGCTGGACCCGCGCAGCGCCCACGGTCATGGGATGGCGACCGCCACTCGCCGGACCTCTACATCGTCGATGGTGACTCCAGGCACCGACCAGCTGCTCGTCTGGGCCATCGACTGAACAGCTTGCTCCTCGGTATCGAACAGGACGATCGAGAAGCCGCGGCCCTCGGCGGGCTCGAGCCAGTAACCGGCGACAAATCCGGGGGCTGAAGTGATCTCTGGCAGGATGTCATTCATGAGCGCTGCCGCGGCAGCGGGCGCGTGGGCGGGGTCGATCGTCAGGTGTACGAGCGATGCGTGCATGAGTCCTCTCCCGCTACGGACAATGCTTTGTTTCTGATGACCCTTTCACGTCTGCCAACAACGCAAATCCGCTCGCGTGCGAACTGGGCACGATCCGGTCTTGCCCACCTTGGAGGAACAGGACCGGCGGGCTTACCTGCCCAGGGTCAAATCCCCACGGGGCCACATAAGCCAGCTCGTCGTCCATCATCCCGCCCGGGCCGCCCTCCAGGGCCTGCCCGGCCACGGCGCCCAGCCAGGACCATTCACCCATGAGTGCGGCATGATCTGCCGGAGTGAACTGTTCCGGGTCGAACTCGGTGGACGCCAGGTAGTCCTCCAGTGCCGCGCGTCCCCCGGCGGCAGCGCGCAGTAACGCCGTGCCGAAGGGCGCCATGCCCGCGAACCAGTCCAGCCCCTCGGCCCGGAACGGGGCCAAGCCAGCCACGCAGACCACACCCACGACGTGTTCTGGCAGCAGCGCGCGCATGCCAGGGCGTGCGGGCCGCCACCGGAATAGCCCATTACCGCGAACCGGTCGATGCCCAGAGCGTCGGCGATGCTGGATACGTCAGCGGCCGCCGATGCCACATCACGGCCTGGGTAAGCAGGTGATCCACCGTATCCGGGCCGGTCATACGACACCCAGCGGATGCCGCGCTGGCCGGCGGCCGGGAACAGGGGTTCCGGAGGCGCGCCGGTTTTTGATGTGCCGTGGTGCCAGAAAACGGTGAGGCGGGCGCCGGCATCATCCGCACCGGCGTCGTAAATGTGCAGCGTGCGCCGGCTCCTCAGCTCCAGATCAGTCTCTTTCACCACCCGCCCACTCTATGACCGGACACCCAGCGCGGCAGGGCATGCAGCAGGAAGGACATCTCGCGCGCTCGGTGCTTGGCCAGCGGAGAAACATGGTGTTACATTGAGTTGCTGATGTAACTTTTCTGGAGGCGACCATGGACCGGGCGGCGATCGACCGACTCGAACAGCAGATTGACGATGAAGTAAAGAAGCGCTTCCCCGGTGTGGCGCAGCAGGTCGCGATACTGCAATACGGCGACGACCCGGTGATCGAGCCAGGAGAACTGCTGGTCCGGGTAATCATCGAGGCGGCGGAGGGACGTGAGGTCCAGGAGCAGGCCCTGCAGGCGTTCGAGAACGCGCACGGTCCGGCGATCAAGCAGTTCCGGCACGATCTATCTGCCCAGCTCCCCGAGGCCGGGCGGCTGGAGTTCCGCACCAGCGGCGACACCAATGGCCCCCGGATGGTGCTGGGTGGGAGACCGCGCGGCTCGCTGGAGGCCCGCGCGCTGGAGGGCCGTGATCTCACCCCCGTGATGGCCCGCCTCGGATCCGAGGATCTGGAAACCCTGGACTCGCTGATCACCGCGGGCATAGCGTCCAGCCGCGCGGAGGCCGTCCGCTGGGCACTGGCCCGCATCCGCGAGCGGCCAGCATACGCACAGCTGCGCGAGCGAGCCCGCGAGATCGACAGGCTCAAGACCGAGTTCTAACTCCGGGACCGCCTCAGTTCGGGACGTACCGCTACTTCACCACGCGGAATCGCAAATGCGTTGCGAGCGGAGTTTCGACCACCCGGGCACGGACCAGTGACTAGCGCACCCGGCAAGCCTTCAGCCGCCGGCGCGGACCATACCGACCGGGCAGGACGGCCAGGGCCATGGCCGCCTACGGCGCGCTAGCCGTCCGGCCCGTCGGGCCGGATCGGGCGCAGCGAGCGCGAAGTCGTCGGGAAGAACGCGTGACCGGCTGACTGGAGTGCCACCAGGACCAGACGGGGAGAGCGGGGGCCACTCGCCGACCGTGGGGCGGCGGCCTGCCGTGCCCTGACGGGCGGAAGCCCTACGGGCGCGGCGCACGCCGGTCAGCTGGCCCGCACCCGCAGGCAGGTGGCCAAGGGCCGTAACGCTGTCCCCCGATGACCGCGCCTGCGTGATCTGACCGGGCCGTCCTCCGCGCCGGACATCCTCTCGCCGGGCAGAGATCACCGTGAAGGGCGCACCCAAGGGCGCGTCCTTCGGATGGCGCAAGCGCCGCAACTGACACAGCCACCGCGGAGAGCCACTCAGTCAGCAATCTGGGAGGATCGAGGCCAAGTGACGACTCGGCGGCGACGCGACGGAGCGGGCCGCAGAGCCCCATCCTGGCACTCTGAAGCCCGCCCTGAGACAGGCAGTTCCGGCGACCTTACCCGTCGGCGCGCACCACACCTACCGGGCAGGCAACGCCCGTGCCGTGATCGGGGCAGTACCCATTGGGGTTTTTACTGCTTGAAAGATACTGCTGGCGGCAGCAGCGTCTGTCGGAACTTCGCCAGAGGGGGGCGGGCAGGCGCGCTCCCGA
>OCZU010002008.1_pt1 | contig 13114 bp, 12 predicted proteins | sample 1539001 | NCBI WGS metagenome assembly OCZU01 (sample SAMEA3539306, study PRJEB22396) | soil metagenome | biome: tundra; feature: field; material: soil | place: USA | collected 2010-05 | depth 0.15 m
AAACCGTATCGTAATGCCCCAGCAGCAATACCGGCTTCGCCGCTTTGCCGGCGAAATTCACCTGCAAATGATTGCCGAAGTTCTTTGCGCGATGAAAACGAATTTCTCCGCCGAGCTGGACGAACTTCTCGGCGATGACCTCGGCGATACGACCCACCGCGGCCTTGTTGTCGCTGGGAGATTCAATCTCAACCAGTTCGCGAATCGTCGAAACAACCGCGTCGCGGCGCTCGCTGAAATAGGCAAGACGACTCGGCGTTTGGAATTTACTCATGCGGAAATATTATTCCACTCGGCTGCACAATCCGTATCTGCATTTTCGCGTTCCGGTTGCGGGCTGACTTCATACTGGACATTCCGATATGTCTGTTTTTGTATTGACAGTATCGTGTGTACCGGTTTTGTACCCCCCCCCATTTGGGCTAAAGTATTCAAGAATAAGGACTTAAGTCCATCGAATACAAAACAAAAGACTTAGGGGCAGATTCCCATTTTGGGAATTGCTGAAGGGGCGACGCACCCTGGTGTTATTTATGTTGTCAATGACCGCTTATCTGCGATTTCTTGCGGCTTCGAGGCCCGTCTCTCGGGACGGGCATACGTTTGCCTTGGCCGATCAGGTTCCATTTTCTCTCACGGGGGAGTGATATGGATGTGAGGGCGGTCACAGTCTGGTTGTGAGGTTTCGGCGCTGACGGTCCATCCGCAAAGTGTGTCAATTAGGGGCGGGTGGCCCAGGTTTTTCCGCCACCTCCCAGTTCATAATTAATCATTCCAAATCGAGCTCAGATTGATACGCAATGCTCAAACTCGACGGGTTCAGGAGATACCAGTATCTGCCCTGGTGAACCAGGGTACCGCTTAAACGAACTGGACGCCCCTGACGATGAGCCTCGACGGCTTTTAAATATTCAGCAGGAGGCAAAGTGATTCTCAAGTGTATGTCGCCATAGTCCTCGCTCGCGTGAAGTACGGAGATTTCACCCTCACCTGTGTCCGGGGAAAGGTCTGACGGATCCGCCTCATTCTGGAGTCTAACGACCGTGCCGTATACATCCGTAGGAATCGCAAGCGATTCTCCCCGAAGGGCCTGTGCAGCCGCCCAGGCCATCTCAATGTGTCTCGGACCGACGAAAAATTCTGTTGTCCGCTTCAGACTATCGGGCACGCCCCATTCCGGACTGAATGAGAACGCGAAGGACATTCCGCTACTCGCGGTATCCCGGATCAGCAAAGCGAACTTCTCGAATCCGTTAGCACTAAATCCGTCGCGGAAGTCCTCGAGGAGCGGCTTTACATCATCCCTACTCACCGCCTCGCAGACCTGGCGAATGCCCGTCGCCAAGCGTTGGACAACGCGGCGCTCGAACGGCGGGGGGAGTCCGCACCAAATAAGGTCTCCCCGGTGTTCGGAGTCACCGGGGACTCAATTGTGAACCCGAAACTCCCCCTGTATGTGTGGCCGAAGCGGCATCTATCGGAATATGCGACAGCGTCTTTGTTCAGCCGACCGAAAAATGCTAGAGGCCTGATTTCAGTAGTGGCTGTTGTAGCCAGTAGTTCTTTCATCCAGTTTATAAAGTTCTTGGCACTTTCAAGCCGGATCGTGTCATCCGCCACCAAACTGTTTGGAATACGCGACTGGACTACATCGAATCCGATGGAACGCACTTCCGCGACGATCTTATCCTGTTCCTCGCCCCGTAACTGACTTAGAGTTGTTATTGCTCCCTGCAGCCGACGATCGAAATCCAAGGCGGTGTGATCGCGGGGAATGACCAGCTCAACGTCGCTCTGGCCGGGTTCTGAAAGTACAAACACGTCGGCATTTCGCTTGCCGGTCGACCGACTTCGAAAGAAGGCTTGTGCCTCCGCGCTAGCCTGAATATTAAGCGCCGCTGAGCTTTGGTGCGCCAGATCCCTAAGACGCCACCCATGGGCCATAAGAAATCGGCGAAGGAGGTCAAGCGGAACGATGTCCGAGATTTTGGTAGGGTCAGGGCTCAAGCGATTTGGCTCTCACGTCTCTCCCGTTCAAGGTCAAGGAGCTTATTGAGGCTGGCCGGAGTCAGCAAGTTTTCCTTCGGTATAAAAATTCGTTTTGTCTCGGAATTCGATGTTAGCTCGCCGCTGATAGTGTGGAAGTAGGAGCAATGTCGCAAGATGGTCTCGTCGCAAGTCGTGCCATGCCAGTTGCTTCGTTCTTTTGGAAGACAGAGGAGGATCAGGATCATAGTGGACTCGGCCGCTGTTCTCTGCGCTAAGTCGTTGTAATTCTTCGCCTCCAAGTCGTAGACAATGTGATCGTCTACAAGTTTCCAATCCACAGTCGCTTTGGCCTGGAAATCCAATGGAAACCCGCTGTCGACCAGTCGGTTATTCCGTCTAACAACGAGCGTAAACTGCCCGTCCACGCCATAGTCATAGGTTTTCTGCACAAAATAATTCACGCCGGCGACGCCCGCCAGAGCATAGATGTGGGCCATGCATAGGGTCTCTTCCGTGTGTTGTTCAGTAATTGGCAAGACGAAGCCTTTTCTAACTGCGGGGCTCAGACCAGGGAAGTTAACGGGGAAGTATAACTCATTGGCTGGGTGCGCCAGTCATCGCGCACTTGGCGATGAGTGGGATTCCCCTGCAGTGTCATACCGCCCCGCTGCGACGAAGAACGGCTTCACCCGTTTGCGGCGGCGCTGGGATGCTCGCCATAGGTCATGCTGGGTCTGCATGCCGATCCATAGTTCGGGGCTGGTGCCCAGCGCGTCCGCCAGCTTCAACGCCATGTCGGCCGAAATTCCCGCGCTGCCATTCAAGATGCGCGACAGCGCCACCCGCGTCACGCCAAGGTGCCTGGCGGTGTCTGTCACCGATCTCGTTCCCAAATACTCTCGTAGAACTCTTCCCGGATGTGGCGGATTGTGCATGCGCATAAAGACTCCTCATCTCTCATGGTAATCGCGAGAGCCCACCAACCCGGCGCACTGACAGAAGAAAAAGACCCCATCTCCCGGCTGCGCTTGTCAAGCTTGACTTTTTGATCGGGACGAAACGGGGGTCCAACGCCAGGAGGAAGCAAGAGTCTTCCGAACCAGCGGCTGAACGTCCCTAAGTGAAAGAAGAATAAAGACTTTACGAGTAAGTCCTTATTCCTCAAAGATCTGGCGGGAAATCCTGTCTAAAGTATTGATTCCAAAAGACCGGTCGTAGGGGGGGTACCCCCCCCGTTACCAATCAGTAAACGCCAGACGCAGAAAATAGACCTTTCCAAACAGCTGCCAAAAAACTTTATTTTCGAGCGAACAGACGGGGAACAATTCGCATCAGGTTCCTGATTGACAGCGCTGACATCGCCGGAGTAGGGTTGGATTCTTTTTCAACCCAACTCCCAGGAGAACCTATGCGATTGGCTTCGTCGTTGTTGTCGGCGGTAGTTTCCGTTGCTTTGTTGTGCGTCTGTTTCACTGCGATCCTTTCGGCTCAGGACGCGGCCAAAGTCGATGCCAAGCATTACACCGTGCTGAGCGAGAACGACCAGGTACGAATTCTGAAGGTGCATTACGGGCCGCACGAGAAGTCGGTCATGCATAGCCACCCAAATGCGGTCGCAGTGTTTCTCACCAGTTCGAAAGCGCGGTTTACTTTTCCGGATGGAAAGACGCTGGACGCCAATGTGAAGGCGGGCGATGCGACATACACTCCAGCCGCGACTCATCTGCCGGAAAACCTCGGCGACGAAGGAATGGATGTGATCGTGGTCGAGTTGAAAGGCGCGAAAAAGTAGCTCAAGTCGCCAGGTTTTCCCAGGCCAAGTCCCAGGTTAGCGCCCACAAAACGGGCGCGAACCTGGGGCACATTTTAAACTTGCTCCGCCGTTTCTGTATTCATCTTTTCTATCGTCCTGGCCAGGATTTCGTCGGGCGTTCCCCTTGCGGCGATGGGCATGAGCAAGCCTAGATTTTCGTAGAAGCGGATTAGCGGAGCGGTCAGACGCTCGTAGGCTTCCAGGCGCACGGAGATCGCTTCAGGGCGATCGTCTTCGCGCTGCAGGAGCCGGCCTGCGCAGTGATCGCAGACGCCTTCGGCTTTGGACGGCCTTTCTTTCACATTGAAGACGGACTTACATTTTTCGCAGGTGCGGCGGCCGCTCAGGCGCTGGACGATCTCATGGAGCGGCAATTCGTAGTTGATGACCGCGCTCAGCGCGAGCTTGCCGTCTTCCATCAGCTTTCTTAACGACTCAGCTTGGGCGAGGGTGCGGGGAAATCCGTCGAGGATGAAGCCGGCGCAGTTCAGAATGCACTGACTGCGCTCGCGCACCATGTCCCAGACGGTGGAGTCGGGCACCAGTTCGCCGCGGCGCATGTATTCGAGCGCGGCTTTCATGGCCGCGGATTTGTCGCAGTCCGGCGTTTTTCCGGCCGCTCGAAAAACGTCTCCGGTGGAGAGATGGCAGGCGCCCAGACGCTCGGTTAAGAGCTCGGCCTGCGTGCCTTTGCCTACACCGGGAGCGCCTAGAAGCACCAGCCGCCACGGGTTCTTTCGCTTTGCGGGAACGGCTGAGCACTTTGCTGCTTGATCCGACGTGGCGGTTGGTCCCTGCAACCACTCCAGACGATCGTTTTTTAGGGGTGGGTTCATTCCTAATGAATTTACGCGGGAACGGTCCGCTTGCAGTGACGAAAGTCACAAAGGGAGAAGGAAAAGTTAAGCCAAAGCGCTGTTACAAACTCAGTGGGACTGGCGTTCGATCACCTATTCAGTGCTAGCTCGTGCCCCAGATGTCGCCGATTACTCGCTGGAAATTTGCGCCTAAGACCTTTTCAATCACCGCGGCAGGCTGGCCGCGCTTGGCTAACTCGGTGGCGATGATCTCCATGTGGGCGGGACCGTTGAGGTCGGGAACGTAGGGATAACGATCTTCGCCTGGAGCGGCAATGCCAAGTTTCTTGCGGTGGGCTATGTCCTGATCGAAGGCAGCCTTTTGTTCCGCGGTCAGCACCGTTTTCTGGATGGAACCGTCAGAGCCGATGCCGACATGGTCCGCCCCGCACACATGGATGGCGTGCACCACATGATCGAGCACATGTTCGCGGGTTGGCACGGTGGGCGAGGCTACGACATAGGGCATCAAGTAGACGCCAAAATAGCCACCGCGATCGGCCAGCGATTTCAGAATTTCATCCGGCTTGCTCCGGGGATGGGCGTAGACGGCGGCGCATCCGGAATGCGTGATCAGAACCGGCTTGGACGATTCCGCGATGCCGTCGGCGGTGGTGCGATATCCGCTGTGGCTCAGGTCTACGGCCACCCCGAGCTCATTCATTTTCTTGACCGCGGCTATGCCCGCTTTGCTCAGGCTGGCGTTGCCAGGCTCCAGGCATCCATCGCCGAACAGGCCCCGATTGTTGTAGGTGAGTTGCATGATGCGCACGCCGAGGTGGCGGAAAATCTCGATACGATTTGGATCTTGCTCCAAAAAACCTGGGTCTTGGAATCCGAGCATGATTCCGATCTTGTTCTCACCTTTGGCGCGAGCGATGTCGGAATGATGGCGCACGAGCAGGAATGTCTCGGGATGCTGTTCGACGAGCGCGTCCAGATCGGCGATATTCTCCACCGTGTCTTCGAATTTAAGCTCGGAGACGGTGAAGTTGATGGCGGTGATGCCCGACTGCCGGACCGCAGAGAGGATGTCGGGTGTGGGTTGCACGTCCGAACTGATGAATGGAACGCAAAGAGTGTCGATGACGATGGCATTTTTGTAGAGGGCAGCGATCGAGGGCGGCGTATTCTCACTCGAATTGGCGAGCGGGGATGCGAGCAGTCGCGGGGACAGGAGGGCGGCGGCGGATAATTTCAGAACACCGAGACTGAAGTCGCGACGATGCATGACACACGCTCCTGCGGAAATTTTGATCCTAATCATTGCTGCATTTTTACCTGGGTTTGCGTTTTACCGTAGCAGAAAACAGTGGCGCGCCCCATCCGCCGATGGCAAGAAGCGCACCGAAGAGAATGACGGCGTCGATGCTCGATCGTCCTTCGCGCACGAAGTAAACGTCTTTCAAGTTGAGCCAGAGCGCGAACTCATCGAGAGTAAGCGCCGCTCCCACGCCGTAAAGTATCGACATCAGGCGGCTCGCTAGAATCGAGGACGAATCGCTTCCCGTGCCGAATTCGCAAAGCCAGCCGTAGCCGACGCCGAGCAGGATTAGAATTCCGAATACGAGATGATGGATGTGCGTGCCGCGCATGACGACATAATGAAAGGGCGGAATCTGATGGCGGATGCAATAGACCATTCCACGGACAATGGCAAAGGTCAGGAAAAAACTGACCGAGGCGAGAAAGAGGCGGCGGCGCGGCCGGTCGGCGATGCGTTCGTGGAGGAGTGAACCGAAGCGCGTGCGGTGCAACAACACCAACAACAGCGCCGTCATCCCGAGCAGAATCAGAAGAAGAATCACAGCGTCGTTTAGGAACATGGACTGTAGGATAGACCATGCGCGATTCGATGCTGTATTAAAGATCAGGCATAATGTTTCGACTGACCTTCAGCCAACAATTGAGGTTCGCCATTGCGTAGACTCGGATGGTTTTTCACAACCGCTATTTCCATAATGGCATTGCTGGCGGTTGCCATAAGTACGCCTGCGCAACCGGTGGCTCCAGAATTGATGAATGGCCTGAAGTGGCGGCTGATTGGCCCGTTTCGCGGCGGCAGGGTCGTGGCAGTCGCTGGGGTTCCGGGCGATCCAACCACTTTTTATTTTGGCGCGGTCAATGGCGGAATATGGAAAACAACCGACGCCGGAGTTACGTGGGTACCGATTTTTGACGGTCAGAAGGTGGCTTCGATTGGAGCGCTGGCGGTGGCTCCGTCGAATCCTAGGGTTATTTATGCCGGAACCGGGGAGAGCGATATTCGGGAAGACCTCTCTTCGGGTGACGACGTCTACAAATCGACCGACGGCGGCGCGACTTGGATTCACATGGGCTTGAACGACACGCGACAGATCAGCCGGATTGTGGTTGATCCGCAGAATGCGGACATCGTTTACGTCGGCGCTCTGGGACATGCGTATGCTTCAAGTGGGCGTGGCGGCGTCTACAAATCGGTGGATGGAGGAAAGCATTGGTCGGGGATTTTCTATTTGGGATCCACCGGTGTTTCCGATCTGGCGATGTGTTCCAGTTCTCCGGAGATTTTGTTTGCCGGGGCCTGGAATACGCGTAGGGCGCCTTGGAGCGCCTACGCTCCGATCGAGGGCCACGGCAGTGGCCTTTACCGTTCGCGGGATGCGGGGAAGAACTGGAAACGTCTCGACGGAAATGGGCTGCCGACGGGCGATTGGGGACGAGTTGGCGTGGATGTTGCTCCGGATGGCAAGCGGGTGTATGCGCTCATTGAAGTGAAAGAAATCGATGGAAAGAAAACGGACGCGAAAAAATCCGGCCTTTATCGCTCCGACGATGGAGGCAACACTTGGGCGCTCGCTAACGCGGATTCTCGGCTGACGAGCCGGGCATGGTACTTCAATCGCATCACCATCGACCCGCAGAATCCTGACGTGATCTACATGCCGAATGTCGCGCTCTACCGGTCGGAAGACGGGGGGAAGACAATTTCGGTTTTGCGGGGCGCGCCGGGTGGAGATGACTACCACCAACTCTGGATCGATCCAAAAAATTCCGCCAGCATGGTTCTGGGAACCGATCAGGGAACCACCATCAGCCTCAATCGCGGACAAACCTGGAGTAGCTGGTACAACCAGCCGACGGCGCAGTTCTATCATGTGAGCACCGATAACCAGTTTCCTTACTGGGTGTATGGCACGCAGCAGGATAGCGGAAGCGCCGCCATTGCCAGCCGCACCGACCATAATTCGATCACACCGCGAGATTGGTTTCTTCCCGGCGGCAGCGAGAGCGGAAATATCGTCGTCGATCCGAACGATCCCAACATTATTTATCTGAGTGGGACTTACGGCACGGTGGCGCGCTTCAACAAGCGGACGGGTTTCAGCCAGGATATTAGTCCGTGGCCCGCGTTTGCATGGGATGCAGAGATCTACGAGCGCAAGTATCGCGACCCCTGGACTCCTGCGCTGGTGCTGTCGCCGACGGACCCTACAACGCTTTATCTTGGCACGCAGTATGTGATGAAGACAGGCGACGGCGGTCTGCACTGGGAGACCATCAGCCCCGATCTCACGGGCGCGATTGAGGGGACGCGTGTTGCAGGCGCGACCGGCCCGCCGGATGCGCCGACGCTGGAAGATGCGAAACGCGCCGGTTATGGAGTGGCCTTCGCGATCGCGCCATCGCCACTTGACCGCGATATTATCTGGGCAGGAAGCGACACGGGATTGATTCATCTTACCCGCGATGGTGGGAAAAATTGGAAAGACGTTACTCCGCCGGGGCTTGGGGTATGGAGCAAGATTTCGATGATCGAAGCGTCGCATCTCGATCCTGCAGTCGCATATACCACGGTGGATCGCAGCCGGCTCGATGATCGGACGCCTTACATTTATCGCACGCGCGATTTCGGAGCCACCTGGCAGCCGATTGACTCCGGCATCACCGCTCCCGCGTTCGTGCGCGCCGTGCGCGAAGACCCGCAGAGCAAAGGGCTTCTGTTTGCGGGAACCGAGTTTGGAGTTTATGTATCTTTTGATGAGGGAGACCACTGGCAGTCTCTGCAATTGAATTTACCGGTCACTGGAGTTCGCGATCTTACGATTCACGGCGATGATCTGGTGGCGGCCACTTTTGGGCGCTCTTTCTGGATTCTCGATAACATCACGCCACTGCGCCAAGCTCGGATGGTCGATATGAGCAAAGGCGGCCTTTATCAGCCAGCGGTTGCCGTTCGCATCGATAACGACTCGTTTTCGGGCTCACCGCTTCCTCCCGAAGAGCCGGCCGGGGAGAATCCTCCGAACGGAGCGATGATCGATTATTTTCTGCCCGCCCCAGCGAGCAGCGTGCAACTCGATATTTTCGACGCGCGACACAATCTGGTCCGGCAATTCTCCTCTGAACGTCGCTCGGCAAAAACGGGGGATGCATCTTCGACGAGTCAGGAAACCTGGAAGCATCAAGCGCTGCCCATTGCCGAACGCTGGTTTCCCAAGCCTGAAGTACCGGGGAAAACGGCGGGAATGCACCGTTTCGTTTGGAACCTGACCTGGGGCAGTTCGGGCGGACCCACGGCGGACGAGGAGTCTGAATATCACAATCCTCCCGGGCCTAAGGTCGTACCTGGAAGGTATGAGGTGCGGCTCACGGTCGATGGTCAAGCGCAAAATCAAACAGCGGAGTTGAAGGTCGTTATGGATCCGCGCGCAGGGGCGACTCCCGAGGTGCTCGCGGAGCAGTTCCACCTGGCGCAACAGATTTTTGGCGAGGCAATCGAAGCCCGGCGGGCGTTAGCCGAGATGGTTTCGGTGCAGAAGCAACTGATGGAGTTGGAGCACAAGTTGGCATCGTCGCAAGTCGCGGAGGTCAAGGCAGCGTTGGCGAAAGCTCGATTGGAAGTCGACAAAATTCTGGCGAATCAGGAACCCGCAGGACCACCCGGGATGCAAGATGCTTACACAGGTCTGGCTTCAGCCTTGCGCGTTGTCGAAAGCGGAGATCGGACGATTCCATCGCAGGCCATCGCGGTCTACCAGGAGTCCAGCCCCACCGTGAAGAACCGCCTGGAAGAGTGGGCGCGATTCAAAGAGACGACCCTGGCCCGGCTGAACCAGCAACTGATGGAAGCGAAGCTGGCTCGCGTTGCGATCGCGGAATAGTCCTGGCGGAGAGGGAGGGATTCGAACCCCCGATACCCTTTCGGGTATGCCGGTTTTCAAGACCGGAGCCATCAACCACTCGGCCACCTCTCCAGCTATTACAGTTTTACTACAGTCTCCCGGCTTCCGAGAGACTGCACTCTATCGGAAGTCTCCTCCATTCCAAGCGAAGCTCTCCACCCGAATCTCCAGCCTGCTAGTTCTCGATCACCGGAAACTCCGCCGATCCCACTCGCGCAACGTGCTCCTCGGCAAACTTCGTCACGCGCTCGAGCGCCGCCTGCAGTTGCCCATGAAATCTTGCCATCTCTGCTTCGCCGGCGTCGGCCGGAACCCGCATCTTGGCGCTCACTCGCACCAGCGCCTTCGCGAAGGGCTTGGGAATCAACATCGCATCCCAGGTCTTCAGCATCCAGGCATCGCTCAACGCCACATAGAACGCCGCCATCGGCACTCCACTGCCGCGCGACAGTAGTACCGGTCCCTGCTTGGCGACATTTTTAGGTCCGCGGGGACCGTCGATCGTAAAGGCTACCGAATTTCCAAGTTCCAGGTGCTTTCTCATCCCGAGCAGGCCTTGCGCTCCGCCCCGGTTGCTCGATCCCCGCACCGCGACAAAACCAAGTTTTTCAATCGTCCGCGCGATATATTCCCCGTCAAAGCTGCGGCTCACCATTACCGCAAACCCGATCTTTCTCCACAACCACGCGCTGGCAAATACGGCGCGGTGCCAAAAGGAATAAATCACCGGCTTCTCATAGGTAACACCGGGTGATGCAGGGGGTTCTTCCCACGACATGGCACAGCGGAGAGTGGGACCAATCAATGAAATGGCCAGGTAACTCGACCAGCTGATCAGCCACAAAAGAATTCTCTGTCGCAGCGAGAAATGGCGGAGGTTCGAAACGGAGGTTTGCTCAGGTTCTAGCGCGCCAGAAGAGGAACTCACGCCGATATTGTAGCGGTTTCAATCAGGTTTAACTGAGAACTGACAGCGGATGGCGATTTCCTATGCTTCCAGATAGGCCACGATCCACTCTTTGAGCCGCTGCCGCCGCTCGTCCGAAGCATCGAAACGAATCCCAAAGCAGTGATTGGGTTTCTTCCACGTGACCTGCCCGCGCACCCATACCCGGGGCAGCGTCAGCAAAGAAAACGATACCTCCACCATCGCCCCCGGTTCCGGCACGTGATTGCCCTTCAGCGACATGCCCCCCGAACTGATCTCCCGGCTGGTCGCAGTCAGGCGCCCGCCCTCATTCATCACAATCCCGACCTCGGTCATCACTGGGATACGCACATAACGCCGGAATTCGTGCAGGACGAGCGTCTGCGACGATCGCACCAGCTTCATGGCCGCCGACCGTTCCAGCGGTTCGTGAAAGATGGCATTGATGCACAACTTCGAATAACGCATCGCATCCTGTGCCGTTCCACCCAACCCGAAAATGACGATTCGACTATTCGAGGCCGACGCGCGCGCCGCTTCGATGATGCTGCCCGCATCTTCCTGCAGCGGCAGAACACAGGCCTCAAACTTCTCGTGCTGCAATCGTTCCACCTCTTCGCGGGCAACCGGAACCGTATCGATCCCGAATTGGCGGAAACTCTCTGCAATCAGGTTCGCCGCGGGGGCGGGCAAAGCAAAGAGAGCGACGCGCGCCGCCGTCTTACGATGGATTGGAGCGGGGGTAAAAGCGGAGGTCAGCGCTGGCGTAAGGCCCAAGGGGATAATGTCCTCCAAAACTCCATTCTGACGCGCCTTTTCATGGTTGCCTAGGTTTCGAAAGGGCCTAGTCTCAGCCACAAATGGCCATTACGAAGGGTTGTACCTGGATTGGTTACCCCCGCTCCCTTCGTTTCCGTCAGGTAAGATGTTCGCATCCCGGCATCGAAAATGATCACTTTAGCCGACATTCAGTCCGCCTTGCGCCGTATTCGCGACTCCATTTATCTGTCGCCGTGCGCGCGCTCCGAGACCTTCTCCGAGTCCACGGTCAATCATGTCTATTTGAAGCTGGACAACCTGCAGCGCACCGGGGCTTTCAAAGAACGCGGCGCGCTGAACAAATTGCTCTCGCTGAATCCCACGGAACGCGCCCAGGGAGTGATCGCCGCCTCCGCCGGAAACCACGCCCAAGGCGTTGCCTATCACGCCGGCAAGCTCGGTATCCGCGCCCAGATCTGCATGCCGCTGACCACGCCGCTGATCAAAGTTTCCGCCACGCGGGGCTACGGCGCCGATGTAATCCTGCATGGCGCCAACTATGATGAGGCTTACGAAGAGGCCGTCCGGCGAAGCCAGGCTGAGCACCTGACGTTTGTCCACGCCTTCGATGACGACGCGGTCATCGCTGGGCAGGGCACCATCGGCCTGGAACTTCTCGAACAGCATCCTGACCTCGAGGCCGTTGTTGTTCCCATCGGCGGCGGTGGACTGATTGGCGGCATCGCCTGCGCGCTGAAAGAGTCGAATGCAAAGATTCAGGTCTTTGGAGTTCAGCCCTCGCGTCTGCCCTCCATGAAAATTGCTGTCGCCGAAGGCAAGCCTGTGACTCTGGCCGCTGCGTCCACGATTGCCGATGGAATTGCGGTCCGGCGCGCGGGCGAGCGCACCTTGCCGCTGGTGCAGAAGTATGTCGACGACATCGTTACGGTCGAAGAAGAAGAGATCGCCAACGCCATCCTGCTCTTACTCGAGCGTGAAAAAACTCTGGCCGAAGGCGCTGGCGCGGCCGCCCTCGCCGCGTTGCTCAATCGCAAACTGCCGTTGGTCGGGAAAAAAGTTGCCGTGCTGGTGTGCGGCGGGAACATCGACGTTACCCTGCTCTCGCGCATCATCGAACGCGGCCTGGTCAAAGATGGACGCCTCGTGCGCCTGCGCGTTCACCTGCCCGATTATCCCGGGGCTCTCAATCGCCTGACATCAATCCTCGCGGAACATCGCGCCAACATCGTCGAGACCGACTATGACCGCGCCTATCACGGCGTCGGATTGGGTGAAACGGCAATCGAAATTACGATGGAAACTCGGGGCCCGGACCACATCGCCGAAATTATCTCGGCCTTAGGCGCTGCGGGCTATACGCAGGAACGCGTGCTGTAAGCTTTCACCGCCGAGACGCCGAGAAACTCGAGTGGTTACCCCGTACATCCCCGTGTACCCCGTGGTTAAGGTTTTGGTTTTCCTCGGCGTCTCGGCGGTGATAATTATTCGAACTGCCTCCGGAATCTCTCCACCTGATCCTTGACCTCCCCGACCTCCCGCCGCAACTCCGCCACCTCTTCTTCCAGCCGCGTGATGCGTTCCG
>OCZU010002009.1_pt1 | contig 13113 bp, 16 predicted proteins | sample 1539001 | NCBI WGS metagenome assembly OCZU01 (sample SAMEA3539306, study PRJEB22396) | soil metagenome | biome: tundra; feature: field; material: soil | place: USA | collected 2010-05 | depth 0.15 m
CGGTTCATTCATCTCGGGCGGAATTCGCTCGACACGTGCCTGTCGATCTACTTCCAGGGGTTCTCCGCCGCGCACCCCTACGCGACTGACTTCGGCGACCTCGCACACTACTACCATGAATACCGGCGCCTGATGGCGCACTGGCGTGCCGTGCTGCCGCCACAGACGCTGATCGAGGTCCGGTACGAGGACCTAGTCGATGATCCGGAAGGCTGGAGCCGCCGGATGCTCGCGCACATCGGGCTCCCGTGGGATCCGCGTTGCCTCGAGTTCCACCGCACCGATCGGCCGGTGCTTACCGCGAGCAATTGGCAGGTGCGCCAACCCATCAACAGGAGTTCAGTCGAGAGGTGGCGTCGCTACGAGCGCTTCATCGAACCGCTGCGCAAGGCGCTCGGCGACGAGCTACGCGACAGCGACGCGACCTAACCTCGAGGTACCCGCCCTGAGGATGGGCTTCAAGTTCCAGGAACCGACCGATCCACCGCAGCCGGCCCCGGCCGGTTGCCGTAGAATCGAAAGCGGGCAGCGACACCTGCCTTTTTTTGTCACCAGGTCCGCATGAATTCGAGCGCCGCCGAACCGCAACTGCCGCCCCCGCAGCCGTCCCCGATCGAGCTCGAAGTGCGGCGCATTCGCGAGCTTACGAAGATCGGGCGGCACGCCGAGGCCTCGGATGCGGCGCAGCGGCTCGCTGCCCAAGTCCCAGAAAATCGCGACGTCCTGTTTCTGGTCGCCTTGAGCCAGCGATACTTGAACAAGATCCCCGAGGCGCTCGCGACGATCGAGCGCCTAGAGCAGCTGCACCCGAGGTTCAGTCAGCTCTACCAGGAGCGCGGCTACTGCTTCGTCGCCTTGCGGGACTCGCCGCGGGCAATCGACGCGTTCCTGCGCGGCGTGAACATCAATCCCGCGCTGCCCGCGAGCTGGTCGATGCTCGAGGGCCTTTATCGAATGACGGGGGATGCCGAGAACGCCGCCACGGCCGCCGCGCACGTCGCGATCCTGAAGCGCCTGCCGCCCGAGGTCGTACGCGCCACGGCCCTGTTCTCGGACGGCGAGCTGACGCCCGCGGAAAATATCATCCGCGCGTTTCTCCTGCGGCATGGCAATCACGTCGAGGCCATGCGTCTACTCGCCAAGATCGGCATCGCGCGCGACGTGCTGGATGATGCGGAACTACTGCTGCAAGCCGTCCTCGCGCTCGCGCCGGATTACCGCGCCGCACGCAACGATCTCGCCCTGGTGCTCATCGAACGCCACAAGTACAGCCAAGCGCGTGAGGAGCTCGAAAAACTCTTGCAGCTCGAGCCGGAGAATCGCCAGTACCGCACGCTCTACGCGACCGCCTGCGTTGGCCTCGGCGAACAGGAAAAGGCGATCCCACTGTACCGCGAGCTCCTCATCGAGGCGCCGCAGGCGCCGGACCTACATCTGTCGATTGCCCACGCGCTCAAGACCCTCGGCCGGCGGGACGAATCCATCGAAGCCTATCGTGCCGCGGCGGCGGCGCGCCCCAATTTCGGCGATGCCTATTGGAGTCTCGCAAATCTCAAGACCTACCGATTCTTGGATGAGGAAATCGCGCGCATGCGGGCCGAAGAATCAGCGTCCTGGACGCCGCTCGTCGATCGGTATCACCTGTGCTTCGCGCTCGGCAAAGCCTACGAGGATCGGGGCGATTACGCCGAGTCATGGCGCTATTACGAGCGCGGCAACGCGCTGAAGCGATCCGAAAGCCGCTACCGGCCGGAGATCATCGAGACCAATACCCGCAAGCAGATCGAAGTCTGCACGCAGGAGTTCTTCGCCGCGCGGGCGGGCGTCGGTGCCCCGCAGCCCGATCCGATCTTCATCGTGGGGCTGCCGCGCGCGGGCTCGACGCTGCTCGACCAAATTCTCGCTTCGCATTCGCAGGTCGATGGGACGCAAGAACTCGCCGACATTCAGCGTATCGTGCTCGACTTGCAGGGTCGGGATTCAGACCTACGCAACCCGCGCTACCCGGGCGTGCTCGCAGATATGAAGCCCGAGGACTTCTTGCGGCTCGGCGAAAAATATCTGGCCGAGACGCGCGTCTACAGAACCGACAAACCCCGCTTCATCGATAAAATGCCGAATAACTTCCGGCATATCGGGCTCATCCACCTCATGTTGCCCAACGCCAGAATCATCGATGCCCGGCGCGCACCCATGGCCTGCTGCTTCAGCAATTTGAAGCAACTGTTCGCGGCCGGGCAGGAGTTCACCTACAGCACCCAGGACATCGCGCGTTATTACCGGACCTATCTCGAGCTGATGCGGCACTGGGACGCGGTGCTGCCGGGACAGATATTGCGCGTTCAATACGAGGACGTCGTGGAGGATCTCGAAGGCGGCGTGCGGCGAATTCTCGATTTCTGCGGGCTCGACTTCGAAGCGCGTTGCGTGGAATTCCACAAGACCGAGCGCAGCATCCGCACCGCAAGCTCGGAGCAAGTGCGCCAGCCGCTGTTCCGCGAGGGCCTCGATCACTGGATGAACTACGAGCCTTGGCTAGGTCCCCTCAAGGACGCGCTAGGAGATGCGCTCGTCGATTACCGCGACTAGGTCGGTCAGCACGACGAATCCGGTCATTGACCGGCGCTAGCGTGCGCCGGCAATACCATCGCGCTCGCGCTGCCGAAGCCGATGCGCGCGTAGCCGTCGCGACTACACGCGGCCCGCAGCGTCACGCAGTCGCCGTCCGCAAGAAAGCGTCGAGTCTCTCCCGAAGCCAACGTAAGGGATTTCGTCCCCCCGACGCTCAGTTCCAATAAGGAGCCCGCCTCTGCCGGTGCCGGCCCCGATTGCGTGCCGCTGCCGAGTAGATCGCCCGGCAACAGATTGCAGCCGCCGACCGTGTGGTGAGCGAGCATCTGCGCGATGCTCCAATACGCCCGCCGAAAGTTCGAGCTCGAGAGCCGCTCGGCCGGCATATCGCGCGCGCGCATGTCCGCGGTCTGCAACGTCACCTCGAGTTCGATGTCGATCGCACCGTACTGCCGCACCGCCGGGGAATCCAAATAGGCGAGCATCTCCAGATCGTCGGGCGCACGCGCCAGCGGCGCGCGAAACGGCGCCAGCGCCTCGAGGGTCACGATCCACGGCGAGATCGTCGTCGCAAAATTCTTGCCTAGAAACGGACCCAAAGGCTGTGCCTCCCAGCTTTGCAGATCGCGCGCCGACCAGTCATTGAGCAGACACAGGCCGAAAACATGCCGCTCGGCGCTAGTGATCGGAATCGGTGCGCCGAGCGCATTGCCGCGGCCGACGAACACGCCGACTTCGAGCTCGTAGTCGAGGCGTTGACTCGGCCCGAACACCGGCCGCTCGGCGCCCGCGGGCAGGGATTGGCCGACAGGCCGGTGGAACGCCTGGCCGGAAACGATGATCGAGGAGGCGCGACCGTGATAGGCAATCGGCATCCACCGGTAGTTGGGTGTCAGCGGGTTCTGCGGGCGGAACAGGCGGCCGACCGATAGTGCATGATGGATCGAGGTATAGAAATCCGTGTAGTTGCCGATGCGCGCAGGCAAATCGAATTCGGCCGCCGATTGCGGCACGAGTTCGGCGTGCAATTTTGCGGCCCATGGTGAGTCCGTGTGCAGTAGCTTGGACAGCGCCGCGCGAAGCTGCGTCAAGACGCTGTCCGGCAACGCCATGAGCCGATTGAAACTGGGCTCCGCGGCAGCGCCCAGCGCCTCTGCCGCGGCACCGGAAAACGGTCCGTGCAGATTCAGCGCCCGCAAATCCAGAATCTGATCGCCGATCGCGATGCCGCCGCGATAGGTTTCAGGACTGCCGGCACGGCGGAAGATCGCGAACGGCAGGTTTTGGATCGGAAACTCGGTATCGGGTTGGTTCGCGGACGCTACCCAACTACGCAGCGCGGGATCATGCGTCGAATTCGGCACAGCGCTCATGCGCCCCCACCCGTAGCGCCACTGTCACTGCCGCCACGACCCGCAAAATTCCTCGGCAGCGCCTGCCAACACTGCGCGTAGTCGGCTTGCAGCTGGGGTAAGCCCAGCGCGATCGGCGTCGGGCAAATGACCGCACGCGTTTCGAACATGAAGGCCATGGTCGCGGCGAGATATTCCGGGCGCGACGTGTCCGCCTTGCTCGCCTTATCGAAGGTCGCAGCGTCGGGGCCATGCCCGCTCATGCAGTTGTGCAGGGAGGCGCCGCCCGGTCGAAAGCCGTCCTGCTTCGCGTCGTATTCGCCCTCGATCAAACCCATGAACTCGCTCGCGACATTGCGATGAAACCAGGGCGGTCGAAACGAGTTCGTCGTCGCGAGCCAGCGCGGCGGAAAGATCGCGAAATCGAGGTTATCGACGCCCGGCGTATCGCTGGTCGATTGCAATACCAGAAATATCGAGGGATCCGGATGGTCATAGCTGATCGAGCCGATCGTATTGAAATCGCGCAGATCGTATTTATAGGGCACGTGCGTGCCATGCCAGGCGACGACATCGAGCGGCGAATGATCGATACGCGCCGACCACAAGGAACCGCCAAACTTCGCGACGAGTTCAAAGTCGCCGCTGCGATCCTCGAATGCCGCCACCGGCGTGCGGAAATCGCGCGCCCGCGCGAGTCCATTGCTGCCGATAGGGCCGAGATCGGGCAATCGCAACGCCGCGCCGAAGTTCTCGCAGACATAACCGCGGGCCGCCGTGTCCAGCAGCTCAACCCGAAAGCGTATGCCGCGCGGAATGACCGCGATCTCCAAGGGTCCGAGTTCGACAATCCCCAATTCCGTCGCAAGCCGCAGCCGCCCAAGTTGCGGTACGATCAGCAGCTCACCGTCGGCATCGTAGAAAAATCGATCTTGCATCGACCGGTTGGCGACATACCAGTAGATTGCACAGCCGCTCTGCGTGGCGGGCGAGCCGTGCCCACCGATCGTCACGAGTCCTTGCATGAAATCCGTGGCTACGGTTGGGATCGGCAGCGGACTCCATCGCAATTGATTGGGCGAAACCAACGCGCAATCGAAGCTGGCGACGATCGAACCGCTCTCGATGCGATGAAAAGGTCCATGAACGACCGCCGGTCGGATCCGGTAAAGCCACGACCTGCGGCTCGCGTGCCGCGGCACCGTAAAGGCGGTACCCGAAATCTGCTCGGCGTATAGGCCGAAAGGACATTGTTGCGGAGAGTTGCGCACCAACGGCAGCGCGCCTGCGATGGCCTCGCTCGCGAATTCGTTGCCGAAGCCCGTTTGATAGCCGAGGGTCATCGATTCGGCGTCCTTAACGCGCCTTGAGGACGCCGCGACGCACTTGGTCGCGCTCCATGCTCACGAACAGCGCGCGAAAATTGCCCTGACCGAAGCCTTCGTCGCCTTGCCGTTCGATGATTTCGAAAAAAATCGGTCCGATCAACGTCTGCGTGAAAATCTGCAGCAGATACTTGCCGTCGACGCCGTCGAGCAGAATTCCGCGCTTCTGCAGCTCTTCGATTTGCCAGCCATGGCCCGGTACGCGCTCCTCGAGCATCTCGTAATAGGTATTGGGCGGCGGCGTCATGAACTTCAATCCGTTGGCTCGCAGCACGTCATAGGTCTTCAATATGTCGTCGGTGCGCAAGGCCACGTGTTGGATGCCCTCGCCGTGGTATTGTTCGATGAATTCCTGGATCTGATCGAGCTGCCCGCTGCCCGCGTCGAATTTGGATTCGTTGATCGGGATGCGAATCTTGCCGCAAGGCGCGGACAGCGCCCGACTGGTCAGTCCCGTGTATTCGCCGGTGATATCAAAGAATTGCTGCTCGCGAAAGTTGAACACCCGTCGGTAAAAATCGTAGAAAAAGTCCATGCGTCCTTTCCCGACGTTGTGGGTCAGGTGGTCGATCTCGGCGAGCCCAGCGCCGGGTGGAAAGCGCTGCGCCCCGGGCTCCAGGATGAAGTCGATATCGTAGATCGTCGGACTATCGTAGCGATCGACCAAGTAGATCAGGCTGCCGCCGATGCCCTCGATCGCGGGGATGTTCAGCTCCATCGGTCCAATCGTGCCCTTGACCTCCTTGGCGCCGGCCGCGACGGCATCGCGCAGCGCGCGAGCGGCGTCTTTGACGCGAAACGCCATCGCGCAAGCGCTCGGGCCGTGCTGCCGCGCGAAGTTCTGCGCGAGGCTGTTCGGTTCCGCATTGACGATGAAATTGATGTTGCCCTGCCGATAGAGGCGGACGTCCTTCGATCGGTGCCGCGCCAACAGGCTAAAGCCCATGATCTCGAATAGGCGCCCCAATTCGGCCGTGTCCGGCGCCGTGTACTCGACGAATTCAAAACCATCCGTTCCCAGTGGATTTTCCCAAGGGGGCGGCGCTTCTACCCGCGTTGTGGTCATGCCGGCTTGCCTTGCGAAAGTGATCAGGCCATCATGGTAGTTAGTTGCGCGTGCAACTGTCAACGGGAATGACGATTTGACCCGAAATCCGGCAACCGCGGCTCCGGCTTTGCAATTGGCACAGTTCGCGCCTTTTCGCCTCAACCGTCTCGCGAACGCGGTCAGCGAGCATTTATCAGAGATTTATCGAGAGCGCTTCGGGCTTGCGATTCCCGAATGGCGAGTTCTCGTCACAGTCGGAGAACAGCGGGAGTGTACGGCGCAATGGATCGCCTGCAGCGCGCACATGCACAAGACCCGGGTCAGCCGGGCCGTTGCCTCGCTGACGCGGCGACATTTACTCGAGCGCTCTGCCCGTTCGAGTGATGCGCGCGAGGTTTCGCTGCGCCTCGGTCCCGCCGGAAGGCGGCTCTATGCGCAACTCGTTCCATTGGCGCTCGATCGTGAACGCACATTACTGGCCTGCATGACCGAAGCGCAGCGGCGCGGATTTCTGCTGGGTCTTGCGCGCCTCGAGGAGTCTCTGGGGCTTGCGAGCGAATGAGCGACCGGCGCATTCGGCGAGACAGCATCGGAGCGGTCTGCCGCAATGGCTCTCAGTCAACGTGGCGGGGCTTGAACAAATGCCGTCAGTGTCGCACTGTCGAGCGCACGTTGCGAAAGGTAAGCGAATACGTCGGTAGCCTTCTCGTCGGCAGCGAATGAAACCGACGCGGTCGGCAACGCCCAGATCGTAAACTGATAGTGATGAACGCCGGTGCCCTTGGGCGGGCATGGGCCCGCATAGCCGGTATCGCCGAAGTTGGTGACAATCGACCTTGTACGGCCGGGCAGCGATGTCGCGCCCCGCGCTATCGACGTGGTGTCCGCGGGCAGATCGACCAAAATCCAATGCGACCACTGCGATGGCTTCACGTCTACGTCGATCATGGTCAGCACCAAGCTCTTCGCGGCACTGGGTGCGTTACTCCAGGACAGCTGAGGCGACATATTGGCTCCGCCACAGTGGGAATAGATGTGCATCGTCGGGATCGCCTCCCCTGGCGCCACATCGGCGCTGGTTAACGACATCGCGGCCAACGCAGGGCCGCATAACAGCGCGAGCAGCGAAAATAATAATGCAGTTGTTCTACCCATAAGCGATTCAGTCGACTCCACCAAGGCGACTCGGATGATTGATGGCGACGTCCTCCGCCATCTGATGATAAGTCTGAGGAGCGTCGGTTCTGGCGCTGCGTCCATGGCCGCGGCTGTCCATCGCGATAACACGGTATCCTTTCGCGACCAGGGACGGAATCAAGTTACCAAAGTAGTTGGAATTCCCGAAGCCACCGTGAAGCGGCAGCACGGGAACACCCGGCGCTTTCTGGCCCCTTTCTGCGTACCAAATACGTGCGCCGTTTATTTCTGCAAGATTCGGCGTCGTTTCCAGTGGAAGTCCAGGTGTCGGCGGTAGGACTTGCCAGGGTTCCGCCGCACGGCCTGAAAATGCCGCGACCGTGAAGGCGAAGGACAAACCGCAAACGGCACGTGCAATCCAAGCGTGGCTCGCGCTCATATGGGTTCTCTGGCGGTAAGAGGAAGGGTCGGTAAAGTGAATGACATCCATTCGGCCTTGCGTTTTTGGGGAGTTTGCGCCTGGGCGTGGGTCGAGGTCAAAAAACCCCTACCCAATCGCCATTGGTCAGGGCAGACACCGCATTCCTTGTGGTGTATCGACAGCATGCGCGCAAAGAAGTTGGAGCGTCCTTCGTGCGTGCAGTGCGGCTGGTCAATAATCAATCAGTGCGACGTAACAGGCTGAATCGCGGTTACGTTTTGGTGATGAGGAACCGGTTATGCACAGGGTTGTGCACTGGGAATGTGGATAGAAATGCGAGGGGAATAATTCGCGGGAATGCGGAGATATGCGCGACAAGGGCCGGCGCCAACGCTCGAATACCGCGCGATTTGGATGACGTCATTGAATCATCCGGGGATTCCTACGGGAACTCCCGTGGCGCCGTCCATCTGGGAGATCTTCCAACGATCCAAGTCCTCAAATTCGAAGTAAAAGTCGTACTTGGACGATGAATCTGCAACCAAGATGAATACTCCCTTGGACTTGCCTAAGTTCTGTAGAATTTTCCGCCCTTGCTCGCTGATGTGGGCGAAGAATCGCTGATTCGTGAGGGAGTCGATCAGCAGAACCCGCGAACCGCTGTCATAGGATGCGTTGCACCCGTATTGCTCTAGGTCCAACCTAAAGCGCAGATAGCCTCTTTTCCACTGTGGCTCTAACTGTAGCAAGAGCTCCATGAACCGCTTGGCGATATCGACGATTAATTCGGCTCGCGAGTCAATCATTGGAATCCCACTCTTGCGGCGTTCCAAAGGCAGCCGCAAATATAACGACAACTACTAGAAAGCAGAGTCTGTAACCGTTCGGCGAGAGTTGGACCATGTTGCGAACGGTGATATTCGATGAAGTGTGCCTGCTCTGGCGGGGGTGGTCAAAAGCTTCCTGCGTTCACGCCAGCGCGTGCATTACTTTGCAAAGCACTAGAATATGCAGTCAAGAGCAGGTTCTGGCGCTGGGTGCGGTCGGGCACACGGTGCATGCGGTCTGTCCGGACACGAAGGCAGTCGCCGATCGGGAGCCTTTCCAGCCCTTGAGGAACGGCGGAAGGTCTTCTCGTTAGTTCGCGACCAATTCGATCGTTGCGCCGTGTCCCTGAGCGCCGGCCAGTTTCGCGTCGCAGGTCAACAACGGGGCGTCCAAGGCCTCGGCCAGCGCGACGTACGCGGCATCATTGGCGGTCAGGGAATCGCGCAGCCGCCAAATGCGGGGGACTAGCGCCTGGTGCTCGTGGCGTTCGATGATCAGATTCGCCCAGTCTTCGAAAGCCTGCTCCGCTCGTGCGATGGTGATTTCCTTGCGCTGCACCAGACGATGCAGTACCTGCGTGATCTCGATGTCAAGTAAATGCGAGGCGTGGAGCCGTTCCGATGCATTGAGGGCGCGCGCCATCAGCTGATCCGCTCGCGGTGTTCGCAGCAGGATTTCGAGCAGCGCCGAGGCATCGACCACGATCAACGGCTATCACGCTCCGCGCGGACGAGATCCGTCGGTGCAACGTTGCCCTAATACGGATCACGACGCCGCAAGCGCTCCTGCATTTCATCGGGCGTTGGACGCTCGGCCAGTTTGCGCACTTCGCGAATCAGATACTCGGACACGGGTAGACCGGACAAGGCGGCACGGGCCTTGAGTTGACGGTGCAGCGCATCGAGGACATGGCGTAATTGAATCATCTTGGACATGTCAAAACGATAGTTGCACGTGGCGCACATTTCAATGACGCGATTGAAAATGCGGCCGCCTCGCGCAAGGATGAGGCAACGCTTCAGCAGCACTCGGTCCAAGCGCTGCAATCGATTAATTTTGCGTGTTAGACCGCTTTCGCGACGGGGGTGTACACTTGACGCGGGCTTAGAACACGAAGAAAAGAGCGGTGTATCAGGGAGCAAAGCACGATGCCCAAATTTAACACCTTGGCGAGCGGGTTAGCCTCGAGCATGCACCAGCGACCGGGCGCGGCGAAGATCTATCGCTGCGGCACCAAAATTAGAACCGGTCTGCGCGGCAGCGCACCCGCATTGACGACGCGGCAACCAGCTGTCCGCTGAAGCAGCCATCACCGGCGCCATTTCGTGTTCCTCAGCAAGACAGAGATCGATGCGCTGGATCTGCAGATCGCCCGGGTGCATGCGGCGACGGGGGTGCGGGTAGTTGCCGCAGAAATCGGCAAGGCCGACACGTACGAGGATCTGCCTTGGAAGGCCTTTGCGCTCGGTGTATCGCTTGCCGCGCTTATCGTCGCCGGTGCCGATGTCCTCGCCCCGCAGTGGCAGACCCCGCATCCGACAATGCTGTCGGCGGTCATCATGCTGACGTCCGGCGCGCTAGCCGCTTTGCTCGCGATATCCGTTCCGGCGTTCGGGCGACTTTTCCTCCACGGCGCGATGTGCGAGCTAGAAGTCGGCCAGTATGCGCAGGCGCTGTTTCTGCAGCGCGAGCTTTTCAAGACCCCACGTCGCGACGCGGTCCTGATTCTGGTGAGCCGGTTCGAGCGCCGGGTGCATATCTTGGCCGATACCGGCTTGCACAGTACGATCGCCGACGCTGAGTGGCAGACGGTGATCGAGCGCATGAGACCGGCGCTTCGCAAGACGCGGACCGGCGATGCGCTGCAGGCAGGTCTAGCGGCCATAGAAGAGATACTGGTGCGCACGGGCTACCGGGGAGCTGTTGGTGCGAACAGCGAGCCGCCCGATCCGCTAATCGAGGAGAAGGGCGCGTGAGCCATTGGCTGCGGACGTACGCGATCTTCTTGGCCCTGGCGTACCTTGCTCCGGCGCGCGCAGCGGAAGTGCCTTTTTTGTCGGGACGGGTCGTCGACAATGCGGAAATCCTCCAGCCTGTGACTCGAAGCGGGCTCATCATCGCGATTCGAGCGCATGAGCAGCACACGTCCGATCAGATCGTCGTGCTCACCGTACCGACCATCGGCGATGAGAGCGTCGAGGAGTATGCGACCAAGGTTTTCGAGACTTGGAAGCTCGGGGTTAAGGGCAAGGACAACGGTGTACTGGTTGTAATCGTCCCTCAGGACCGGAAAATGCGGATCGAGGTCGGCTACGGGCTCGAAGGCACGCTGACGGACGTCGCCTCAAGCCGCATCATTCGCAATGTGATGACCCCGCAATTCAAAGCCGGCAACTACGACCAGGGTGTCTTAGACGGCGTGAGGGCCATCATTGCCCAGCTCGAGGGCCAAGCGGATGTCGCACCGGACCTCGCGGCAAGCAATGACACGAAGCCGTCTTCGAATGGCTTTTCTCCGGCCATGGACTGGCCGATGCGCATATTGGTCGGAGCATTCATCTTCGGCATCATTGGGTTATTTACCTTCATCGGCGTCATGACACCGGGCTTCGGCGGTTGGTTCTTATATGTCTTCCTGGTCCCATTTTGGGCGATGTTTCCGGTTGTTATTATCGGCATGAAGGCCTCCTTGGTGGTGTTCGCCATCTACCTCATCAGTTTCCCGATCACCAAGCTGCTGGTGGCACGCACTGCTTGGTACGCCAAAGCTGCGCAGGACCTGAAGTGCAAGGGCAGGGCTAGCATCGGCGGCTTCACGGTGATGGGCGGCGGCTCTTCCGGAGGCGGATCGTCGGACGGCGGCGGATTTTCCGGCGGCGGCGGCAGTTCGGGTGGGGGCGGCGCGTCCGGCAGCTGGTAAGCACGCCGTGCTGGGCGCGGCGCCCGCAGCTATATAGAACCGTGCCGATAGGTTATTGTTGGCTCATGGAGTATGCGGTTTCATGAAAAGCAAATCATTGCTGATGTATCGAAGGATTCTGGATAGCATCGTTGCGGTCCTGGTCTTCATCATGGTGATCACCTTGCTGGGAGCCGTTGTCGGCCTGATCTTCGACATCATTGGAGCCTTCCGTGCGGTGCGCGACGGCATCCCCACCCATACCCTTTCGCATGGATTGATCGACAGCGTGACGCGGGACCTGGTGATCGATGTGCTGTCGGTGTTCGTGCTCATCGAGCTGTTCCGCACCTTCACGGACTATCTGGAATTTCATCGCATCCGTCTGCGGGTTTTGTCGGAAGTGGGCATTGCCTTCATTCTGCGGGAAATTTTCATCGGTCTATACAACCACACCATCGGGTGGGCTGAAATCTTGGCGCTCACCGCCCTGCTTGCAGTGCTAGTGGCTGCACGTATAACTTCCGTCATGTTCCAGCACGGTGACGCGCAAGTGAGTTCCAGTCAGGGCAGTACAGCCGACCCGCCACCTTAGCGCAATCTCTGCGCTATGATGTCCATGACCATCGGGGTCACGAGGATCGCGTCCGGGTTCGCCGACAAAGCGATAAATTCGCCTTGCACTTCATGAGCCCACTGATGGGATGCCTTTCCGAGATCGACGAGCCGCTGGGAATTGCTCTCGATGAATGCGGCGGCCCAGTGCCACATGAAGTCGGCAGGCCGTACCGCAAAGATCAACGGTAGCAGCTCGATGATCTTGAATCCGGCCTCATTCATTATGGGAATTAGCGTCGGTACAATGTCGGGCTCGCCGCCGGAATCTCGCCAGCTGGCCATCACTTGCCGGACAAAGTTGTCGATGCGATGACTCGTCGGAATCATGCGCCAGGTCGCATAACTTTGGTATTCATGGAATACCGCCCTCCCCCCGACGCGCAAGGAACGGAAGACCGTTTCGACCAATATCGCGGGACTGGTGACAAACGAGGCGACCCAGCGGCACCATGCAATATCAAACCCTGCGAGCTCGAAATCATCACGCATGAGATCGCCTTCGACCAGTCGCAACCATTTCGCACCGCGACGTTCGAGCTCTCGGCCCGCAAAATTCAGAAAATGCTGCGATCGCTCAATGGCAACTACTTCGCCCTGAGGACCGACGATATCAGCGGCATCGAAGCTCGCAAAGCCGGGCCCCGCACCGAAATCGATGACTCTCGACCCCTGAGTCATTCCTGCACTCATCCACGCGTGCAACATATGCGGCCGCCATACTTGGTGCTGTAACCCGAGTCGAGCAATCTCGCCATCGTGGGTTCCCAGAACATAATCGTCATCCATAGCCATCTGATAAATGAATGCCACTTAGTTTAGCCGCAGTGGTGTAGCGACATTGATGTAACGGACTG